>Ga0070741_10011954_pt1 | contig 15853 bp, 11 predicted proteins | sample Coa_R1_4_FD_66440 | JGI IMG/M metagenome (GOLD analysis project Ga0070741, IMG submission 66440) | Surface soil microbial communities from Centralia Pennsylvania, which are recovering from an underground coalmine fire - Coalmine... | ecosystem: Environmental > Terrestrial > Soil > Unclassified ...
CGTATTCAGCCGAATAACCTTTCTGTGGGTCCCGGCGTTCCGGCAACTGCCTCAGCTGGTGCAATCCCGGTAACTTTTTATGACGACATAGGATTTCAATTAGGCGCTTTGGGCGATTACGATAAAAATCCTAATGTTATGCATTGTCCTGGGGACCAGCGCTATCAAAATCTAACTCCGCCAGCTTGGGATAGTTATTCAATGCCTGAAAATCTGAACGGTGCCACGGCCGCTTCTGTAACGGATGGAAGCGGTGACACGCGGCTGCACAAAGAATTTGAGATTAAACATGCAAGTGACCGGATGGTTTTTGCCGAAGAAAATGATAGCCGCAGTTCGAGTGCTGCTTTTTTACTTCCAGATGGAAGTCACGCAACAGAAAACGATGGGTCATGGGAACCATTTAAGCCTGGCACGGCTCCAAAGGGCTTTGTTGCTCCAAATCCGAAGGCCACTCCGCAATTTAAACAAATTGTTTCGTATCCAACTGGTCTTACTGGTGCCACAAGCACAGTGGGTGTCTTCGGTTGGTATGACGGTCCTGCTTGTTATCATGTGAGCAGTAGCACATTTGGTTTTGCCGATGGCCACGCTGAAAATCATCGTTGGTATGATGCCATGACTCAAGGTTTTGGCAAATCCACTGACCCCAATAAATTTCAAGGACCTTATTCACAGGCCGCTACTACTCCCGATGGATGGTGTGATGGCGTGGCATGGACCTACACGCGTTACCCTACAACGGTCAATCCATAGCTGAACTACTTTTACCAAGCGCCGGATTTATTTCCGGCGCTTTTTTTATTTTCGGGTTAATTCGGCATGAGCTTGCGCCGCCATTTTTTGCCAGACGGTTTATACATTGTATAAACTGTTTTTCCTTTTGACCGAGAAGGTAGGGACGGCTCGCCGAGCCGTCCGATTTGTTCGTCGGTCGCTTCGGCGAAGCGACCCTACCATCTCGACAGGATGTCGCTTCGGCGAAGCGACCCTACCTCGACGGATGACCCTACCAAATACTTGCTAACGCTCATTAAAGTTGTGCAAATTGTTTTATGGATTTTCCGCAACGGAAAAAACTTCCGCACGATGTGCCGCTATGGATTGACCCGCAACAGGAAATTTATTTTATCACCATCAATTGCCAAAAGCGGGAAGTGAATCAACTGGCATTGCCAAAAATTGCCGGGTCATTGCTCGAAAGTGTCCGTTTCAGAAATGAACACTTCATCTGGTTTGCGCATCTGTTTCTAGTGATGCCCGACCATATTCATGCCTTGATTTCTTTCCCGCCTAATCAATCCACTGTGAAGCAAACGGTGATGGATTGGAAACGTTGGACGGCGCGGCAGCTTGGCATCGACTGGCAGCGGGATTTTTTTGAACATCGGCTGCGTTCGGAAGAAAATCGGCGTGAAAAAGCAGATTACATTCTGGCAAATCCCGTGCGTAAAAATTTGTGCGAAAAACTGGAAGATTGGCCATATGTATTTATTCCTGACGGCTCGAATTTTGCAAGGTAGGGACGGCTCGCCGAGCCGTCCGATTCGGTCGTTTCGGCGAAACGACCCTACCATCTCGACGGGATGTCGCTTCGGCGAGGCGACCCTACCAATTATGAATGTCGTTTTCGCGGAACACCTAATCGTTTGTGAATTGACAGCGAAAGCAATTTTTGCGACAAACGTTCATCCTCGTGCTTACACAAATTATATTTCGCCAAGGCCGTTCGCATCGTCGCGAAGGATTTACGTTAATCGAATTGCTGGTGGTCATTGCCATCATCGCCATTTTGGCGGCGATGTTGCTGCCCGCGCTGGCGGCGGCCAAACGCAAGGCGGCGCTGGGCGTTTGTTTGAGCAATCAAAAGCAATTGGAATTGGCGTGGCAAATGTATGCGGATGACAACAACAGTTTGCTCATCAGCATGCAAACCAAAGTCAGCACGGATTGGCGCATCGGGCAGACCACGACGCCGGGCAATTGGAACACGCTGGCCAAGCCGGACCCGGCAGGATTAACGGGAGCAGACCTGGCTCGATGGCGGACGGAAGAAGGCTATCGCGAATGTCCGTTGTTTTCACTCGCGCCGAATCCTGACGTCGTCCATTGCCCGGGCGACAATCGTTTAAATCAAAATATATTTGCGTGGGACAGTTATTCGGGCGCGGCGGGTTTGAACGGAGAATCGCTTGGCGCGAAAACTCCGAATATTACCAACCTCATGGTCAAAATGACTGAAATCAAACGTCCGACGGACAGATTTGTGTGGGCGGAAGAAATGGATTCGCGCGGCGATAACATCAACGCCTGGGATTTCAATATTGGACCGGCACCCAAATTTTTAGGTTCCGCATGGATTGACAGTCCGGCGGCGTATCATCTCAACAGCAGCACGTTCAGTTGGGCGGACGGTCACGCGGCCAATCATCGCTGGCTGGTGCAGGACACGATTGACATGGCCAATTCCACGGACACAAGCACGTCTGATGGCGTAAAATTTTATCACACGCCAAATCCGGCAAATAACGCGGACGTTTTATTTGTGGCGCAGAGTTTTCCGTGTCCGATAAATCCGTAATTGTCGGGGAAATTATTCCTGCGCGGGAACTTTTGAGGGAAACACGAGATTCAAATACGCAACGAGCGAGGCGATTTGCATGTCATTGAGCGGACCGCCTTCGGCTTGCGAGAACGCGGCCATGAGCGTGCCGGGTTTGCCGTGCGCAACCCATTGCTTCCAGAAATCGGGATTGGTCGGCACTTTCAAATTGTGCAAATCGGGAACCATCGTCGCGCGCGGGTTGGCTTCATGGCAAATCGCGCAATCGGCGTCGTAAAGCGCCTTGCCATATTTTCCTTCGCCGTGTTTGACGTGGCAATCGGCGCAATTGCTTTTGAAAATCGCCTGCCGGTCGGCTTTCGACGCCATAATAAATTTTTCCCGGTCATCGTCGGTGATGGTTGCCATCGGAATCGGGTCAATCGTCACGCGCAAATACAAATCTTTTTGTCCGTGGTCGGTGACGATGTTAAGCGATTTGAACAGCACGCCTTCTTTGCCCGCGACATCCATCGTCACGGGAATTGTTCCGCCTTGATGTGCTGGAACAATCCACGGCATCGGCGGCAGTTCGGCGGTGGTGCAGCCGCAGGAAGGTTGCACGCGCACGATGGCGATTTTATCCGTCGTGAGATTGGTGAAGTTGAATGAGAAAAAAACTTTGTCATGGTCGGCGGAGACGTTGGTTGTGGCCATCAACGAACTCCATGCAATGACGCCTTCGGGCAAGGGGTCGTTTTCGTGGGTCGTGTCCGGCACATAAACCGGTGCGGACGCCGTCGCGGCATCGGTCGGCATGGCGGAAAAATTAGTCGAAACCATCGTTGAGTCCGCAGTCGCCGAAGAAGATTTTGTCGCCGTCGAATTCGCACGATGCGCTGCGCACGAAGTCAAAGCGATTGCCATTGCCGCCAAACTAAAAATCGAAACTTCGCGCAAATTCATACTCGCACAATAAATTGTTTCAATAATTTTTGCCAGAAGCGATTTATTCCAGGCGATTCAACGCGCTTAAAACTGCGCGCACCGAGGCTAACTCGATATTCGTGTCCACGCCGGCGCCCCATTTCGATTTGCCGTCGGAAGTTTTGATTTGGATGTAAGCAATCGCCGCCGCGGCTTCGCCGGAACCCAACGCGTGCTCGCTGTAATTCGTGATTTCAAATTTTGGAATTCCAATTTGCGAAAATCCGTGAACGAGCGCGGCGAGCGGGCCGTTGCCTTCGCCGGAAATTTCAACGGGCTTTCCATCGCGCGACAATTTTGCTTTGCATTTCACGATGCCGTTCTTGCTTTCGGTCTCGAACGATTTCAATTGCCACGGCGAATGGCGCTCGACGTATTCGCGCCAAAACATTTGTTTCAATTCCGCGCCGCTCACTTCGCGGCCGAGCTTGTCCACTTCATCGTTCGCAATCGGACCAAACTCACGCTGCATGTCTTTCGGCAACAAAATTCCAAATTCATTTTCGAGCAAATATGCGACGCCGCCTTTGCCGCTCTGCGAATTGACACGGATGACTTCGCGATATTCGCGGCCGATGTCCGCCGGGTCAATCGTAAGATACGGCACGTCCCAGGATTTTTGTTTTCCAGCTTTCTGTTCAGCTAAACCTTTTTTAATCGCGTCCTGATGCGAACCGCTAAACGCCGTGAAAACCAATTCGCCCGCGTAAGGTTGCCGCGGCGGCACGGTCATGCCGGTGCAACGTTCATAAACTTCGATGAGCGAATTGAGATTTGAGAAATCCAATTTCGGGTCAATGCCGTGCATGAAAAGATTCAACGCCACCGTCACGATGTCCAAATTGCCCGTGCGCTCGCCGTTGCCGAACAACGTTCCCTCGACACGGTCGGCGCCTGCAAGCATTCCCAACTCGGTGGCAGCAACGCCGGTGCAACGGTCGTTGTGCGTATGCAACGAAATAATGAGCGAGTCGCGATTTTTGATGTTGCGGCACATCCACTCAATCTGGTCGGCGTAAATATTCGGCATCGCGACTTCGACGGTGTCCGGCAAATTCAAAATCATTTTGCGTTGCGGCGTCGGCTGCCAGACATCCATGACCGCCTCTGAAATTTCTTTCGCAAATTCCACTTCCGTCGCCGAGAAACTTTCCGGCGAGTATTGCAACATCACTTCTGTGCCCTTGAGCCGCGGCAAACGGTCCTTAATCCATTGCGCGCCGCGCACGGCGACTTCGATAATTTCTTTTTTTGATTTTTGGAACACCACACGACGTTGCGCGGGCGAAGTGGAATTATACAAATGGATAATCGCCTTCTTCGCGCCAACCAAAGATTCAACCGTGCGCTCAATCAAATCTTCGCGCGCTTGCACGAGCACTTGGAGCCAGACATCGTCCGGCGCACGATTTTCTTCGATGAGCCGGCGGTTGAACGTAAATTCCGTGTTCGACGCCGACGGAAAGCCGACTTCGATTTCCTTGAAACCGGTTTTCACGAGCGTCTGGAACAATTCCAATTTCTGCGACACGTTCATCGGCACGGCGAGCGCCTGGTTGCCGTCGCGCAAATCCACGCTGCACCAAATCGGCGCGTGCGTGAGCGTGCGCGCGGGCCATTGGCGGTCGGCCAATTTCGGCGCGTGTTGAAACGGCTGATATTTTTTCGACGGATTTTGCATGTTGCTTCGCTTTCTAATTATTGCCGTCCGGCGAATGAGTTAAAACAAAAAACCCACCGCCATCTGGCAGTGGGTTGATAAATTTGCGAACAAATCAGAACCCAACCGCCACGCGGCGCAACAGCAGCGCGTTCAGCAGGTTCAGATTCAAATTGCGATTCACGAGTTAATTATCGGCAAATTACTTTATTCGTCAAATTTTTTATTGCGATTGAAGAATGTAGAATTGCTGCGCACCATTCGCCTTTGCGGCATTGGTCAATGTCGCGGCAAAAACATTGTTTGATCGGTCATAGATGGTGTTTGTCCATACCGATGTCCATTGATTTAACGGTTTTCCCAGATTTGTGCTGGTGAGTAAATAAAATGTTCCGCCAAAACCGCAGGCTGCATTGAATTGCAAATTTGTTTTGGACGCGACGCCGTTCGTTAAAATCGGTTGCGGTGAAGGGAAAATTTGTTCAGGAAGTCTTGGCTCTTGATTCGTGAAACTGTCGCCAATCTCGCCGTAATAATCAGCGCCCATCCCCCACATGCTGCCATCGGATTTGAGAAACAGACTATGATCATTCCCACAGACCACTCTAATAACGTCATTGGAAATGATTTGCACCGGGCGGTTGGTGGCATTGAAATGTCCATCCCCTGGGCCATAACCCAACTGGCGCAAAATGGTAGAGCCCATCCCCCAGAGACTGCCGTCGGATTTAATGAACAAACTGTGTGAACTTCCAGCTGCAATCGCTACGACGCCATTCGGAACGATTTGTTCCGGTCGGTTGGTATTGGCGATGTAGGTGCCATCGCCCAATTGTCCGGCCTCATTGAACCCCATGCTCCAAAGGCTGCCGTCGGATTTGAGAAATAAATTATGAAACTCTCCACATGCAATCGCAGTAACGCCTCCAGAAACAATCCGTTCTGGACGATTGGTATTGTTATATGTGCCGTCTCCCAACTGGCCATGGAGATTTAGCCCCATATCCCAGAGACTGCCATCGGATTTGAGAAATAAATTATGAAACGCTCCACATGCAATCGCAGTAACGTTGCTGGAAACAATTTGTTTCGGCCGGTTGGTAGAATTGAAAGTGCCGTCGCCCAACTGGCCGTAACTGTTATCGCCCATTCCCCAAAGAGAGCCGTCCGATTTAAGGAAGAGGCTGTATTTGTTTCCAGCAGCGGCAGCAACCACTCCGCTGGAAATAATTTGTTCCGGCTTGTTGGTGCTGTTGAATGTGCCATCACCTAACTGACCTTGATCGTTTTGTCCCATTCCCCAAAGACTGCCGTCGGATTTGATAAAAAGACTGTGACTGTCTGGATCCGAGACGCCTGCCGCTGCGATAACAACGTTAGAGGCGATTTGTTCCGGCTTATTTGTGCCACTATACGGCCCATTGGGAAGAATAAACGCTCCATCGCCAAGCTGGCCATCAGTATTTTCCCCCATTGCCCAAAGTGTGCTGTCAGATTTGATAAAAAAACTGTAATCTGATCCAGCAACAATATTTGTCACCATAGTCGTCGCATGAGCGGCCAACGTTTGAAGTGACAGCAAAACCAAACTGATTTTATGGATGAATTTCATATCTTCATTTGGTTAACTCCATTGCTGATGGAGCGATAGCAAAAGGTGCGCCAGCGCTTTTCCATCAAAAAAACCTGATATTTGCGGTTGTCCTTAAAAGATTATTACAAATGCGCGTGAGAATGACGCGACATGCGTAAAAATTTCGCGCATCGCCGGAGGAAATTATTTTGAAGTGTAGCCATTACATTTTCGCAATTCCCACCATTCAAAAATTTGACAACGGAAAAATTTGCTTCGATAGTGGATTACAAACTTGGAGTTTGGAAGCGTTGATTTATGGGAAAATTTGTCTGCCTTCACGGGCATTTTTATCAGCCGCCGCGCGAAAATCCGTGGCTCGAAGCAGTGGAATTGCAGGATTCCGCCGCGCCGTATCACGATTGGAACGAGCGCATCGCTTACGAGTGTTACGCGCCCAACGCGCGCTCGCGCCTGCTCGACGAATTCGGCCACATCCGAAAAATCGTCAACAATTATTCGCGCATCAGTTTTAATTTCGGCCCGACGCTGCTGTCGTGGTTGAAAGATAAAATGCCCGACGTGCATCAGGCCATCGTGGACGCCGATAAAAAAAGTCGCGAACGATTTTCCGGCCACGGTTCGGCGCTGGCGCAATGTTTCAACCACATGATTATGCCGCTGGCGAACACGCGCGACAAACACACGCAAACGATTTGGGGCATTTACGATTTCGAATCGCGCTTTGGTCGCAAACCGGAAGGCATGTGGCTCCCGGAAACCGCCGCCAACAACGAAACGCTCGACGTGCTGGCGCAATACGGAATTAAATTTACGATTCTTTCGCCGTATCAAGCCAGCCGCGTCCGCACGCTTGGAGAAAAATCCGATTGGCAGGACGTGAACGGCGCGCAAATTGACACGACCAAACCGTATCTGGTGAAATTGCCTGAAGGCCGTTCGATTTCCGTCTTTTTTTACGACGGCGTGATTGCAAAGGCGATTGCGTTTGAACAATTGTTGATGAGCGGCGAAGAATTGTCGAAACGCCTGCTCGGCGCATTTGGCGAACGCGAAGGAATCGTCAACGTCGCGACCGACGGCGAATCTTACGGCCATCATTTCCGTTACGGCGACATGGCGCTCGCCTATGCGCTCGACCAAATTGAAAAAAGCAACGAAGCGAAGCTGACGATTTACGGGGAATTTCTCGAAAAAAATCCGCCGTCGCATGAAGTCGAAATTCATCAGCCGAGTGCGTGGAGTTGTTCGCACGGCGTTGACCGCTGGAAGCGCGATTGCGGCTGTAATTCCGGCGGCCATGGCGGTTGGAACCAGCAATGGCGCGAGCCATTGCGAAATGCGCTCGATTGGTTGCGCGATAAACTCGCGCCGATTTACGAAACAAAAGCGAAGGAGTTTTTACGCGACCCATGGGCGGCGCGCGACGATTACATCACTGTGATTCTTGACCACTCCCTCGAAAATCTTCTGAAATTTTTTACAAAACACGGCATACGCGAATTAAAAGAAGACGAGCAGGTCAACGTTCTTCGCCTTTTGGAAATGCAACGGCACGCAATGCTGATGTTCACGAGTTGCGGCTGGTTCTTCGATGAAATTTCGGGGATTGAAACGACGCAGGTCATTCAATACGCCGCGCGCGCGCTGCAACTGGCCGGCGAATCGAACGCGGAAAATCTCGAGGAAGGTTTTTTGAAAATTTTGGAAGGCGCGAAAAGCAACATTGCCGGAAATCAAAACGGCCGCTTTATTTACGAAAATTTTGCCAAGCCCGCCGTGATGACGCGCGAAAGTTTTGCCGCGCATTTTGCCATCAGTTCGCTTTTTGAATCGTATCCGGCCGAAGCGCAAATCCATTCCTACAAAATCATTCAGGAAGACCGCCAGCTTTTCACCGTCGGCAACGCGCGGCTCGCGCTTGGCCGCGCCAAGGTCGTGTTCACCATCACGCGCGCATCGGATTTGCTGACTTACATGGTGATTCATTTGGGTGACCACAATTTAAATTGCGGCGTCCGCCATTTTCAAAACGACGATGATTATAAAAAATTGGTTGAAGAAGCGCGCACGGCGTTCGAGCGCGCGGATTTTTCGGAATTAATCCGGTTACTCGACCGGAATTTCGGTTCAACGCATTACTCGTTGAAAAATTTATTTCGCGACGAGCAACGCAAAGTGCTTAACCAAATTCTCGCCGCGACACGCGACGAAATTCATAATTCCTATCGCGCGCTCACTGACCGTTTCGCGCCGTTGACGCGGTTTCTCAAGGATATTTACGCGCCGCCGCTCAATGCGCTCGCACCTGCGACGGAATTTGTTCTCAACAGCGAATTGCGAAAGCAATTTGAAAATGGTCATCTCGACGCCGAGCGCATCAAAAGTTTGCTCAACGAAATTCGTTCCACAAGTGTGGCCGTTGAACACGACGATTTGGCCTACGCCGCGAAAAAACATTTTGACCGGCTGAGCGAACAATTTTTGCGCGAACCGGAAAATCTCAACACGCTGCGCAGCCTCACCGATTCCGCCGGGCTGCTTCAATTGCTGCCGTTCGAGGTAAATTTATGGAAACCGCAAAACACATTTTATCAAATCGCCGCCACGATTCTTCCCGAAATGCAACGGCGGGACGATTCCGAGTCAAAAACCTGGATTGAAAATTTTCAAATGCTCGGCGAACGGCTGAATTTCATGCCCGATTTGAAACCTGAAGAACCGTAGAATGACGAGCACTTCCGAAAACCCTGCGAGAACAACTGGTGGCCGTCCGCAAAGACCGCGTGCAACTTATCGGTTGCAATTTCACGAACATTTTCGTCTGCGCGATGCGCTGGCGCTCGTGCCGTATTTTTCCGCGCTTGGCATTTCGCACATTTACGCCTCGCCGCTTTTCAAAGCGCGCGCCCACAGCGTTCACGGCTACGATGTTTGCGATTACGGCCAATTGAATCCCGAAATCGGAACGGAAAAAGATTTGGAAAGTTTTGTCGCCACGTTGCACGAATACAAAATGGGTTTGATTCTCGATATCGTTCCCAATCACATGGGCATCGGCACGCAGGAAAATGTTTGGTGGTGGGACGTTTTAAAAAACGGCCGCGCGAGTAAATTCGCCGATTACTTCGACATCAATTGGCATCCGGCCGAGCCGAAACTGCAAGGAAAAATTCTCGTGCCGTTTCTCGGCGACAAATTGGAAAGTGTTTTTGCGAAATACGAATTGCAATTACGCACCGAACATGGCGAATTCTTTTTAAAATATTACGAGCACGAATTTCCCGTTGCTACAAATTCCATTCCCGAAGATTTTTCATTGCGCACATTGCTCGACCGGCAGCATTACGTTCTTGCGCCACATTGGGAAGGCGACGAGAAATTAAATTATCGCCGCTTTTTCGCCGTCAGCACGCTCGCCGCTGTGCGCATTGAAGACGAAAAAATTTTCAACGACACGCACGCGCTGCTGCGCAAATGGATTGAACGCGGCTGGCTTGACGGCTTGCGCATTGACCATCCCGACGGCTTGCGCGAGCCAAAAAAATATCTGGAACGGTTGCGTTCGCTCGCGCCGGATTTATGGATCGTCGTCGAAAAGATTTTGCAGCCGAAAGAAGAAATTCCGGCGGATTGGCCGGTGCAAGGAACCGTCGGCTACGATTTTCTAAATCAAACGAACGGACTTTTCATCGAGACAAAAAATAAGGATGCGCTCGTCAATTTTTATTCCGAATTCACCGGCGAAACGACCGATGCCTGCAAATCGGTTCAAGAAAAAAAAGTTTTGGTTTTGAAAACGCTGTTCACGACTGAAGTAAATCGTCTTGTAGAAATGCTTTTGCAAATCGCAGCAAAACATCCGGCATATCAAAATTTTTTGCGCGAACAATTTCGCGATGCATTGATTGAATTTGCCGCGAGCTTTCCCGTTTATCGCACTTACGTTCGGCCTGAAGAAAATTTTATCAGCGAAAATGATGCGCGTTACATCAAAGAAGCCGCCGTCAAAGCAAAAGAATTGCGCGTCGATTTGCCGGCGGACATTTTTGAATTTTTGAGCGGCCTGATGCTCCTGCTTTTCCGCGGCGAATTGGAAAATGAATTTGTTGCGCGTTTCCAACAATTGACCAGCCCGGCGATGGCCAAAGGTGTTGAAGACACGGCATTTTATTGCCTGAATTGGTTTGCCTCGATAAATGAAGTTGGCGGCGACCCGGGAAAATTCGGCGTGAGCGTGGAAGAATTCCACGAATTTTGCGCGCAGCAACAATCGCGCTGGCCGGCTTCGATGCTTTGCAGTTCCACGCACGACACAAAAAAAAGCGAAGATGTTCGCGCGCGGATGAATTTGCTTTCAGAAATTCCAGAACATTGGCGCGAAACCGTTTTGCGCTGGTCGCGCATGAACGAGCGCCATCGCCAAAACAATTTTCCCGACCGCAACATGGAATATTTGTTTTATCAAACGCTCGTCGGCGCGTGGCCGATTTCGCTCGAACGGATTTTTGCGTTCATGGAAAAAGCGTCGTGCGAGGCGAAGCAGCACACGGATTGGAATAAACGCAATTCCGAATACGATTCAGCGTTGAAACATTTTGTCGAAGCGACGCTCGCGGACAAAAATTTCACGAACGATTTGGCGCAATTTATTTCATCGCTCGCTGAAGCTGCACAAATCAATTCGCTCGCGCAAACGCTAGTCAAATTGACCGCGCCGGGCGTGCCGGACATTTATCAGGGAAATGAAATTTGGGATTTTAGTCTTGTTGACCCGGACAACCGGCGATTGGTGGACTATGAAATTCGCCGACGATTGTTCGACGAAACCAAAAATCTTTCACCGGAGCAAATTTGGAAACGTCGCAATTCCGGTCTGCCGAAATTGTGGTTGATTCAGAAAACGCTCGGGTTGCGAGCACAAAAAGAAAAAGCATTCGCGGGAAATTACGAGCCGCTGACGGCAACGGGCAATAAAGCGAATCATTTTTTTGGATTCATTCGCGGCGAGGAAATTATTGCCGTCATTCCACGGTTTTTGCTCGAATTGAAAGGTGATTGGGGCGATACGAAATTGAAATTGTCGACTGGAACTTGGCGCGACGAATTTTCAGGCGATAATTTCAACGGCGAAATTGCTGTTGCGAATTTATTTAAAAAATTTCCAGTCGCATTGCTGGTGAAAGGAGATTGAATGACATTTCGCGTTTGGGCGCCATTGCCGAAAAAAGCCGAGCTTCAACTCGGAAAGAAAAAATTTCCAATGAAGCGCGACACAAATGGTTTCTGGTCAGCGGAAGTTTCCGCCAAACCTGGCGACGATTACGGTTTTCTCCTCGACAGCCAAGGCCCATTTCCCGACCCGCGCTCTTTATTTCAGCCAAATGGCATTCATGGACTTTCACGCGTCGTAAATCACGGCGATTTCAAATGGACAGACAAACATTTTCAAGCGCCACCGCTTGCATCTGGCATTATTTACGAATTGCACGTCGGAACGTTCGCGCCGGAAGGCACGTTTGAATCCGCAATTACCAAACTCGACCATCTCGTCGAGCTTGGCGTCACGCATGTCGAAGTCATGCCGGTCGCAGAATTTTCCGGCGACCATAATTGGGGTTACGACGGCGTGGATTTGTTCGCGCCGCATCACGCTTACGGCGGGCCGGATGGTTTGAAAAAATTTGTGAACGCGTGTCACGCGCGCGGCCTCGCTGCGATTCTCGATGTCGTTTACAATCACGTCGGCCCGACGGGCAATTATCTCGAAAAGTTCGGCAATTATTTCACCGACCGATACGCGCCGACGTGGGGCAAGGCGATAAACTTCGACGGCGCGGACAGTTGCGAGGTTCGCAATTTTATTTGCGACAACGCGCTGATGTGGTTGCGCGATTATCATTTTGACGGATTGCGATTGGACGCGGTGCACGCCATTTTCGATGCATTGGCGGTGCATATTCTCGAAGAATTGAAAATCAAAGTTGAAAAACTTTCCGCACAACTTGGTCGAAATTTTTTTTTAATTCCCGAAAGTGATTTGAACAATCCGCGACTGCTTTGGTCGCGCGAGCGTGGCGGCTACCAATTGGATGCGCAATGGAGCGACGATTTTCATCACGCGCTGCACTCCGTTTTGACCGGCGAACGCAACGGCTACTATGAAGATTTCGGTCAGCTGGAAGATTTGGCAAAAGCATTGCAAAAAGTTTTTGTCTATGACGGAAAATTTTCTGCGCATCGCAAACGGATTCACGGGCGACCGATTGGCGATTTGAATGGCGCGCGCTTTCTCGGTTATTTGCAGAACCACGACCAAATCGGAAATCGCGCGCAAGGCGAGCGCAGCAGTCATTTGATGAGCGCGGGCAAATTGAAAATCGGCGCCGCGATTGTTTTAACGTCGCCGTTTGTGCCAATGCTTTTTCAAGGCGAAGAATGGGGCGCGAGTTCGCCGTTTCAATTTTTCACCGACCATCGCGAAGAGCAATTGGCGAAGGCCGTGGGCATCGGGCGATGCAAAGAATTTGAAATGTTCGGCTGGAAACCGGAGGAAATTCCGAATCCACAAGACCGTGAAACTTTTTTGCGCTCGAAATTGAAGTGGCGGGAGATTTCAAAATCGCCGCACGCGGAAATGCTGGATTGGCATAAGAAACTAATTCAACTGCGCAAGAGTGAAAAATCCTTGATGGACGGCGATTTGAAATCTGTTGAGGTGAATTTCAGCGAAAAGGATTTATGGCTGACGTTTCGACGAAAAGAAATAGTCATCGCGTGCAATTTAAAAAATCAGCCGCAAGAAATTCCATTGCCAAAAAAATGCGAATTGATTCTGGCATCGGTTCGGGGAATAAAAACAGGACAGGGAACGTCGCGTTTGCCGCCGGAATCGGTTGCGATTTTGAAGGTGAAAAATAAAACCCCCGCGCAATTGAAATCAATCGCGCGGGGCGTGTCGCACTAAACGAATTTTAATTATGGCGCGGTAGCGTTGGTGCCTGCGGGAGAACTGTTGGTCGCGTTGACGGCAGTTCCCGTGTTGCTTCCGGCAGGTCCGGAGCTGGTGTTGTCGGCTTTATTGCATCCGGCCAGGGCAAGCCCGGCGACGAGCGCAAGAATCGGAAATAATTTTTTCATAGTTATTGTTGTTGGACGGTGATGTTATTGACGACATTGCTCATGCCTTGCACGCCTTTGGCAATTTGCTCGGCTTGAGATTTCTGGTCGCGCGTGGCGACGAAGCCATTCAATTGCACCGTGCCGCGATAAACATCCACGTTCACGCCATCGAATTTATATTGCGGATTGTCTCCCAATGCGCTCTTGACATGCATTTTCAACGTTGAGTCGTCAATGTATTGACCGGTGGTGCGGCCATTTTTCATGCTCGAACAGCCGGAGGTTGTGGCGACGACGCCTGTTGTCAGTAGTCCGAGGCACAGCGCCAGGTTTAGTGTAGTTGCGGTTATTTTCATATTTCCATTTCTCCTTTTTCCATTTCAGTTTTTTGTTAACGGCTAAAAGCTGAAGCGCAATCCCGCGCGGCCAAGTCCATAATCGCCCGTGCGCCGCGGAATGATGTAACGCGCATCTACGAAAAATCCAACGTGCGGGTTGAAGCGAATTTCCACGCCGCCGCCGAATTGTCCGAACCCTTGTTTGACACGGTCGAATTGATAACCGCCGCCGCCGAAGGCATAAGGCGCAAACGGAGAATCGCCAATGGGAAATCGCACGATGAGATTTCCGGAAGCGTTGTCAATAAAACGCCCCGTCGTATCCAGACTCCAGACATCGCCGCCGATGCCGACCATTTTATTGAAGAACAAATTTACGCCGGCGCCGGCGCCGAAGCGCGCATCATGCCGGATTCGCGCGCCGCTGATGTGGTCAATGTCTTGCGAGCCGAGCGCGAGCACGCCAAAACCGTCCACCGAAAATTCCAAATTGCGATAATATGGTTCGACATCATTTTCCACGACGACTGGTTGAGGCGGAGCCGGTTGAGTTTGCACGACTGTCGTTGAATCACCAGGAGCCGGAGATTGCACGACCGTCGTATCTTGTCCATTAGCCGCAAATGCCAGGCTAGTTGTTGCGGCCGCCAAAGTTGTAAAATATTTCCATGTTTTCATAAATCCTTTATTCCTTCCGAGGATTTAGCTTCCCATGTGCCAATAAAAAAATTGCCATTCTCTTCGTGAAATTATTGAAATAAGTCATTTTAAGCCGACACAATTTGCATTTTTGCGGTTCACACCGCGCATTTTGCAAACTGTGACAGTGACAGTTACACTTTTTTCGTAGGTATGAACGTCAGCACGCCGCCGAGAACGATTCCCGCGATGCCGCCAATGATAAATCCCATCGCTTGATTTGTCGGATGGCCGGTGAAGGTTTGCGACACATTTGAGCTGAAAGAATGTTGCGAGTTGAGGCCGTAAATGAGCAACGCGATTCCCGCTGCGAGTAATGCCAATCCAATTGCTTTTGTCATAATGTCCCTTTTGCTTTTTTGTTAAACCGGTCTTGCGCCAAATCATTCAAGTAAAACAACGGGCCGGTGATTGCCCACGCGACCACCAACGCCGCCCCGACGCAAAGCGACGCTGTCCGTCCGAAAAATTGGACGGCGAGATTCCAAATATTTATTTTCACGTTGAATTTTCAAATCGTTTCCCAAAATTCCCATGTTTAATTTAGTCCACGCTCATCACCGCATCCTCTGTGCCGAACGGATTCGGCACATGCTTGGCGCAATGCGGGTCGTCCAGCCATTGGCCGTCCACGATGAACCGATACGAATATGTTCCCGGCAACAGCGGCACGATGGTGAACCACGTGCCATCGTAAGATTGCACCATGTCCAGCGGCGCTTTTTCCCATTCGGTGAAATCGCCCGCGAGCTGCACAGATTTTGCATCCGGCGCTTCCATGCGGAATTCCGTGTTGCGCAAACCTTCCAATGGATTTTCGTAAATATGCGTCAACTTTCGCGAAGGACGCATTGGACGTGTGGTTGTTGGCGAGGGGACACGTTGGTCAAATGCTCGCGCCGCAATGTGAA
>Ga0070741_10011955_pt1 | contig 15851 bp, 14 predicted proteins | sample Coa_R1_4_FD_66440 | JGI IMG/M metagenome (GOLD analysis project Ga0070741, IMG submission 66440) | Surface soil microbial communities from Centralia Pennsylvania, which are recovering from an underground coalmine fire - Coalmine... | ecosystem: Environmental > Terrestrial > Soil > Unclassified ...
AATCACCCTTCCCCGCCTCTCATGAGGCGGGGTCCGGGCGAAGCCCCGGGGGGTGGTGTGGGTTAGAAGCTTGCGCCCAAATCACCCTTCCCCGCCTCTCATGAGGCGGGGTCCGGGCGAAGCCCCGGGGGGTGGTGTGGGTTAGAAGCGTGCCCCCAGCCCCGGACGTAGGATTTCCTGTCGCATACGAATCGATGAGGCGCCACCGAATATGACTCGCTTTCCAAACTACGTCCCCGAGGGCGTCATCCCCGCAACGCTGCTCGCGTTGAACGCCGATCTTTCGATCAACGAAAAGGCCACACGCAAGCACGTGCGCGATTGCGCGTGCGTGCCCGGGGTGAGTGCAGTGACGGTCAACGGTCACGCGTCCGAAGTGCATGCCTGCACTTTCGCCGAGCAGGAGCGCATCCTCGCCGCCTCGGTCGAGGAGGTGGGCGATCGAGTGCCCGTCATCAACGGCGTGTACGCCGACGGCAGCATCGAGGCGGCGCGCATCGCCGCGATGGCACAGCGCCAAGGTGCTTGCGCGCTGCTCGTGTTCCCGCCCAACAGCATGACCATGGGCGGACAACTGCGACCGGAGATGGCGCTCGCGCACTTCAAACACATCGCCGAGGCGACCGATCTTCCGCTGATCTGCTTTCAATATCCGATGGCTTCCGGCCTGGGCTATCCGTTCGACACGTTGCTGCGTCTGTTCGATGCCATACCGACGATTCGTGCGATCAAAGATTGGTCGAACGACGCCATGCTGCACGAGCGGCACATCCGCACTTTCCAAAACTTGGCCCGCCCGGTCAACGTGCTGACCACGCATAGCTCCTGGCTGATGGCCTCGCTGACGATGGGCGCCAATGGTTTGCTGTCGGGCGCCGGCAGCGTGATCGCGGATTTGCAGGTGGCATTGTTTCGCGCGGTCAAGGCGCAGGACCTCGAGCTCGCGCAGTCGATCAACGATCGCATCTATCCGCTCGCGCAGGTGTTCTATGCGCCGCCCTTCCTCGATATGCACAACCGCATGAAGGAGGCGCTGGTTCTGCTCGGCCGCCTGAGCGAGGCGCACGTGCGCCCGCCGCTGGTCAAACTACCCTCGAGCGAGATCGAACGATTGCGGCAGGCGCTGCGCGCCGCGGATCTGCAGCGCGAAGCGGCACTTAGTGCCGCCGCGTAATTTCTGCAGTCGGTGCAGAGATCGGCCGAGAGCTCAGCCGCGCGGCCCAACCCCGAAGAAGCAGCGTGCGCGATCGTAGCGACGCTTCATCCAGGTCTTGGCGGTGTCCTGTACGTAGTAGGTCAGCATGAGCGAGTAGCGCTCGCCGTCGGCATCCGTGGTCTGTCGTACGCTGTGCCAACTCTCGCGCGGGACCACCGCGAAGGCGTAGCCCGACGCAGGCAAGAATTGCATCGTCTTCGTCCGCGCCGCGGCTTCGCCTTCTCGTCCGTAATGAAACACCGTGCCCATATGTCGCTGCGAGGCATCGCGTGGCAGGTAAAACTGAACCGTGATCGCTTTGCTCAGCGCATCGGCATGAATGCCGATGCGATAGCCGGAAAGATCGCAGACGAGGATCGGGATCGGATAGAAAGACAAATGTTCGATCGGACGTCCGAAGCGCGCTTCCAGTGGCTGCCTGAACTTGTGTTTGAACGCATTCTGCAGCGGCGCCGATCGCATGGCGCGCGAGACGGCCAGCCAGAATCCGCGCTGCGCTTGCGGCAGGAACCATAAGCGTTCCGGGTAGAGATACATCCGCAGCCGCGTGCTGCTGCCGTCGGGTCGCATCGCATCCTTGTGGCGCAACTCGTGAAAGTGCCGCTTGTCCGGCAGCAGCGCCAGCACCCGGGCGTAAGTGCGCGGCGCGAAGGCCGATTCCATATAGATATATTCGAAGGGCTCGGACTGCAGCGGCGCGCGCGCTACCGTTTCCGCCAGTTGGTCGGTGAGTTCCTCGCTCCTTAGGGTTGCAGCGGCCTGGATTGCAGTGGTCTCGTTCAAGATCTGTCTCCTCCCTGACGTCGTGCAAAGGGTAGCAGGTGCCGCAAGACTGCGTACGTGAGGCGGCGCACGGCACGCGACGTGCCCGGCTCAGTTGTTGTTCATCGTGCGTCTTGCGCAATCATGACTCGACTCGACCGGCGCATCCCACTTCCGGAAGGACTACAGTATCGCGAAGCGTTCATCAGCAGCGATGAAGAGCTTGCGCTGCTTGCTGCCATTGCGGAGCTGCCGCTCGCCCCCGCGGTCTACAGGCAATACACGGCGAAGCGGCGCATCTTGAGCTTCGGCACCGGTTACGACTTTGCCAGCAATCGATTGACACCCGCGCCTGGCATCCCTGCTTTCTTGTCTCCCCTGCGCGAGCGGGTGGCGCAGTGGACTGGCCTGGATGCCGAAGCCTTTTCGCACGCGCTGATCACCGAGTACCAGCCCGGTGTGGCCTTGGGCTGGCATCGCGATGTGCCGCAGTTCAGCGTGGTGGTCGGCATCTCGCTCGCGGGCAGCACGCGCATGCGCTTTCGTCCCTATCCGGTGCGCCCCAATCCGCGCGAGGACACATTCGCGCTCGAGCTGGCAGCGCGCTCCGTGTACGTGCTGCGCGACGAGGCGCGTTGGTGCTGGCAGCACAGCGTGCCCGCGGTCAAGACGCTGCGGTACTCGATCACCTTTCGCACGCTGCGGCTAGGCCTGCGCAGCGAAGAGACGCTGCACACCCTCTCCGATCGCGGACGGTGAGATGTCCAACGAGACACGATGCTCGGTCTACTCACTGCGCATGCTCGGCTCGATTTGGCGCAGCCAGCTCGCCATCAGCGCGAGTGCGATGCCGAGGTAAACGGTGCCGCCGGGCACCCACATGATGAGGCCGCCGAGCTGCTGATCCTCGAGCGCGCTCAACCCCCACGACGGGGCTGTTGTTGCATACACCGTGTACCACGGGTGCGCCGAGAAAGTGAGCAGCGCTGCCAGCACGCTGCCGTGCATGGCGGTGGTGAGGACATAGAGAACCGCCACCGCTCCGCCGTGGCGTTCGCTGCCGGGTTTGAGCAGCGCCCACCAAAACAAGAGCGCGGTAACGAAGAAGCTCAAGTGTTGCGCAGTGTGTACCAGCTCGGAGCGGACCGACGCATCGAACAGTGCCGGCACATGCCACAGCCATAGCGCGGCCGCGTGAACGATCCAAGCCACGAGCGGGCGCGACAACGCCGCGACGGCTGACGCCAGGCCGCTGCGCATGGTGATGCGCCAGGCCGGCTGCCGCCAGTTCGGCGGCAAGGCCCAAAGAAATGCGCCGATGGGTCGCCCGACGGCGAGCAGTGGTGCGGCAACGACCATGAGCAACTCGTGCTGCACCATGTGGGCGGAGAACAGCACGCCACCGAGCGGATCGAGCGGCGAGAGCAGTGCAACGACGAGCGCGAGCCAGCCGAGCGCAAACGCCACCGCGCGCCAGCGCGCGATGCCGGCGCCCGAATGCGAGGCGCGCCAAATGCGATGCACGCCCAGCGCATACAAGGCGCCGGTGGCAACGATCAGCAGCCACATCCACCAGTCGGCGTTCCAGGTCGTCCACAGATCGTGCGGCGCGAGTGCTTCGCCTCGATGTGCGTGTGCATTGGTGGAGATCAGCAGCGGGGCCGCAAGCGCGCAGCGGATGCCGGGCAGACCGATCACATTGTTGTCTGCACGGCCGCACACCGCGCGCGCTGCAAGCGGAAGCAACGCGAAGGCGTGTAAGACGTCCACATGCGCTCCGGAGTTCGCGTGCTCTGGCCGAGCAGGCTACGTGCCGCCCACAGTTTGAGCGCGTACAATGACCGCCCTGCTCGCAACGGCGATGGCGCGAGTGCGAAATGCGGCTCGGCCGCCAATCGAGAGTTGAAACCGATGAGTCAGCAGCGCTACTTCATTCGCGAGCAAGACGTTCCGCCCTACTCACCGGCGAATCACGTCGGTACGCGCAATCGCCGTTTGATCGGAGCGCAGACCGTGGGCGCCAAACAGCTCGAAGTGGTGCTGGGCGAGGTCGAAAAAGGCAAAGGCGCACTCCCGCACGCGCATCCCGGTATCGAGCAAGTCTGCTACATGTTGCAAGGCCGAGCGCGCGCCGAGGTGGCCGGTGAAGTGTGCGAGCTGGCACCCGGCGATTGTTGTTTCTTCCCGCCCAACGTGCCGCATGTGTTTACCGTACTGAGCGACGAGCCTGTGCGCGTGCTGGTCATCTACGCGCCGCCGTACGAGGAGAACCCGAGTCGGGTGATTCGGTGAAGTGCGAGTTGACAGCGGAATAGGAGCGCGCCATAGATCGTTGCGTTGTTACGGCGTTCAAGCCTGCGGCCTTCATCCGGACTTGTGGGTTAGACGGCGCTCTTCCCTTCCTCGTCGAGGAGGAGTGGCCCGAAGGGCCGGGGTGGTTCTGCCATGGAGCGTTATGTCATTTGTATAGAGCACCCCACACCGCCCCGGCGGCTTCGCCGCCACCCCGCCTCGTGAGAGGCGGGGAATGGGTCGGGCAGCCGCGGGGGAATGGGTCAGGGCAGCCGCGGGGGAATGGGTCAGGGCAGCCGCCGGGGAATGGGTCAGGGCAGCCGCCGGGGAATGGGTCGGGGCAGCCGCAGGGGAATGGGTCGGGGGCAGGTGCTTTTCTTCCCCTCCTCGACGAGGAGGGGTGGCCCGAAGGGCCGGGGTGGTTAGCGTTCGAACAATGTAATTGGCAACCTCATGCATCGTAGACATCTTTTGAAATCGCTCGCGGGACTCGCGCTGGGCGCTCGCCTGCCGTGCGGGCTCGCGGCGGACACCTATCCGTCCAAGACCATCCGACTGGTCGTGCCCTTCGCCGCGGGCAGCGCGACCGATTCGGCCGGCCGCCTGTTCGCCCAGGAATTGTCGAAGCGCTTGGGTCAGCAAGTCATCGTCGACAATCGGGCGGGCGCGTTTGGCCAGATCGCCGCCGAGCTGGTCGCGCGCAGTGCGCCCGACGGCTACACGCTGTTCATGACGACCAACACCACGCATGCGGCCAATCCGCATCTGTTCCGCTCGCTCAACTACGACCCGATCAAAGACTTCGTGCCCGTTGCGCGACTGGGCATTCTCCCCTTCATGGTAGTGGTGCCGCCCGGCATGCCGGCCAAATCGATGGGCGAGCTGATCACCTACGCCCGTGCCAACCCGGGCAGCTTGTCGTATGCACACCCGAGCAGTGCATCTCTGGTGGCGATGGAGACGATCAAGCGCTTGGCGAAGATCGATATGGTCGGCGTGCAGTACAAGGCGAGCCCGCAAGCGATGATCGACTTGATCGCGGGCCGCGTCCAGGTGATGGCGGCCGATTTCGCCACTGCCGTTCCGCAAGTGCGCGCGGGCAAGCTGCGGGTGCTGGCGGTGACGGGTGCGAAGCGCTCGGCTTTGCTACCCGACGTGCCGCCGGTTGCCGATACGTTGCCCGGTTTCGACATCGTGTCGTGGAACGGTCTGTTTCTGCCTGCCGGGACACCGCCGGCGATCGTCGACCGACTGGCGCGTGCCTCCCTCGATATCTTGTCGCAAGCGGAAAACAAGGCGAAGCTCGCTGCGCTCGGGTATGAGGTCGATCCGCAGCCGCCCGAGGCGTTTGGCCGCTACGTACGCGATCAGATCCTGGTGTGGGGGAAGTTGATTCAGGCCGCAGGCATTCCGAAAGAGTAGGACATGCTCGCGACCCCTAACGCTCTCGCTGCACTTCGCTTCGCCCGCCGAAGCGCGCATGACCACGCCGCCGCCTTCGGCGGCCATCGTCACCGGGGGTGGACTCCTCGTGGACGAGGAGGGGAAGACAGCGTCATCGTCACGCCCTCTTGATTCGCTGCCTCACGAGACGGGACTCCGGCGAAGCCCGGGGGGTGTGAAGTTCTTGCACCTACGCTAGCTTCACGCCGCTCGTTGTAGTGTGCGCACGATCATCGCAGTTGACACAGTGAATGCGGATCGGAGGAGAGACAGCGCAAAGCCGGCTAGAATTCGACTTGCTCTCAAGGAAACGTTCATCGTCATGGCAGGACCGCTTCAAGGGATCCGCATCCTCGATCTCACCTCCGTCGTCATGGGGCCGTTCGCGACCCAGATCCTCGCCGAGTTGGGTGCCGAGGTGATCAAGATCGAACCGCACGAAGGCGACAACATGCGCCACGTCGGCCCGCTGCGGCACGCCGGCATGGGCCACTTGTGCATCAATCTCAATCGCGGCAAGCGCTGCATCGTGCTCGATCTGAAGAAGCCCGATGCGCTTGAAGCGATGATGCGTTTGGTGCGCAGTGCCGATGTGCTCGTCTACAACGTCCGGCCCTCGGCGATGGCGCGGCTCAAGCTCTCCTACGACGAAGTCAGCGCCGCCAATCCACGGCTGCTCTATGTGGGCTGTTATGGCTATTCGGAGCGCGGCCCGTATGCCGGGCGGGCCGCCTACGACGATCTCATCCAAGGCGCAACCGGATTGCCGTGGATGATCTCGGAGGGCGGTAAGGAAACGCCGCGCTACGTCCCGATCAACTTGGCCGATCGGATCACCGGTTTGCACGTCGTCTATGCAGTCAGCGCCGCGCTGTTCGCACGCGAGCGGGCGGGAAAGGGGCAGGCGGTCGAAGTGCCGATGTTCGAGAGCATCGCGCACTTCGTGCTGGGCGATCACTTGGCCGGCTTGTCGTGGCAACCCGCGATCGGACCTACCGGCTATCCGCGTCTGATGCATCGCCGCCCGTACGCCACGCGCGACGGTTACCTATGCGTGCTGGTGTACAACGACAAGCAGTGGAAGAGCTTCCTGGAAGCGGTGGGACGCACCGATCTTTGGGAGGACGCACGCTTCAACACGCACGGCATGCGCGCGCAGCACATCGACGAAGTCTACGACGTGCTAGCGGAGATCATGAAGACGCGCACGAGCGCGCAATGGATGGAGTTGCTCGCCCGCGCCGATATCCCGTTCTCTCGCATGAACAGCCCGGAAGACGTCGTGGCGGACCGGCACTTGAACGAGAGCGGCTTCTTCGTGGCGGAAGACCATCCGAGCGAGGGGCGGCTGCGCGCAATGCGCACACCGACTCACTGGTCGCTGTCGGAGCCCGACATGCCCACGCCTGCGCCGCGCTTGGGCGAACATTCGCGTGCGCTGCTGCGCGAGATCGGCTATTCCGACGCCGAGATTGAGGGCATGGCGGCAAGCGGAGCGACGCTGCTCGGGTAATTGCGCCGACTTCCGGATGGCGGCGACGTCAGGCAAATCTACGGCGGTAACCGGGCTCGCAGTCGGATCGATGGTCGAAGCGGCGGAGGCACCCAACTCGCCGGCGCGGTTCACCCGCGCAGCCCCCATGCACTGGCCATGGAATAACCCCCCGCTTCGCCGTCATGATTCGGCGCCGCGGCGAGCAGGTTCTTCAACTGCTCGGCGTTCGGCAGCTGTCCGCAATCGTTCTGCGCCAGTGCTGACTTTGCGCCGCCCCCCAGCAAGATCGTGATGATCAACATGCGATCGCTCATCATGCCGGCGTCCTGTTAGCGCAGCCAGGCTACGGGAGATGCGGGGCGTAGTCGATTATTGAGGTTCCCATCAATGGATCACATCGCCGTTGGCCGGCATGGCGGTTGCGGCGCTTCGAGTAATGGGCGAAATCGTTCGCTCATGTCGTCCAACATCGTCTAGCGGGGCTGCGGTATCGCAGCTGCGCCGTTCTGTTTCGATGCGCGCGTTAATGGAGAAGCTGCGTGCGCTGTGGGCCGATCTGACCGGCGTGCGTGACAGTACGTCGGCCCGCAGCAGCTGTAGGCATTCGCTGACTTGCGCGCTGTCATGAACAGGACTACCGTAGCGACGAGGTCGGCAGTTCCCCTAGAAGCCACTCGCCTTAATACCGAAAACCACTGGCCGGCGAACGCAGTAGCTGACCCGATCCGCCATCCGTCGAGAGGAGGGAACTATGCGTCGGGTATGTTCGAAGGTAGCACGGTCGGAGTGGAAGATCGCCTTAACGCTTCTCGCCGTTGTGCTGTGCGGGCAAGCGCATGGCGGCGCCATTCCGCTCAACACGTTCTTGCAGTTCTCCTTCACCGATGTCGACGTTCAAGCCGCCGGCTGCGATCCGGCCGACCCGGCGGGCGCGTTCTGTGTCCCCAGCAGCGGGACACCCAGCGCCTTTCTTGACGCGCCGCCCTGGACGTTCAGCACTGCGACCCCGGCGACATTGCAGGTCACCGATGTCTTCGAGGCCGGCGACCGATTCGAGGTGTTCGATCTCGGAGGCAGCCTCGGGCTGACCTCTGCGCCTGGTGTCGCCGACTGCGGCGATGATCCGGCCGTATGCCTGACGAATGCGGCGATCAGCAGCGGCAGCTTCCTGCTCGGCGCCGGCGTGCATTCGCTCACCATCGTGCCCCGTTTGGTCAACGCCGGGGGCGGAACCGGTTATCTCATCGTGCTCGCGCAGGTGCCCGAGCCCGCCACTGCATCGCTTGCCTTGCTCGTCGCCTGCGCAGCCGCGGGCTTCGCGAGGCGCAAGTCCGCAGGCTAGTCAGCCGGTCTATCTCCCCGTGCCGACAAGCGTTCACAGTCGGCGCGATGGCCCCATTCGTTGCATGGAGGGCACCATGTTTGCCTCGATCAACCGCACGCCTTTCTCTTTGCCGCGCCGTTTCCTGCTGCTCGTCGCCCTCGGCGTTGTCGGCCTCGCTGCACCGGGCAGCGCGCTGCATGCACAGGCCCCGTCCGGCACTCGCTTCGCCGGGCCGACGTCCTCGCAGCCGCTTGCACTCACCGCGGACGACGCCTTTCTCGTCGTCGCCAATCCCGATAACAACAGCGTCACTTTCTTCGACGTTCGCGCCGGTCGAAACCGCAAGCTGCTCGAAGTGCCCGTGCAGAAGGAACCCTGGGGTGTCGCTTTTCTTCCGAACGGGAGCAAGGCGTATGTCGCGAACACGGTGAGCGGCACCGTGTCGATGCTACGCACCAACTTGCGCAACGGCGTGATCCAGAAGCCAGTGCACATCAAGGTGGGCACGGAGCCCTATGCACTCGCGCTCACACCGAACGGCACGCGGCTGTACGTGGCCAATGCGCGCTCGAACGACGTCAGCGTGATCGATACGGCCAGCGATACAGTGGTTGAGACGATCGCGAACGTCGGCTTCGAGCCGCGCGGCCTTGCCATCACCAATGATGGAGACGGCGACGACGCCGACGAGGTGGTTTACGTCACACAGTTCTTGTCGCTGCCGCTGCTCGGAAAAGTCGACGGCGCCGATGATGCCAAAGCAGGATTTGTCAGCGTCGTCTCGACGACCACGAACAGCGTGGTGAAGCAAATTCAACTTAACCCGATTGCCGACACCGGGTTCAAGGCATTGGGCGACGCGCTCGCGCGGATTCCACCGGGCGATCCCGCCGATCCGGCGAACTTCAAGTTCGTCACCGGTGCCTATCCCAATCAGCTCAACAACGTCGCCATCAAAGGCAGCTTCGCTTACGTTCCCAACACCGGCGCCTCGCCCAACGGGCCGGTCCGCTTCGACGTCAACACGCATAGTCTGTTGCACGTCATCGATCGCGTGCTCGACGTCGACGCGAACAAGACGCTCAACATGCACACTGCCGTGCGCGATCAAACGGCACAGCCCAAGCGCTTTCTGACCATGCCATGGGCAATCGCTTTCAAGCATGGCGCGAACGAAGGCTACGTGGTGACCGCGTCGAGCGATGTGTTGTTCAAGCTGACCGTCAATCCCGCGGACGGCTCGGCGGCCGTGCAGTTCGATCCCTCGCAACTGCCCGGTGCGCGCGTGCTCGAGATTGCGGTCGGAAAAAGCCCGCGCGGAATCGTGATCAACAGCACTGACACCCGCGCCTATGTGATGAACTACATCTCACGCGATCTCGCCGTCGTCGATCTGACCAGCTCGCCCGAACAGCTGCTGGCGACGGTTCCCTCAGCGCCGCTGCCCGCGCCCGGCTCGCTCGCGGAGAAGATTCATATCGGTAAGGAGTTGTATCTCACCTCGATCGGCACCTTCGACCCTGCGCCCGGAAGCAGTACGCCGATCGTCGGACGCATGTCGAACAACGGCTGGGGCTCTTGCGCGACCTGCCATACACCGTTCGCCACGAGCGACAACGTCGTCTGGATTTTCCCCGCCGGACCGCGCCGGTCGTTGCCGCAGCACACCGACTTCGATCAAAGCGTCGCCGATCGGTCGCAGATGCGCCCCTTGCTGTGGTCGGCCAATCGGGACGAACAGGAGGACTTCACCAACAACATCCGCGGCGTTTCGGGCGGTCTGGGATTGATCGTGCTGGCCGATGGCGTCACGCCCGATCCCAATACGGTTCCCGATCTGACCATCGTGAACGGTGGTCGCAACCAGCTGAAGGTACGCGGCGTGCCAGCCTGGGACGCGATCAAGGCGTTCGTTCAGTTCGGCATCCGCGCACCGATCTCGCCGATCACCAAGACCGATCCGGATGTCATCGCCGGCGAAGCGCTGTTCCGTGCCGCGAACTGCCAAGCTTGCCATGGCACGGCACAGTGGACGACTGCGCGCGTACGCTTCACGCCCCCGACACCGGCCAACCTTCAATCGAACGGACAGATCATCACCGAGCTGCGTAAGGTCGGTACTTTCGATGCGGCATTCTTCAACGAAGTGCGGCAGAACGCGGCACCACCGCTCGGCGCGGACGGCTTCGTTCCACCTTCGCTATTGTCGATCCACGCCTTCCCGCGGACCTTCCTGCACAACGGTGTGGCCACCTCGCTCGATCAAGTGCTCGAGAATGTCACGCACCGATCCGCAGGAACTGGAGGGGTCGATACCTTGAGCGCGGCCGCGGATCGGCAGAAGGTGGTGAAGTTCATGCTGTCGATCGACGCAGCGACGGCGCCGATCAATCCGTAGAGGACTGTGCTGCCGGTGCCACGAGCGGAGAGGCAATAGATTTCGGCGAAACAGCGTTAGCTCAGCGGCTTAGCGTCGAAGGGCATTACTTTGAACGCTTTTCGCCGATCCACGCGTAAGGCGCGGAGATGCCGTTGATCGAAGGTCAGCACAGCCCTCACGCGATGTGGTTCGGCGAGTACTACGATCGAGGTGTCTGCGAGTCCGATATTCGGATCGCGGTAACGATCGACCCCATCTTTCGCACGTGCCACATCGCTCGCGTTGAACACCTCCAGCTGGTAGGCACCACGCGCTACTTCTTGCAATAAGGCCAGTAGCGCTTCCCGCCCTAAGTGACGCATCAGCCGATCATCGAGCTCTGCAAGCACGAAGGGGGAGAGCAACAGGGGAGGCGATGTTTCGCGGAGTATGCCAGCGCATTCGTGAGCAGTGGCCCGTTTTCGAGTCTTCGATCACGCGCGCAGCTCGATATCGCGCAAAACCGGCTCGTCCGCACGGGTGATTTCGTTCTCGATCAGCGCACCGCACCCCGGGCAGAAGAATTGCCGGAACACGGGAACATCGTCGATGTAGCGCCGGTGATCGCCGATGTTCGGATTGGCCGTCTCGATGTTCGCCGCATGGGCGACGCAATGCGCTTTGTAGTTGTCCGCGATCGGCCCCAGATCGGCCGCGCACTTTGCGCAGCACAGCCGCTTGCCGTCGGCTTCTCTTCTTAGCGTGAGGTTCTCGGTGACCTCACTGATCACTTCGCCGGAGAGGCGGCGGACCGATTTGTCGCCGCGCCGTCGCTGTCGGTATTGCGAGCGCAGTCGCTGCGTGCCCTCACGGTCGAGCTGGCTGTCGCTGTCGAGCACGACGCCGTAGATCTCGCGCGCAGCCGCGGCGCTCACCGAGCGGTTCTCGACCACGTCGTCACGCACCTTCTCGGGGTCGCGCTCGAGCGGATCGCCGAAGCCGCCGGCTGCGCTCCAGATGACCGCGTACACATCATGCGGCTTCTGCGTGAAGTTCTCTTGGCGTAGCTGCAACGTCACCGGCTCGCCTCGAAGCTCGGCGATGTCGCCGATCATGTCGCTGCGTCGCAAGTGCGCATCGATGTCGGAATCGCGCACGTACTTGTAGACGTTCACCGAGCCTGGATACCCGCCCATCATGCCGCTCGAGGTCGGAATCGCATTACCGGAGGAGAGCGTGTCGTGCGTGATCGCCGCGGTGCCATGCGGCACGAAGCACGACTCCGCCGACAAGCCGCCGCGGAATTTGCCGGCGCCGCCCGAATCGACCACCTCCTTGCGGTAGAGAAACAGCACCGGGAAGCTCTGCTCGGTGTGCTCGACGTTGGGCAACTTGCAGATCGGCGTGCGCGACTGCCCGCCGGTGGAGATGCCGTCGCCGGTGGCGAAGGCGCCGATCGCGCCGCCGATCGGATCGACCAGGATGTAGCCGAAGCGCTCGCCCCACTGATCCGTGCCGCGAAAGATCGTGGCGGGCCACTGGCTGGTGCCGCCGATGCACATGATGTCGTTGCGCATCTGCGCGTCACAGTAGATCATCTTCGACAACACGTTGTAGGCGGGATAGAGCGAGATCTCCATCGCCTGCGTAGGCGCGGTGGACACCGATGCGGGGAAGTTCGCGCAGTTGAATGTGCCCGGCGTGGGATCGAACTCGATGTGCCGTAACGCCCCGCCGATGCAGAAGTACTGCTCCCAACACAGCAGCTGATTGACGGCCACCATGATCGAGCCGCGCCAGCCCGAGTAGGTCGCGTTCATCGCGCCATCTTGCGGCGCGGTGCCTTCGTTCTCGAAAATGAGCTTGTCGCCTTGCTTGCGTAACGTGAGCATGACGCGGTGCGTGCGTCGATCGCCCGGGCGACAGCATTCGACATAGGTGCGATCGCGCCACACGCCGTCGGGCAGGCGCGCGAGCTTGGCCAGGAAGGCCGCTTCGGCATTGTTCAGCACGCGGCGCATGACGCCTTTCACGACCTGCGGGCCGTAGCGCTCGACCAGCCGCAAGATGCGATCGCGCGCGGTGATGTTGCCGGCGAGCTGCGCGCGGAAATCGAGCGCGACCATCTCGGGCTTGCGCGAGGAGCGCAGATACACGTCCTCGATGTCGCGCCGGATCTCGTCGTTCTCGACGATCTTGATCGGCGGCAGCAGGATGCCTTCCTCGAACGCGTTCTCGGCGGAAGGACAGAAACTCGACGGCGTGATGCCGCCGATGTCGTACTGATGCAGGCAGTTGGTCACCTAGCAGAACAGCTCGCCTTGCCAGAAGATCGGACACAACAGCATGACATCCATCTGGTGCGCCGCGCCCACCCACGGATCGTTGGCGAGGAACATGTCACCCGGCTTGATGCCGGGGTTGTCGCTGCGGTTCTCCAACGTCCATTTGACCTGCGTGTCGGTCACGCCGGACATGTATTGCATGTAGGGCCCGAAGTAGACGAACTCGCCGTCCTCGGTGAGGATCGAGGGATTGAGATCGAGTGCGTACATCGCGACCGGCGACCCGGACACGCGCTGGATAGTTGCGCCATGCTCCTCGTTCACGTGCCAAAGACTGTGGCGGATCACTTCATAGGTGATCGGGTCGATGTCATCGGTTGCCGCGCGCTGCAAGCGCAGCTTGGGCGAGATGTCGAGCTGCCGCCGTGGCACGTAAGGGTGGTTCTTGCCGTCGAAGGAGACGTGGGTCAGCTCGCTGACTTTAGCCATGGTCTATCCAAAGCGAATTTCGAAATTGCCGAACGCATCCACCTCGACCGAGCGGCCCGGATGCACGACCACGGTAGTATCGGTGGTTTCGATCACGACCGGCCCCTCGATGCGGTTCCCGGGGCGAAGGTGAGCACCGTCGTAAATCGCGGTGTCGACGCTGCGCCTTAGCGCATCCCAGTACACCGAGCGCATACCGCGATGGGCGGCTTGGGTGATCTCGACGGTCGTTTGCGCAGCGGCGGCGAGTCGCGGCCGAGGCGTATCGGCGATCGCGCGCAAGCGCAGCGTGACGATCTCCAGGCGCGCGCCTTGGTAGGAGGAGCCGCGCCCGTACAGTTGCTCGTAGCGGGTGGTGAAGCGCTGCCGCAGCCGGTCGAAGAAGTCGCTGCTTAGACGAGCGTCGGGCAGCATCACTTCGACTTCGTTGATTTGACCCTTGTGGCGCATGTCGAGCGAGAACTGCAGCCGGATGCGATCGCGCGCGACGCCGTCGCCTTGCATCTGGGCAAGCGCCTTCTGTTCGAGTGCTTCAAGGATGGCGTTGACGGCTGCGCCGTCGAACGGCGAGACCATGATGTTCACCTGCTCGTGCACGTGCAGAATGTCGGCCGAGGCCGCGCCGAATGCGCACCAACACGACGCGATCTCCTTTTGCGGGATGACGATTTTCTGCACGCCGAGCTCGTGCGCGAACACGCTCGCATGCGCCGGACCCGCGCCGCCGAACGCGAACAATACGAAGTCGCGCGGATCGAAGCCTTTCTCGACCGTCATCTTGCGGATGATGTCGGCCATCTTGAACTCGGCGATCTTGGCGATACCGCTCGCCGCTTCGAGCAGGCCGATGCCGAGTGCGTCGGCGACGCGCTGCACCGCCGCCGCTGCTTTCGCCTGGTCGAGCTTGATGCGCCCGCCGAGGAAATTGTCCGGGTTGATGTAGCCCAGCACGACATCGGCGTCGGTTACCGTCGCGGTCGTGTTGCCTTTGCCGTAGCAGGCCGGGCCGGGATCGGCGCCGGCACTCTCCGGCCCCACGCGTAGCGTGCGCGCTTCACCATCCGCGCGCGCGAGGCTTCCGCCGCCCGAGCCGATCGCTTGAATGTCGACTTTCGGTAGGAAGTACTCGTACTGTGCGACGTTCGAAGTGAAGGAATACGCGGGTTGGTTGTCGAACACGATACCGACGTCGAACGAAGTGCCACCCATGTCGGTCGTAATGATGTTCGGGTAACCCATGAGGCGGCCCAGATACACCGAGCCGGTGACCCCGGCCACCGGGCCGGAGTCGAGCGTCAGCAGGGGCGATTGCATGGCGTGCTCGACCGAGATCGAGCCCCCGCCGCATTGCGCGATCTGCAGCGGGCGGCGATAGCCGTACTCCTTGAGCCGCCCATCCAGATTGGCGAGATAGCGCGCCATCACCGGGCCGATGTAAGCGTTGAGCGCGACGGCGGTGGTGCGCTCGTACTCGCCCCATTTCGGCGCGAGGTCGACCGAGCAGGTGACGAAGAGGGAAGGCGCGGTTTCGGCGATCATTTCCTTCACGCGTCGCTCGTGCTGCGGGTACTTGAACGACCACAGAAAACACACCGCGATCGCATCGACACCTTGGTCGAGCAGTCGCGCAATCGCAGCACGCACTTGATCTTCGTTGAGCGGCACGACTACCTGGCCGAAGCAGTCGACCCGCTCCGACACGCCTTCGATCAAGCGCTTGGGCACGATCGGCACCGGCTTCTGGCTTTCGGGAAAGTGCACGACCTTGTTGAGATCGCGCGAGGTCACGCCGCGCGAGCCGCGCATGATGGCAATGACGTCTTCGTGTCCCTTGGTCGTGATCAGCCCGACTTTGGCGCCTTTGCGCTGAATGAGCGCGTTGGTGCCCACCGTCGTGCCGTGCGTCAGTACATCGATGTCGTTGCAGAAGGCACCGAACGGCCGCCCCAGCCGCTCGGCCGCCACGCGCATTGCCTCCAGCATGCCGTCCGCGAAGTTGTGCGGCGTCGAAGAGGCTTTCGTCGCCGTGATACGGCCGTCCTCGTCCAACACCACGCAATCGGTAAAGGTGCCGCCGATATCGACGCCGACCAGGTAGGAACTCATCGGTTATGCGCTGAGAAGTTGATCGGGTCTTCTATGGATGCGAATACTCCACACCACCCCGCGGGCTCCGCCCGCACCCC
>Ga0070741_10011956_pt1 | contig 15850 bp, 12 predicted proteins | sample Coa_R1_4_FD_66440 | JGI IMG/M metagenome (GOLD analysis project Ga0070741, IMG submission 66440) | Surface soil microbial communities from Centralia Pennsylvania, which are recovering from an underground coalmine fire - Coalmine... | ecosystem: Environmental > Terrestrial > Soil > Unclassified ...
GATGCCTGGCACAGCCGCGCGGGTGCGCTCAGGCAAGCTTAGGCGGTACGAGAGGTGGGTAAGACCCGCCGACCTGATGAGGCGTGAATGAGGCGCGGTGCTCGGTCAGGCGGCGGGCACGGTAAATCGGAAGCGTGCGCCACCGGACGGAGCTGGGCCGACGGTGATCGTGCCGCCGTGTGCCTCGATAATGCCCTTGACGATGTACAGGCCAAGGCCGGTGCCGCCGCGCCTGTTACCGCGCCAGAATCTCGTGAAAACCCGGCCGAGCATCTCCGGTGGGATGCCGGGGCCTTCGTCGTCGACTGTCACCGTGACCAGGCCGGACGCGCTTTCGGCAGCGGCTGGGGCGGTCGTGGATGCGGTGGGTTCCGCGGCGTCGATCGTGACGGTTACCCGGCCGTCGCCGTGGCGTACCGCGTTCTCGAGCAGGTTGGCGAGGACCTGGCGCAGCTTGTCCGGGTCGGCGAAGACCGGCGGCGTCTCGTGCGCCGCGACGACGAGCCGGTCCTCCGGCTGTCCGGCCGCGACCATGCCTGAGATCTGGTCGCGGACCAGTTCCTCGATGTCCACGGCGTAGCGGGCCAGCTGCAGGCGGCCGGAGTCGATGCGCGCGATGTCGAGCAGTTCGGCGATCAGCCGGGTGACCCGGTCCGCGTCGGCGTCGACGGTTTCCAGCATGAGTTTGCGCTGGTCGTCGGTGAAGCGCTCCCACTTGGCCAGCAGGGTCGCGGTGAAGCCCTTCACGCTGGTGAGCGGGGAGCGCAGTTCGTGGGCGACGGTGGCGATCAGGTCGGCGTGACGGCGCTCGGCGCGGGCTCGCGCGGAGGTGTCGCGCAGGCCGACGACGACGCGCTGTACCGCCCCGTCTTCGCGCACGAACCGGGAGGTGACCAGCACGTCGCGGCCGCCGGGAAGGAGCAGGTGGGTTTCCGGCTGCCCGGTGCGGATGGCGAGGCCGCCGTACGGATCGGTGCCGTCCCACCAGCTGCGGCCTTCGAGGTCTTCCAGGGGCAGCGCGTCGGCCAGACGATGGCCGAGGGCTGACGCGGCCTCGATTCCGGTGATCCGCACGGCGGCGCGGTTGAACACGATCACGCGGCCGTCGCGGTCGGCGATGACGACGCCGTCAGGCAGCTCGTCGTAGTCGATTCCGATGCCTTGGTTGCCGAGAATGATGCCGTCCTCCGTGGAGCGCGCTGGCGCGACACGGGAGGGACGCGCGACCGCCGGTGTCACGTCCCGCGGGGCGTAGCCGAATCCGTTGCCGTCTCCGGGCTCCAGCGCCGCGGTGGGGTCGGCCGCTGTCGGATCAGCCGCGCGCTCGACCGCGCTCGGTGCGTCCAACATCCCGCGCCCCTTTCCACGGATGGAACGATTCGCCCCGAGTAAGGAACGTCGCCCGCTGCCCATAGCCTCAGTCACCGCCGCCTGCCGTTCGGAGCCGGCAGTCGACGGGATTGGTCCGTCGATTTCGCTGTCCGGTCGCCATCATTGTCGTTCGCGCGCCGTTTCCGCCAGAGTCGCAGCCGATGCGACGTCTATGCGCCTGCGTATGCATACGCACGCGGCGTTCGCTTCGTGCACTACCTGACGCTCACGGCTCTCGACGCTGAGCGCGCGCCGATGCATACAGGCACACGGCCGCGGCGGTGGACAGGTTCAAGCTTTCCGCCCTGCCGTGGATCGGCACTCGGACCACGGCGTCGGCCAGGGTCCGAAGTCCCTCGGGCAGGCCCCAGGCCTCGTTGCCGAAGAGCCAGCAGGTGGGGGCGCGTAGCGCGCCGGAGTCGGCTTCGTCGTCGAGGTCGAGCGGACCGGTCCCGTCGGCGGCGAGAACGCGCAGGCCGGCGGCGCGGCACTGCTCGATCGCGGACTCCACTGATACGCCGATGACTATCGGGAGATGGAACAGTGAGCCGACGGACGCGCGCACGGCCTTGGGGTTGTACACGTCGACGGACTCGCCGCTGACCAGAACCGCGTCCGCTCCGGCGGCGTCGGCGGCGCGGATGACCGAGCCGACGTTTCCGGGGTCACGGACGTGCGCGAGGAGCACGACGAGGCGCGCGGGGGCGCTAAGGACATCGGAGAGCGCCGTATCGAGATACCGGCACACCGCGACCATGCCTTGCGGATGCACGGTGTCGCTCAGCGAGGCGACGACCTCGTCCGTGGTCGGCAGCAGGGCGGCTCCGGCGGCGTACGCGGCCTCGATGAGTTCGGGATGCCGGTCGGCGGCGGCCTGCGTGAAGTACAGCTCGGCGATGCCCGCCGGGTGCCCGGCCGCCTCGCGTACGGCCTGCGGGCCTTCGGCGAGGAACAGCCGCTGCTTGGCCCGGAACGAGCGAGTGGCGAGCCGCCGCGCGGCCACCACCCGGCTGGAGCGGGGGGAGGTGATCGCGGGGCGGCCCGCCACGTCGGGGGGCGTCAGCCGGTGCGCGGTCAGGCCGCGACCTTCGGCGCGTTCACGTCGGACGGCAGCGCCTTCTGGGCGACCTCGACCAGCGCGGTGAACGCCGCGGCGTCGTTGACGGCCAGGTCGGCGAGGATCTTGCGGTCCACCTCGACGCCGGCGGCCTTGAGGCCCTGGATGAAGCGGTTGTAGGTGATCCCGTTGGCGCGGGCCGCGGCGTTGATCCGCTGGATCCACAGCCGCCGGAAGTCGCCCTTGCGCTTCTTGCGGTCCCGGTAGGCGTACACCAGGGAGTGGGTGACCTGCTCCTTGGCCTTGCGGTACAGGCGCGAGCGCTGGCCGCGGTAGCCGCTGGCCTGCTCGAGGATCGCGCGGCGCTTCTTCTGGGCGTTGACCGCCCGCTTCACGCGTGCCATGTCGTTCTCAACTCCTTGCGCGGGGCGCGCGGCGGGTCGTGCGCCGCCTTTCCCCTCAGCTCGTCAGTGGTCTGTCGGCAGGTGCCGTACGGAGGCTTGGCTTACTTACCGAGCAGCCGCTTGATCTTCTTCGTGTCTGCGGGGGACGCCACGACCTCGCCGGTCACCCGGCGGGTGTAGGTGGACGGCTTGTGCTCGAGCAGGTGGCGCTTGCCGGCCTGACCGCGCTTGACCTTGCCGCTGCCGGTGAGGCGGAACCGCTTCTTGGCCCCGCTGTGGGTCTTGTTCTTCGGCATGGTGAGCCGTTCTCCTTCATTCCTCATTCGGCGCGTACGCGAGTACGCGGGGGCGGCGGCCGCGCCGCCGCCTGCCCGTGTCGCTCGGTTCTTCCTGCCGGTCCTGGCTACTGCTCGGCCGGGTCGGCCGCCGCGGCCGCGATCTCGGTCTCGGGCGCCTCCGCCTCGGCGGGGGCGTGCTCCTCGCGGTCGCGGACGCGCCCGCCGTCCTGGGCCTTGGCCGCCTTGGCGGCGCGGGCCTCGGCCATCGCCTCGACCTTCTTCTTGCGCGGTCCCAGCACCATGATCATGTTGCGCCCGTCCTGCTTGGGCGCGAACTCCACGAAGCCGAGGTCCTCGACGTCCGAGGCGAGCCGGTCGAGCAGGCGCCGCCCGAGCTCGGGCCGGGACTGCTCGCGGCCGCGGAACATGATCGTGATCTTGACCTTGTCCCCGGCGTTCAGGAACCGCACCACGTGACCCTTCTTGGTCTCGTAGTCGTGCGGATCGATCTTCGGCCGGAGCTTCATCTCCTTGATGATCGTGTGCGCCTGGTTCTTGCGCGCCTCACGGGCCTTCATCGCGGACTCGTACTTGTACTTGCCGTAGTCCATGAGCTTGGCCACCGGCGGGCGACCGGTCGGCACGATCTCGACCAGGTCCAGATCGGCCTCCTGGGCCAGACGCAGGGCATCCTGGATCGCCACGATCCCGACCTGCTGGCCGTCGGGTCCGACCAGGCGCACTTCGGGCACCCGGATCCGGTCGTTAATGCGGGGTTCGGCGCTGATGGGGCCTCCTAGGTTGAAGCCGGCCGGTACGGCGAGCCGTGAGCCGTCCGACCGTATGGCGGTACGGTTGGGAGCCCGCACCGCCTTAATCCACTGAAGGGCGCGCGAAGATAACGCGACCCGTACCGGCAAACAAAAAAGCCCCGCATGTATTCCATGCAGAGCTCCACCAACCGGGGCATCTACAAACGCAGACGCCACACAACGGAACGCACAGGGCTATCCGTCGTGCTCGGGACCGTTACCCGTCGGCCGCTTAGTCGATCGGGTGGGAGGTGGGCCCTCCACTTGCGGACTGCCGACGCGCTTGAGGCACGTCAACAGTCGGTCGCTGGCGTCAAGGGTACCACCTTCGCGGAGGGGATCCATACGTAAGATCAAGACATGAGTCAGACGAACCCCGCCGCCGACGGCCTGCCCTTGCCCCGAGATCTGGCCGAGGTGCCGGCGGTCGAGGTGATCGCGACGCTGGCGGTGCACCTGATGACGGCGGCCGCGGTGCAACTGGGTCTCGGCGAACCGGCTCCGGACGGGAGTGCGCATCCCGCCGATCTGGACGAGGCACGCAAGCTGATCACCGCTCTGGCGGGCCTGGTCACGGCCGCTGCTCCGGAGATCGGTTCGCAGCACGCGGCACCGCTGCGGGACGGATTGCGGACTCTGCAGCTGGCTTTCCGCGAGGCGTCGCTGGTGCCGGATCCGCCTGGCGCGGCACCCGGTGAGAAGCTGACCGGACCGGTGCTGCCTTAGCGCGAGCTGCCGCGTTCAGCTACGGCGCGGCGACAATTGACAGGCCGTCACCCAACCGGTCACGCAGCAACGGGTCGGCGGAGATCGCTTCCGCGACGACGCGCAGCGGCTCGGTGAGGGTCTGCGGGTCGATCCCAGGCTTGAATCCGAGTTCGAGAACCGCCCCCTCGGCGAACGCACCAACGCGCGCGCTCTCCAGCGCGTCGGCGACCTCGGGCACCGAGCGGAGCACGACGAGCAGCGCCGCGACCACCTCCTTGTCGGAGTCCGGCGGCGTCGGCACCCGGCCGCGGGCGAAGGCGCGCAGGGCGGCTCCGGCGAGTTCGAACTGCTCGTCGGTGCCGAGGTCGAGCAGCAGCACGTCCGCCTCCTCCTGGAGGGCGGCGGCCGCGGCCTTCTCGATCGAGACCGGCACGGGCCTGGCGGCCGGGAAGCCGGCGGTCGCGCCCCACACCGCGAGCTTCTCGGTCGAGGTGAACACCGGCACGCCCTTCGCACCGTCGGAGGCGACGAGCGTGACCAGGGCCATTTCGCTGTCCTTGTCGCGGCGCAGCTCGGCGCCGCCGACTCCGGTCCCGGCGGCTTCGCTCTCGCCGAGGAGCGCGACGACCGGGGCGAGCACGCGCTTGCGGGCGAGGACCGGGTAGAGGGCGTAGCGGTCGAGCTCGCCGCGGTGGTGCGCGGCGAGCGCCTGCGTCAGCATTTCGTCGGCTGAGCCGTCGTCGCCTTCGAAGCCGGTCGGTTGGAGCGTACGGCCGCGGAAGTCAGTCACCCGTTGAGCTTAGCCATCCGCGGTGGGCACCGGTCCCCTTCGCCTAGTTCGGCGGTGTCGGCGGGGTCAGCGGCGGGCCGGCCGGCGGTTGTTGCGGTAACTGTTGTTGCGGCGGCTGCTGGGGCGGGTACTGAGGCTGGAGCGGTGGCGGGGCCGCTGCCGGAGTGGTGCCGTATTGAGGCGCGTAGGGCTGCGGATAGAGCGGGGCGGGCGGAAGCGAAGCGAGAGCTTCCCGGCGGGCCCGGCGCAGCATGACGAAAGCGATCGCACCGGCCGCCGCGAGCAGCACGATGCCGCCCACGACCGCGCGTGAGAGCGCGCCGAAGGAGGGCGCGGCCTCGCTGACCACGGTGGCCTGGCCGTAGCCGAAGTGGCCGCTGGCCGGTCCGGCGTTGGCTCCGGCAGGCGTCTCGGCTACCGCTTTCGTCGCGCTGGCTTCCTTGAGGGCGGCAACCGGGTCCACAATGCCGAAGCCGAGCCGGTCGTCGCGGCCGCCGGCGGGCTTGTCGCGCGCCGTGCTTTCGAGGATGTCGCGGATTTGGGCGGGGCTGAGCGCGTGGTTTTCCGCCTTCAGCAGCGCGACAATGCCCGCGACGTACGCGGTGGCCTGGCTGGTGCCGTCGCCGAGCAGGTACTCGTCGTCACTGGCCGCCGCGTCGCAGGGCAGGTTGACGCCGGGGGCCGCGACCGAGACGTCCCAGCTGGTCGTGGAGAACGCGGCGTGACGTCCGGCGGAGTCCACCGCGGCGACGCTGATCACGCCGCGTTCGGCGCCCGGGAACTGGATCGCGTTGCCCTTGTCCGCCGAGTTGCCCGCCGCCGCCACGACGACGACGTTGTGGTCGAGCGCGTAGCGGATGGCGTCGGCCTCGGGCGTGGAGTCGGTGTCCGCGCCGGCGTCGCTGCCGCCGAGCGACATCGATATCACCTGGGCACCGTGGTCCACCGCGTACCGGATGCCGTCGGAGATCGGCGTGCTGCTCTTGGTGGGTTGGTTTATGTCGGGAGCGTCGTCGTCGCGGATAACGCGCACGGACAGTACGTGAGCGGCCGGCGCGATCCCGAGCATCCCGTTGGCTCCGCCACGGCCGTGCCCGGCGATGATCGAGGCCATGCAGGTTCCGTGCTCGCCCCAGCCGGTGTTGCCGGGGTGCTCGCTCCCGCCGGCGTAGTCGGGTCCGGTGGTGACTTGGCCGGTCAGGTCGGCTCGGCTGGTCATGACGCCGGAGTCGAGGAGCGCGACGGTGACGCCGGAGCCGGTGCTGATCCGGTTGGCGGCGGAGGCGTCGAGGAAGGCGAGCGGCCATTCCCGGTCACGGATGTCGTCCGCGCGGGCCGGCGCGGCGGTGGCGAAGGTGTACGTGGCGAGGCAGCCGAGCGCGGCGGCGGCTGACGCGAACCGGCGCGTGCTGCGAGTCCGGACGCTTCCGGTGCGCGGTTGCGCGAGGACGCGGCGCGTCATGAGGCACCGTCCTGAGAATCCTGGATCCGGGTGGAGAGCAGGTCTTGGATCGCTGCCGGGAGGTCCCCGGCGACCTGCACGGCCGGCGAGCTGGAGCTGAGCGCAGAGCCGGAACTGGCGGCCATGGCGGCGGCGCCCGGTCCGCTGCGTCCGTCGGTGAATCCGGCGACCGCGTACACCAGATAGGTGCCGTCCGAGGACGCCTGCGATTGCCAGGTGACCCGCTGCGCGTCGGTGAACTGGGCAGCGATCGTGCGCGGTACCGGGTACGCGTGCGGCATCATCGCCGCGTTGTTCGCGTTCGAGTCCGGGGTCCACGTCTGGAAGAAGCGCAGCCGGTCGGCGACGCTTCCGCTGAGCACGACGATCCCGACTGTGGCCGTGACGGTTTGGGTGCGGTCGGCGTAGGTGGCCGAGAGCACGTGCGTGCACTTGGTGGGTGCCAGCTCGCGGGTGAAGGCGGCCGGGAGCTTGGCGCAGGACTCGTCGGGGTCGATGCCGAGCCTCAGGTAGGTCTCGGTGCCCTCACGTTTGATCGAGGTGGGCAGGAGTTGCTCGACGGTGGCGGACCGCCAGACGGCGCGCGCGGCCTCGTCTTGGGCTGCTGCGCCGCTCGTGCGTTTCGCGGCGGCGCCGCCCGAGGGTTGCGCCATGACGAGGCCGACCGCGAGGGCGAGCACCGCGATGACGACGATCGCCGAGGCGATGGCGAGCGTGCGGCGAGGCAGGGACACCTTGGGTTGCGCAGGCGGCAGTGGGGCTTGGGCTCCCCAGCCGTAGAACGGCTGCTGCGGGTACGCCGGAGGTTGCGGGTAACCGGCCGGGGGCTGCGGAGAGGCGCCTGGTGGCTGCGGGTAACCGGCGGGAGGTTGAGGGTACGCGGCCGAAGGCTGCGGTTGCCCTTGCGGATACAGCTGCGGTTGCGGCTGTCCTTGCGGATACGGGTACTGCGGCGGCCGGGGCGACGCGGAGGGCGATTGTGCTTGCGTCGGCTGGGGCGACGCGGAGGGCGGCTGGGCGTACTGCGGTTGTGCCTGCGGCGGCTGAGCGTACGGCGTTTGTGCAAGCGGCGGCGGCGCGGGAGCGGGGGCCGGCGTCTGGGTGACTTCGGCGATATCCAGCCCTGCGACGCCCTCGGGCCCCACTTCGACGACCTCGGCTATTTCCGCCCGGGTCGCCTCAGGCCGACCCGGCTCGCCCTCGTGCGCCCAGTGCGCGCCCCGGGAGGTCCCCGGGTCGTCCGCTGCCATGGTCGCCCCCAGTTCTGTCACCCGGCTCGCCGGGCCGCGGCTTTGATCAGGTTGAACCTTAGTGCACCCCTCCGGCGGCCGACAGCGGGACGAGACCGGCCGCCCGGCGAAGGTCACCAGGTCGAGACCTTTCCGGGATCTAATCGGTCTTACCCGGGCGACCCGGGTATGGAAGGGTTCGGAGCGTGACCGACCTGGACCGCCTGAACCACGCCACCGCGCACTTGGATCCTCCGTTGGCGGTCGTGGACTTGGCGGCGCTGCGCTACAACGCGACAGAGCTGGTCAGAAGGGCCGGGGGCAAGCGGATCAGGGTCGCGACGAAGTCGGTGCGCAGCCGCGAGGTGCTGCGCGCGGTGCTCGCGCTCGAGGGCTTCCGCGGTCTTCTGGCCTTTACCCTGCCCGAGGCGTTGTGGCTGGCCGGGTCAGGGTTCGATGACATTCTGGTCGGCTATCCGACGGTGGACCGGGCGGCGCTGCGGCGGCTGGCCGCGGACGCCCGCACCGCCGACACCGTCACCCTCATGATCGACTCCGTCGAGCAGCTCGACCTGATCGAGAAGGCGACCGCCGACGTGCCGGACGCCGCGCCGATCCGGGTCTGCGTGGACATCGACGCCTCGTGGCGGCCACTGGGTGGTCGGGTGCGTATCGGGGCGCGCCGCTCGCCGCTGCACTCCCCCGCCGCGGTCGCCGCGGTGGCCCGGGAGGCCGCGGACCGGCACGGATTCCGGCTGGTCGGGCTGATGGCGTACGAGGCGCAGATCGCGGGCGTGGGTGACGCGCCGCCCGGACGACCGGCGCGCGGGTTCGCGGTACGCGCGATGCAACGCGGCAGCGCGGCGGAACTGGCCGAGCGGCGGGCGGCGATCGTGGCGGCGGTCAAGGAGATAGCGCAGCTGGAGTTCGTGAACGGGGGCGGCACCGGCTCGGTGGAGCGGACGGCTGCAGAGGAGTCGGTGACCGAGATCGGCGCGGGCTCCGGTCTGTTCCTGCCGCGCCTGTTCGACGGCTATCGGATGGTGACCGGGCGCCCGGCGGCCATGTTCGCGCTGCCTGTGGTGCGGCGGCCAGGTCTCGGCGTGGTGACGGTGCTGGGCGGCGGGTACATCGCCTCAGGCCCACCTGGCACCGACCGGTTACCGCAGCCCTACCTGCCTGCTGGCCTGCGCTATGACCCGCAGGAGGCGGCCGGGGAAGTTCAGACCCCGCTGCTCGGCGACGATGCGAACAACCTGGCGGTCGGTGACCGGGTGTGGTTCCGGCATGCGAAGGCCGGTGAGCTGTGTGAGCGCTTCGCCGACCTGCACCTCATCCAGGGCGACTCCGTTACCGCGACGGTGCCGACGTACCGCGGCGAGGGACGCACGTTCCTGTAGGTGGCGTGTGGGAAGCTGATCCGGTGGCTGACCGGCTGATGCTTCTCGACACCCCGACGCTCTACTTCCGGGCGTATTTCGGCCTACCCGAATCCATCACCGCTCCGGACGGAATGCCGGTCAACGCGGTACGCGGCACGGTGGATTTCATCTCCGCGCTGGTCACGGCGTACCGGCCGGACCGGCTGATCGCATGCTTCGACGCGGACTGGCGGCCCGCGTTCCGGGTCGCGGCGATCCCGTCGTACAAGGCGCACCGGGTACTGGAAGTGGCGGCGGAAGCCCCGGCAGGAGCGGGTCCGAGTGCCGACGCGAACGCGAAGGAAGGCGCCGAGCGACCGGTGAGCGCGTCCGTCGAGGTCGTGCCGGACACGCTCAGTCCGCAGGTCCCGGTGCTTGAGGCAGTGCTTGACGCGTTCGGGATCGCGCGCGGCTGGGCGGATCAGTTCGAGGCCGACGACGCCATCGCCGCCTACGCCGCGGCGCACGACGGTCCGGTGGACGTGGTGACCGGAGACCGGGACATGTACCAGCTCGTCGACGACGAGCGCGAGGTACGAGTGCTGAACATCGCGCGCGGTGTCTCCAAGCTCGAAGTCGTCGACGACAGCACGCTGATCACCAAGTACGGCATCGCGGGGCGCGGCTACGCGGACTTCGCGACGCTGCGCGGCGATCCGAGCGACGGCCTGCCGGGCGTCGCCGGGATCGGGGAGAAGAGCGCGGCCGCGCTGGTCGCCGAGTTCGGCTCGCTGGAGGGCATCCTCGCCGCGCTCGACGATCCGGGTTCCGCGCTCAAGGCGGCCGCGCGCAAGCGCCTTGACGCGGCCCGCGCGTATCTGGCCGTCGCGCCGCAGGTCGTGCGGGTGCGAGCCGACGCGCCGACGGTGCCGGTGGACTCCCGGCTCCCCTCGTCTGCGGCGGATCCGGACGGGTTGGAGGCGCTGGCCGAGCGGTTCGGGCTGGGCAGTCCGGTCAAGCGGCTGCGTAAGACACTGGCCGGCGCGCCCTAGCTCTGTCACACCGCGGGCGGCCCGCCTAGGCATATCGGGCGAACCGTCGTCACCCGTTCAGTCATGAGGTGATGCGCGAAGACGACGCACTGTGTTGACCTGTTGAGGTCAACGCGTCGTCTACTGTTGCGCTGGAGCGTGCATGCCTTCTGATTCCGCGCTCTCGTCGGATCCGGCCAATACGGATCGGCTGCTCGTCGAACGGCTGCGCCGGCTGGCCGCCGAGCGTGCGCACCAGCGTGCCTTCACTTTCGTGGACTACCCCGAGCCGGACTCGCCGGGCCGCCATCGCACCCTGACGTGGAGTCAGCTGCTCGCGCGGGCCGAGGCGGTGGCGATTCAACTCGCTGATGTAGTCCGACCGGGTGATCGCGCGGCGCTGCTGCTACCGCAAGGGCTCGACTATGTGGCAGCCTTCCTCGGCTGCCTGATGGCGCGCGTGGTGGCGGTGCCGCTGTTCCCGCCGGACCTGCCCGGTCACGAGGACCGGATCGCCGCGGTGCTCGATGACTGCGAACCGGCGTGCGCGCTCGTCACTGCCGAGAGTGCCCGTGCGACGCAGGGCTCTGCGGCAGCGGTGCTCTCGGCCGGATTGCCACTGGTCCGAGTGGACGACGCGGCTCGCGTGTCCGGCACCGCCGCTGTGTGGCCGGGGACGACGGAGCCTGATCCGGAGGACGTCGCGTATCTGCAGTACACCTCTGGTTCGACGCGGACCCCGGCGGGCGTGATGATCACCCACCGCAATGTGGTGGCGAACGCGTTGCAGGGCGTGGCCGCGTTCGACATCGGGAACGGTCCGACCACCGCGGTGGCCTGGCTGCCGCTGTTCCACGACATGGGCCTGGTGCTGAGCATCGCGACCCCGCTGGTGGCCGGCTTCCCCTCGGTGCTGATGGACCCGGTGGCGTTCCTGGAACGGCCGGAGCGGTGGCTGCGGCTGCTGGGCCAGTTCCCCGGCGCGCTGTCCGCGGCCCCGAACTTCGCCTACGAGTACTGCGTCGCCCGGGTCGCCGCCGAGCAGCTCGGCGAGGTGCGGCTGGACCGAGTACGTGCCCTGGTCAACGGCAGCGAGCCGGTGCGGATCGAGACCCTTCGCCGCTTCCGCCAGGCGTTCGCGGGCGTGGGGCTGCGCGCGCAGGCGCTGTGCCCGTCGTACGGTCTGGCGGAGGCGACGGTCTTCGTGACCACCGACGGTCCGCAGGCGGCCCCGCGCGAGCTGGTCTGCAGGCGTGACGCGCTCGCGGACGGCCTCATCGCGGCGGCGACGGACCGGCCGGTCGCAGCGGGCGACGGTTTCGATCAGCCCGCTTTTGATCAGCACACTGACGCTCGTGACGATGTCGTCTCGCTGGTCGCCTGCGGTCTTCCGGCGAGCCAGGAGCTTCTGATCATCGATCCAGTGACGAAGCTGCCGCTGCCGCAGGAAGCCGTCGGCGAGATCGTGCTGCGCGGGCCCAACATCGGTGTGGGCTATTGGCGGCGACCGCAGCAGAGCGCTGAGACCTTTGGCCTCGTGCTGCCGGGCACCGGCGACCGGCCCTGGCTGCGCACCGGAGACCTCGGCGCGCTGCACGACGGCCGGCTGCTGGTCACCGGGCGGCTCAAGGATCTGCTGATCGTCGACGGCCGCAACCACTACCCGCAGGACATCGAGGAGAGCATTCAGAGCGCCCTCTCGTCGGTCCGGAAGGGCCGCGTCGCGGTCTTCGGCGTCCCGCAGGATGACAGGGAGCTGATCGTGGCCGTCGCCGAGCACCGCCGAGACCTCATGCCCGATGAGGCACTGCGCGAGGAGGCGGATCGAGCGGCCCGGGCCCGGGTTTCCATCGCCCACGGACTGCGGCTGGACCAGCTCGTGCTCGTCCCACCGGGCAGCGTGCCGCGCACGTCGAGCGGCAAGGTGTCGCGCAGCGCGTGCCGGCTCGCGTTCTTGAGGGGCGAATACGACGGCTGTCTCGCCAGGCAACCGGAGCGTGTCTGATGGGCCCGGCCGATCCGGCCGGGTCGGTCCGCCGCCTGGTGACGGACCGGCTGCGCGAGTGGCACGGCGTCGATCCGGCTCAGGTGGCGCCGGACCGGCCGCTCGCGGAGCTGGGGCTCACCTCGCGCGACGCGGTCGCGCTGGCCGCCGAGATCAGTGAACTGACAGGTTGCGCGCTGCCGGCGACGCTGCTGTGGGAAGCCCCGACGTTGGACTCGCTGACGCGCTTCGTCGCAGCGGCGGCGACGGCTTCGTCTGATTCGGGCGCCGCAGTTCGTGCGCCGCAAACCCTTCCTGCGGCAGGTAAGGCCGCCCTCGACGCGCACCGTGCGGCAGGTATCGCCGTGGTCGGGATCGGCTGCCGGTTGCCGGGCGGAGTGCGCTCCCCGGAGGCGTTCTGGCGGTTGTTGCTCGACGGCGTCGATGCGGTCGGTACGTTGCCGGAGGGACGGTGGGAGGGATTCGCAGCACCCGATGATCCGGCTCTGAGCCAGGTCAACCGACATGGCGGATTCCTTGACGATGTCGCCGGATTCGATGCCGCGTTCTTCGGTATCGCGCCGAGTGAGGCCGCCGCGATGGACCCGCAGCAGCGGCTGCTGCTGGAGGTGGCCCGCGAAAGCCTTGACCATGCGGCGATCCCGGCGGCGGCGCTCGCCGGCAGCCGTACCGGCGTGTTCGTGGGAATCAGCGGGAACGAATACGCGCGGCTGACCACGACGGAGCTCGATCGGGTCGAAGCCTGGAGCGCGCCGGGGGCGGCGTTGAGCATCGCGGCGAACCGCCTGTCCTATGCGCTGGATCTGCGCGGACCGAGTCTCGCCGTGGACACCGCGTGCTCGTCGTCGCTGGTCGCCGTCCATCACGCGGTACGCAGCCTGACGAGCGGGGAGTGTCACACCGCGCTTGCCGCCGGTGTCAACGTTCTGCTCTCCCCCGCCCTCACGCTGAGCTTTCAGCGGGCCGGTGCGCTCGCGCCCGACGGGCGCTGCAAGACGTTCGACGCGGCCGCCGACGGGATGGTGCGGGCGGAGGGCTGCGCGGTCGTCGTGCTGCGCCGTCTCGCGGACGCCGAGGCTGCGGGCGATCGCGTGCTCGCGGTCATCCGGGCCAGCGCGGTCAACTCGGACGGCCGCTCGAACGGTCTGCTCGCCCCGAATGCCGAGGCTCAGCGGGCGCTGCTCGCGGACGTGTACGGCGAACACGGTACAGATATCTATGGTGCTCAGGTCGACTACGTGGAAGCGCACGGAACAGGCACTGCGCTCGGCGATCCGGTCGAGGCCGGTGCCCTCGGTGCTGTTCTGGGCGGTTCACGCAGCCTCGACCAACCGCTTCTGATCGGCTCGGTGAAGACGAACCTCGGGCACCTCGAAGCGGCGGCCGGAATCGCCGGGCTGATCAAGACGGTGCTGGCGTTGCATCACGGCGTGCTGCCCCCGCAATTGCACTTCACCGCGCCAAGTCCGCACATCGATTTCGACGCGCAGCGGCTGCGCGTCGTCACCGAGCCGGAACCCTGGCCCAGGTACTCGGGTACTGCCACAGCGGGCGTCTCAGCTTTCGGATTCGGCGGCACCAACGCGCACGTGCTGCTTCAGGAATATCGGCCGAAGCGGACGGTCCGCCGCGCGCCTGCGCCGAGCGGCCAGCGCAACGCTGAGCCCGCGGCGGTCACCGCGAACTCGATCGCGCCGTCCGTGCTGCCGCTCGACGCACCGACCCCGGAGCGACTGCGCGAGGACGCGGCGGACCTCGCCGCCTGGCTCGATTCGCCGCGCGGTCAGGCGGCCGGCCTGCCGAACGTCGGGCACACTCTCGCCGGGCGCCTCGGCAAGGGCCGGCACCGAATCGCCGTCGTCGCGAGGTCCGGCGACGAGGTGGTCAGAGCCCTGACGAAGTTCGCTGAGAACCAGCCGCATCCCGGTGTCACCAGTGGATCGGTGGGCGCGGGCCGGTCCGGAGCGGTCTGGGTGTTCTCCGGCTACGGCTCACAGTGGTCTGGCATGACGCGTCGCCTGCTCGGCACTGAGCCGGCCTTTGCCGCGGCGATCGACCAGCTCGAACCGCTGCTGCGCTCGCACGCGGGCTTGTCGCTGCGCTCGCATCTGCAGCCCGGCGCCGACCTTTCTCGGACGGCGATCGTGCAGCCGGTGCTGTTCGGGGTGCAGGTCGCGCTGGCCGAACTGTGGCGGGCGCACGGATTGCGACCGGCCGCGGTGATCGGGCATTCGATGGGAGAGGTCGCGGCGGCCGTCGTGGCCGGCGCCGTGGACCTCGAGGACGGCGCGCGGATCATCGCGGCGCGCTCCCGCCTGCTCGAAGGGCTCTCCGGCGGGGCGATGGCCGTCGTCGATCGCGCACCGGAGGACATCGAACGGCTCGCTGAGGTTCTGCCCAGCCTGCGCGTGGCGGTGCATTCGTCGCCGCGGCAGTGCGTCGTCGCTGGAACGTCAGGCGACGTGGAACAACTCGTCCAGTCGGTCAGCGAGGACGGCGGCACCGCGCGTCCGCTGCACGTGACCGCAGCCGGTCACACGCCGCAGGTGGAGCCGCTGCTCGAACCATTCCTTGCCGAGATCGGCACGGTGACCGCGCGGCGGCCCGCGTGTCCGCTGTATACGACCGTCGAGGACGACCCGCGCGGCGTTTACATTCTCGATTCCGCATACTGGGCGCGGAATCTGCGTCAGCCGGTGCGCTTCCAGCAAGCGGTGATGGCCGCTGCCGAGGACGGTTACCGGACCTTCGTCGAGGTCTCGCCGCACCCGACCCAGATTTATCCGATCACTGAGACGCTCGGCGCGTCAGCGATCGATGACGCCGTGCTGGTGCCGACGCTGCGCCGCGACACCGATGACGCCACGACGTTCCGGCTGGCGGTCGCGACCATGCTGGCGAACGGTTTGCTGGATCCGGTCACCGTCCGGCGCTCGCTGCATCCCGGCGCTCAGGTGATCGACCTGCCCTCGCCGCGCTGGCGGCACCAGAGGTTCTGGGCCACAGCGCCCCTTCCGGTGTGCGCGCCGGCCAACAGCGCGGCTACGACGCAGCCGCCTGCCGAGCAGCGCCCGGCCAGGCCCGTGGACCGGCTGCGCGCGTGCGTCGGGCAGGTGATGGGTTACGCGCCGCAGAGCATCGATGTGAACGCGCCGCTGACCGAACTCGGCCTCGATTCGCTACAAGCCGCCCGCATCCTCGGCCGGGTGAAGAACGAGTTCGGGATCGAGATCGCGGCGCGTGACCTTCTGAATCAGGGCACGATCGCACGCGTCGCGACCCTCCTCGGCGCATCGCCCGCTTCGTCGACTGCCACGCCCTCGGTCGCAGCCCCGACGCCCG
>Ga0070741_10011957_pt1 | contig 15850 bp, 31 predicted proteins | sample Coa_R1_4_FD_66440 | JGI IMG/M metagenome (GOLD analysis project Ga0070741, IMG submission 66440) | Surface soil microbial communities from Centralia Pennsylvania, which are recovering from an underground coalmine fire - Coalmine... | ecosystem: Environmental > Terrestrial > Soil > Unclassified ...
CATCCGCCAATGCCGACGCGCTGCGTCAGATCGTCTCCAAGACGGCTAGTGGTGTCACTGTCCGCGTCGCCGACGGCACGACGGGCTATTCGTCGGGCCAGCTTTTCGTGCATGCCATCGCGATCCACGACTAGATGGCCTACGATCTCGCCCAGCTCCTCGCCAGCCAGGCGGATAATCCTCGCGCGAATGACATCTGGCTGCCGCCCAACTGGGGCCAGTACTGGACGCCCAAGCTGCAGGCTGCTCAAGCTGGCCAGGGCAAGGCGACGGTAGCGATCGTCGGTGACAGCATCACCCAGGGCTGGCGCTGCAGTGATAACGAGTCCAAGAGCTACGTCGCGCTGACCAAGGCATACCTGCAGTCACGTTATGGCGACGGCGGCGGTGGATTCAAGACCTCCCAGGATGGTACAGCCGGCGGCGTGACCTCTGGTAATCCGCTCGCGCCCGTGTGGACCGCCGCTGGCCCCGATCGCATGGTGACCGTGAATGGAACGTCCGTCCTCGCAGGCTTCCCAGCATCGCCCGCCATCGAGTGTACGGTCATGCAGACCAACGCCGCCACGGCTTCGATCATGGTTCGCGGCACCACGGCGAAGTTGTACATCATGGCCGTCAACTCGTCGACGTTTGGCGGCACGGGCACAGCGACGATCGACGGTGCTCAATCGCGCGGCATCAGCTCGCAGGGCGCGCTGGGCATGCAGGTCACGACGTGGACGGGCCTTACGCCGGGGTGGCACACGATCCAGATCACGGCCGCCGTTACCGGTTCACAGGGCCTCTACTTCTGTGGCGCCACGGGCGAAAACGCCACGGGCGTCGTGGTCAACAAGTTCTGCCGCCCAGGGTTCGCGTCCTACGCGACCAACAACGTTGTTGGCCAGACCTTCAACGCTTACGGTACTGCGTACGGCAACGGCAACTCGAACCTGTCAGCGCCGGCTGGGCAGTGGTGCGGTGGCTCGCAGTATCCCGCGGACCTGATCGTGTACGCCTGGGGCGTCAACGACGCGCGGGAGGGTTTCTCGGGTGACGTCTGGGCCCAGAACACACGCCGCTATCTCGAGGACGTGCTAAGTGGCGGCACTCAGCAGGGTGCCACGGACATCTTGTTCCTCATGCACCACGTTGGGACGCTCGAGGCATCCACGTCCAATACACGGACGTACGCCGACGTGATGGGTCGCGCCTACAGCCTCGCTCGCGCGTACGGCGCGGGTGTCGTGAATCTATGGCACCTCGGCCGCAACTCATGGAACTACTGGAACAGCCTCGGTTACTGGGGCGACACCGCCACGCCGGGCATCGCCGGAAGCGGTGGCACCGACGAGATCATCCACCCGTCAGACGCGGGTCACGCATACATCGCTTCCGTCCTGGCACCAGTGCTGGCGACGGTCTAACAGAAGGGACCGACCATGTCAGTCTTCCAACTCGCCTCAATCCAGACCACGCGCCAGGCCCTGCCGGCGCTGACCGCCAACAGCAACACCGTCATCACGGTGACGTGGCCCACGGCTTTTGCCGATACGAACTACACCGTGTCAGCCGTTCTCGAGAACACCGGCATCGTGCCGGCTGATCTAACCAGCCTCGTGCGCCAGATCCGCAATCGGCAGCCCGGCAGCGTGGATGTCGTCGTCGGCACGAGCAACAACGCCTTCCCGGCGGGCGCGCTCGAGGTCCACGCCACGGCCTTCCACGACTGATGTACCTGATCGCCCAGGTCACACCCCCGGCGCCGACTGAGCCCGAGGTCTTCACCGGCACGTTCTGGGACCTGTTGCTGCCTCCAACCCCGGCTGTCGACCCTAACAGCCTCGCGGCCGTTGCCGAGCTCGCGGCTCAGGCGGCCAGCGCCAAGCCGAACCTGAACGTGTGGAACTGGACGACGGGCCACATCTACGTCACCAGCGCCACACCGCGCGTGCCGGTGATCTGCAACAGCGGCGACTCGCACCTCAACGCGATGTTCGCCGCGGGCGTGCCGATCCCGGCCGGCGCCCAGCCGACCAACGACGCCGACTCGGGCATGACCATCGTCTGCACCGACACCGGCGAGTACTGGGAGATGCAGGGCCTGCACCTGCTCAGCGACGGATGGCACTGCAACTTCGGCGGCAAGATGACCAACGTCTTCGGCTCTCGCCAGGGCCACTACGTCAACTACACGAGCGGGCCCGCTGGCACCTACGAGCTGAACTCGTGGGGCGAGCAGGGCTCGGGCCTGCCGATGTGGCCTGGCGAGATCACGCCTGCGGACATCGCGCGTGGCTATTGTGACCACGCGCTCCTGCTGGAGGTCATCGACGCGCTCAAGGGTGCCCACGTCTGGCCGGCTGTCGCGCGCTCGGATGGCGGCTTGGCCTCGAGCAACCTTATCGAGGGCCAGCACTACTGGCTACCGGTCGGCACGCCGATCAACCCCTCGTGGCACCCGATCCTGCAGTGCGTCGTCCGCACGCTGATCCTCTACGGCTGCTACATCACCGACCGCACCGCCAACAACCTCTGCTTCCGGGCCACGCCCGACTGCGGGGACTACCTGGGCGCCACGCCTGACTACGAGGTGCTGGACGGGCTGCCGTGGGCGTCGATGGTCCTCGGCCTGGCTGGATCGGATGCCAACCCGATCCCCACCGCATGATCCTCAACCTGCCCGCATTCATCGCGTGCGCGGTGTTCTACGCCCTCTGCGGCGCGACGCTCGTGCGCTACCTTTGGATAAGTAGGACACCTATCGCAGCTAGCGTACACGCCCTGCGAGTTCCCCCAATTGAACGTGACGCCGAATGGTCGCTCTCCGCCGGAGGCGACGTGGGCGTCGTCTAAGGAGACACCCCACATGAACGCACTCGCCCTCATCGACGCAATCGAGCAGCGCATCGCCCTGGTGGTCGGTGCTGCCGCCGTTGCGTATTCCGCCGCCGCGCCGCACGAGCTGTCGGCCAAATGGGCGGCCATCCTGGCCACGGCCGCCGTTGTGGCGCACGTTGTGGCGCCTACCAGTCCGGTCGCCACGCCGACCAGCACCACGCCTCCGACCGAGGCTGAAGTGAACGCTGAGCTGCCGTAATGAGCATCCTCGAGATCCGCATGTGGGATTCCGTCACGGATGACATCCCCGCGCGCGTGGCGGCCAAGGCGGGCTACGTCGCTGGCCTGTTCCCGACGTGGAACGAGGCATGGTTCAAAAAGATCGTCGCCGATCACGCGCTGAGTATCGCCATCCACGCCGGCGAGGTGGCCGACGTGCTCGACATCGAGAGCGGCGACGCGGTCATCGCCGACGCTCCGGGCTTCCTCGAGGCGCGCAAGGCGCTCGGTCGCAAGGCGATCTTCTACCACTCGCTCTCGGGCGTCATGGATCTGATCCACCTGCTCGACAGCCATGGCTACAAGTTCGGCGAGGACTACTACATCTGGTCGGCGCACTACACCGGCGTCCCGCACATCTGCAGCCCGGCCTGCAACACCCCGATCAACTTCGGCCTGGATCGCGTGCTGCACGCCACCCAGTACACCGACCACGCCAACGGCAAGAACCTCGACGAGTCGCTGGTCAACGCCGTCATCTTCGACCTGTCGCGCGCGCCGGCACACCCGGAGTACGAGGTGCTCGATCCCACGCTGCGCAAGCTCCATGGCGCAAGCCTGCGGCGCGTCAGCGAGCTCGGGCGCATCAAGACGTACGACCGGATGAAGGCCGGCTATGACCGCAAGTTCGTCGAGAACGACTGCCTGCTCCTGTTCAACCGGCTGTGGGACGTCGTCCACGAGCACGGCAAGCTGGCGGTCAACTCGCCCAAGGCCAAGCACAACTGGACTCTCAACCACCGCGGCGAACGTGCCCGGATCCTCTGGGCCGCCGCCAACGGTAAGCGCTAGAGGGAGGTGAGAGCATGAACCTGTTGCTTGAGATCGTCGTGATCGTCTGCGTCGTGGCGCTCCTGATCGCGCTGCTGCATCGCGTGTGATGCGCGACCCGCGCCGCAAGATCATCGCGATCGACTTCGACGGTGTCCTGACAACCATGGACTCGGAAGCCCGCGAGGTCTTGCGGCGCCTCCACGGGCGGGCGCGGCTCGTGGTGTTCACGGCGCGGCGCGATACCGAGGCGGTGTGGCGCGAGCTGAGCGAGCTCGGCATCGCGTATCTGTTCGAGGACGTCACCTACGAGAAGCCGCGCGCCGACATGTACGTCGACGACCACGGCTTCTACTTCACGGGCGACTGGGAGGCAGTGGACCGTGCCGCGGCGCAACTCTAACGTTCGTCAGCGGAACGTTCCGCGGGCGGCTCAGCCGTCACGGGGCCAGCGAAAGACCGCCGCCCGCAAGAACGAGCAGAGGTCCGGTAAAGCAGTTCCTGGCCGCATGCTGCCCCTTGACGACTTCGAGCCCGTCCGGTTTGTGCCACGTTCGGCCAGTCACTGAGCACGGGCCTGAGCGCGTCACAATGTCGGTGCCGACGAGGTGCTCCGCCGGCTCGCCGTTCACCACGACGAGTTCGTAGCTGACCGGACAGCCAGCGTCGTGTCGGTCAATCCATGCGCAGGTGCCGAGCTGGCCACCCAGGGCCAGATGCGCTTCGTACCTCAGCGCCGTGCTTCTCGCTGCGCGGAGGCTGAATGTCCCGTGCGGCAGGGTCGTGAGTGTCGCCCTGGACGCGGCCATTGCGCTTGACGTCATCGCCACGAGAGCGATCATCAGAGCGATCATGCCACGGCAGCGACGGAATGCTGAACTTGCCATTTGCGTCATGCATAGTCTAGCAGCTCCACTGTACAGAACACGGCGTTATCGCGCGTCCGACTGGTCAATAACCGGCGGCTGATAATCCTCAGCGGTGAGCGTGCGCCCCCTGGTGTGTTTGCGCGGCTCGGGTAGCTCGGTGGCAGGCGCGAATTGCGACCACATCTCGCTGCGCATCCGCTCGATGTCCTCGGCCGAGAACCGTCGAATGCCGGACGGTAGAACGATTGAACGTCCAATGATCCCGCGCCGCTGCCAGTTGCGGATCGTGTTCTCGTGGACGCCCAGCCGCCTAGCGGCCTCGCGGACGGTGATCGGTGTATCGGCCATTGTTCTGTCGCTCTCCATAAGACGAGATTACCGCGCCTAGCCGCGCCAGATGAGGACGTACTCGTAGTCGAAGACGAACTGGCCGAAGCCATCGCCCTCGCGCCGGCTGACGCTGATGACTTGGATCTCGTCGGGCGCCGGCCCGTCGGGGATCTCGAACTCGACGGCCTGGTCGGTAGGCGCCGACGAGCGGCGGTACTGCATGCGGATCTTGGGCTTGGGCGCCCGCCGCGCGGGACGCGGCTTGGGTGTGGGTTTGGTGTCGGTCATGTGAGCTCCTTGCAGCATGTGCGCTGCGACGGTAGGTAGGTGGCTGAACAGCGCGCGCCACAGCGACGACAGCGCCATTCGAAGATGTCCTGCGCGATCCAGCGCCAGCGGCGCCAGCTATGAGTCAGCACTGGTCAGCCTTTCGTAGGTTTCGATGAAGCGCCGCTCGGCCTCGGCTGGCGTCCAGCCGTATGCGGCCAGCGGCTCGTAGTAGGTGTCGTTGCCCCAGTGCTCGCCGATGCCGTGCGAGTACTTCAGCCCCGCGGCCTCGCGGAACATGACCGCGGCGTCCACGGCCTTGACGCGCTCGTCCTTGAACATCCAGGCCGCGAGGCCGAACTTGATGCAGATGGCGCGATCCAGGCGGCCCTGCAGGTCCTTGATGACGCCAGGCGCCGCCAGTGCTAGCACGCGCTTCATGGGCGCCGTGATGTCGCCCGTGTACGCCTCGTGCGCGTCGTGGAACAGTCCGGCCAACCGGAAGGCCGTTGTGCATCCCTCAGCGACCCGCACGCTGTGCTCGGCCACCGAGTAGAACCGCGACACCTGGCCCGCGAAGCGTGGGGTGTTGGCCAACCCGACGGCAATGTCGGCGAGGCAGATCGTCTCAGGGTCAGGGTTGCGCAGGTCGACGTAGCGCCCGGAGTACGTCTCGACCGAGGTGACCGTGCGGTTGGCTGTGGAGGTCATAGGACAGCCGGCCCCACGAGTTCAACGATGTCGCCCTCTGGCTTCACCCAGACCGGCTTGCCGGCGAGCTTGGAGACGTCCGAGACGCCGTACGCCTCGATGAACTCCTTGGCGGCGTCCCACTCGAGGATCTGCATGACGCCCGTGCATTCGCTGAGCGCCAGGTGAAGCTGTAGCCACGCGCGGCCACGGTCGCCAACGCCGCATTGCACGGTCTTGATGATCGCCATTTGCTTGTCGCTCATCGGCGCCGCCTCTCGCGCGCGACTACGTCCATGAGGCTCTCGTAGAACTCGTCGAGGTCGCCGTCGTTGTGGATGGTGTAGCCCGGCGTCACTCCGTCGAGGTAGTGCTCGAGCTCGTGATCGAGATAGCCCTCGAGCCACTTGCCGTTGGCCTTGAGCCGATCCTCGCGGCGCGCGTGGTCGGCCAGGATCCGGACGCTCACGAACCCGCGGCCCATGAGCCCGAAGTACTCGTTGGCGAAGCGGCAGTCGTCGACGACGACGGGGTTGTCCTCCCAGTCGAGCTCGCGGACGAGGCTGTTGAGCCACACGTCCTCGTCGACTGAGCGGGCGGCGTTGGCCACAGCGATGAGCTTCTCGCGGTCGTTGACCATCGCGGCCCCCCAGGCGCGCGTCACCCAGTCGCGGGGCGAGCCCTTGTGCGGATCCTCGGCGACGCCTGCGAAGCCCAAGCGCCGGTAGCCGAAGTCCTCGACGAGCCACTTGGCCGCCGTGGACTTGCCCGAGCCGGCGCCGCCGATCAGGACGATGTTGGGCAGGTCAGTACTCATCCCGCCCCTCCCCGTTGGCCTTGCGCCAATACGCCCCGTGCTCGTCGTAGATCGCGTCGAGCTGCTCCTCCGTCACCGCGCCCCACTGACCGAGGGCCACCTCAATCGGCACGCCCAGGTCCTCGACCTTGATGACCTTCGTGGTCAGCCCGTCGGGCGCGGTGTCGGGCACGATGCGGGCCTTGTAGACGGTCCTCATGGCCCCACCTCATCGCCGACCAGTGCCTCCTTGAAGGCGTTTTGCAGTGTGGCGTGAGCGATGGCGCACGCCTGCTCGGCCTCGTTGTTGAGCTCCGTCGCGAGCCGCAGTGCCTCGCGGGTTGTGCGACGGTTCTCGAGCGCCTGCTGGTAACGGATCTGTAGCTGTTGGATGGTCATACGGCTGTCTCCATGATCTCGGAGTGAAAGACGCGGTGCGTACCGCGGAACCACTTGCCACAGTCGTTGCACTGGTAGCGCGGGTACGTGCCCGTCTTGGTGTGGTAGTGGTCGTGCTGCGAGTAGTTCTCCGACCCGCAGTTGGTGCAGCGCGCGTCGGCGCTGAAGGCCGCGTAGCTGGGGTGCCCCTCGATCCACGGCAGCAGCCAGAGGTACAGGTCCTCGGTGAGCCGGACGTCGCCCTCGTTGTACTCCTGCATCCGCTTCCAGGCGTCCTTGTCGCCGGCCATGCACTTCTTCCAGAGCGAGAAGCCCTCGTGTTCGACCTTCTGGCCGATGCCCAGCGTCAGCGCGACGCGCTGCAGCCGGTTGTTGGTGAAGCGGAACCGGCGCCGGATCGTCTTGAGCAGGTCGATCTGCTTGGCTGGCGCCGGCGGCTTGAGCCCCGAGCGCAGGAACTCGAGGTTCAGGTGCGGCACGTCGAAGCGATCGCCGTTGTAGGTGACCACGCCATCAGCCTCGCTGAGCAGAGCGTGGGCCCGGGCGACCATCTTGGCGCGGCCGTCGGCGTGCAGCGAGCGGAACTCGATCGCCTCCTCGCCGAGCCACTTGGCCGCGAAGCACAGCGTCTCGGTGTCCTCGATGACGTACTCGGGGCGGATGAACTTCTCGCTGGTGTGCCAGAAGTAGGTGACGCCGGGCTTCGTCTCGATATCGAGGATCAGGATGCGCAGCGGCACCGGCGGGATGTACTCGCCGCCGCGCTCCACCCACACGTCGGGCAAGTAGCGGCGCACGAACGAGGCCACCGTGTTCTTGTCGCACCCATACTGCAGCGCGATCTTGCGGTAGCTCAGGCCCTCGGCCAGGAGGTTGCGGATCGCCTCGATGTGCGACTCGTTGAAGACGGGACTAGGCGCCATCCTTGCCCTCCCCGTAGTCCGTGGTGAACTCCATGTTGCCCATCGGGTCGCGCGTGATGACCATGGACCAGCCGAACGTCTCGGCGAGCGCGTAGAGCCACTCCGTGACCTCGGCGGCCTCGTCGTCGGTGAGCGGGCCGCCGTCCTCGTTGATGATGCGTGTCATGCGCTCACCTGATGCCCTTGCTCGATTCGCCAGCGGCGATGGCCAGCCATGAGCGCATCGCGGTGAGCGGTGCTGATAGTCGTGCCCTTCTGGCTCGGCGGCTTGCGACCGTCGTAATCCACGTGGCACTTTGGACAAAGTTCCATGTAGTCCTCACGGTGTCGTGTGTAGTTGTTGTGGTCCTTGGCTGCGTAGTGCGTCTTGCCTTGATGGCCACACTGCTCGCACTGACCAGCCTTTGGGTACGTCTCACGAAGCCACTTATGCAGCGCTCCGTGTGTCGGATTTAGGCTTCCGGTGATTCGGCACGCGGCGGCCTTAGGTCATAGTTACGAAAGGTGTAAAGGAACAAATGCTTGATGGCCACCATGTCGTGGAGATCGTCGTGGGCTCCGGGTTGGGTGACCAGCTCAAACAGTTCTGGTCGCAGCTTTCGCATGGACGCCTCGGCGGGTGCTAGGGTGCCCGCCTTGTTGGAGTTGACGTCGCGCGGGTTCTGCATGACGCAGGGCACACCGCTCAGCCAGCAGCACAGCTTCACCATGCCGACGAACTGGGCGCTGGGAATCTCGGAGCCAGTCAGCGCCACGGCCATGTGCTTGAACAGCGCCCAACGCTCGCAGATCACGACGTCATACTCGGGCAGCGGCCCGCGGTCGAGATCCCAACCGTTGGGGCCAGCGACGACGTCCATCGTGTCGGCGAACTTCAGCGCCATCTGCTTGAGCGGCGTGATGCCGTGGCGCAGGTTGCTCCACGTGCCGTCGTCGGCGATGTCAGCGCGCGCCCAGCCGACCTTGTCGCCTGGGTCAAGTGCCAGGACGCGGGTCACGCGGCCTCCTGCGCCTCGTGAGCCAGCACCTCGCAGCCAGCGAGCAAATCGCGAAGCTCCTCGAGCGACACGTTGATCTGGCCACCGTTGCCACCAAAGGCGTCACGGTTGTACAGGCACAGGTCGAACCGCTTAGGGCCTGTCTGCCGCGCAATCACCTCGGCAGTCTGATGCTTGATCTGTACATACGGCTGTGGTGCCGGTGGCTGCGGCGGCCGTACAAGCTGCACAGTTGGGTCGGCAGTGGGTTGTGTCTTTGTCATTACGCCTCTGAGTAGTTGTTGTATGCCACGCTGCCTTCGGCAGCCAGTGGCGGGTTTAGGTCCCAGGCGCCACACATCGCAGCGTCCATGAGCGCGCCGCACTCCTGCTCACGGCCCAACGGGCACTCGACCACGATCTCGTCGTGGACGAACAGGAGTGGTGTGGCGCCCAGCGGCCGAACGGCGTCGTTGACGGCGATCAGCCCCAGCTTCATCAGGTCAGCCGCTGAGCCCTGTATCAGCGCGTTCAGGCCGACGTACGCCTTGTCGCGCTTGACCGGGTTCTTGCGGCCAGCGATCGTGTTGACGTAGCCCATCGACTTGATCTTGGGCTCGATGCGGTCCTTGGTCAGGTGCCAGTAGTTGGGCAGCGAGGACTTGATCGCGCCGATGAACCGCTTGGCGTCGGCCTCGCTGGACGGCATCCCCGCGTCGCGCAGCATCGCCATGACGCGCTTGCGGCCGGCGCCATAGGTGATGGCGAACAGGATGTTCTTGGCGGGCTGGCGGTGGGTGATCTCCTTGGCCGAGCCCTTGACGTACTCCTCGACCTCGCCGCCCCAGATCTGGGTACACATCCAGGCGTGCGGGTCGCGCGTGTTGACCAGCTCGCGATACCACGGGTCGCCCAGGTAGTAGGCCAGCAGCCGCGCCTCGATGCCATCGTAGTCGTACACCACGAAGCAGTGGCCGTCCCTTGGCACAAGGACGCTCCTGACCTTCTTGCCGGCGCGCTTGGGCCAGTTCTGCATGTTGGGCGTGCGGCAGCTCATGCGGCCCGTCCAGGCGCCGATCTGGCCGAAGTTCGGGTGGATGACGTCGACGCCGTCCATGGGGCCGATGTAGGTGTTCAAGAAGCGCTCGAGGCGCCGGTGCTCGAACAGCTCTGTGATGACGGGGAAGTCGGCCTCGAACTCCTGCAGCGCGAACTTGGCGGTCGACAGCTTGCCGCTGTCGGTGCGCGCGTGCAGCGGCACACCCAGCGCGAGCAGCGCTTCGACCAGCGAGTCGGGATCCTCGCCGTCGGCCCAGGCGTCCTCCCAGTCCTTTTTGGGCGTCAGCGCCTTCTCGCCGAGCTGGTCGATCAGCGACGCGCGCAGATCGTCGCGCTCCGCGGTGAAGTCAGTCTTGAACTCGGCAACGCGCTCGGGGTCGGTCTTGATGCCGACACGCTCGGCCTCGATGAGGATCGGCAGGACCTTGCGTTCCATCTCGTAGATACGCGCCTGGGCGGGCTCCTCGCGGCCCTTGGCTTGGAAGACCGGGTGCAGGTCGAACGTGTAGCGCGCGTCGGCCACGCCGTAGGTGGCCATCTCGTTCGGGTAGGCGCGGAAGACCTCGTAGTAGGCGCCGACTCGCTTGATCGTGCGCAGGCCGATCTTCTTGCCGAGCTCCTTGATGGCCTCCTCGGGGTCCTTGGCGTCGACCCGGAGGTACACCGTCGCGCAGTTCTTGAGGCCGTGGCCGCCGCGGGCGCCCTTGTTCTGGCCCTCGGGGAAGAAGCAGCGGCTCTCGAGGTCGGTGTCGTGGAGCTCCTTGCCCAGTGCTGCAATGTCGAAGCCGATCGACTCGCGCGCCTGGTGGATGTCGAACTTGAGGTTGTGGCCGATGACCACGTCGGCCGCACGGACAGCGGCGATGAAGTCGTCAAGCGTGGCGCGCTTGGCCAGGACCTCGGGGGTGAGCTGGCTGTCGTCAGGGCCCTCCCCAACGACAGCCCACCACTCACCGTCAGCGGTCGCCCACTGCACCATGAAGGCCTGCTCGGTCGGCGTCCACCAACCGAAGCCCTTCGTCTCGGTGTCGAAGGCGACCGCGTTCATCAGCCCGCGTCCACCTCCGAATCAACCAACTCCGGGAATTTGCCACGGTCAAAGGCATGGACGAAGTCCTCGATGGCCTGCGGCATGTGAACCTCCTCCAGATAATCAGCGCCGCGGAAGAAGTCGATCGTCGACCCGGCCACACCAGCAGCGTCCAGCGCACGTGCGATCGGACAGGACCTGTAACCGCCCATTTCGCCACACGGCAGTTCAGCCAGCGTCGGCATGCCGCGCTCCGCACGCAGTTGGTTCACCGCCTCAAGGGCGGCTGCCTTGATGTCATCGGCCATCAGTGCTGCACCCCCGTCCCGTCAAGCAGCGCCTCGCGGGCGGCCTCGCGCTGCAGGTCCTCCATGAGCTGCTCCGCGAGGAAGAACTCAGCGAACGACTGCTCAACGACCTTCATCACGTGCGAGTCCTGATCGAACCCACCGCGGGCGCCCGCCTCCACCAGCATCGCGTGGAAGTTCTCGGCGTTGACCTCCGTGTCACCGAACTCCGACTGCGCGACGTTGGCGGCATTCTGCCCCGCCTCGGTGTAGGCAGCGTTGGCCTTGAGCACTTGCTCGACAGCCTGAATCACGGGGACCGTCGCCTCGATGAGGCGCTCCTCCCCTTTGCTGAAAGCCATGTGGCCTCCTAGATCGAGGGCTCGTCAGAGCCGGTGGACGTGCGACCGGCCTGGGCGAGCCCCGGCGCGATCTGGTTGTAGAGCGCCTCGGCGGCGGCGACGTGCTTCTTGTCGGCGGTCACCGAGCTGGCCTGGAAGATGGCCCACTCGTTGCGGCCCTTCTTGCGCTCCGCGCTGGTCAGGCGGAAGGCGCAGGAGTACATCGGTGCGACGCCCGACTGGCGGGCCAGCACCGTGTTGATCTTCTGCGCAGTCGGCTTGCCCGACTTGGTGAGCAGAAGCTTGGCCGGCATGTCGACGTCGATCTCCGGCAGGATGACGTGGTACTGGTACGTCGTCCACGCATCGGGGTGCGCGTCGGGCGAGCCGAACTCCCACGTCTGCAGGTCGTCATCGCCGCCTGCGGAGTAGGAGAGGCCCTTGCGAAGCGCGAGGACATGGAACAGGACGCCCGGCTCGTCAGAGCCCAGCGACCAGAGAACCTGCGGATCCGGATCGTCGGCGTTCTCGGCGAGGTAGACGTCGCCGTAGCTCACGCCGGTGAGCTTGGACTGCTTGACGGCGGCGCTGAGCGCATTGCCGACATACAGCCGGGGAACAACAATGTCCGCCGCGGTAATCGTGGTCGCCGGAGTGGGCGCCAGTGCGGGGACTTCGGGCGCCTCACGGGTCGCCACTGCGTTACTCATTTTGGTAGCTCCTCATAGGTGCGGGATTGCACGCTATGTAGGATAGCAACGCTACCAGAGTTCTCCGGACCAACCGTAGAGATCCTCGGCCCACTTCTCGAACTCCCACAGCATCACGCCGTAGGTGAGCAAGATCTCGTCTAGCCGGCCCAGCGGAACCAACCAGCCATCCTCACCGAGCTTCAAGCGCCAGCGGTCAAACGTGTCGCGGTGAGAATCGTCGAGGAGGTGCCCACACAGCGTCACGTAGCGCCCGTCCTCGCGCTTGGTGCAGTGCGTGTCCAGCCAGTCGAAGACGATGACCGGATCGAACCCAGGCTCAGTCGCTGCCATCGGCCGGCACCGGGAACAGCGGCACGGCACAGCGCCCGCCGACCAAGCACTTCGAGCAAACCCAGCCGAGCCCTTCGACCAGCGCCAAGCAGCGCCACGGCGCACCGTGCGCGCCACAGGTGACGCACCGGATACGGCCGTCGATCGTCTCTTGTGTCATCCGGCCTTCCGTTGGCTCACAGACTGCTTCGTGTACCAGTTGATCCCGGGCGGCAGCTCCCCGCCGTTGTCGATGCGCTGGCGCACAAGCTCGTTGATGAGCTTGGCCCGCGGCTCCTGCTCGAACAGCTCAGGCGCGTTGCCCTCGTCGACGGCCCAGCGTCGCAGCGCGGCCTTGTCAGCGACCGTGCCGTAGGGCTGCGGCGCAACCTTGGAGTAGAGGCGCCCATCAATCTCGACGCGGCTCACGCCCGAGCCGTCCATGCGCTCCCACAGCGCAAGGTGCGCGATGTCGTACGCGAGCTTGGCTTCTTCGGCCGCCTTGGCCGTGCGGTCCTTCTCGTCGCGGAGCGCGGCCAGCTCGCGGATCTGTTCCTCGAGCGTCATTGCCCCGGAATCCACATGCCTTCAACCCACAGCGGCAGGTAGGTGCCGCTATTGGCGGTGTTCTCCGCGAAGTCAATACCACCCAGTTGGAGGACGTGCAGGCCCCCCAGAACGTAGCCATAGGGGATACCGTCGTGACCGGCGTTGTCTATGTAGGCAAAGTTGACGCGCGCAATCTTCGCCGGCGTGAGTGCGGCGGGCAGCGTGGCGATCTGCAAATTGGTCGAGGGGTAGACCACGGCCGTGCCGTTCTTCACAGTGCCGCGCAGGTGACAGAACCCGGAAGCATCAATGGCGTACTGGAGCCCAGGCCAGCCGTTCGGCGCCGTGTCGTAGTCCTGCCAGTTGCCCGTACCGGCGCCGGTGAAGTAGGTGATGCCCGCATTGGTCCACGAGACCTTGAGCGCCGTCTGTAAAGAACCAGGCGCTAGGTCCGTTGCGGCGTTGAGCTGCAAGTCCTTCTGCAGCGCCGCGACCAAGTCCTCATAGTCCATCGTCGCCAGGTCGCCGAGCTGATAGTCGTCGGGAGTCCAGATGTCAGATGGGTCAGCCACCACGCACACTCTTACTAGACACGGTGGCCACTGCCAGGGCGCCGGAGCCGTTCTCGAAGTCAGGCTCGCCGGCCTCGCGCTTGAGGATGTCGATTGCGACCTGATGGGCCGTCAAAGGGTTGTCCTGCTCGATGTCAGCGACCATCATCTGGCGCGTGGCGTACGGCAGACCCATGACGATGTCGCGACGCTCGGACCAAAGCCACCACGGGCCGCCCTTGGCGTAGACCTCGGTCCAGTCCTCGTCGCCGGCGTCCTCGCCCAGCGTTGCGGCCAGGTTGAGCTGCTGGCGCTCGAACATCCGGCGGAACTCCATCTTCTCCTCCGACGGCTCGGGCAGCTCGTACTCATGCGCGCTGTCGCCCATGGCCAGCAGCGCAGCCTCGTGCTGGGCGCGCTCGTGGTCGGTCAGCCCGTCGGGCCCGACGTTGGTACGTAGCGCCTGCTCCATGGCGTAGTCGAGCGCCTCCTGCGCACTCGGCTCCCAGTCGCCCCCAGACCAGTCCATGCCATCGCCGGCGGCCTCGAGTTCGTCGAGCGCCTCCGCCAGGATGAGCAGCGCGTCGCCCGGCTTCTTGGCCGCCAGGCAGGCACGGACTTGGTCGACGTAGCTCATGCTGCCAGCGCCACCGCGGCCAGCTCAGCGCCGTACTGGCAGAGCTCGTTGATGAACGGGCGCCGCCCGTTGTCGATGAAACACTTGACTTGTAGCTGCCACCCGCTGCCGGGCGTGGACTCCGACCAGCCGTAGTCGAACTCCTCCTCGAGCTCGACGCGAGTGATCGGCAGGCTCGGCCGCTCGGGCGTCGCCTGTTTGTCGAGCCGCTCCTGCATGAACATCCGCAGGATGTCGTCGCTGGTCAGACTCATAGAGCAAACGCCGCCTTGGCGAAGTAGTCGGCGCGGGACGCCATAGCGCGGCCGAGACTGATGGCCTTGCCGATCTCCTCGTTGAAGGTGTCCTCCACGTTGCAGCACGCGGCGCCGGTGAAGACGCGCTCGCTGACGGGGTCCACGAGGATGCAGATCGTGAAGTTGCCCTGGATCTGGAACTCGGGCACGACGCCGGCGGTGGCGGCGAGCGCCTTCTCGAGGCCGGCCTTGGCGGCGTTGCGCTCGCTGAAAGCGGCGGCCAGGCGTTGCTGCTCCGTGCGGAGGTCACGTCGCAGATCGTTGATCTGGTACTCGGCGATCTGCAGTCGGCGCATCAACTCGCCGCGGTCGTATGTGGACGTCGAGCCCAGGATGGGCTCGTCGCCGCGTTCGCGCATCCGGCGCTCAAGGTCGAGCGCTCGGTCGGTTTCCGACTGACTTGTGAAGTAGGTCATGCTGCTGCTTTCTCTAGGGTTGGTTGGCGACGCCCCGTGCCGAGGATCATGCGGCGCATGGCCTGCTTGTCCGTCAGCGTTGGGGCGACGTTCTCCTCGTCGACCGTCTCTGCGGCCACGAGGTGGGTAATGGTCACGGCCTTGGTCTGGCCGATGCGGTAGATGCGGTCTTCGGCCTGCTCGTTGTCGGTAGGGTTCCACGAGCGGTCGAGGAAGATGGCGTTGTTGGCGCGGTGCAGGTTCACCGACTCGCCGAGCGTCTTGATCGTGCCGATGAAGACGCGGCCCTCGCCCGCCTGGAAGCGCTCGATGTAGTCGGCGCGCCGGGCCTGCGGTGTGTCGCCGGTGACAACGAAGCACGCAATCCCCGCTGCACTGAGCCGGTCAGCGAGGCTAGTAGCCGCTGCCTTGAACCAAGAGAAAACGACGAAGGCTTCGTCCTCGGTGTCTTGGATGAGCTCGAAGGCGACGTCCTGCTTCGAGGAATCGGAAAGCTCGTCAGAAACAAGGGATAGACCTGTCGCAACCTGACGCAGAC
>Ga0070741_10011958_pt1 | contig 15849 bp, 10 predicted proteins | sample Coa_R1_4_FD_66440 | JGI IMG/M metagenome (GOLD analysis project Ga0070741, IMG submission 66440) | Surface soil microbial communities from Centralia Pennsylvania, which are recovering from an underground coalmine fire - Coalmine... | ecosystem: Environmental > Terrestrial > Soil > Unclassified ...
TACAGCCGGATTGGCCACGGCTGAGGTAGCACGGTCTACTGTTTTCTGGGAAGACATCGGTAGTTGCCCGTTCTGGGCAGACCGGGCACATCTGGCCGTCCAACTGGGGATTGAGTCCTGTCGTTCCACTCCCATTCTCTCCGCGGATGGGATGCTTCTGGGGATGCTGGCGTTGCACTACAAGGGCGGACAGACGCGCGACGATAGCGATACGGAACTACTGCAGGCCGCCAGCCGTCTGGCCGCCCGTGCATTGGAACAGCGCGGATTTACCGAGCGGCTGGAATTTCAGGCGCGGCACGATTCTTTGACCGGTCTTCCCAACCGCTCGTATTTCATGGAACTGCTCGAGGCCGCCCTGCGGGATGCCGGTGAGCGCTCCGGAAATCTCGCGGTTCTGTTCATTGATTTGGATCGTTTCAAACAGATCAACGACATTCTGGGTCACGCCATGGGCGACCGGCTGCTGAAGGAAGTCGGCCAGCGTCTGAAACGCTTGCTTACCGTGGACGATCTCGCCGGGCGCATGGGCGGTGATGAGTTCACGATCGTGCTGACTCGCCAGCCGGACGAGCAGTCGGCCATACTGGCGTCGCAGGAATTCCTGAATGCGTTTCGGGCGCCCCACCAGATTGAGGACAACGAGCTTTTCGTAACCGCCAGCATCGGCGTTGCTCTTTATCCCCGGCACGGGCAGACGGTTGCCGAGCTGCTGCGCAATGCGGATCTCGCGATGTACCACGCCAAGAACAGCGGCAAAAACGACGTAGTGGTGTTCCGTGCCAACGACCATACGGTCAGCCTGGAGCGCCTGCGCCTGGAAAACGCCTTGCGCCGCGCGCTGGAGCACCAGGAGTTCGAGCTGCTCTACCAACCGGTGGTGAGCATGAATGGCAGGGTGGAGGGCGTGGAGGCGCTGCTTACCTGGCGCCATCCGATTTACGGCAGCATTTCACCCAAGCAGTTTATTCCGATCGCCGAAGAAACCGGGCTCATCATCGATATCGGTTCCTGGGTTATTCAGCGGGCGTGCCTGGAAGCTGCGAGCTGGCACAAGGCCGGTCACCGTTGGGCGCGAATTTCGGTGAATGTTTCCGCGCTGCAGTTTGAACGGCGCGACTTCCTGGAAACCGTTGCCGCGGCCCTGGCAATCAGCAAACTGCCTCCCGAGCGGCTAGAGCTGGAGCTGACCGAGAGCTACATCATGAAGGACCTGCCGCAGGCCGCCGCCCGCCTGACGCAGATTCGGAATCTCGGTGTCAGCATCGCGATCGACGATTTCGGCACCGGCTATTCGTCCCTGAGCTACCTGAATAAGCTGCCAGTGGATGCGCTGAAGATCGATCAATCGTTCCTGCGCAATCTGCATGAGCCCGAAGGCTCTCTAGCGGTGATCCAGAGTATCGTCCGGATGGCGCACAGCATGAACTTGAGCGTGGTGGCTGAAGGCGTGGAGACACGCGCCGAGCTGGATCTGGTCCGAGTGCTGGGCTGCGACCGTGTGCAGGGCCATGTATATGGGCCGGCGCGTAGGCGGGAGTCCGTCGAGGCTCTGCTGGCGACCAACGATATGCTAAGGCCAGTGGAGCCGTAATTTACGCCGCTGGATCTATCCGCAATCGCAACAGATCCGCCAGCTCGCGGAATTGCCGGATCCAGCGCGCATCGTCCATTTGCGGATAGATCGTCTGCAACGCCTCGTAACAGCGATTCTGAACAGACCAGAGAACCAGCGGAAACGGCAGACAGCGCGCGGCAACCAGGTTTTTCGTGAATTTTGTGAGCTCCGCCAAACTGCGGGCATCTTGAAACAAAACGTCGGCGCCTTTCTCAAGATTGCGCCGCACTACAATTTCGAGAGCCGCCTGATCGAGCGGAATTCCGGCGATCCGCATCTCTTCGAGCAAGCTTTCGATAGTAGACCGGTCGAGCTCTGGGGCTCCCAGGGCCTGGCGCAGCAGGCCGTTCAGAGCCACTTCCGCGGCGGCTTTGAGTTCGCGCGGCAATGGTATGCCGCAGTCGCTCATGAACTGCAGTAGTTGAGCCTGCTCTTCATAAATTTCCCGCGCCACGGAGAAGGAATGCTCAACAGTAGACTCAAGAACCTGCGTTAGGACTTTCCGCTGCTCATCATGGAACAGGTTCTTCAGCGAATAGGTGTGGCCGGCGAAGCCCCGATCCAGGTAGTGAATGATCCCCGCCAGATCGGAGCGGCTGAAGGCATCGCGCAGCGATTTGCCCAACTCGCGATAAACCTCCTCGGTCCCGTAAGGCGCCACGCCACCGTGCAGATTATGATCCCCGAAATGCAGCACGCCGAACATCAGCAGTTCTGATTCCTGTGTAATTTCCGAAATGAAACGCGCCTTACCTACCGCCAGGTGCATCTTGCCCGAACGCTTCACGCGGTAGTCCTTATTCTCGACGGAATAAGCGTAAATCCGGGTTTTGTCGGCGTACTCTTCAAACAGCGAGCTCATCGCGTAGTGGGCGCCCAGCTTGAGCAGATCCACGGCCGCAGGTTTGACGAATTTCCGGTAGATCGCGGCGCCGTCACCGTGCTCAGGAACGTTGCTTTTGGCCAGCGCAAGCTTTTCAATAAAATGCTGTTCGATACCTGCGCCGAACAGCTCTTCGGCCAGCTGGACCACGCGTCCGGCATACTGGATCACCTGCACCGTTTCCAAACCCGAGAGGTCGTCGAAAAACCAGCCGCAACTGGTGTACATCAGCATGGCGTGGCGCTGCATTTCGAGCAGCTTCCAGATGTTGACGCGATCGCCGCCCTTGGTGGCTTTACGGCGGAAGTTGGCGGCGGCGAAACGCTCGCGGCTCTCCGCATTCCGGTTCAGGATCACGTGGATGTAGTTATCGCGGGCGGTCCAGGGATGTTTGAAATAATTCTGCGCCATCTTCTCGTAGCACAGAGCCACTTCGTCACGCAGCCAATCCAAGGCAGCGCGCAAGGGCGCCCGCCACTCCTGGTTCCATTCATGGCGTCCTCCGGAATTGCAGCCGCAGTTTTGGCTCCAGCGGCCCACCCCATGCACACAGCTCCAGGCTGTGTTCTCGATAATCTCGACATCTTGTGTGGCGGGAAACTTTTCCAGGAACTCGCCGTAATTGGTGAGCGTGGCTAAGCCGCCCGATTCAATGTGGTGAAGCGCATAGGCCAACGCCATGTCGCCGAAGGCATGGTGATGACCATAGGTTTCTCCATCGGTGGCGATGTGGGCTAATTGCGGTCCTTCGCGCTGATCCGAAAAGGCATCTAGAAGCCGCTGCGCAAAGCGCCCGCCGTCGTTCAGCAACTTTTCAAACGCCACGGCGCGTGAAATGGGACCGTCGTAGAAGAACAGGTTTATGGAACGGCCGGAGGGCAGCTTCTGGCGATAAACGCGAGCCGGATCGATGCGCTGCCCACTGACGTCGATGCCGTCCATGGATTTGGCTTGCGAAGGCGCCAATATCGTGAAGCGAATCCCTTCCGCGGCCATGAGATCAAGCGTCTCCAAATCCACAGCAGTTTCCGGCAGCCACATGCCTTCCGGGTCGCGGCCGAAGCGAAAGCGGAAGTCCTCGATGCCCCAAATGACCTGCGTTCGCTTATCGCGCGAGTTGGCGAGCGGCATGATCATGTGGTTGTAGCATTGGGCGAGCGCCGAGCCGTGGCCGGAAAATCGCTGCTCGCTCAGGCGGTCGGCTTCCAGAATGGCCTGGTATGCGCCCTTGGCTTTGTCGCGCATCCAGGAAAGCAAAGTGGGACCGAAGTTGAAGCTGATGCTGGAGTAGTTATTGACAATTCGTGCAATGCGCAGTTCCGCGTCCAGGATTCGCGCGGCGCTATTGGGTGCATAGCATTCGGCGGTAATGCGCTCGTTCCAATCGTGATAGGGCGCGGCGGAGTCCTGCAGCTCGATTTCTTCCAGCCATGGATTTTCGCGCGGCGGCTGGTAGAAGTGGCCGTGAATGCAAAGATATCGGTTTTCGTTCACGGTCTGGCGGGCGAGCCCGCCTCTCCCTTACTCACGAGCAGTTGTTCCCCGCAACATCCGCTCGGGAGCTATCGGAGGTTGTGCGGGCTTCACCCCTACGGCGGTGCCGTAACAGAGCACCTCGGTCACTCCTTGCATGATTTCGGTTGCGTCATAACGCATGCCTACGATAGCGTTCGCGCCGAGTTCTGCGGCGTGCTGCGCCATGCGCTGGTAGGCGTGGGCGCGCGTCTCTTCGCACAAGTTGGTGAACAGCGTGATATCGCCGCCCACCAGAGTTTGCAGGCTGGCGCCCAGTGTTCCAAAGACGGAACGCGAGCGCACGATAATCCCGCGTACAATGCCGATGGTTCGTTCCACGGCGAAGCCATCCAGCGCGAAAGCGGTGGTCACCATGGAATCGAGCAAGGCTGGCGAATCGTCGGGCATCGACGTAAGGCTAGTATTTTAGCATTGGCCCGGCGCCGCGACACGAATTGCGGGAGCGCTGCAGCTTGGCAGCCCGGCTTAAGGATCGCCCGCCAAACGCCCTGACTTTCGCCGGAAGTTTTGCGCGGTTTACCCTAGGCGAAAATCGGGCGCTGCCGATGATCTTAGGTAGAGCTCGATGGTAGAGCTAGATCGCGCTTCGCGCCGTTGAAAAGATTTTAATGGGGCGTATCTAACTGATTATGCACTCGATGATTGCGCCGCTTGCGTCGAAAGTGTGGGGCCGTTCCTGCCCAATGATATATTTGGAATTCGCCCGGTAGTCCATGCCCTTTCAGATTCAACCGGTTAAGGAATTTCTTGTCCGGCCAGCTCTGCCATCGGCCATCGCTCGCATGAGCGATTTGGCGTACAACGTCCTATGGAGTTGGGACCATACGGTGCGTTCGCTGTTCCGGCGCTTGGATGCGGCACTCTGGAAAAACTGCGGGCACAACCCCGTTCTGATGCTGGGGCGCGTACCCCAGGCGACTTTGGAACGTGCGGCGGCTGACTCGCGATTCCTGGCGGCGTATCGCCGGGCCTGCGACCGGTTTACGAGTTATTTGGAGCGGCCCGAAGCGGTCGACGATCGTCTGATCGCGTACTTTTCGATGGAGTACGGGCTAGTGGAATGCATGCCCATCTACGGCGGCGGATTGGGCGTGCTTTCCGGCGATCATCTGAAGGCGGCCAGTGATGGCGCCGTTCCGCTGGTGGGCGTCGGTCTTCTGTACCAAAAGGGTTATTTGCAGCAATCGCTCAACCCGGATGGCTGGCAGCAGGAGCGCAATCCGGTTAACGATTTCTATACGCTCCCGGTGCGGCCGGTTCACGATGAAGATGGCAAAGATGTTCTGGTGAGCGTGCGAATGCCCACCGGAAACGTATTCATCAAGATTTGGAACATCGATGTGGGGCGCGTCAAGCTCTATCTGCTCGATACCAATATCCCCGAAAATCTAAACCCGGAGGATCGCGAAATTACCGCGCAGCTCTACGGCGGCGACACAGTGACCCGCATTCGGCAGGAAATCGTGTTGGGGATCGGCGGGCTGCGCGCTCTGGACAGGCTTAACCTGAAGCCCACGGTCTGGCATATGAACGAGGGGCATTCGGCCTTCCTCGCCATCGAACGCATGCGGCGGCTGATGAAAGAGTACAAGCTGTCCTTCCAGGAGGCGTTCGAAGCCAGCCGATCGAACAGCGTGTTTACGACTCACACCCCCGTGCCGGCTGGCATCGATCTTTTCGATCCAGGATTGCTATACCAGTATTTCGGCGAATATTGCGCCGAAAGTGGCATTCCATTCGAGAACTTTCTCGCGTTGGGGCGCTCCCGACCGGAAAATCAACACGAGCCGTTTTCGATGGCCATCTCTGCCATTCAAACCTCCGCTTATCGGAACGCGGTGAGCAGCCTGCACCGCCAGGTTTCGCAGGAAATGTGGCAGGATTTATGGCCGAAACTGCCGGTCTGGGAGGTGCCAATCACGTCCGTAACGAACGGCGTGCACCTGTTAACGTGGCTGAACGGCGATCTGGCGCAGCTCTATGACCAGCACCTGCAACCGGACTGGCGTGACCGAAATTCGGACCCGCGCATCTGGGATCTGGTAGCCGATATACCCGCTCAGGAGCTTTGGGAAGCGCATCGGCGTCGCAAACGGTACCTGGTTTCGTTTGTTCGGGAGCGAGTGGTGGCAGCGGCGGTGAGCCGCAAAGCCCCGGCTGCCGAGCAGCGGCGCCTGGCCGAAGTATTGGATCCCGATATACTGACAATCGGATTTGCGAGGCGCTTCGCAACATATAAGCGCGCAACTCTGCTGTTTCGCGATCTCGAGCGTCTAAAGCGGCTGTTGACCAATCCCGAACGGCCGTTGCAGATTGTGATCGCGGGCAAAGCGCATCCGCGCGACTTGCCCGGCAAGACGCTGATTCGTGAAATCGTTCAACTGTCGCGTGCGCCCGACATCGCCAAGCACATCGTGTTCGTGGAAGACTACAGCATCGAAGTGGCTCGCGAGCTCGTGCAGGGAGTGGACCTGTGGTTGAATACGCCGCGTAGAGGTGAAGAAGCCTGCGGTACGAGCGGCATGAAAGCCGGTCTGAACGGTGTGCTCAATCTCAGCATCCTGGACGGCTGGTTCGACGAGGGGTACGAAATCTCGGGCGGCTGGGCAGTCGGCGAGCGCGAATCGTATTCCGAGGATCAGGATGAGATTCACGCGCGCGCGATCTACTCGATGCTCGAAAATGAAATCGTTCCCACTTACTATCACGATCGCGAGGGCGGCGTACCGGTGGAGTGGATGCGTCGCGTCAAACAGTCGTTGATGCATCTGAGCCATCAGTTCAACGCGGGTCGCATGGTCGGTGAATACCTGGCCCAGTTGTATGAGCCCGCTCACCAGGCGTATCTGGAAGTCTCCTACGATTGCTTCCAGCCGGCGCGCGACCGGGCCACTTGGAATCAGCGCGTGCATACGGTCTGGGACAAGGTGGAGTTCAGCGAGGTGGGTCCCGGCCCTGATGTTTCGGTTCTTACCGGGCTGCCGATTCCACTGCGTGCGGTGGTGAATCTGGCTGGTCTTTCACCCGAAGACGTCCGCGTGGAGGCGGTGGTGGGGCGCGTGGGTGTGAATGGGAACCTAGAAGAAACCCAAGTGATGACGCTGCCGGCTGTGGAGCAGGACGGGAACGAATATGTGTTCCTAAAAGAGTTTGTTCCGCATCAAACAGGCAGGTTGGGGTACTCTTTGCGAATTAGTCCGAATCACTACGATGATCCCCTCACCCGGCCTTGCAATTCTTTACTGAAATGGAGTTGTAGCTAAGGCGGTTACGAAACCATTAGTACTGTAGAACGTAACTTCGCGCGGCGCGCATGAGATTTCTATAGCTTCTGGCATTGATTCGTGGTACATAGTAGTTTAGGCGTAAGGCGGGACACGTTCTTCCATCTTTAGCCCGTTCCCGCAGCTATCCTCTGCATCGATCCTCAAGCTGACCAGCAAATGGACCTGTGCTGAATACCACACAGGAAGCCTTGGCGAAAGCGCGAGATCCAGGAGTCGACTTCACACATGGACGACGACCGTAAGTACCGACAACGCGGATACTTAGACAACAACGGCAATACCAACGGCCGCGATCGGCAGAATTCCGACCGGCCCCGCCCCTCGGGTCCCCGCCCTCCCATCGACGTCACCGGTCCGCGTCTTCCGCGGCTCCTTCAAAACGTAGTGGCTGCGCGCTGTTTCAATTGCTCGACGGCCCTGGCGCCGGACATCGACTGGAAGAGTAAGTGTCCTAAGTGCGGCGCGGCTCTGCATTGCTGTAAACAATGCGCGCATTTGGAGCCCTCCACGCGTTTCCAGTGTCTAAAGCCGATACCCGTCCGGATAGCGGTGAAGGACCAAGCTAACGACTGCGAGTGGTTTAAGCCGCGCGTGACCGTGGCGCGCGATGCCGCACCGGCGTCCAATCATCATGCCGCGCCTCCGCCGCAGCAGGCGCCGCGGACGCCGAACGATGCCCGCGCCGCGTTTGACAATTTGTTCAAGAAGCCTGAATAGCTGTTCGCTTATGCGAGCGCACGGTCCGAGCCTAGCGGGCCGATCAAAAAATCCAGAGCCGTCCCAATATAATCCTTTAATTCAGATCGCTTCACTACGGCATCCAGAAAACCATGCTGTAACAAGAATTCGCTGGTTTGAAAACCAGCTGGCAGCTTTTGCCGGATGGTCTGCTCGATAACTCGTGGACCCGCGAAACCAATGAGCGCGCCGGGTTCGGCAATATTCAAATCGCCTAGCATAGCGAAACTAGCGGTTACGCCACCTGTCGTGGGATCCGTGAGAACGCTGATGTAAGGAACGCCAGCTTCGTCCAGGCGCATGAGCGCGCCTGTGATTTTCGCCATTTGCATCAGACTGAGGGCGCCTTCCTGCATGCGCGCGCCGCCGGACGCCGAAACGATTATCAGCGGCACTTTGCGCTCGAGCGATCGTTCTATGGCGCGCGTAATCACCTCGCCCACCACCGTACCCATGCTTCCGCCAACGAACTTCAGTTCCATGGCGCAGATGTGCACGGGCCTTGCGTTTAACTTGCCGCCGGCCGAGATAATGGCGTCGCACAGATTTGTGGCTTCTTGCGATGCAGCCAGCCGCTCCGCATAATTCCTCGAATCGACGAATGCCAGTGGATTGGTAGAGGCCAGACGCTGGTCAAAGTTCTCGTATTTCGCATCGTCGAATAGCAGCGCAAGGCGGCCGCGCGCGTCCAGTCGCTCATGATGGCCGCATTTCGGGCAGACCTGCTGATTATCCTGCAGCGCCTTGCGCCACACGATTTGGCCGCATTTGGCGCATTTCAGCCACAGCCCTTCGGTGCGAACGCGCTTCTCACCTGCCTCAGGCTGCAGGGATGGTGCGCGGCGGGTAAACCAAGCCATTTCGAATTCCAGTATAAGTGCAGAAGTGAAGTTGACATGTGAAAACTACTTCGGGTAGGGATGGCCGCGCAACAGGGTAAAGGCGCGATAGATCTGTTCCGCGATTACGACGCGCGCTAATTCGTGCGGCATAGTCATGGCCGAAAGTGAGAGCAGCAGAGAATCCTGCTCCTTCCATTTTTCGGGAAGCCCGCGAGCGGGGCCGATAACGAAGATCAGGTCGCGAGCCTCTTGTTCGGCTTGCGAAACGAGCTTGGCGAAACGGCCTGAATCCATGCTCTTGCCCGCGGGATCGAGCAGCACTTTCGTGGCTGCGGGATGTTTCGCCCAAGGATCGAATCGCGCAGGATCGATCTCGCGCATCTCGCATCGTGCGTACCGCGTGGAACGGCGGATGAACTCTTGCGCCATTGCGTTGGCATGCGCATCGCGCGGTTTTCCCACGTAGTACACTATGATCTTCATCGATTTACGTTACTCTAATTAGGTATGGCTGGACTCGCAGCCAAGTTCATTCCAAGAGAATTGTTGATCCACACGCCAGACGGCGCAGTCCGGCCGCTGGTGCTGGAGCGCGAGCGCTACACGCTCGGCCGTTCCAGCGCCAACGAACTCTGCTATCCGGAGGATGCTGGACTTTCCCGCCAGCACCTGGCCTTGGAAAAAGACGGCGATAGTTGGGTGGTTCGCGATCTTGGGAGCAAGAACGGCACCTTCGTGAACGGCGTCCGGATCACGGGCCCGCACCGTCTTGGCAAGAACGATCGCGTGACGGCCGGCCATATCGCTCTGGATTTCGGCGAGAACTCGCTACCTCCAGTCAGCGATCACACCGTGGTTTTCATTGAAGGAGCGACGCCTGCTGCCGCGGTCTCCACCACCGTAGCCACCAGCCTCAAGGGAGTGCTGAGCGGGCAGGAAAAGGAGATCGAAAGCGGACCGCAGATGCGGGCGCTCATTCGCGCGGGGCGCGAGCTAGCCGGAAACATGCCGCTCGCCGAGTTGTTCCGGCTGATCATGAATCTGTCGGTCGAAGCGGTTGGCGCCACACGCGGCGTGCTGATGACGTTGGAAGGCAAAGAATTAGTGGTGCAGGCGGCATTGGGCGAGGGTTTCCGGATCAGCAATACCGTGCGCGATCGCGTCATCAAAGAAAAAACTTCACTGCTGGTGCGCGATACGCGTCTGGACGAGGCGTTTGCCGATCGCATGAGCATCGTGCAGCAGCAAGTGCGCAGCATGTTGGCGGTTCCGCTCCAAACCGACGACCGCGTCATCGGCCTGATTTACCTGGACTCGCCGAATTTAATTAAGGAGTTCAACAAGGACGATCTGAGCTTGCTCACAGTAATGGCCAACGTGGCTGCCATCCGGATTGAGCACACGCGTCTCGCGGAAGTGGAGGCGACGGAGCGGCTACACGCCAAAGAACTGGAACAGGCGAGTGAAATTCAGCGCAACCTGCTCCCCACTCAAGCGCCCCGCGTCGATGGAGTGGATCTGGCGGGTTACAACGCGGCCTGCCGAGGAGTGGGCGGCGACTACTACGATTTCCTGAAGTATCCGGATGGGCGTGTCGGGTTACTGGTTGGCGACGTGGCTGGAAAAGGCATGCCTGCGGCGCTGCTGATGTCGAGCTTGCAGGCGCGGGTGCAAGTGCTGTTTGACGATCCATCGAACCTGGCGGCTTTGGTCACCCGGCTCAACCGCATTATCACGTCGAACTGCCCTTCCAACCGGTTCATCACGTTTTTCATCGCCATTTTGGATCCAAAGACGGGCGAACTGATCTATGTCAATGCCGGCCACAACCCTCCGCTGGTGGCGCACGCCGACGGCTCCGTAGAAAAGTTGGAAGGGACGGGTTTGATCCTGGGAATTTTGCCCATCGCGACGTATCAGCAGGGTAGCTGCCGGATGGAACCGGGTGATGCGTTGCTGTTGTTCAGCGACGGAGTGACCGAACCGGTTCGCCCCGGGACGGATGAAGAGTTCGGCGAGGACCGGCTCGCGGAGTTGTTGGCCGGTCTGCGAAATCAGAGCGCCGAGTCCATTATCAACACTGTGAATCAGAAGTTGGAGGAGTTCACCGAGGGCGCTCCGGCGCCCGACGACATCACCCTCGTAGTCGCCAAGCGGCTCGAGGGCTGACGAAGCAGCGGCGCCGCGCGCGGTACTAGTCTGGATTCGACGTCTCGCAGCCGCGGTACCAGTATCAGAGGGCATAGGCGGGCCGGTTTTCGAACGTCCAAAGCCGCCCCGTCGCGGGCATAATGGATATCGTGCAGAAGCTAGGGGTAGTTTTCTTCGCCACTGCGTATTTATTCGGCGCTCGCGATTTCGGGCCGCCGGTCGGCAGTCGCCTGCCAGCTTTCACGCTGGCGGATCAGAGCAGCCGTCTCCATACTGCGCATGGTTTGATGGGGCCCAAAGGCGCCGTAATCCTCTTCTATCGATCGGCCGATTCGGCGAAGCCGCAACTGGAAGAACTGGATCAGCATCAGGAGGCATTTCGCAAGCTCGGGCTAAGCGTGGCGGCGATAAGCAACGATAGTGTCGCCACCCTCAAGAGCTTCGCCGCGCACACGGGGATTCAGTTGCCGCTGCTTTCCGATTCGGCTTCGAAAGTTATTCGCTCGTTGAATGTCGTAGATGACACCGTCTCGGGGACTCCGGCGCGGATGGGTTGGCTCGTAGTGGATGCGAGCGCCGCCGTGAGCGCGAAGTTCTTTGAAGCGGATCCTAGCCAGGCCTACACTTCAGCCGCGATTTTGATGCACCGGTTCGGATGGACGCCGCCCGAGCCGCCGCGCAAAGTAGAAGCTAAGCAGATCACTGCAACCATCGACGCCAGTAATGCAACGGTTGCGCCGGGCGAGCGTGTCGAGCTAACCGTGGACATCGATCTGCAGCACAACCTTCACGTCTACGCGCCGGGTGTGGAGACCTACATCCCGATCGAGTGGAAGATAGACGATGGCGCCGCCGCCGAAGTGCACGACACCGTGTTCCCTCACGCCGAGAAGCTGTATTTGAAAGCGATTAACGAAACAGTCCCCACCTACACCAACCATTTCCGGCTCAGACGCGACATTACAATTCCCGCGGAGGACAAGCTGAAGGCGGCAGTGGATGGTTCAGGACATTTTGTGGTCAACAGCACGTTGAAATATCAAGCCTGCGACGATCGGATGTGCTATTTCCCGCAAATGGTGAAGCTCCAGTGGGAGTTCCAGTACGGGGCGGAGAAGCCTTAAGCGTTGGACGACGCGCGACGGCTCAAAAGTCGAGTTCGCGAACGATACCGGCGGTTCCTTTTTTCAGATCCGGCTTAGCGGCGTAGAAAACGGTGATCGGATACGGCTTTTGCGCGCCGCAACTGAAATCGTGTTGCACTTCTCCGGGATGTTTGATGAGTACCCGGGTGGGGTCCGGAATTTCAAAGACCATGGACGCACGGCCCACGGACACGTGAAGTAACGCCGTCTCGCCGTCACACTCCAGACGCTGCGCCAGCCCTTCGATATGATCGATCTGCTCGCCTGGTTTCACGAAGGGGTTTTGCGGCGAGGTCTCATGTACTTCGAAAGGCGGTTTCGGGGCGCGGTGCAGCGTAGGCGCCGGCGGATCGTCATCCGCGGGGCGAAATTGAGGGCTGGATCGGGCCACGGCGGCTCGCGTTTTCGCATTCTGTAATTCATCCAAATACCGGGCTAGAGCGGCCGCTCGATCGGAATCGGCGGGAGACTTAACCCATTTCTTCGCTGATTCTATGTCCTGCCGCGCCTGGTCAATATTGCCCACTCTGGCGTCGGCGTACGCCTTGGCTAGAAAAAACTGGGGCGCCTGATCGGGATTCACTTTCTTGACTTGCCGGAACTCCTCCACCGCTGCCTCGAAATTCTCCTGGTTACTGAGGGCCAGAGCAAGCTGGAGACGGGCGTCGACGAAGTCGGGTTTCAATTCCAAGGCGCGCCGCAGAATCGAAATAGCCTGCGTACTCCCGGGGGAGGCATTCAGTTCCAGTGTGGCGTAGTCCAAACACATTTGCGCGTGATTAAGGCCGGCGCTGTAGGCGCGCGAGAAGTGCTGCCGGGCCGATTCCATGTGGCCCGCCCGCCAGTCCAGGTAAGCGAGCGACTCCTGCACGTCGGCATTCCCGGGATTGTCCTTGGCCAACTGATCGTAAGCGCGCCGCGCCTCGTCCGTCTTATGGACCAGCGCGAGAACGTCGCCCAGAACCAGACCGGAGTCCGCCGCCGTAGCCTCGGAGACTTGCGGGTCTTCCGCCGATTTCTCCAACTTCACATTGAAAAGCATGCCGTAGAAGCGATTGCCTTTCAGATATTGGTTGAGATCGAAAAACACATCCTGGACGCCCTTGCCGTAAGCGCTCTGAAAAGCCTGCAGCATGTCCTGGCCGTTGGTCAGCGCGAGCATGAATTTAGTGAAATTCGGCCGATACTCGGGCGATAGGTACAACATGTGGGTAAGGAACCAGCTCTGCGCATAGAAGACGCCCGCCTTATCGCGCTCGTTGTACAACGGCGAAGTCTCATCCACAGAAGCCAGTACTTCGAGCGGCATCCACTTAGAGGTGAGCAGCGTTTGCGCACGGCCGGGAATCAGATCCCCCACCAGCGCCTGCGTTCCCTTGGGTTTCAGAGTCGAATACAAATCGGCCATGCCTTCATTGAGCCAGGTCGGCAGCTTTAGCCCGGCATGCTTCACCGCCAGGTGTGTGTATTCGTGGATGGCCGCCGGATAGTGCTCCGCCGAGATGTCCTGCATCACGATGTAGTCGCGATTGCGGCCGCTGGCGTAAAACGCCAGAGAGCCTTCATTCATCCGGTAGGGTTTGTACTGGCTCTCAGACCGGAAGGCCACGATTCGTACAGGGACCTCCGGCGCGCGTTTGGAGGGACTCGCCTCCAGAAAGAAACTGCGGACCTGTTCGAAATACAGGATGGCTTCGCGCCCCTTCTTCTCGCCGGCGGTGGTGTAGAGCTCAAAGTGGGGCGTGGTGAGCTTGATCCATTGGTCCGCGGCGTCGAGTAGGTTGGGAATGGCGGCCATAGCGATCATCATAGCTGCTATTTTGCGGCAATAATCCATTGAATAAATGATGAATATTCTACGGTAAAATGATTTTCGATACAAGTGAACGGATCCGCGTTCCTGTTCGTAGTGAGGGCGCCTCGGTGGTGTCCGAGCGTGTGAATTCAAAGGCCTTGTGCTTCTTTGGGTTAAACACCTTAGACTATAGCGCCCGGTACCCTGCGTAATCGAATTAGTACTATGAGTCATTGGCTCAACCTGCGGCTCTTTGTTAGCGTAAGAGGGGAGATCAAACAGGAATGAAAGTATCGATTATCGGAACTGGCTATGTGGGTCTGACTACTGGTGTGTGTCTCGGATATTTGGGGCACAAAGTGACGTGCATCGATTCCGACTCGAAAAAGATTGCGACACTGCAGTCCGGGCGGACGCCGATCTATGAGCCGTTCCTTACGGAGTTGATGGCGGCCGCGGCTCCGAACCTGCAGTTCTGCACGGATTACGCGGGCGCGATGAAAGACGCGGACGTAGTGTTTATCGCAGTTGGTACACCGCCTTCGCCGGACGGTAGTCCCGACCTAAAATACCTGCGCGCTGCCGCACAGGGCATCGGTCAGCACTACGACGGGGATTTCCTCGTGGTGGTGAATAAGTCCACCGTGCCGATCGGTAGTGGAAACTGGGTGGGCTCGCTGGTGCGCGAATCTTATGAACAGCATCATGGGCGCAAGGCCAACGGGCACTTCTCGGTAGCCTCGAATCCGGAATTTTTGCGCGAAGGCACGGCCCTGCACGATACCCTCTATGCCGATCGCGTGGTTATCGGTTCGGATAACAGCCGCGCCCTAGAAGTTTTGTATTCTCTCTATCGACCGGTTCTCGACCAGACCTTCGCGCCTCCGCCGTATCTGCCGCGGCCGGAAGGCGTGGGCGCGGTGCCGCTCATTTCCACCGATCTCGCTTCGGCGGAACTCATCAAATATGCCGCCAACGCGTTTCTCGCCACCAAGATCTCCTACATTAATGAAATTGGCCAATTGGCGGAAAAGGTCGGCGCCGACATTTCGCAAGTAGCGAAAGGAATCGGCCTGGACGCCCGCATCGGGACGCGCTTCCTGCAGGCTGGAATCGGATGGGGCGGATCGTGCTTCGGCAAAGACACCTCGGCCCTGGTGGCAACGGCTCGCGAGTACAACATCGGCATGCCGATTGTGGAAGCGGCGCGTGAGATCAACAAGAAGCAGCGCGAGCGCGTAGTGGAAAAGCTGCTCGGCGAATTGAAGATTCTAAAAGGCCGTACCATCGGTCTGCTGGGCCTGGCTTTCAAGCCGAACACGGACGATTTGCGCGAAGCGCCTGCCGTGGATATTGCGCGCAAGCTGGTAGAGCGCGGTTGTAAGGTGAAGGTGCACGATCCGGTGGCTTTGAACCGCTTCGAACAAGAGTATCCGGATTTGACGGTGGTCTGTTGTGAATCGCCCGAAGACGTCGCCGATGATGTCGACGCGCTGGTGCTGGTCACCGAATGGCAGGAGTATCGGGAACTGGATTGGGAAGTGATGGCCAGCCGCATGCGCGCGCCACTGATTCTGGACGGGCGCAACGCTTTAGAACGGGCACGGCTGGAACGCTTCGGGTTCCGCTACCTCGCGATGGCTGGCTGATTCCGGAATTGCCGCTCCGGCGATCTTCAGCCGATCAACTGCTCTACGCGACTTTCGGGCTCGCCTATCGTTAACGTTAACGGCGACAGAGTCAAAGGCGATGGGCGGCCCAAAAAATAACCCTGTACTTCGTCGCAATCCAGGCCGCGCAGCACTTCCAACTGCGCGGCGGTCTCGACGCCTTCGACGATCACGCATTTGCCGA
>Ga0070741_10011959_pt1 | contig 15849 bp, 17 predicted proteins | sample Coa_R1_4_FD_66440 | JGI IMG/M metagenome (GOLD analysis project Ga0070741, IMG submission 66440) | Surface soil microbial communities from Centralia Pennsylvania, which are recovering from an underground coalmine fire - Coalmine... | ecosystem: Environmental > Terrestrial > Soil > Unclassified ...
ATGTTGCAGTGCGGTTTGCTGCGATCAAACTTCTCCTTCGCCATAAATCCCTCTACTCCTGTGTCACTTATAAAGTGAAAAACAACAAACAAATGCGATGGGGCGAATTACAGCCCCGGCATCAACCAATTACTTTGCGACTCCCTGCACCTTGGCGATGACTTCTTCAGCTACCGACTTCGGAGCTTCTTCATAACGAGCAAAGTGCATCGAGTAAGTCGCGCGACCCTGCGTAGCCGAACGCAGATCGGTCGAATAACCAAACATTTCTGACAACGGCACATAGGTGGTAATCACCTGCGAATTGTGCCTGGCTTCCATGCCTTCAATTCGACCGCGGCGCGAGCTGATGTCGCCGGTGATCGATCCCATATACTCTTCCGGCGTCACAACCTCGACCTTCATAATAGGCTCCAGCAAGACCGGATTGGCTTTCTTTGCGGCTTCCTGAAACGCCATTGAGCCAGCAATCTTGAACGCCATTTCCGAAGAGTCTACTTCGTGGAAGCTGCCATCGTACAAGCGGACCTTGATGTCTTCCATTTCGTACCCGGCCAGAATTCCACGCTCCATCGCTTCCTTGATTCCCTGCTCGATCGGGTTGATATACTCTCGTGGAATCGCACCGCCGGTGATCCCGTTCTCGAATTCGAAACCAGTTCCGGGCGGCAAAGGCGAAATCTCGATCTTCGCGTGACCGTACTGACCGCGACCGCCTGACTGACGAACGAATTTGCCATCGCCCATCGCCGACTTGCGAATCGTTTCGCGATAAGCAACCTGCGGCTTGCCGACGTTGGCGTCGACGCTGAATTCGCGCTTGAGACGATCCACAATGATTTCAAGGTGAAGCTCGCCCATTCCAGCAATCAGGGTTTGATTCGTCTCTTTATCTGTGGAAACTCTGAACGACGGATCTTCCTGCGCAAGTCGTCCAAGAGCAACGCCCAGCTTTTCCTGGTCTGCCCGGGTTTTCGGCTCGATTGCGACCGAGATAACCGGAGCCGGAAATTCCATTGCTTCGAGAATTACCGGTTTGTCTTCGGCACAAATCGTGTCACCGGTCGTAACACTCTTCAAACCCGCCACGGCGATAATTTCACCAGCGTATGCCGCATCCACATCTTCGCGTTTGTTGGCGTGCATCTTCATCAACCTGCCAACGCGCTCTTTGCCCTTTTTGATTGGGTTTACCACATAAGAGCCGCTGCTCAATGTTCCTGAATAAATGCGCACGAACGAAAGCTGACCAATGTGTTTGTCGGACATGATTTTAAAGACCAACCCCGCAAACGGCGCCTTGTCATCGGCTGGTCGCTCGACAATCTCATCTGTCTTCGGATCAGTGCCCTGCACCGCCGGAATGTCGACCGGTGAAGGCAGGAAATCGATGACTGCGTCGAGCAGCGTCTGCACGCCTTTGTTCTTGAACGAGCTGCCGCACAGAACCGGAGTCAGCTTGATCGCGATGGTGCCGCGACGTAATGCATCGCGAATCTCGTCTTCGGTAAACGTGCCGCCTTCCAGATATTTATTAGCGACTTCGTCGTCGGCGTCGGCGAGGGCTTCGATCATTCGCTCGCGAGCAGCCTCCGCATCGGCGCGAAGATCTTCAGGGATTTCAGAGACCTGGTATTGTGCGCCTTTAGTCTCGTCGTTCCACACGATGGCTTTCATCTTTATAAGATCGATGACGCCCTTGAAGAACTCTTCGCGACCGATCGGAAGCTGAACCGGAACAGGGTTTGCGCCGAGTCGCGACTTCATCATTTCGACGCCGCGACTAAAATCGGCCCCTGGACGATCCATCTTGTTTACAAACGCAATTCGTGGCACCTGATATTTATCAGCCTGGCGCCAAACAGTCTCTGATTGCGGCTCGACGCCGCCCACCGAACAGAACAGCGCGACAGCACCGTCCAGAACGCGTAACGAGCGTTCAACTTCAATCGTGAAATCGACGTGACCAGGAGTATCGATAATGTTGATTCGATACTCGTTGTTATTTCTCTGCCAGAAACAGGTCGTGGCGGCAGAGGTGATCGTGATACCTCGCTCCTGTTCCTGTTCCATCCAGTCCATTACGGCCGTGCCTTCGTGGACTTCGCCAATTTTGTGGCTTACGCCTGTGTAAAAAAGAATTCGCTCTGTCGTCGTGGTTTTACCCGCGTCGATATGAGCCATGATCCCGATATTCCGGAATCTATTTAACGGTGCTTGCCTTGCCATAACTTCTCTCGCAAATCCCTATTGGGAACCGTAAAACAACCAGCGGACGTTTGGGATTTACGATTCTTACTTCTCTAAACTTTGCTGACTTAACTATTGCCTCGAACTGATTACCCCCGGACTGTTTACCAACGATAATGCGCGAACGCTTTGTTCGCGTCTGCCATTCTGTGCGTATCTTCGCGTTTCTTGACCGCATTGCCCTTGTTCGCAGCAGCATCCAGAAGCTCGAACGCGAGACGATCAATCATCGTTTTGTCACCTCGACTGCGCGCATTGCCAACTATCCAGCGAATCGACAACGAAGTGCCACGGTGCTGATTCACCTCAACGGGAACCTGATAAGTAGCGCCGCCGACTCGGCGGCTGCGCACTTCGACGCGCGGCTTTACGTTTTCAATAGCCTTCTTAAAAGCCTTAACAGGATCATCACCGGTACGTTCACGAATCTTTTCAAGCGCACCGTAAAAAATCTGTTCGGCAACGGAGCGTTTGCCATCCCACATCATGCCGTTGATGAACTTTGTCACCAGCGTGCTGTTGTAAATCGGATCCGGAAGAACTTCTCTGCGTCCTGGGCTGCTTCTTCTTGGCATAACTTATATCTCTCCGCTACTTCTTCGCTTCTTTAGGCCGCTTTGCGCCGTACTTCGAACGCGCTTGCTTTCTATTTGCCACACCGACCGAGTCAAGAGTTCCGCGAACCACGTGATAGCGGACGCCCGGCAGATCCTTAACACGACCGCCGCGAATCAGCACGATCGAGTGCTCCTGCAGGTTGTGACCGATACCGGGAATGTAAGTCGTAACTTCGATACCGTTGGTCAAACGAACACGAGCAACTTTACGAAGAGCTGAATTCGGCTTCTTCGGCGTCTGCGTGTATACGCGGGTACATACACCGCGTCGCTGCGGACAACTCTGCAAAGCCGGACTGCTGGTCTTGTATTTGACCTTTGCGCGACCCTTGCGGACCAGTTGATTAATTGTTGGCACGCGAAATCTCCATTCGAATCTTGGCTCAAATCTGGGCGGCTTCGTCAAACCCTTTTTGCCGCGCAGACCGCACAGGGTTAACCCGGCCACTTGCCTGGCAACCCAAAACTTGACTAAAGCTTTATATGCACGTAAGTGAGGATGTTCTGACACATTGTGCGGATATTGGCGTCCTCATCGCCTAATTTATCTGTGGCGTTCCCCTTTGCGCGAGAGCGATCAAATCAGCCGAACCGGATGTTTTAACCCAGCCCGTTTTCGCCACAATAGAATTATCAATACCCTGAGGCATTTTAGGCGTCTTCAGAGCATTGGCGCGACGCATCCGCACTGTCAGAACCTCTAGCGTCGCTGGTAGGGGAAGAAACTCTCCCACGCGAAACCGTGTACTATACTTGCCCGACAAATACCTGTCAAGTATCGGGTCATAAAAAGTTTCGGCTTCGGATAAATTCGCTGATATTTAATGCCGATATGACGAATGTCAGGATCTGTACGGACAGAGTATTTGGGATTGAGCGCTATTACCTAAGGCAATGGAATCATAGGTTTAATCGATTCCGAGGAGTCCGATTTTGTTTTTCCCGGTCGGCAGCGACAAAGATGAAGTCAGGCGGATACCGTGGATAACCTTTTCCTTGATTGCGCTTAACATCTTCGCATTTTCAATCACTTATCTGATTTCTCTTAAAGATCAGCAGCGAGCCGACGCTGCAGCGGAGCAGGTTCAGGAGTTCCTGCGAGTCCATCCCGAGCTGATGGATGGGGATAGAATGGACGAGCTAGCCCGCGTCGGAATCGTTCCCAAGCTCGAAGGTGAATACCTGAAACTAACGCTCAGCCAAATGGGGCGTGATCATGCAGATCTGAGCGACTATAACCTGGAGTTCGCTGAGTACGAAAGACTGCTGACAGCGTACATCAGGCTTCGGGAGGCGCCGGTTTTCAAGACCTTAGGTTATGTTCCCGCCAGTCATCGGCGCTGGGACGTTTTCACGTCGATATTTGTCCACAGCAGCTTTTGGGCTTTGCTGGAAAATATGCTCTTTTTCTTCGCCGTCGGCTTTGCGCTTGAAGATTTGTGGGGACGATCTCTTTTTGCGGTGTTTTTCGTTGCTTGCGGGGTCGCAGGATGCTTTCTTCATGGATTGTTCTACACGAATTCACATCTACCGCTGGTTGGAGCTTCCGGAGCCATCGCTGGAGTGATGGGGGCATACCTCGTCAGACTGTATCATACGAAGATCAAGTTCTTCTATGTACGGTATGGAATATTAGCGATGGGATCCGGGAATTACTACGGATACTTTTCCCTGCCGGCTTATGTTTACCTGCCGCTATGGTTCGCGTTGGAGCTGATCCTGGGGCTTGCGACCAGAAACAGCGGAGCGGCATCAAGTCACTGGGCGCATATCGGAGGATTTGTTTTCGGAATGGCCTTTGCTGGAATCGTTCAAGCGGCGGGACTTGAAGAGAAATACCTGAAACCGGCAATCGAAGCCAAGATCGACTTTGGCAGCGACAAAACCATTACTGATGCCTTAGATCTCCTGGAAAAGGGAGATGCAACGACCGCGGAACTTTTGCTCAACGCGTATATGAGCAAAAAGCCGAACGACCCTTCTGGCCTTATGGCTCAAGTCAGAGTCTACGAAAAGACAGAAAACGTAGTACCGCTCCGGGAAATTTATTGCAAGCTGATTCACCAGCAGCTTCTTTTACGGGAATACGATTCTGCTGTCGTGGTCTACGACGCTCTGCTGGGAACATTCGGCGACAGCGAACCTGTAATTCAGTTGGAAATGCGCGACTGGATGGCGATCTGCGATCATTTGTTTAAAGAAGAAATGTATAAGGAAGCCGCGATTGAGTATCGGCGCGCCGGTCGGGCCAACACGACGAATCCCTATGCCGCAAAGGCTTTGTTGATGAGCGGTGAAATCTTCTTTCAGAAGTTACGCAGCAATAGGGAAGCTGCCGTTTCGCTGGTAGAAGCGAAAGCACTCAACAGCACTCAGCAGCATTGGGTTAAGCGAATGGACGCCGCTATCGAAAAGATCAAAGAACAGGAAATGACAAGAATACAAGCCGGGAAGAAAGCTGAAGAAAAACCTGTTGACCTGCCTAAAAATGCTCCCGAACCCGAACTGCGAATTCCGCCAGAGGGACTGAGTCTGTGAGGGTTTCACCGCACGTTTGAATTGTGATGTAAGAATCTACAATTACGGTAAATCCATCTGTTTTCAATGCCGATATAAATTACGAGATTTGGTGTCGTGTAGATAGACTCTGCCCAGGAGAAGGTTTGTGGTAATCCCCATACTTATTATACTCTTTATAATCTTCTTGATGGTGTTCTTCGTACCCTATGGGAATGACGGCACCGTTTGGCGCACCCCCTGGATCACCTTCTCCATTATTGTCATAAATGTCGCAATCTATATAGGGACCTGCACCACGATGGATCGGGATTACAACCGGCTTGAGATTGCGGGTCAGGCCGTCTCAACTTACCTGGAGGATCATCCTGAATTAATAGACAGTCAGAGACTTGATGAGTTATATGCCGCGCACATAATGACTGAAGGTGAAGTCGCCTACTGGAGGGATCGGTTAGAGCATTACCACCGAGGAGCGGCCGACCTGGCTAGGTATTCTGACGAATATTCATATTACCAGGCGTTACTCAAAGATTTCACCGCCATTTGGGACAACCGCTTCGACTTGAAATGGGGATATGTGCCTGCACATCCCAGCTTTGTTACGATGATTACGTCCATGTTCCTGCATGGCGGGCTTATGCATTTATTCGGCAATATGTTCTTCCTTTTCGCCCTGGGATTCAGCCTGGAAGATCTGTGGGGAAGATGGCTTTTTGCGGGATTCTATCTGGTCTCCGGTATAGTAGCTGTTATTTCTCATCATGTGTTTTTTTCCTCCAGCACCATACCCGAAATCGGAGCATCCGGTGCAATCGCCGGTGTGATGGGGGCCTATCTGATCCGTCTTGCCAGGACCAGGATTAAGTTTACCGGCTTCTGGATACTTCATGCTGTCTGTCGTATCAGAATGCTGCTGGTCCCTGCTTACGTCTTTCTGCCCATCTGGTTCCTATGGGAACTAGACGACGCGACCTCCGTTGCGGCTGCCGGATCGGGCGTCGCCCATTGGGCGCACGTAGGAGGGTTCGCTTTTGGAATGGTCTTCGCGTTTGGACTAAGACTTTCCACATTGGAAGAGAGATTTATTAAACCCTCTATCGAAGCCAAAATCGATTTCACGGACAGCAGGGCCGTCACTGAAGCTCTCGAAAGTATGGAAAAGGGCGATGTCGATCGTGCGGCGATGCTTTTGGATAAATACCTTTTCGCGAACCCCAGCGATATAAATGGCCTGATGGCAAACATCCAGGTCTATCAACTCAAACAGGACATTGAAGGTGCACGCAAAGCTCAGGCGCGGATGATTCACCAGTGCCTGCGAACTGAAGATCACGAATCAGCGATCAATACTTACGATGCTCTTCTCAGCAGTTACACCGAAGACAATCCGCCGCTTCCGCTCGAGATCCGCGACTGGATGGCTATCTGCGAACATTTAGATAAGACAGGATTGCACCAGATAGCAGCTGTCGAATATCGAAGAGCAGGACGAGCTCTGAAAAACAACGGCTTTGCAGTAAAGGCGCTGTTAAATGCAGCCGAGATATTCCTTGATAAAGTCGGCAACAATAAAGAAGCTGCTATAAGCTTCCTCGAGGCCAAAGCTCTCAATCCGACTCAGCCGCAATGGATCGAGCGCGTGCAGGCTGGCATCGAGAAGATCAAGGAACTGGAATTAGCCAAACGAGGTATTACCTATTCAGCTCAAAACACGAACATTCAAGAACCCGAGTATCCGCAGTTAGCGCATTCAGAAACGCAACCTGGCACCTCGCCTGTTGCGTAATGGAAGTTCAGAGTACAAACTTTAGTTTGCCATCTTCAGAAACAGCAGCCTGAACGCTGTACTTTGAACTTTTTATCTGCGATGGAAATGGATCGTTCCTTCAGAGGTGACCTTCATCTTCGCGCCGCCGTTTCCGTGTCGACCTGCTATGCGTTTTCCGGATCCTGAATCGACCAGTCCAAACCCGCCCAGATCTATATGATCGTGATCAGAAGTAGCCAGCACATCGAACGACGCATCTTTTGGAAGGAAAAGATCGATGTTGTTCAGCGAATCGAATGTGTATAAACCGTTGGCAAGAATGTCCCCATCAAACATTATCCGGCCGTTGATGCTGTTTACTTTTACTGAGTCGCTGTGAATTTTGTAGAGGTCGATATCGCCTTCGTGAGTCGAGACTTCGAGATCACCCTGGACGTCGTGCACTGTGATCTTGCACTTGTAACCCTCAAGGGTGACAGCACAACTAGCAGGAATAGAGACCACGAAATTGATCGGCCGAATGCCTTTCTCTTTCACGGCGGCGATCTCTATCATATTCCCTTTTTTATCCGCCCGTATGCAGTCGTCTGACACATCGGCGGTGACGACGATACGGTCTTTCTCGCCACTGCGGACTTCGATCGAGCCCATATAATTCTTCAGCCTGATATGGGAATCCGTTCCCGCCACAAAAGCGTGACGACAAGTCGGAGCATTCGCATCAATGCCGGCGAATCCGCCAAGAGCAAGTAATACAATTATGCTTCTGGTAAGCAACGGCCGCGAGGGCGAAAATCGGTTAGCGAAATAATGGATGGTCGACATTCAGAAGACTCTAGAATTCGGAAAAATCTTCTAACAGCTTAAGCTTCTTATCGTACGCGCTTCGCAGTAAATCTCGCGAACCGTCGTCATCGGGGTTAACGGCCAATTCCTGCTGAACCCGGTCCAGCGAAAGATTTATCGCGGCCATATTCCGTTCAAAAGTATCACGCATCTGCGGATCCCAGGTCGGCATTCGTTCCTGGATATGTCCACTGTATGTTTCAATCGATTTTTTGACGTCATCAGGAATCGCCGGCGTCGTATTCGATCTGGAAATCGGAGCCACGCTGGCTGAATTAGAGATTCCAGGAATGCTGCCCGGGCTTACGCGCTCTATAACGCTGAGCGAAACAATCCCTGCGATCACCAGTGAAGCGGCTAATACCAGCTGCGGCAACGATAAACTGATATTAAACCGTTTCGACCACAGGCGAGCCCAAAACGAGCGGTTCGCGGTTATTTCTGTTCCGATCTCTGCCTGGATTCTTTGCCAGATTGGCGATGGGGTATGTGTCGGTAATTCGCGGCAGGTGACTACGATAAGGTTCAAGTCCTGATGGATTACGGCGCATACGACGCAGAATGAAAGATGCTCTTGAACCCGCAGTCTTTCTCCCGGTGACAGGTGGCCGTCGATGTAGTCCGACAGCCGAGGCTGACACTCTGTACAGATCATCTCGCTCCAACTTCCTTTGGATAGATTGTGTGCCGTCTCTCTTTAGGCTTTCTTTTGAAGCAGCTCCCTCAAGCGCATCCGAGCTTTATGAAGCTGTGACTTGGACGTGCCTACGCTGCATCCAAGCATTTTCGCGATCTCTTCGTGTTCGTGGCCTTCGACATCGTGCAGTACAAAGACCGTTCGATAACCCGGGGGCAGTTCAGAGATCGCTTTTTCCAGAGCTATCCGATCTACGATCGGCATCGCTTCCGGTCTCTCAGTTCCTGTCTCGACCACCTCTAGCATCTCCCCCTCTTCGGAGGTCTGCTCCAGCTTAACCCCCCGTTTCCGGAAATGCATTAACACCTGATTTACCGTTAACCGATGCAACCAGGTTGTAAAGGCGGAGTCGCCTCGAAAACTGCCGATTTTCCTGAACAACTGGACAAAAACATCCTGAGTCAGGTCTTCGGCTTCCGACGCATTATTCAGCATTCGCAAACAGAGCGAGTACACGCGTCGGTGATGCAACTGGTACAACTTTTCAAAAGCAGCCGCATCGCCGGCCGCACTTGCCGCGGCCAGTTCATAATCCGATAATGTATTTGCCTCAATGGTCATCACAGCGACTCTCGTTTTAGCCGTGGCACCATCGGGCTTTGTCTATTCGTCCGGTGTGATGCCGGGTTGCAGAAGCCGGTTGCTCTTAAAATCATATTTTTACAGCCCTGCCTATTAATGCACCCGCCTGATCATGATACTCCAGGCGGCCTGCAATCTCAATCAGGTCAATTAACTGCATACAATCGACCGTTCACTGTACGATTGTCGACCTATCTGTAATAACAAGTTCAATGAGCGTAATAATCCCCTTCTAACCCAATTACACTATGTAAATTACGTGCCACGGGAGAGCGGGGATCGGTGGTCAGGGGTCGGGGGGCGGTGGTCAGTGATCGGTGGTCGGACGCCTGAGAGCAGCGGTTAGTCCATGGCGAGCCTTCTTCCCTGAACAACGACGGTCGAGTCTCGACCACTTTAAGTGTGACACGTGGTGACCACAAAGGAAGCGCGGCACGTGGGTGTCACAGTTTAATCCACGGATGGCAAAGCACTTGCGCGGCTGTGACAGGTGTGACAGCAGGTGGCCAAATTCGACAGCGGTAGCGCATCAGACATTCAGTCTGTGCTCGCTTTGAACCCGTTAAGCTCGGGCTTGTCAAATGAGTCATTTGATAGCCTAATTAGATGTTACCATTAGATTTGATAGCCAAATGAACCAGCGCAGACCAAATGTCCGTGCCGTTGGCGGTACGACATCCCAGACCACCGATTCAAGCGTGACACCTGGTGGCCACAAGGGACCTCCACGGCATTAGGTGTCACGGCTTAATCCACAGATGACAAAGCACTTGCGCGACTGTGACGGGTGTGACAGCAGTTGGCCGAATTCCGCAGCTGTGGCGCAGACATTCAGTCTGCGCTCGTTTTGAGACTCTCAAGCTCAGGCTTATCAAATAAGTAGCTAAGTAGTCCAAATTATTGTTTCCATTAGATTTGGTAGTCTAATTCCGCAGCGCAGACTGAATGTCTGCGCCACAGGTGGCGTCACAGCACTTGACCATAAGCAGTGCGGGGCATTTTGGTGTCACGGTTTTATTAATAGAAGGCAAAGCACTTAGGCGATTGGGACGGGTGTGACAGCAATTGGCCAAACTCGCCGCGGTGTGGCACAATATGGCACAGGTTGCGTTTCAATGAAGACCTCACTCAGAGCCCGCACTCGCAAGTTCAGCATCGCCTCACTATTATGTGGCTATGACTGAACATCAGGTAGTGATAGCCGGAGGCGGTCCGACGGGGCTTATGTTGGCGGGCGAGCTCGCGCTTGCAAACGTCGATGTCGTCGTGATCGAGCGGCGACCGAACCAGGAGATATCTGGCTCGCGAGCGGGCGGGCTGCACTCTCGCACAATTGAGGTATTCGATCAGCGCGGAATCGCTGATCGCTTCCTCTCTGCGGGACAAGTGGCGCAAGCCGTCGGATTCTCGTTAATCCGCCTGGACATCAGTGACTTTCCCACTCGCCACAACTACGTGCTGGCGCTCTGGCAAAATCACACAGAGCGAATAATGGCCGGCTGGGTCGGCGAGCTGAATGTGCCAATCTACTACGGCATCGAGGTCGCCGGTTTCGCGCAGGATGACACTGGCGTCGACGTCCAGCTTTCCGACGGCCGGACACTGCGGGCAGACTATCTGGTCGGGTGCGATGGAGGCCGCAGTCTGATCCGTAAAACAGCCGGTATCGAGTTCCCCGGTTGGGATGCAACGACCAGCAACCTGATCGGCGAAGTCGAGCTCGCCCAGGAACCGGCGGAATGGGGCATCCACCGCGACGTTGTGGGTATTCATTCGCTCAGCAAGTCGGAGGATGGTCGGCACGTACGCGTCCTGGTGACCGAACAGCAAGTCCATACTGGCGAACCGACTCTGCGCGATCTCAGCGAAGCGCTCAACGCCGTCTACGGGACCGACTACGGCGTCCACAGTCCCACCTCTCTTTCCAGGTTCAGTGATGCGACTCGACAGGCAGCGGCTTATCGCGACCGACGAGTCCTGCTGGCGGGCGACGCCGCGCACGTGCATGCTCCCGACGGTGGACAGGGACTGCAGATAGGTGTGCAGGACGCGGTAAATCTGGGATGGAAGCTGGCGCAGGTGGTCAAAGGGATATCGCCGGAAAGCCTTTTGGATACCTATCACGCAGAGCGTCACCCGGTCGCGGCTCGCGTGCTGCGTAATACGATGGCCTCGGTAGCGCTTCGTCGCGCGGACGAGCGCACGAAGGCACTGCGCGACACAATGACCGAGTTCCTGGGGTTGGACGAGCCGCGTAAACGAATGGCCGGGATGCTGTCCGGTCTGGACATTCATTATGATTTGGGCGAGGGACATCCGCTGCTGGGACGTCGCATGCCCGATCTCGACCTGGTGATTGCCGATGGTCCGCTGCGGGTCTTCGCTCTGCTGCACAAAGCGCGGCCGGTGCTGCTCAACCTTGGTGAGCCGGGCAGGTTCGACATCACTCCGTGGGAGACGCGGGTTCGGGTGATCGACGCCAGATATGATGGTAAGTGGGAGCTGCCGGTGCTCGGCGAAGTTAGTGCGCCCACGGCGGTGTTGATTCGGCCTGACGGATACGTGGCGTGGGTGGGAGATCAAACGCAAGCGGGGCTGACGGAGGCGCTAACCACCTGGTTCGGACCGCCTGCTGAGGCGCCTTTTACCTTGCTGTGACCCTTTCTGCATCAGTCGGCCAAACTCGCTCCGTATCGGTCAAGAGCGTTCTTCTCATTCTCGGATTCGAGTTCCTTTCAAAAATAAAGACTCTTCCTCATCGAAAAGCTCTGAAAGAGCTAAATATAATAGCCCAGGGCACAGCGGAAGCGCCGCCTGGGTCCTAACGACGCTGCTTTGCTATTTTGTGAACCCCATGATGCACCGCATCTTACCGATCGCGACATGCCTTAGATCAGGTTGCGCCTGCTCTTCACTTCATATAACTGCATGCCCAGAAAACCTTTGAAAGTGTTATCGGTTCGTCACATCGAATTCTGACTTTCACATACACCCTGTTTCGAACGGACTTATCCCATTTTGCTGAAGGCACTCCGCCAAACCCCAAGGAACTGCCGATTCGGAGCGAGAATTTCAGGGGATAAACAATTCCATCCTGATCTACTATCTGGATCTCGGGGTTGACGACTGTTCCGTCGGGCATTTTTATTGGGTGAAATGGCTCATGGATGTTATGTAGATAGCCCTCGATACTAAGGATAATATCATTACGATCTTTTTCTGCCGTCAATGGCTTTTGAGGAATAATTTCAATCCATTCTGAGGAAACGGCCAGGTTAGTAGCAAGTTCAAGATAAATGGGCCTCCTGATGATAATGGCAGTCAGCAGAGAATCAAGCCCATCTAGGCAATACGAAATCAATCTAGCCGTCCGTTTCATCCTGTCCTCTTCCATTAAGATTTAAGCGGAACGTCGCGCATCAAAGGGCGACCGCAGAATATCATTTGTAATGAACAAGCTGGTTCGCGCGTTCCGATCCATATGACAGGCAATTCTTCAGCATCTGGCAGCAGTTTAATTTTCTTTCCCCCAGTATGCAACGACCGCATGACCGAATTTGACCCGCTCCGTTTTAACGACTCTTCCACCTTTCAATTCGGTTAGTATGCCTTTAATAATAAGGATCGGGATTGAACGATCAAAATCGGTAATAAAACTCAATGCCTGAAGCGCCGCCCTGGGTTCGCAATAACGACATTTTTGAGCCCTGACAGGGCGACACAATTACGCCCTTTCAGGGCTTTATCGGTTATAGCCACCGACGTAGGGCGTCGCTTCGCTTTGCCCTACGCTATTGAATTACGCCACTTCGTGGCTGCGGACTTCGATTCAGATTTGAATCATCTTGCCTGCAAAAACTTGAACCGCACACGACTCCTGGTCATTCGTTGCCGCGCAGAGGACAATGGGTTTATACTTTTGGCATCTAAAAGCAATCAGAGGGTGAGATTATGGCTGCACGTAAAATAGAAGCACGCATCGCGGCTCTTGAAGCCAAAGTTGAAGAGCTTCAACTGAGGCTCGCGTCGGCCTCGACTGATTCCAAGCCCTGGTGGCAAGAGATCTATGGGTCGTTCGCGAACGATCCTATGTACGAAGAAGCCATGCGCCTTGGGCAGGAATACCGGGAATCACTGCGCCCGAAATCCGCAAAACGATCATCCAAGTCATCAACTAAATCAACGACAAAACCTTCCATCAGGCAATCGTCCGGGCATAGGAACCGTTGAGATGTATTTGCTCGATACAGATCATCTGAGCGCGCTAGAATGGGCGAGCGGCGTTCCGGGCCAAAACCTGATTGCTCGCTTGAACAAATTATCCATTAACGACGTTGCGACAACAATCATTTCCTTTGAGGAACAGATGCGCGGCTGGTTATCGATGCTGTCCAAAGCTCGGTCGTTATCCGATCAGGTAACAGTTTACGGTCGGCTAAACAGGATGCTCGATAACTATAGAAAGATTGATGTGCTGGGGTTCGATATGCGGGCGGTCTCAATATTTGAGCGCCTGCAAAGTTCCCGATTGAAAGTTGGCACAATGGATCTGAAGATCGCGGCGATAGCTCTGGCTCACGATGCGACGGTGCTAACGAGAAACTTGAAAGACTTTAACCGTGTTCCGCGATTGCGCCTCGAAAATTGGACAGAGTAGTTTCAGGCAGTTTTCATGGCGTAATTGTCGTCGCAGCAAGATTAACGGCGCTGGAGGAACTCCACGGCGAACGTGGCTGCCTTTCGTCCTGTCGAATTGCAATATCTTATTTGTGCGGGGTCTTTCTCGCGTGTTTTCGCTCTTCCCACAAGGACCAAAAACTGCGTTCTTTGGCATTATTGAAATGTAATCCAGGTGGTTATCCAGATAGAACTCTACACGGCCTGGCCCTTTAACTCGTTCGCCTTCTTTAAGAAACATCTTGTTAGGATCCTAGTCCCTGGAAAATTCGGCGGTTACTTTTATCTGATTGAGACGACCGCGGTTCAAAGCAACAGGCTCTCCGGTTCCCAAATGAGCGATGATCAATACTTTCTTTTTGGTTGTTTCGGTGATCGCCCACAAATTAGCGAGATTTCTGATATTGGTATGACAGCCGTCCGTCGTTGAGGGTACAATTTCCGGATCATTGTTTTCCTGTTGCGTCATTAGGGAGACGCCACTAACCAAAACGGTGAGGATGAGAATTCCAGATCGCAGGGTAGTACAGATATTTATTAGCATATTCTTTTACGCTGCTGTGACGCTTGCGATATCAGCCGACGAATCGAACAATGCGATAGAATGCTCTCCTGTCGAGATACTAATACGGCATTCTTGCTGCACCGTCAGGCAAAATGCTATTGAACAGTTCCACAGCCTCATTAAACCACGTTGCCAATTCATTCCAGCTTTCTGGAGGAGAACACCACCAGGATAGTTTCGTTTTCAAATAGAAACCTTTAGTCTCCACGCCATATATGACTCCATCTATTCCGATAGAGGGTGTGCTTACGAAAGGTGTTAGCGAAATCGTTCTTAGTTTATCTAAAAGCAGTATCGCACGTTCTGTCGGAAGGATTGATTCGGAACCATATATAGTCGGCTCTTGTTGTGGACAACGACAGTCGAAACGGCGATCCCACTCAAGCCTTCGAACATAAAAAGTCTTGTTTGTTTCCCTTAACAACCACGATGTATAAGCATCGAGCGCTGGGTGCCGCCAGATTCTGAAAATCAGCTCCCGCTCAGGCCAAGCTTCAAGAGCAGGGTACGTTTGGGGATGATTCAGGACCTCGACGGCAACTTGTTCTTGGGACCTTGCAGACATACTGTAGTACCTCGATTAATCGATTTGCAGGCAGCTTCAACCGAAACTAACTCAGCAGGCCAAATGGTTGCAATAACAATAACAACTAAGTGCGCTAAAATTGTCATCACTTTGTTGTTTATTGACAAAATGCTCTTTGACTCTAACATTTGACGTCCTCTTATTTTTTACAAGGCGTGTTTATTGCCATCGCGACTTTGTTTAAGAATGTAGATAAATCCAGATGTACGCCTTTTCCCAAAGGTGTTTCCAGATTCGACACCTGGCTAATTTGATTATCAGCTATTACAAATGAATTTTCATGCCATGAAGTCACGCCTTTGAAATCTGTTGTTCCTGGAATGTTATCCAGGAACAGCAGATATTGTTGCCCAATCATCAACGGTTGATGTTGTTCATCGAATACTTCAATTCGATGGCCATGCGAGATTACGGCACCACTCAGACCCGCGATCGTGATCGAATGATTTATCTCAATCGCGACAGTGTCGTCATTCTTCAAAATCTGATTTACCATGTAGTCGTAGTCAGTAAAAATGAATCCGCCGTTTTCAGTAAACTGAGATTCTTTTTCGATGACCGTACCGACAACAACGATTTTTGATAGGCAAGTTAAGCGATTCAATCCTTCTTCAAGATTTGGGAAGTTGCCCCGAACTCAGTAGAAGGTCAGGTAGCGGTTCGATGACTGCAACTCTAAGCTACCTGCTCTTTCTTTTCAATAGCGACATCGCCTTGGCGATCCGATAGCGACGCTTCGAG
>Ga0070741_10011960_pt1 | contig 15848 bp, 16 predicted proteins | sample Coa_R1_4_FD_66440 | JGI IMG/M metagenome (GOLD analysis project Ga0070741, IMG submission 66440) | Surface soil microbial communities from Centralia Pennsylvania, which are recovering from an underground coalmine fire - Coalmine... | ecosystem: Environmental > Terrestrial > Soil > Unclassified ...
GGACGCCTCGAGGCCCCGCACTTGAAGTGGCACAGCTGGTTTCGAGCGGCGGATTCCGCGGGATCCGGGCCCGTTCGCCCGCAGAGGGCGGTCGCACGAGCCTAGCCCGATCGCGGTCGTACACTGATCGGGCGATGGCTCACATGCGCACAAGCGTGCTCGGCCCGGCTGCCCGGCCAGTAGCCGTGCCGGAAGACCTCGACGACCCCTCGTTGCCGAAGGCAGGTGGCAAGATCGAGCACGGCCGCGCACCGGCGTCCGGTTGCCGAGGCGAGGAAGCAACTCCGCTACGGTTCCCGCGATGAGCGAGTCGCTGGTTGTCACGATCGTCTACGAGCAAGGCGAGGAGGGCTGGGTCATCGCCTCGATCCCCGAGGTCCCCGGCGCCCACAGCCAAGGGCGGACGCGTGACGAAGCGCGAGCGAACGTGATCGACGCACTGCGCGGGATCTTGGAGCTGCGTTTCGGGGGACACCCAGAGGTCAGCGAAGACACCGACAGCGAGCCGCTCGAGCTTGTCATCGGCGCGTGAAGCGCCGAGATCTCGAACGCCACTTGCGTGCTGACGGCGCGCAACTACTGCGGGAAGGCGGCAATCACAGCTTCTGGGGCTTCGACGCCGAGCGCTCGACGGCTGTCCCACGCCACCGCGAGACGGCAGCGCGGGGAGCTCGGCCGTCTCGGCCCGCTGGATGCGTTGGACTACCGGACGCCGTGGCTGTGAAAGCGCCTGAGCCATGCGACCGTGCGGCGCGGAAGTGGCTGGCACAGTTTGCTCGCAGAGTCGCCGACGCTGACGCTAGACGAGGTCGACGCCGCGCTCGGCTGTCTCCGGGGTCTTTCGGCTGGCCTTGAGGAGCCGTCGCGGGAGGCCCTCCGCGTGCTAGCCGAGCGGAGACACGGCGTCCGCGGCCAATAGCGCTCGACGGTGTCGTACGGCAGACGTCCGCCGTGGCGAAGCAGTTGACGGTACGGTGACGGGAGTGCAAGGCGGAACTCGCGGCTGACAGCCTCGGGCTACGGCTTATGCTGACGTGGGGTGACGAGCTGGTCGTCTACTGCCTGGAGTGCTGGCGGCGAGAGTTGGGGCAAGACGAATAGCGGCCGACCTCACGAACTGAGCTTGTACGCGGGGGCTTTACTTCGGTCGGTTTACGATGTTAGATCTGCTGGTGGCGATCGGCCGGCAGATTCTTCTCCTCCTCGTTCTGGTGTCGGCCGGCGTTCTAACGTCGCTGCCGAATGCCTTCGGTGGGCAACCGGCGAGTGTTACGAGCATACTCCGCCCTCGAAGCGCCGAGCGAGCGGGCGCGTCTCGGCTTGACCCGTCGCGCTTTGCCAAGGTTGCGAGTGGCGTAGCGCTGATCCTGACCTATACGTGCAGGGGCCGCCCCATTGCCCAGGGAACGGGATTCCTGGTCGGGAAGCAGCTGCTGGTCACTGCCCGCCATGTCGTCAACGACGCCTGCAAGGTTCGCGTTGTATTGGACAACCAGTCTTTCAAGGGATCGCTCATCCGGTACTGGTACGTGACTGGCACTTCAGTGAAAGACACCGACCTCGCGACCATCAAGCTCGATCGCTCTGCACCGGGCTACATCTTTGCTTTTTCCAGCGTCGTGCCGCCTTTGGGCGCGACCGTCGCGATGATCGGACACCCGCTTGGAAATCCAATCACCCTCGCTCAAGGGCCTCTGATTAGGAAGCAGACGGTGCGCGGCGTGCCGATGCTCGGGATCTACCTGGCGACGGCTGAAGGCGCAAGCGGCTCGCCCCTCCTCAACCGGTGGGGCGACATCGTCGGTATTCTCCAGAGAGGATTCGTTCAACCTGACGCGGGCGTTATCTTCGGCATCAACCTCGCCAGAGCGTGGGGTCGACAGGCAGATAAGGACCTGTGCAGGGCATATCCATTTGCGGGTGTCCCTGAATGTCGGCGAACACCTCCCGCGCCGCATCCTCAGCCTCCGCCACCTCCGCCACCTCCCACACCTCCGCCACCTCCCACACCTCCGCCACCCCCTTCCGTTGTGCCGGGTCAATACTGCGGCACCGACGCGCAGTCCAACTTGGTGTGCTTGCAGACAGACGCAGCCGGCGCCGACGTGACGAATGTGTCCGTGGTCGCACAGGTTCAGTGCAACGACGGTTCTCTCTGGACATGGTCAATGTCGCAGTCTGGGAGTTACCCCATCTCGCCCGGCGGCACGTTCGCCGTCAGCTACACCGGGTCAGGAACCGACCAAACCGTAAGCAACCTCAACTATTCGCTGACATTCGTCGGGGTCATGACTATCTATGGCAGTGCATCAGGAAGCACACAGCTAAGCCACATCAGCTGGGATCAAAACGGCGCTCATTACGACTGCTATGGACCGAATCTGAACTGGAGCGCGCTACGTCAGGCAGTCACCGTCACTGGAGCCTCGCTGAGCGCGAGCCAAAACGGTCCACCCGCGTCCGTATTTAGCTTGAGCGGCGGCCCCGTCTACCTCGACCTGACGTTCGACCCTGTCGTCGGAGATCACCTTCTCCAGACGCAATGGACAACGCCCTCCGGCCAGGTCTATGCGAGCGGAGACCACACTCTCTCCTCAGGAACGAGCAGTTACTCCGTCTACGCAAACATCGAACAATCGGGGATTGCAGGCACCTGGAAAGTCACCTATCGCATAGACGGCGTGCTCCGAGGGCAGATCTACTTCATCATGCAATAACAAGGACGCGGCGCCGACGGACCCCTTCTTCTCGTGTTCCAAATTCCTCGCGCGCGCGGGAGGAAAGCGAGCACGCCACCGGCCCAGCGCCCCGGCTCGCGCGGACCGGTCTCGCATTTACACCCTCCCTCCCTCGGCTCTCCTGCGCGTTGACGCTCCCGGACGAGACCTTGGAAGCGATCGCACAACGCGCTGCCGAGATCGCACGACAGCGTTTTGCCGTCCGCGCGACAGGTGCCGCCGTACCTGACCGTCCCTGAGGCGGCCGAATACGCGCGGGCCAGCCGTCAGCGGATCTACGACCTGCTCTCCGCGGGGCGGCTGACCGATACAAGGACGGCCGGCGCACCCTCGTGCTCCGCGCTGAGCTCGATCCCTACCTCGCCGGACAGCCGCGGGCGGGTTGCCCCAGAGTCCAGGCGGGCCCAAGCGAGAAAGCCCCGCACAGGCAGGGTTTTCTGTGCTCCAGGATGGTGACCGACCCGAAGCGCGAGCGCCAACACGCGGCGGGCTCGGTGTCAGACCGTGGCCACCGGGCGGACAGCAAGCGCCCGCGGGTTGCGCGAGCCGGAGACCCCGCCTGAGGCCCCGCCTCGCCTGCGACGGCGCGGCGGGGCTCTCACGGGCAGAAGGCTCGGGCCGTCCGGCGCCTCGGCGCAGGCGTTAGCCCTTGATCTCGATCTTCTTCCGTCGAGCGCGCTCTGCCTTCGGTACGCGAACGGTGAGCACGCCCTCGGCCATCGACGCCTCGATCTTGTCGGGGTCGACCTGCTCGGGCAGCCGCACGCGGTAGTCGAAGCGGCCGGTCCGGCGCGTCCGGCGGCGAAGCGTGCCGGTGCGTTCCTTCTCCTTCAGCTCCCCGGTGATGGTCAGCTCGTTTCCGACCAGCTCGACGTTCACGTCGCCGCGCTTGACGCCGGGGAGCTCCGCCTCCAGGACGTAGGCGTCGTCCTGCTCCTCGAGGTCGACGAGCGGCGACCAGGCAGCGGCCTCGCGCGGGAACGACGGCCAGAGCGACGGCCAGCCGAAGCCGCCGAACGTCTCCTCGAGCACCCGGCGCATCCGCTCGGTCACTCGCTCGAGCTCCTGGAACGGCTCCCACCGCTCCGGGACGTCGGTGCGACGCCGCTCGGGAAGTAGCTGCGACATCTCCCGTACCTCCTCTCGTCTTGTCGACTCTCGCCGACGGCGATGAAGCAGTCGCTCGTCCGTCGTGCGTCCGTCGAGCTCCACCGCCGCCGGTCTCGAGGCCAGCTGGTGCCGGCCGCGCCGCTGGCGCAGCCGCGCGGGGAACCTCGCAACGTCCCGGCACTCGTCGTACACGGCATGCACACGTCCCGACGCCAAGGCACCCTCCTGGCCTCTGTCAGCTTCGCATGCGAGTACAGCACACAGCGCGACCCCGTGAGAACCGGCCAATCACTGGTTGGCGAGCGGACAACTACTGATTCCTCGTCCACCGGGCGCGGCGGCCCGGAGGAGGCGGCCGCGACTAGGCTTTCCCGACAGCCGAGGACGAGCGCGGCCGCATGTCGGTCGGCCGGAAAGGGAGGGCCCGACACGTGATCGGGGACGTGATCGCGGACCGTTACCAGCTCGAGGAGCTGAGCGGCACGGGAGGCATGTCGCGCGTCTTCCGGGCGCGGGACCTGCAGCTGGGCCGTCGCGTCGCGCTCAAGATCCTGCACGAGCGGTTCGCCGCCGACCCGGTTGCCGTCGAGCGCTTCCGAAGGGAGGCCAGGGCGGCGGCCCGGCTCAGCCACCCGAACATCGTCACCGTCATCGACCGGGGCGAGTCCGAGGGCAGGCAGTTCATCGTGTTCGAGTACGTCGAGGGCGAGAGCCTGAAGCAGCTCGTGGCGCGCGCAGGGCCGCTGCCCGTGGCCGAGGCGCTCGAGCTCACCGTCCAGGTCGGCCGCGCGCTCGCCTTCGCCCACGCGCACGGCGTCGTGCACCGTGACGTGAAGCCGCAGAACGTGCTCCTCCGCGACGGCACGCCGAAAGTGACGGACTTCGGCATCGCCCGCACCGTGGACGTCGACGGTGCCGGGCACACGGCCACCGGCACCGTTCTCGGCACCGCCGACTACCTCTCGCCCGAGCAGGCCCGCGGGGAGAACGCGACCGAGCGGAGCGACGTCTACTCGCTCGCCGTCTGCCTGTTCGAGCTGCTGACGGGCCGGGTGCCCTTCAGCGGCGAGAACGCCGTCGCCGTCGCGCTCCGCCACGTCGACGAGCCGCCGCCCGGCGTGCGCGAGCTCCGGCCTGAGGTGCCGCCGAGGCTCGCCGCCGCGGTCGCCCGGGGGATGGCGAAGGACCCCGAGGCGCGGTTCGAGTCGATGGACGCGTTCATCGCCGAGCTGGAGCTGTGCGCGGACGAGCTGCGCTGGTTGGGCGCCGAGGCGACGGTGTTCTCGGGGGCGATGGTGGCCTCGGGAGCGACGGAGGCGCTAGAGGCGACGGTGGCAGAGGCGACGGTGGCGGCCGGGCCCGAGCAGGCCTTCCCCGAGGCGGCCGCGGCGTCGCCTCGTCCCGCGGTCCTGCCCGATCATCCAGCACTCGCGCGGCGGCCGCGCCGCCGTCGCCTCGTCGCGCTCGCCGCAGCCGCACTCGTCGCCGCAGTCGCCGCAATCTGGCTGGTGCGCGGCCAGGCCGGCTCGCCGGGGCCGCCGACCAATCCTGCCGCGGCGGCGGGCAGCGTGCGGCTGCGGGCCGTCGCGGCGTACGATCCGCCGCCCGGGGGAGGGCACGAGCACGACGAGCTGCTCGCCGCCGCGACCGACGGCAGCCCGGCAACCTCCTGGGAGACCGAGCACTACTTCAGCCGGGCGTTCGGCGGGCTGAAGAGCGGCGTCGGCATCGTGCTCGACGCCGGCAGGCCGGTCCGGCTCGGATCGCTCACGGTCGACAGCGACACGCCGGGCTTCACCGCGTCCGTGCAGGCGGGGAGTTCGCCGTCCGGCCCGTTCCGCCCGATCTCCGCCAGGCAGACGGTCGAGAGCCGGACGACGTTCACGCTGCACGTGCCGCGCCCCAGCCGCTACTACCTGCTCTGGATCAGCGAGCTCCCCCCTGGCCAGGGCCGCTTCCAGGCGCACGTGAACGAGGTCGTTGCCTCGTGACCCTCCGCCTCCCGGGACACCACCTCCCGCGGCCGGGCGGGAGCCGGCTCAGCGGCGGCCGGTCAGGTAGCGGGCAAGGCCGGCGGCGAGCGCCCGGGCGATTCGCTGGCGGAAGGACGGCCGCTCGAGGAGCGCCGCGTCGATCGGATTGCGCATGTTCGCCGCCTCGACGAAGACCTTGGGCACGTTCGACAGGTTGAGCCCGCCGAGGTCGGAGCGGACGTCGAGCCCCTGGCGGCCGACGTAGCTGGCGTAGGGGAGGCCGGTGCCGGCTCGGTAGGCGGCCCTGACCGCGAGCGCGAGCCGGCGCGAGGCGGCGGCGATGTCGTCGGTCAGCCCGCGGATGCTCGGCGGGTAGATCACGTGGAACCCGCGACCGCTCGCCGGGCCGCCGTCCGCGTGGATCGAGATGGCGGCGTCCGCACGCGCACGGTTGCCGATCGCCGCGCGCTCGGTGATGCACGGCCCGACGCCCCGGTTCGTGCGGCGCGTCAGGACGACGTGCGCTCCCGCTTCCTCCAGGATCGCCCGCAGCCGGAGCGCGACGTCGAACGCGAACGCGGCCTCGGTGTACCCGGAGGCGGTCTCCGTGCCGGCCGTATCGCACGGTTTCCACAGGGTGCCCGCGTTCACGAGCCGCCCGATCTCCCGCGCATGCGAGCCGTTCCCGCCGTCGTGCCCCGGGTCGACTGCGATCGTACGGCCGCGCAGGTCGGCGAGCGCCGCACGAGCTCGCCCCCCGGCCGGGGCGGAGAGGAGGCTCGCCAGGGCGGCCGCGACGACGAGCGCCGGCGCGGGCGCGAGCCGCGTCATCCCAGCCCGGCGAGGCACGTCATCGGCCAGCATAGAGGAGGCCGTCGCGCTCGGCGCGCTCCACCGGTATGGTCGGCCGGCGTGGAACGGGTCCTGACAGCGGACGGCCGCTCGCTCCTCCGACTCGAGCGGATGCTCCTGCTCGGGCACTCCCACGGAGGCCTCATGGCGCTGGCGTCGGCGGCGCGGCACCCCCGGCGGGTGGAACGCCTCGTCGTCGCGAGCTCGCTCGCGCGCTTCGCCGCCGAGCAGGCGGCGGCGATGGAGGCCGGGATGGAGGCGAAGGCGGGCGAGCCGTGGTACGAGGACGCGCGCGCGGCGCTCGAGGTCGAGCAGGCGGGCGAGTGGCAGACAGACGAGAAGCTCATCTGCGGCCCAGACTGCGCTCGCGAGATCGCCGCCGGGATCGCCGGGGCGACGCTCGTGCTGCTCCCGGACTGCGGGCACGTCGTCTTCGTCGAGCAGCCCCAGCGGTTCGCGGCGGAGGTGTCGGCGTTCCTGTCATCCCCGTCCGCGGTGCCGGTCGTCTCGTAGCCCGCGCGTGGTCGGGGCCGGCACAGGCGGAGGGCGACCGCTCCCGAGCGGCAAGCTCCCACTCGAGCTCCTGACGCGGCTGCTCGAACAGCTGCCCGATCCGCCGGCGGAGCTGCTGCTCGGCGCGCGTATCGGTGAGGACGCGTGCGCGATCGAGGTCCCCGCCGGCGTCCTCGTCGCCGCCGCCGACCCGATCACGCTGACGAGCGAGGACGCCGCCAGGCTGTCGGTGGTCGTGAACGCGAACGACGTCGCCGTCACCGGCGCCGTGCCCCGCTGGTTCCTTGCGGTCGTGCTCGTACCGCCGGGGACCGGGGAGGAGGTCGTGCAACGCCTGTTCGCAGGCCTCGGCGCGGCGACGGCCGAGCTCGGCGTGCACCTCGTCGGCGGCCATACGGAGACCACGCCCGCCGTCAACCGGCCGGTGGTGGTCGGTCAGATGCTCGGACTGGCCGCGCGCGGCGGCGTGGTTACGACCGGAGGGCTCGAGCCGGGCGACGTCGTCCTGCAGGTGCGGCCGGCGCCGATCGAGGGAGCAGCCGTGCTCGCGCGCGACGCCTGGTCGCAGCTGGCCGGGCTGGACGAAGCGACCCTCGCGGCAGCCCGCGCCGCTCTCGACGACCCCGGGGTCTCGGTCGTCGAACCGGCGCTCCTCGCAGCCGAGCTCGGCGCCCGCGCCCTGCACGACCCGACGGAGGGAGGCCTCGCGGGCGGGCTGCACGAGCTCGCGCTCGCAGCCGGCGTGTCGATCCGCGTCGACCGGGAGGCGGTGCTGTGGTTCGAGCCGGGCCTCGCCGTCTGCCGGGCCGTGGGCGCCGACCCCTGGTCGACGCTCGCCTCCGGGACGCTGCTCGCGGCCTTCGCGCCGGACCTCGCCGAGCCCGCGCTGACGGCGCTCAGGCAGGCCGGCCACCGGGCGGCGCGGCTGGGGCTCGCCGAGAGGGGGGCGGGCGTCAGCGACGAGACGGGCGAGCCGATCCCCTGGCCCGACCGAGACGAGGTCGCCCGCCTCCTCGGCGGCTGAGCCGCGTCGAGGAGCGGCCGGGCCCTTCGCGGCTACCATCTGACCCGTGTCCGGGCACAGCAAGTGGTCCTCGATCAAGCACAAGAAGGGGGCGGCCGACGCCAAGCGCGGCAAGCTCTTCTCGAAGCTCGCGCGCGCGATCATCGTCGCCGCGCGCGAGGGCGGGCCCGACCCGGCGGGGAACCTGGCCCTCCAGAATGCGATCGAGAAGGCCCGCTCCTACTCGATGCCGAAGGAGAACATCGAGCGCGCGATCGCGCGCGGGGCGGGGGCCGAGGGCGACGGCGCGTCGTACGAGCCGATCGTGTACGAGGGCTACGGGCCGGGCGGCGTCGCGCTGATCGTCGAGGCCCTCACCGACAACCGCAACCGGACGGCATCGGAGGTGAGGCACCTGTTCGCGAAGCACGACGGCAACCTCGGCGGCACCGGCTCCGTCGCCTGGCTGTTCGAGCGGCGCGGGCTCGTGCTCGTGCCGGCGGAGGGCGTGGACGAGGACGAGCTGCTGCTGGCGGCGGCCGAGGGCGGGGCCGACGACGTCGAACTGGACGGGTCGACGTTCCAGGTCAGCTCGACGCCCGAGGCGCTGACCCGGGTCCGGGAGGCGATCGAGGCTGCGGGATTCGCGGTCGAGTCGGTCGAGGTGGCGCTCGTGCCGAAGACCACGGTCCGGGTCGAGGACGAGGCCGCGGCGCGGAAGCTCCTGCGGCTCATGGACGCGCTCGAGGAGAACGACGACGTGCAGGACGTGTACGCGAACTTCGACATCCCCGAGCCCGTGCTGGAGACGGTCGCGTCCTAACGACGGCGGGCGGCCGGCGCGTGCCGCCGGACGCTCGCCTACACTGACCGAGCCGTTGTCAAGCTCGCACCTGAGCGGCCACGTGCTGTCCCCTCTCTTCTCGATTGCGGCCAGGCTCTCGCTGCTCGCCGGATGCCTGGCGGCACTGCCGCTCGCCGCCACCGCGTCCGGGGCCGCGGCACCGGGATGGCTCCCGGCGAAGATCCTCTCCACCTCGAGCGGCGACGCCGTCGTTCCCGAGGTCGCGGCCGACAGCCGCGGGGACGTCGCGGTGGTGTGGACGCAGGCGCAGGGCAACCGCTGGACGATCCAGGCGGCGATCCGCCGCGCCGGGCGCCCCTGGAGCAAGGCGCGGGCGATCTCGGCGGTCGCCGACCATGTGGGCTCGCCGCACATCGTCTTCGACGGGCGAGGCAACGCCCTGTCCGTGTGGGAGCGGTTCGACGGCAAGAACTTCATCGCCGAGTCGGCCGCGTACGACGCCGCCACGGACACCTGGTCTCCCCCGGTTGCGCTCTCGCGTCCCGGGCGCGACGCCGTCACGCCGCGCATCGCCGTCAACGCACGCGGCGAGGCAGTGGCGCTGTGGCCGAGCCTGACGCGGTCGGGCTGGACGATGCAGGCCGCCTCCCGCACTGCCCGCGGCGTCTGGGGTCCGCCGGTCGATCTCGAGAACCCGCTCCAGGGCACGGGCTTTCCGGACGTCGTGGTCGATCCGGCCGGCAACGCGATCGCGGTCTGGGCGCAGACCTCCGGCGCCGGCTTCACGGTCGAGTCGTCCTACCGGCCGGTGGGCGGCGCCTGGGGTGAGGTCACCGATCTCTCGCAGCCCGGCCGATCGGACTCGATCACGCCGCAGGTGGCCCTCGAGGGCGACGGCGGAGTCGACGTGGTCTGGGCGCGGTCGACGCCCACGAGGACGATCGTCGAGGAGGTGGTGCGGTCGGCGGCCGGCGCCTGGAGCCAGCCGCGCAGGCTGTCGCCGCCGGGGCCCGACGCGGTCGCGCCAGCCATCGTCACGAACGGGCGGGGCGCCGCGGCGGTGGTGTGGACGAGCTCCGGGAAGGGCGGCCTCGCCGTCGTCGCGCGCTACCGGCGTCCGGGGCACGACTGGGGCCCGGCGGTGACCCTGTCCCGCTCCTCGTCGGGGCCGCTCAGCCCGCAGGTCGCGCTCGACGGCCAGGGTGACGTCGTCGTCGTCTGGACGCGCTCGAACGGCGGGCGCTCGCGCGTGCAGGCGATGGCGCGGCAGGCGGCCTCCGGCGACTGGTCGGCGCCGAAGGAGCTCTCCGGCCCGGGGTCGGACGCGCTCACGCCGCAGCTCGCGCTCGACGGGCAGGGCGACGGCGCGCTCGCCTGGTCGCGCTGCGACCAGAAGAGCTGCGTGGTGGAGGCGGCCGGCTACGACGGGTCTGCCCCGGCGCTCGACGACCTGGCCGTGCCGGCGCGGGGCGCGGCCGGCGTGCCGCTCACCTTCTCGGTCGCGCCGCTCGACGTCTGGTCGGCCGTCACCTCCATCCGCTGGAGCTTCGGCGACGGCACGGCGGCGACGGGCAGGCGCGAGACGCACGTCTACGCCCGGCCGGGCCGCTACGCCGTGCGCGTGACCGTGTCCGACTCGAAGGGCCACGTCTCGACGGCGACGCGGGTCGTGACGATCGCCGCCCGCAGCTGACGGTCCGAGTCGCGCCGGGAGGAACGTCCGCCCGGCTGCCTAACCTCCCCCCGTGAAGGTTCTCGGCATCGACCCGGGTACGGCTGCATGCGGATACGGAATCGTCCACGGACAGGCCGGCCGCCTCACGGCTGTCGAGTCAGGGTGGTGGCATACGCCGCCCGCCGAGCGGCTGGAGCTGCGCCTGAAGACGATCTTCGACGGCGTACTCGGCCTGGTCGAGCGTCACGCTCCGGATGCGGTCGCGCTCGAGGAGTCGTTCGTCGGCGCCGACGCCCGCACCGCGCTCTCGGTCGGGCAGGCGCGAGGCGCCGTCCTCGTCGCGTGCGCGCTCGCCGGGGTGGCCTGCCGTGAGTACCCCCCGGCGACCGTGAAGCAGGCCGTGTGCGGCTACGGGAGGGCCGAGAAGGACCAGGTGCAGCGGATGGTGAAGGCGATCCTCGGCCTCGCGTGCGCGCCGACCCCGCAGCACGCCTCCGACGCGCTCGCGGTGGCGATCTGCCATGCGCTCGCACCGCCGCTCCTGCAGGTGGCGTCGTGATCGCGCAGCTCCGCGGGCGCCCCGCCGGCAGGAGGCCCGACGGGCTCGTGCTCGACGTCGGCGGCGTCGGCTACCTCGTGCAGGCGACGCCGAGCGCGCTGCGCCAGGCCGAGGGCGCGGACGAGGTGACGGTGCAGACGTACCTGCACGTACGCGAGGACGCGCTCCAACTGTACGGCTTCGCCGACCGGGAGGAGCGCGAGCTGTTCGAGCACCTGTTGTCGGTGTCCGGCGTCGGGCCGAAGGTGGCGCTCGCCATCGTCTCCGGCTCGCGTCCAGCGGAGCTGCGGCGGGCGATCGCGCTCGAGGACACGGCGCGGTTCGAGGCGATCCCCGGCATCGGTCGCAAGACGGCGCAGCGGGTCGTCCTGGAGCTCAAGGAGAAGCTGGGGACGGCCCGCGCAGGCGCCGAGCCGACGGAGGTGGCCTCGCCCCACCTCGTCGCCCGCGACGCGCTCGTCGAGCTCGGCTTCTCGCTCGTCGACGCAGAGCGGGCGCTCGCCGACGTCGACGCCTCCCTGCCCGCGGAGGAGCGCGTCCGGCTCGCGCTGCGGAGGGCGGCATGAGCGGGCAGTTCCTCGCGCCCGCCCTGCAGGAGGACGAGGAGGAGCTCGACCGCTCGCTCCGGCCACGGCGGCTGGACGACTTCGTCGGCCAGGAACGGGTGAAGGAGCAGCTCGGGATCGCCCTCGAGGCCGCCCGCTCGCGCGGCGAGGCACTCGACCACGTGCTCCTCGCCGGTCCGCCGGGGCTGGGCAAGACGAGCCTCGCCTACGTCGTGCGCGAGGAGCTCGGCGTCGGCATCCGCACCGTCGCGGGGCCGGCGCTTGAGCGCAAGGACGTGGCCGCGATCCTGACCAGCCTCGAGGAGCGCGACGTCCTGTTCATCGACGAGATCCACCGGTTGAACCGCGCCGCCGAGGAGATGCTCTACCCGGCGCTCGAGGACTTCCGCATCGACATCGTCATGGGGCAGGGCCCCGCTGCGCGGACGCTCACGCTCGACCTGCCGCCGTTCACCCTCGTCGGCGCCAGCACGCGCACGGGACTCTTGACGACGCCCCTCCGCGACCGCTTCGGCATGACCTTCCGGCTCGACTACTACGAGCCGGGCGAGCTCGCGCGGATCGTGCGCCGCTCGGCACGGATCCTCGGCGTCGAGATCGAGCAGGAGGCGGCCGAGGAGATCTCGCGTCGCTCCCGCGGCACGCCCCGCGTCGCCAACCGGATCCTGCGCCGCGTGCGCGACGTCGCCGAGGTGCGGCACGAGGGGGTGATCACCTGCGAGGTCGCCGACGAGGCGCTCCAGCTGCTCGAGGTCGACGAGCACGGCCTCGAGCGGGCGGACCGGCATCTGCTCGAGGCGATCGCAGGCAGGTTCGGGGGCGGGCCTGTCGGGCTGTCCACGCTCGCGGTCGCCCTCGGCGAGGAGCCCGACACGATCGAGGACGTGTACGAGCCCTACCTCCTCCAGCTCGGCTTCATCCAGCGCACGCCGCGCGGCCGTGTGGTCACGGCGCGCGGGCGCGAGCACGCGGGCTTCCCGGGGGCCGAAGGGTCGGGCGGGCCGGCCGAGGCTGACGACGAGCGGCTGTTCGAGGTCGGGTAGGCGGGTGCCGGAGCTGTGGGTTCCGGGCGTCGGCCAGCCCTCGAGCGAGGACTTCGTCGAGCGCCTCCACCGCCAGATCGAGCGCTTCGCCCGGCAGTGCCCGGACGGCGAGGCGCAGGTCGAGGTGGAGCTGCACGACGGGTCGATGCTCGCGCTCGAGTCCGTGCTCGCCGAGCCGGGCTACGGGTTCGTGACGTTCCGGCCGCACGGGCGCCAGCGGGAGGAGATCGTCGTGCCGGTCGGCGCGATCGCGAGGATCCGGCTGAGCCCGCCCGAGCAGCACCCGCCGTTCGGGTTCTCGAAGCCGGAGGAGTAGCCGCACCCGAACGGGCGGGCGCGCGTCGCCCTCGCTCCCCCACCCAGGGTGGGGAACGATTCCCGCCTCCCTCGCGGTCGACGATACCCGCCGGCCTGTGACGGGGCTGCGCCGATTCCGTGCCGATTTCGCAAGCAGTGCCGGCGCCCGCGCCCTTACCGGCGGAACTGGAGCTCGTGCCACGAGGGCACGGGAGCGAGCTCGAGGAGCGCGCGGTCGCCACGCGGGTCGCGGTACGCGAACTCGGACGCGTCCTCGTCCCAGGCCACCTCGAGCAGCCCCTCCTTCACGCGGTGGTCGAGCCAGGCGCTGCGGAAGACCAGGCGCCGCAGCCAGTAGACGAGCGACTCGCCGGCGACGAGGGACACCCGCTCCCAGTGCCGCACGAGATACCAGCCGAGCGCGCTGCGCGGCGCCGTGATCTGGCCGTCGGCGGCGAGCTCGACGAGATCCGCGACCTCATCGTCGTCCAGCTCGTTGCCCGGCACGAGGCCGAGCTTGACGGCGGCGGCGACGACGCGCTCCTCGAAGTCCTGCCGGTTGAACTGGAACCGGTAGGAGACGTACTCGACCTCGTAGTCGTCTCCCGAGCAGTAGTTCGGGTCGCTCACCCCGGCCAGGATAGCCGCCTCTCCACGGGCCGACCGGGGGAGCGTGCCGCCGGCCGGGCTCCGTCCGAGGCCCCGCGTAGCGTGGCTTGCGTGCAGTGGACGATCGCTCCCGGCAGGCCGCGCGAGGCGAAGCTGCTCGCCCAGGCGCTCGGCGTCAGCGAGACGACGGCGCACGTGCTCGTCCGGCGCGGCTACGGCGAGCCCGAGCGCGCCCGCGCCTTCCTGGAGGGTCGCGCGCCCGGCCACGACCCCCGCCTCCTCGGCGACGTCGACGCGGCCTGCGAGGCCGTGCGCCGCGCCGTCCGCTCGGGCACGCGCATCTGCGTGCACGGCGACTACGACGTGGACGGAATCTGCGCGACGGCGCTCGCGGTCCTCTGCCTGCGTGCGCTCGGCGCCGAGGTCGGATGGCATCTGCCGAGCCGCTTCGAAGAGGGCTACGGCCTGACCGAGGCGGCGCTCGCCCGCATCGCCGACGACGGCTACGGCCTCGTGCTGACGGTCGACTGCGGGATCACCGCGGCCGGCGAGGTGGAGGAGGCGCGGCGGCTCGGGCTCGACGTCGTCGTCACCGACCACCACCGCCCCGCCGGACAGCTGCCGGGCTGCCCCGTCGTCGCCACGCGGCCCTCGGACTACCCGTTCCCCGAGCTGTGCGGTACGGGTGTCGTCTACAAGCTGGCGCAGGCGCTCGGCGTCGAGGACGTCGAGCGCCACCTCGACCTGGTCGCGCTCGCCACGATCGCGGACGTCGTCCCGCTCGTCGACGAGAACCGGGCGTTCGCCGTCGCCGGGCTGCGGCGGCTCGCGCTCGCACAGCGACCGGGCCTGGCGGCGCTCATGCGCTCCGCGCGCGTCGACCCGGCTGCGGTCGACGAGGGCGCCGTCGCCTTCCGGCTCGCCCCGCGGATCAACGCGGCTGGCCGTCTCTGCCACCCCGAGTCGGCGCTCGCGCTGCTCCTGACAGACGACGAGACGGAGGCCGGGCGTCTGGCCGACCGGCTGGAGGAGCTGAACCGCGACCGGCAGGCGGTGGAGGAGCGGATCACGCGGGCGGCCGTCGAGCAGATCGAGTCCTGGCCGGAGGCCAGGCGCGCCCGCCGGGGCTACGTGCTCGCCGACGAGACCTGGCACGAAGGCGTGATCGGCATCGTCGCATCGCGCCTCGTCGAGCGCTACCGCCGGCCGGTCGTGCTGATCGCCGGGGCGGCCGAGCGCGGACACGCCGACGACTGGAAGGGGTCCGGGCGCTCGATCGCAGCCTTCGACCTGCACGGAGCGCTCGGCGCCTGCGCCGCCCATCTCGAGCGCTTCGGCGGGCACCGCGCCGCGGCCGGCCTCTCCATCCGGCCCGAGAGCGTCGAGGCGTTCGCGGAGGCGTTCGCGGCGCACGCCGACGCCCTGCTCGACGGCGGCGATCTCGATCCGCCGCTCGCCGTCGATGCGGTCGTCCCAGGCAGGGCGCTCACGCTCGAGCTCGCCGCCGAGCTCGAGCGGCTCGCACCCTTCGGCCTCGGCAACCCAGGCGTGACGCTGCTCGTCGCAGGCTGCGAGCTGAGCGACCTGCAGACGGTAGGGGAGGGCAAGCACCTGCGCTTCCGCGTGCTCGACGGCGGCCGTGCCGCCGGCAGCGCGATCGCCTTCGGTCTCGGCTCGCATCTCGACCGCTACCGGCGGGTGGGAGAGTACGACGTCGCCTTCCGGCTCGCGCAGAACACCTGGAACGGCGCCACGACGCCGCAGCTCGTGGTCAGGCGGATCTTCGAGACGCCCGATCGCTACCGCGCGCTGCGCGCCGAGCTCGCAGCCGAGTGGCGGGCAGGACCCGAGCACTGGAGCGACACAGCCCGCGCGGTGTTCGAGGAGCTCGACCTGGCCGACACCGGCTGGCGCAGCCTGCTCGAGTCGGAGACGTTCCGGGCGCTCGTCGAGCAGCCCCAGGCGGAGGCGCTGCAGCGCGCAGCCTAGGAGCCTGGGTCCGTAACGAGAGCTGGGACGCTGATCGCCGCGCGCACTCGCGGGTTGGCGGCGAGCCAGCCACGCAACGCCCTTCCCCGGCCGCAGAGAGCATCGAGTGAAGCCGC
>Ga0070741_10011961_pt1 | contig 15848 bp, 14 predicted proteins | sample Coa_R1_4_FD_66440 | JGI IMG/M metagenome (GOLD analysis project Ga0070741, IMG submission 66440) | Surface soil microbial communities from Centralia Pennsylvania, which are recovering from an underground coalmine fire - Coalmine... | ecosystem: Environmental > Terrestrial > Soil > Unclassified ...
GCCGCGGGCGCGGGTGACCAGGGGATGATGTTCGGCTATGCCACCCGGGAGACCAAGGCGCTGATGCCGATGCCGATCCAGATCGCGCACCAGCTGGCCAGGCAGCTGGCCGAGGTTCGCAAGGCGCAGGTCGTGCCCTACCTCGGGCCCGACGGCAAGACCCAGGTCTCCGTCCGTTACGAGAACGACAGGCCCGTTGAGATCGCCAAGGTCCTGATCTCGACCCAGCACCACGAGGACGCCGGCAAGCAGATGATCCGCAACGACCTCTGGGAGCACGTGCTCGAGCCGGTGCTGCACACCGAGTACAAGGAGCTCTTCACGGAGAAGGAGCTGCTCGAGAACTTCATGGTCAACCCGACCGGCAAGTTCGTGATCGGAGGGCCGGTCGGCGACGCCGGCCTCACGGGCCGCAAGATCATCGTCGACACCTACGGCGGTGCCGCCCGCCACGGCGGTGGCGCGTTCTCCGGCAAGGATCCGTCGAAGGTCGATCGCTCCGCGGCCTACGCGGCGCGCTATGTCGCGAAGAACGTCGTCGCGGCGGGACTGGCCGACCGATGCGAGTTGCAGGTCGCCTACGCCATCGGCGTCGCGCACCCCGTCTCGGTGATGGTGCAGACCTACGGCACGGGCAAGCTCTCGGACGCGGAGATCGCCGCGCTGGTCGAGGACACCTTCGACCTGCGGCCGGCCGCCTTCCGGAGCTACCTCGACCTGCACCGGCCGATCTTCCAGAAGACCGCGGCCTACGGGCACTTCGGCCGGGAGGACGCGGACTTCACCTGGGAGCGGACCGACCGGGCCGGCGCGTTGCGCGAGGCGGCCGGACTCGGCGCCAAGGCCGAGGCTCCCGCCTAGCTCCCGCCGCGATCGCACATAGCCTGGGGCGGATGCCGATCGCGAAGGTCGAGCCGCTGCTCACCACCCGGAGCGTCTCCGGTCCCTTCGACTATCGCGTTCCCGAGTCGATGGGAGGCATCGAGGTCGGCTCGGTCCTGGTCGTTCCGTTCGGAGCGCGGCGCGTGGTCGGCGTGGTCGTCGGGATGGCGGATCGCAGCGAGCTGCCGGCCGCGCGGCTCGCCGAGCCGCTCGAGGCGCTGGACGCCGGCGTGCCGGCCGAGCTGGTCGCGCTCGGCCGCTGGCTCGCGGAGGAGTACTGCTCGACGCCGGCGCGCGGCCTTGGCCTGGTGCTGCCTCCGGGAGTCGGGACCGGGGCGGAGGCGCGCCGCGTGAAGCCGCTGGTCGAGCTCGAGGTCGAGGCCACCGAGGAGGGCCTTGCGGCGATCGAGGGCGGCGGCCGGCTGGGGCTCAGGCAGCGCGCGGTGCTGCGGGCCCTGCTCGGGGGCCCGAAGCGCGCGCGTGAGCTCGCAGCCGGAGCCGGCTCGGATCGCGCGACGCTGCGCCGGCTCGAGGCGAGGGGCCTGGTCATGACGCGCGAGGTCGAGCGCCGGCGGCACCACCGCTCGCAGGGCGTCGGGGCGGTGCGGGAGGGGATCGAGCTCACCCCGGAGCAGCGCTCGGCGGTCGACTCGGTCGTCGCCGCCCTCCCGTCCGACGGCGCCGAGAGCGCCCGCTCGTTCCTGCTCCATGGCGTCACGGGCTCCGGGAAGACCGAGGTCTACCTCGAGGCGGCCCGCGAGGCGATGGGGCGGGGGAGGGGCGTGATCGTCCTCGTCCCGGAGATCGCCCTCACGCCGCAGACCGCGGACCGGTTCCGCCGCCGCTTTGGCGATTCGGTAGCGCTCCTGCACTCACGGATGCCGGCGGGGGCGCGCTACGACGAGTGGCGCCGGCTTCGCTCCGGCGAGGCGCGGATCTGCGTCGGCCCGCGCTCGGCGGTCTTCGCGCCGGTCGGGGACCTCGGTCTGGTCGTCGTCGACGAGGAGCACGACTCCTCCTACAAGCAGGAGAGCGACCCGCGCTACGACGCCCGGGACGTGGCGCGCAAGCGGGCGCGGGACGCCGGCGCCGTCCTGATCTGCGGAACCGCCACCCCGCGGCCCGAGAGCTGGCACGAGCTCGAGCGGCTGCGGCTGCCCGATCGCGTCGACGGGCGGCCGCTCCCGCCGGTAGAGGTCGTGGACATGCGCGGCGCGGCCCACGGGCCGCTCCACCCCCGGACGCGCGAGGCGTTCGGGGAGGTGGCGTCGGCCGGGGGCAAGGCGATCCTGCTGATCAACCGCCGTGGCTGGTCGACGCATCTCACCTGCCGGTCCTGCGGGCACGCGTGGGAGTGCCCCGGGTGCGACGTCTCGCTGATCCTGCACCGCGACGGCCTCCTTCGCTGCCACCACTGCGGCCACGCCGAGCCCAAGCCCGCCTCCTGCCCGGTGTGCTCGTCGGTGACCATCGCCCGCGTCGGCTCCGGGACCCAGCGGGTCGAGGCGGAGCTGGCCAATCTGCTCGCACCCCTTCAGGTCTTCCGGCTCGATTCCGACAGCGCGGCGGTTCGGGGCCACGAGGAGGTGCTGCGCCGCTTCGAGGCGGCGGAGTCCGGGGTGCTGGTGGGAACGCAGATGGTCGCGAAGGGACACGACTTCCCGGACGTCACCCTGAGCGTGGTGCTCGACGCCGATGGCGCCCTGCGGCTGCCCGACTTCCGCTCGGAGGAGCGAACCTTCGCCCTGATCACGCAGCTCGCAGGCCGCAGCGGGCGCGGCGAGGCCGGCGGGCGGGTCCTCGTGCAGGCGCTCTCCACCGGGGCGCCGAGCATCCGGCATGCGGCAAAGCACGACGCGGCCGGCTTCCTGGCCGAGGAGCTCGAGCGCCGGCGCGCGCTGCGTTACCCGCCCTTCTCGCATCTGATCGAGATCGGGATCGCCGGCGGCGAGGAGGCGAGGGTGGAGGGCTCCGCGGAGGTCGTTCGAGAGCTCGTCGCAGAGCGGCTCGGGCCGGACGACCAGCTGCTCGGCCCGGCGCCGCTCTTCCGCCTCCGCGGTCGCCACCGTCGCCGCCTCGTGATCAAGACCGAGCAGCGCCACGACTCGGTCAGCGCCGTGCGGGACGCCGTCGCCGCCGCGGTGCGCGACCGCGCCCTGCGCGAGGTCGCCCTCTCGGTGGACGTCGACCCCCAATAGCGGGCATCGCAGCCAAGCCGGCTCAGCCCAGGAGCCGGAGCAGACCCCGATGGGCTTCTGCGGCAAATTCCGGCCGAATATGAGCCGGAATCTGCCGCGTTCGTCCATGGCGCAAATGCTCGGCGCCCGAATGGCGCGGGACCGGCATGAGATGCACCGCTTCATCGCCGAAGTTGTGCCGGGCGGCGGGACTAGACTCGAAGCAGTGGGTGACGAAGCGAATCAGGCGCCCGTCGAGGAGCTCGACGACGAGCTCGCGACCGAGGCCGTGCAGCCCGAGGGCCTCGACCAGGAGGCACTGGAGCGGCGCCGCGAGGCGCTCTCGCAGATCGTCAAGTTCGGCGACCCGGTGCTCCGCTCGGCGGCCTCCCCCGTGACCGAGTTCGACGACGGGCTCGCCGAGGAGGCCGAGCGCATGATCGGGCTGATGCGGGACGCCGTCGGGGTCGGGTTGGCCGCCACGCAGCTCGGCATCCTTCGCCGCGTGCTCGTCTTCCAGGTCGGCTCCGACGCGCAGCCCACCGTGCTCGTCAACCCGGAGATCGAATGGCGCTCGGAGGACGACCGGGTGACGGCCGAGGAGGGCTGCCTCTCCCTGCCGGGCATCGTGGTGGACGTGGAGCGCCCCCTGCACGTGAGGGCCCGCGCTGTGGACGTCCATGGCGAGCCCCTGACGGTGGAGGCCTCGGGGCTCGAGGCGCGCGTGATCCAGCACGAGGTGGACCACCTGGACGGCGTCCTGATGCTCGACCGGACCGTGCGGGACCAGCGCAAGGCGGCTCTCAAGGCCCTCCGGGAGGGGACGAGCTACGCGCCGGAGCGCGATGAGGAGGAGGCCGCCACCAACGGCGGTGACCCGGCTTCGGCGCCGGAGTGAGGACCGCCTTCCTGGGCACCTCCGAGTTCGCGGCGGCGGTCCTCCGGCGCCTCGCGGACAGCTCCCACCGTCCCGCCCTCGTCGTCACCCCGCCGGACCGGCCCAAGGGCCGCGGTCGCCGCCTCTCCTCGCCCCCGGCCGCCGACGCCGCCCGCGAGCTCGGCCTGGCGCTCCACCAGACGCCGGACGTCAACTCGCGGGAGTCCGTCGCTGCGCTGAGGAGCGCGGAGCCGGAGGCGATCCCGGTCTGCGCATTCGGCCAGCTGATCAAGGAGCCCCTGCTGAGCGACTTCATGATGCTCAACGTCCATCCGTCACTGATCCCGCGCTGGCGCGGCGCGGCGCCGATCGAGCGAGCCCTGATGGCGGGCGACCGGAAGACCGGCATGACGATCATGCGGGTCACCGCCGGGCTCGACTCGGGGCCGGTGGCCCTCGCCGAGGAGGTCCCGATCGCCGATGACGACGACTACGCGTCTCTCTCCGCGAGGCTCGCGAAGCTCGGCGGAGATCTGCTCGTTCGTGCCCTCGACGCGCTCGAGGCGGGCACCCTCGAGTTCACCGAGCAGGATGAGGAGCGGGCCGCCTACGCCGAGAAGATCGCCCCGGAGGAGCGCCGGCTCGATCCATCGGGCCCCGTCGAGCAGCTCGAGCGACAGGTCCGAGCGCTCAAGTCGCACATCGGCGCCTACCTCGAGCTCGAGGACGGCAGCCGGCTGGGGGTCCACGCGGCGAAGGCCGACGACCTTCCCGCGGCCGCCGCCGACTCTCCTCCGCCCGGCACCCTGATCGCGGAGGGAGGGCGGCTCCTGCTCGTCGGCCCGGACGGCGCACTCAGGCTCGAGGTCGTGCAGCCACCCGGCGGCAAGCCGATGCCCGCGGACGATTTCCTGCGCGGGCACGCCGCTCCGACGAAGGCGCTGTAGCGCCTGCCGGGCCGCCCTGTCTCGAGAGCCCAGGGCGAGGCCCGGAGCGGCTTGCGTGGGGCGGCCGCTCGCAGGCGCGACCTGGTGTCTCGCTACTCTCGTGCCGTGGCCGAACGAGCCGACAGCACCGTGGGCGGCCAGACCGAGGCGGAGCGGCAGCCGACCGCCCTTGCGCGCCCCGAGTGCCCCGGCTGCGGTGAGCCGTGGCTGCGCCCGGCGCAGCTGCCGGGCCGCTTCGTCTGCGTCTACTGCCTGCGCCGCTTCGAGCTGGTCTCCCAGTGCCCGAACTGCGGCGAGCATCAGACGATCAGCCGCATGAGCCGCACCGAGGACATGAAGTGCCAGCACTGCGGCCACTCGATGCTGCGGAGCATCTAGTGGAGGCCGCCACCGACACCGCCTCGCAGGCACCGCGCGAGCTCTACACGGGCAAGCGGGTCGCGCCCTCGATCCTGTCCGCGGACTTCTCGCAGCTCGGCGCGCAGGTCCGGGAGGTGATGGACGCCGGCGCGCGGATCATCCACGTCGACGTGATGGACGGACACTTCGTCCCCCCGATCACGATCGGCCCCCTGGTCGCCGGCTCGATCGCCGACCTGGTCCACGACACCGGCGGCGCGATCGACGTTCACCTGATGATCGAGCGCCCCGACCGCCACATCGAGGAGTTCGCGAGGGCCGGCGCCGACTCGATCACCTTCCATGCCGAGGCCACCCCGCACGTCAACCGCACCCTGAACGCGATCCGCGAGCTGGGCTGTCTGGCGGGGCTCGCGATCAACCCCGGGACCCCGGTCGCTGCGGTCGGTGAGTCCGTGAACGACGCCGACATCTTCCTCTGCATGACCGTCAACCCCGGCTGGGGCGGCCAGCCGTTCATCGCCGAGTCCCCGGACAAGGTCCGCAGGCTCCGGGAGGCGGTCGGGGCCGGGACGATCGAGGTCGACGGCGGCATCGACCCGGGCACCGCCGGCAGCGTCGCCGACGCCGGCGCGAGCCTGTTCGTCGCCGGATCCGCCGTCTTCTCGGCGGACGACCCGGCTGCGGCGTACGCCGCGATCGCGGAGGCGGCCGGCGCTGCTTAGGCGCCGCGAGCGTTCCGAGCTCGAGCCGTTCCTGAAGCGGCTCGCCGTCCTGATCGCCCTGATCGTGGCGATCCAGGTGGTGGGCTCGATCGCCTACTCGCTGACCCAGGGCGTCTCGATCTGGCGGGGCTTCCTGTTCAGCCTCGACACCGTCGCCACGGTCGGTGGGATCCCCGAGCCTGGAAACGTCGGTGGCCAGATCGTCAAGGTCATGCTGATCGTCCTGGGCGTGGGTACGCTCTTCTACGCCCTGGTGACGGTCACGGAGTTCTTCGTCGCCGGGCACCTGGGAGAAATCCTCGAGGAGCGCCGCACGCTGAACAAGATCGACGACCTCTCCGGGCATCACCTGATCTGCGGGTTCGGGCGCGTGGGGCGTCAGGTCGCGCGGGACCTCCAGGCCGGCGGGGACGACTTCGTGATCATCGACGAGCTCGAGGAGAACAAGGAGATCGCCGACCTGCTTCCGGCCCCGTTCCTGCTCGGCCGCCCCTCCGACGACGAGATGCTGAAGGCCGCCGGGATCGAGCGGGCGCTCTCGGTGCTGGCGTGCGTCGACTCGGACGCCGAGAACATCTTCACCTGCCTCACCGCGCGGGAGCTTCGCTCCGACATCACGATCGTGGCGCGCGCGAGCGTCGAGGACTCGGAGAAGAAGCTCCTGCGGGCGGGCGCGGACCGGGTGATCTCGCCGTACAAGTCGAGCGGCGCCGAGATGGCCCGGCTCGCGCTCCATCCCCAGGTGACCGGCGTCGTGGACGTCGCGCCCGAGTACCGCATGGAGGAGATCGACGTCAGCGAGGGATGCGCCGGCTCCGGCAGGACGATCGCCCAGGTCCGCGGCACGACGACGATCGCCGCGGTCCGCACCTCGGACGGCAGGGTGCAGCCGCAGCCGCCCTCCGACACCGTCCTGGAGGCCGGCGACGTCGTGGTCGCGATGGGCACTGTCGAGGCGCTGAAGAAGCTCGAGTCCCTGTTCGTCCCGCAGCCCGCGCAGGCGACCGGCACCGTTCTCGGCGACCTGGGCTAACCCGCCTCGTCCGCCGAGGCGAGCTGCAGCTCCATCTCCTCGGTCGATCCCGGCTTGATCCTGACCTCGAGTGGCCGAAGCGGCTGCCGGTAGAGCCAGTAGAGCAGGGAGCAGAGGAGCGCCGCCGCTCCGAGGTAGCCGATCACGACCCGGGTGACCACGCTGGAGACGATCGGGAGCGCGATCCAGGCCACGAACACGATCGCGCAGCTGATCCAGCAGAACGAGGCACGCCGGACCTGCCCTTTCGCCAGGGCGGCCTGGTTGAGCGTCGCCGCCGACAGGTACAGGCCCATCCCGACGCTGACGAGGACGAGGTCGGCGCGGTTGTAGTCGTGCTTCTTGCCGAAGGCGATCTGCATCAGGTGGGGGCCGGCGATCAGCAGCGCGAGCGCGACCAGACCGGCGAAACAGGCGATCGCCAGGATGGTCACCCGTATGGACGCGCGGAAGTCTCGCTCCTCGCCGCGCGAGCCGAGCGTCGTCAGGTGGGGGAGGAGGCTCGTCTGCACCGCCTGGAAGAGCTGCAGCGGCGCCCTGGCGATCATCAGGACGTTGAAGACGTAACCGGCCGCGGCCGCCGAGGCCGTGGCGTTGGTGAGCAGGACGCCGCCGTTCAGGAAGGTCTGCTCGCTCAGCATGATCAGGAAGATGCCCGCCGCGAATCGTCCGCCGCGCGCGAGGGTGAACTCGGCACCCGGGGCGGCCGCCGCCGTTGGCTCCTCGGGTCGGCTAACGCCGGGAGTTCCCTCGGAGCCCCCGCCGGCGGCCGGCCCGGCTCGTGGATCGCCCCCGAAGCGGCGGATGAACGCGAACGGGACGACGATCAGCGAGAGGGTCGGGGCGGCCACGATGCCGAGCGCGACCGCCGTCTGGCCCGAGGCGATCCCGAGCGCGACGGCCGTCGGGAAGGCGGTTCGCGCCACCGACTCGCTGATGATCAGGAGCGCGTAGACGGTCAGCCGGTGACTGCCCGCCAGGAACCCTCGCGCGAAGTAGCTGGCGCCGTAGGCCGTGACCGCGGCCACTCCGATCCAGTAGAGCGTCGAATTGCCGTGCAGGAGGTGGTCCTGGATCGGCGTCCGGAGGGCGAGCGCCACGACGTCGAAGGCCACCGCGACGCTGAGCTGGATCGTCGCGGCGACGCGCACGGTGTGGCGGATCGGCTGCTGGTGCGCCAGGTTCTCCGAGACGGTGCGCGAGAGGAGCTGCTCGACCGGCCGCTGCAGGATCGAGACAACGATGAAGACCGCGGACCAGAGCACCGCGACCTCGCCGTACTGGTCCCGCGACAGCTCGTGCGAGGCGATCGCGAAGTACAGGTAGGTGATCAGGCCCGTGAGCCCGACCCCGATCGAGAGCAAGCTGGCACGCCGCCCGTAGCTGCGAGCCTCGTCGGTCGCCTGCACTGGTCCCACTCGCGGCATGGCGGGGGACTTTACTGGCGTACAATTCCTGGCTGACTGACCAGTCAATCAGTCCGAGAACCAAACGGGTCGCTCCCCGGCTTCGCTCGCGGAGCGCCCTCGCCTCAAAGGAGGCGAGCGTGGCCACGGTCAGCACCAAACAGGAATCCGCCTACCTGCGCCGGGCGCTCGAGCTCGCCGCGGGCGGTCGCGGCAGGGTCAGCCCCAATCCGCTGGTCGGCGCCGTGCTCGTGCGCGGCGGCGAGGTGATCGGCGAGGGTTTCCACGCCGAGCTGGGCGGCCTGCACGCCGAGCGCGCGGCGATCGAGGACGCCCGCGGACGCGGCGAGGACCCGGCGGGGTCGGCCATCTACGTGACGCTCGAGCCGTGCGCCCATCAGGGCCGCCAGCCCCCCTGCACCGAGGCGATCCTCGAGGCCGGCATCTCGCGAGTTGTCTACGCGTCCGAGGATCCAACAGAGAAGGCCTCCGGCCGCGGCCCCGGCATGCTCCGCGACGGCGGCGTCGAGGTCGAGCTCGCCGGCGGCCCGGAGGCGAGCGCGGCGCGCCTCCTCAACCAGCCGTTCCGCAAGTGGGCCCGTACCGGCCGCCCCCTCGTCACCTACAAGGCGGCGATGTCGCTCGACGGGCGCGTCGCATCCCCGACCGGCGACTCCCGCTGGATCTCGTCCGTCGAGAGCCGCGAGCTCGTTCACCGCTGGCGCGCCGAGTGCGACGCCGTCGCGGTCGGGATCGGGACGGCGCTCGCCGACGATCCGCTGCTCACCGCGAGGATCGAGGGGGCGGAGCGACAGCCGGCCCGGGTTCTCTTCGACTCCGCCGCGCGGCTGCCGATCGATTCCGCCCTCGCCTCGTCGATCGACGAGGCACCGCTGCTCGTGATCTGCGCCCCCGAGGCGGCCTCGGCGCGCCGCGACGCGCTCGAGGGCGCCGGCGCCGAGGTGATCGTGGCGCCGGGCCGGACGCCGCGCGCGCGCCTCGAGGCCGCGCTCGACGAGCTCGGCCGGCGCGAGATCCAGGAGCTGCTCGTGGAGGGCGGGCCGACGCTCGCCGGCTCGCTCTTCGACGCGGGCGAGATCGACGAGCTGCGGCTGTTCGTCGCTCCGGTGCTGGTCGGCGCCGCCCAGGCCCGTGCCCTGCTGGAGGGCGAGGGCGTCGCCAGGATCGCCGAGGGCGTCCGCCCCCTCGCTACCGAGTTCGAGCAGGTCGGCGAGGACCTCCTGGTGCACGCGCGGCTCAGGGAGTGGTGAGCGTGTTCACCGGCATCATCGAGGAGCTCGGCGAGGTCGCTGCGGTCGAGCGCTCCGCCGACGGCGCGCGGCTTCGCATTCGCGCCCGGATCGCGAAGGAGCTCTCCGAGGGCGACTCGATCGCGGTCAACGGCGCCTGCCTCACCGCGACCTCGGTCGCCGACAGCGGCTTCGAGGCGGACGTCATGCATCAGACTCTCTCACTGACCACCCTCGGCGAGCTCGAGGCCGAGTCAGCCGTCAACCTCGAGCTGCCGGTCCGAGCGAGCGATCGGCTGGGCGGCCATCTCGTGCAGGGGCACGTCGACGGGACGGCGAGCGTGGTGGACGTGTTCGAGGACGGCTTCGCGACCCGCCTGCGGCTCAAGCTGCCCGAGGAGCTCCGCCACCTTGTCGTCGAGCACGGCTCGATCGCGATCGAGGGAGTCAGCCTCACGGTCGCCGCGCTCACCGACGAGGGGCTGGAAGTGTCGCTGATCCCGGAGACGCTCGAGCGGACCACGCTGGGCAGGGCCCAGCCGGGGGACCGCCTCAACGTGGAGTGCGACGTGCTCGCCCGGTACGTCCACCGTCAGATGTCCGCCCGCGGCATGTCACCCTTCAAGGAGAGCTGATGGCAACGGACCCCAACCCCACCGAAACGAAGGCCGCTTCGCCGTTCGCGGCGATCGAGGAGGCGATCGAGGACATCCGCCGGGGGCGGATGGTCGTCGTTTGCGACGACGAGAACCGCGAGAACGAGGGCGACCTCACGATGGCCGCGCAGTTCGCGACGCCTGAGGCGATCAACTTCATGGCGACCCACGGCCGCGGCCTGATCTGCCTCGCGCTCACCGACGAGCGCTGTCAGGAGCTCGGCCTCAACCTGATGGCGGCAAAGAACGAGGCGCCGTTCCAGACCGCGTTCACCGTCTCGGTCGAGGCCCGCGACGGCGTCACCACCGGGATCTCGGCCGCCGACCGGGCGCGGACGATCCAGGTCGCGATCGACCCGCACTCGGCCCCGGAAGACCTCGTCCAGCCCGGCCACGTCTTCCCCCTCAAGGCGAAGGACGGTGGCGTGCTCGAGCGCACCGGGCAGACCGAGGCCGCCGTCGACCTCGCCCGGCTCGCTGGGCTGATTCCGGCAGGTGTGATCTGCGAGGTGATGAACGAGGACGGGACGATGGCGCGGGTGCCCGACCTGGTCGAGTACTGCGCGAAGCACGGCCTCAAGATGATCACCGTCGCCGACCTGATCGCCTACCGGCGCCGGACCGAGAAGCTGGTGGAGCGGATCGTCGCGACCAAGCTGCCCACCGCCTTCGGCGAGTTCACGGCGGTCGGCTATCGCTCGCTGATCGACGACAAGCACCACGTCGCGATGGTCAAGGGCGAGGTCGCCGGGGCGGAGGACGTCCTCGTCCGGGTGCACTCCGAGTGCCTCACCGGCGACGTCTTCCATTCGCTCCGCTGCGACTGCGGCGAGCAGCTCGAGGCGGCCCTGGCGATGATCGAGCGCGAGGGCAAGGGCGTTCTGCTCTACCTCTCCCAGGAGGGCCGCGGCATCGGGCTGCTGAACAAGCTCCGCGCCTACAAGCTCCAAGAGGAGGGCCTGGACACCGTCGACGCCAACCTGAAGCTCGGCCTGCCCGCCGACCTCCGCGACTACGGGATCGGCGCGCAGATCCTGGTGGACCTGGGCCTCTCCAGCATCCGGATCCTCACCAACAACCCGAAGAAGATCCTCGGCCTCGAGGGCTACGGCCTCTCCGTCACGGACCAGGTCCCGATCCAGGCCGTCCCGAACCCGCACAACGAGGCCTACCTGCGAGCGAAGCGCGACCGCCTCGGTCACGCGCTCCACCACCAGGGGCTGCCGCTCGACGAGCAGCTGATCTACGAGGAGCACCGCAAGGACGCCGAGATTCGCCGCGAGGACGCGCAGGCCAGGGACTACCCGCCCGGCGACTAGATCCGGATAGGTTCCGGCCGTGGCCGAGCCCTCCGAGACCAACCTGGCGGAGCTGGAGTTCGCGATCTGCGTCGCGACCTTCTACGAGGACCTGGCCGAGCGCCTCGTCAACGGGGCGGTGCAGGCGTTCGGTGAGCGGGGAGTGGCGCCGACCTCGGTGCACACCTCCGAGGTCCCGGGCGCCTTCGAGCTGCCGGTGGCGGCGAAGTGGTGTGCCGAGTCGGGCCGGTTCGCCGGCGTCGCCTGCCTCGGCGTCGTGATCCGGGGCGAGACGAACCACTACGACTACGTCTGCGCGGAGGCCGCACGCGGGATCCAGCGCGTACAGCTGGACAGCGGCGTGCCGTGCGCGTTCGGCGTGATCACCTGCGACACGCGCGAGCAGGCGGAGGCGCGGGCGGGCGGCGACAAGCGGGACCAGGGCCGAAACGCTGCGATCGCGGTGATGCGGATGGCGGCGCTGCGCGAGTCGCTCGGCTAGCCCGCGTTGCCCGCGAGGGCCTCCTCGAGCGGCGCCGGCATCCCCAGGTAGAAGCCCTGCCCGTAGCGGAAGCCGATCTCGAGCAGCGCGTCGAGCTCCTCCTCCGTCTCGATGCCCTCCGCGACGACGCTGACCCCGACCTCCTCCGAGAAGGAGACGAGCGAGGTCGCCAGGGCATGGGCGATCGGGTTCTCGGAGACCTTCTCCGTCAGAGAGATGTCGAGCTTGATCCAGTCGGGGCGCAGCTTGAGGATGTGTCGGAGGCTCGCGTACCCGGCGCCGAAGTCGTCGATCGCGACCTCGACGCCCGCCTCGCGAAGCCGCCGAAGCTTGGCGCCGAACCGGTCGTAGTCCTCAACGTGCAGGTGCTCGGTGAGCTCCACCTTGACGCGGTCGGCGTGGGCGCCGAGGCAGTCGAGGAAGCCCTCGTTGAAGATGGTCGGCGGCGACGCGTTGACACAGAGGACGACCCCCTCCGGGAGCTTCGGAAGCGCGCGGGCGGCGAGCCGAACGGCGAGCATCTCGAGCGGGACGCCCAGCCCTACGTCCCAAGCCTCCGCGAACCAGCGATCCGGGCCGCGCACGCCGTTGCCCGGGAACCTCGACAGGGCCTCGTAGGCGATCACCCGCTCGGACTCGAGGTCCACCAGGGGCTGATAGACGATCGTGACCCGCTCGTTCTCGATCACGTCCTCGATGCGCGCGACGGCCTCGCGGTACTCCTCGCTGCTCAGTCGCTCCGTCACGGTTCGCTCGCTGACCGGGCGGGTCGAGCAGACCACCTCCTTGACCGAGCCGGTCTCGTCATCGATCACCGCGCGCAGCGTCGTCTCCACCCAGACGTACTCGTCGTCCTTCCGCCGGACGCGGTAGGCGAGGACCGAGGGGGATCCCCGCAGGACGCTGCGGTAGACGATCCGCAGCTTGCGCTGGTCGTCGGGATGGACGTAGTCGAACGGGCGCCCGCCGATCACCTCCCCGGGGCCGAACCCGAGGATGTCCTGCACGGCCGCCGACACGTAGCGGTAAGTGCCGTCCGGGTCGTGGGTGGAGACGATGTCGCCGAGGTGGTCGGCGATGGAGTCCGTCATCGCCTCGGCTTCCGCAGCGAGACGGCTGCGCGAGGGGAACGGCGTCGAATCCCGGATGGTCATCTCGCCTCCACGGACGATCGTTGACGCCGCACAAGGTCGCGGCGTGCCCATTATGGATCCGCATATACCCTGCAAAACGGGCCAGTTCGCCGATTGGCCAAATGTCCCTCCCCCGGCCGGCGGAAGGCCGTGCCTGGCGCTCTCGCTACCATGCGCCGCCGATGGCAAGGGTGTGCCACAGCTGCGGGAAGCGCCCCGCGTTCGGAAACTCGCGCAGCCATTCGATGGTCGCGACCCGCCGGCGCTTCAATCCGAATCTCCAGAAGGTCCGGATTCAGGAGCCAAACGGGGCCACTCGACGGGTCTACGTCTGCGCCCGCTGCCTGAAGTCGAACAAGGTCACCAAGGCCGCCTAGCTCGCCTCGCACGGCGTGGTCCTGCGGGCTAAGGTCCCGCTGGTTGCCCGCATGGCCGATCCCTCGATAGAGCGATTCCGCCGCGTCGTCCGCGCCGCCGCCGCCCACCTGGAGGAGCGCCGCCAGGAGGTCAACGACCTCAACGTCTTCCCGGTCGCCGACGGCGACACCGGCGACAACATGGCGCTCACGCTGCGCGCGGTGAGCGACGAGCTCGATCGCCTCGACGGCCAGCTGGTCGACGAGATCGGCCGAACCGAGCTCGTCGATGCGCTCGCGCGCGCCGCGCTGATGGGAGCGCGAGGGAACTCCGGCGTGATCCTCAGCCAGATCGTCAGGGGTGCCGCGGAGGAGCTGGCCAGCCGCCCCGGCGAGCTGGTCGACCCGATGCTCGTCTCGGCCGCATTTGCCCGCGCGGCCGAAGCCGCCTACGAGTCGGTCCGGGAGCCGGCCGAGGGAACGATGCTGACCGTCTTCCGCGAGATGGCGCACTCGATCTCGCGGCGGCTCGCCCACATGGAGGAGGTCCGTCTCTCGCCCGACGCGACTCCCGCGGAGCAGGACGCGCTGCTCGCGGCCCTCCTCGAGGAGGCCGTTCGCGACGGCGAGCGGGCTGTGGCAAGGACCCCGGAGCAGCTGGAGGTCCTCCGGGAGTCGGGCGTCGTCGACGCCGGCGCGCACGGGCTGGTGGTGATCCTCGCCGGGGTCGTCGCCGGGCTGCGCGGGGAGAGCGATGCGCCCCCGGCCCTGCCGCACTACGCCCCGGCCGCGGACACGCGCCCGCATCACGCCGACAGCCGCTTCCGCTACTGCACGAACTTCATCGTCACCGGCTCCGGGCTCGACAGCCGAGCAAATGTGCCGCGCCTCGAGGAGCTCGGGGACTCGGTCCTGGTGGTCGGCGACGAGGCGACGCTCAAGGTCCACGTCCACACCGACGAGCCCGAGGCCGCGGTGGCGCTGTTCGAGAGCGCCGGGGAGGTCTCGCAGCTGGACGTCGCCGACATGCGAGAGCAGATCGCCGAGCGGAGCGCGCGGCTCCAGGCCGGCCGCTGCGCCGCGGTGGCGGTCGCCGCCGGGCGGGGCATGCGCGAGCTCTACGAGGGGCTGGGCGCCTTCGTCGTCGACGGGGGGGAGACCTTCAACCCCTCGATCTACGACCTGCTTGCCGCGATCCACGAGGTGCCTGCGGAGGAGGTGCTGGTCTTCCCGAACAACCCCAACGTCGTGATGGCCGCCGAGCGAGCCGCGGAGCTCTCGGACAAGCACGCGGCAGTGGTCGACTGCACCTCGCCGCAGGCCGGGCTGGCCGCGCTGGTCGAGCTGGATCCGGAGGCCTCGCTCGAGCAGAACGCCGAGCGGGTCGCCGAGTCTCTGCGCGACGTCAGGGATGGCTCCGTTGCCCCGGCGGCGCGCGACGATGCCAAGGGCCGGTTCGTGCGCGGCGACGCGGTCGGCTTCGTCGGCGACGAGATCGTCGCCTGGGGCGGAGCCGGCTCGACGCTCACCGAGACGATGGCGCGGCTCGCCGAGGGAGCCGAGATCCTGACCGTGCTGAGCGGTGAGGGCGCCCCGATCGACCTCGCGGAGCTCGAGGAACACGCGCCCGACGGCGTCGAGCTCGAGCTGCACGAGGGCGGGCAGCCGCACTACTGGTGGCTGCTGGCCGCGGAATGAGCGGGCGCGGGTAGTCCCAGACGGATTCCTTCGCTCGCTGCACGGTCATCAGCCAGGGTACGCGCCGGGCTCGCCCGTTACGCCGCCGGGCTGACTACGCTCGTGGGGGGATGGAGGCCGCCCTGGACCGCATCGCCGAGCCGCCCGAGCCCTACGTTCCGAGGTCGCTCGGGTCCGGCGAGCTGATCGGCGCCGAGACGCTGCTGCGAGCTCCGCTGAAGAGCACGCCGCGGCCCGCGGTGCTTCAGGCGCCCCTCACGAAGCTGCGCGGGGCCGGGCCCAAGCTCGCCGCGGCCGCTGCCGAGATCGGGATCTCGAACCTGGATGACCTGCTCCGGCATCTGCCGCGCGGCTACCGCGACCGCGCGGACCCTGTAGGCATCGGCGATCTGCGGCTGGGGGAGGAGGCGACGATCGAGGTGGGCGTGACCTCGGCGAGGCTCCGGCCCACCCGAAGGCGCCGGCTCACGATCCTCGAGGCCGAGGTCCACGATGACAGCGGAAGGACCAAGGCGGTCTGGTTCAACCGGGCCTGGCTGGCCGACCGG
>Ga0070741_10011962_pt1 | contig 15848 bp, 10 predicted proteins | sample Coa_R1_4_FD_66440 | JGI IMG/M metagenome (GOLD analysis project Ga0070741, IMG submission 66440) | Surface soil microbial communities from Centralia Pennsylvania, which are recovering from an underground coalmine fire - Coalmine... | ecosystem: Environmental > Terrestrial > Soil > Unclassified ...
TTCGCGCGGTCTTTGGGCATTGACTGCGCGGCAATGAGATATATTGCAGTGAAGTCCGCCGCGCATTTCCGTTCCGGCTTCGAGCGGCTCGGCGGGCCGATCTTCAATGTGAACGCGCCCGCGATGCACTCGCACGACTACACGCAGTTGACCTATCATCGCCGCCCGCCAGTGTACCCGATTGAACTGTCCTAGCGCCGATACCATAGAAGGCAGGGCGCGCAGGACGCATCCTCCGCCTTGCGGATCGAGCGCGCGATACAGATTCAAGTCAATAGGGGGTATCGGCGGCCATCGTTCCCGTTGCCCAGGCGACCAGTCCCCAGATTCCCTGATGCAGCATGTCGCCCAGAATCAGCCCCAGAAACAGCGGCAGCAGACGGCGATAGAGCCGCAGGCCGCCATAGCGCGTCACCAGCGCCTTGATCAGCCAGCCGATGACAAACGACGCCCAGGTGATGGACATGCCCCAGGCGTTGGCGACGAGGAAGCCGAGGGGATGCAGCGGAAACCAGAGGAAGCGTGACCGCAGCCAGCCGAGCGCGATGGTCACCAGCGCGCCCACTCCGATTGCCACCAGGCCGGGCCATTCCGGGCCGGCAGGGGAGCTGATGGCGAGAGAGAGGCTTTGATACGATCCGTAGATCTGAGTTCCGATCATCGCCGTGCCGCGCTGGGCGCTGGGCAGCATGTCGAAGCCGGTCGTGTAGTAGGTCTTCAGCGTCCACAGCATTGCCAGGAGAACGGTCAGTAGCGCCGCCAGCGCCAGCACTTTTCCCACGCTGCGCCGCCGCAGTCCACCTGCGTCGGCCAGCTTGAAGCTTTCCAGTTGACATCCCATCACCGACCCTATATTCGTCCCGTTGTGGACCCAGCGCGTGGCGAAGATCATCGTCATCTCCGGCAGGGTCAGGTAGCGCGCTCCGACGAGCGTGAGCATCAGTTCTTCGGGAAATTTCGGCCAGACGAGGAAGCCGTTAGAAAGTCCCGTTTCCGCGCGGATACGGGCGTAGAGAAAGAAGTAGCCGAACATCAGGCCGAAATACAGAACCGCGACCCACAGGCGCATCCCGGCCAGCACGAACCATCCCAGGACGACCGCGCTGCCCAGGAACATCCCGCACACAGCCAGGCGATACGATAGAAACGTATCGCGGTCTTCACCAGCGCGATCTCTGCGGAAAGCCTGGCGCAGCGCGGCGACCAGATGCCGCCGCGCCGCATAGAGCGTGATGGCGGTCAGCGCGAACGCCGCGCCGCCGCCCTGTGAGTAGAGCGCCGGATAGGCGTTGCTCCACTCGTTGGGCGGCTCCCCGGTCATGCCCAGCCAGACCGCCGAGACGTTCTCCAGGAGCGCGATGCCGTAGAACGCCCAGATGCTGAAAGCGATCTCGGTGGGGAGCAGATAGACCACGCCGACCAGCCAGAAGAGCAGCGTGAACGAGATACGTCCCAGGCCGTTCCACGGACGCGCCAGATTTTTGGCCGCATCCACGAGCAGCGCATCGTTGAGCGGCAGGCCCGGCACAGAGGGAACATACCGGTGGATCATCGAGGGCGCTTGCAGCAAGAGCGCCAGCGCCACGCCCAGCCAGAACAGCCGCGCGCGAAAGAGAGGGGGATGGCCGCTGACCGCCCCGGCATCTTCGACAGTCAGCGCCAGCGGGATGCTCGTCAGCGGGAACGGCAGCCGCTCATGCTCGATCCACTGCTTGGCCATGATCGCGTTGACGCAGAGCATGACGCAGAACAACGCCAGCAGCAGCGACGCCCAGGCCAGCAGCGGAACCAGCCAGGCTCCCCAGGGAACGATCCCGCCTGTGCCGTTGAAGAAGCCGAGGACGCTGAGGCGATCTCTGGGGCCGAGCCAGGCAGGAAGGAAGGGCAAGAAAGTGTTCCAGCCCGGCTCCTGCGCCGCGAAATGGTAGGGCGAGACGATATGCGGGATCATGAAGCCGATGGCGTAGGGATGCGTGATCTGGCCGGCGATGAGCATCATCATGTAGATGATGAGCAGCTCGCCGCGCGTAAGCGCGAACCGGCGTCCCAGGCGTCGCAGCAGGGGGCTGAGGAGCAGCACGTACAGAAACAGCAGGTAGGTGGGGGCAGGCGGCGGCGCGTTCCCGGCGACCTCGGCAGCGGAGTAGCGCAGGGAGAGGATCTGGGTCATGCCGACGATCAGGGCCATCATCAGCACGCCGAGAACGAAGGCGCGCAGGGTCACGGCGGCGCGCCGTGTCGGCATAGACCCCGGAACCTCTTGTGTTGCTGCCGCTTCCGAAATCAATCCCTTCCCTCCGATAGCTAATCGTCGTCAGCATCGGGGTTCTGCCAGACGCCCGCATAGTCGAAAGGTACGCATAGAGCGCGGCGCGATGACGAGCTGGGGCATCGCACTGCGAACCGTCAGGGTTCTGCGCTTTCCCTGGCTCTGGCAGCCCGCGCCTGTTGTTTCTGCTGCGAGGTCATCTCCTGGGAAGAGGAAGGGCCGAAAGTTCGCCATCCGAAAAAGGCCATCATCAGAACGACGACCGCCACGATAGCGAGGATGATGCCTGGCGAAAGCTCCTTTTTCATAAGTCTCGCGTCACTCCTGTCAGGATAGCGGCGGGTATTTCGTGCCGTATCCGTTGCCCTTCGTGCCTGGTAGGTTGGGGGCGAAAAGCCCGACGAAGGCGCAAGCCTAAAACACGTTCCTCCAATCGAGGAAGGCTGCGCTTCTGAGAGTAGATTAGTCGGTTGACTTGCTGCGGCATGCGGCGGGGTTATCCCCCGCCGCCATGAGAAGAACCGAGCGGAGAATTCAGCTCGTTTGTGGGAAAGTTGAGCTTGGGCGTCCTTAAAGCGGTTTCACGCCGGCTTTCCAGGGATCCCAGAGGCTGTCATTGGGGTTGGCGATCAGGTCATTGACCAGCTTGTCGTAATTGATCGCCTTGGCGTGCGTGTCGCCCAGAACGCAGTTGATGACGCCGCTGTGTCGCGCTTTGCCCCGCTCAAAGGCGCGCTTGTTCCCCTCCGGTGTGCTGATGTCTTCCCATTCTCCATTCCCGATGTTCGTCCAGTAGTTGGTGTACCCTCTGGCAATCGGATCGAACTGGATGGGATCGCCATTGAGGATGCCGGAGATGACCACATTGCCGTTGTCATCGGTATAGCGCGCGGCCACATTGTAGTAGGTAGCGTCCATGATGATGAGGGTGTCCGCCGGTTTCACCATCGCCGCAAAGCCAAGAGGAGCGGTAGGTTGGAAGCAGTAACGGTTCACCCCATAGGAGTTCTGGCCGCCCCAACTCAGGGAGTCCGCCGGGTTGCCCGGGCCTGCCGGGTTGACGCCGGCCCACGCGCCGGACCGAGATGGACAGCGATTCACGCCGTAGTTCTTGATATACGGCTGAAGCATCTGATTCCAGAAGGTCGAGCCTGCGGTGCCGGGGTCCATGTGCGGATCATTGGCGAAGGGGTTGGGTGTATTGACCCGATAGGGAAATAGCACCTCGTCGTAGTCCTGCCCATACATGTACATGGCTAAGCCCATCTGTTTGGCATTGCTGAGGCAGGATATCTGCCGCGCCTTCCCGCGGGCCTGGGCAAAGACTGGAAAAAGGATAGCGGCCAGAATCGCGATTATCGCGATAACGACGAGCAGTTCGATGAGGGTAAATCCGAGGTTGCGACGTTTCATGGAAACACTCTCCTTACTGTTTAGGGGAACATCTTGCGAGATGAGTTAACAGTAGATCGCCGGATCGCGAACGAACGGCGGAGAGCTAAAGAGTATCCGTCCTCAAGTGAGGACAGACAATGCCTGACCAACGACATCTTGTAGTGTGCTACCACCCCCTCTCCGGAAGCTGAGAAACGGCAGGATAGTCAGAAGGGTAGATTGAAGTTCTTGCTCTTTAAGAGATCGGATTGGTTATTTCGCTTCGGTCTTTTCTATAATGGTAGCTCTGCATTAAACGGTGAAAAAGGCATTAGTGGGTTCGGCACGCTCGTAAAGTTGATTACCACATCCGCTTTGCGAGTTTGCCATGAACCCACACGCTTTATTTTGTCCTAATCCCGCTTGCCCGTCAAGGGGGCAACAGAATGCAGGCAACCTGCGCGTCCATGATAGCCTGCGCGACCGTTGGCGTTGCCAAACCTGTGGCAAGACTTTCTCAGGACGCCAGGCAACGCCCTTCTATCGGCTCCGAACCGATCCGGCGACCGTGATAGTGGTGCTGACTTTGCTGGCCTGGGGCTGTCCTCTCCAAGCCATCGTGCAGGCGTTCGGCTTTGACGAACGCAGCGTCAAAGCCTGGCAAGAGCGTGCCGGAGCGCACTGTGCAGCGGTGCATACCGCGCTGGTGACCGAGCAGGCAAGGGACTTGCAACAGGTGCAAGCCGATGAAATCCGCGTCCGCTTGCAGAAGCGCGTCGTGGTCTGGATGGCGCTGGCCCTCTGCGTGCCGACCCGCCTATGGTTGGGCGGGGTCCTCAGCCAGAGACGCGACAAATCCCTGCTGCGCGCTTTAGCCCGCCTGGTCAAAGCCTGCACTGCCTTCGGCCCGGTCTTGCTCGTGTCTGACGGCTTTCGGGCTTACGTGGATGCCTGGCAGAAAGCGTTTCGCGCGCCTGTCCCGACCGGCCAGAGGGGACGCCCTCGCCTGGTGGCTTGGCCGGGTGTGGTGATTGGGCAGATGGTCAAACAGTACCAGAAAGGACGTGTCGTCGGTATTCAACAGCGGTTAGTACAGGGAACGATAGACCAATTACTGGCCCTGTTGCCGGACGAAAACAAGATCAGCACGGCTTACATTGAGCGCCTCAATGCTACGTTTCGGGCGCGGTTGTGCGGCTTGGTACGCCGAGGACGCGCTTTAGCCCGTCTGCCCGAAACGCTCACCTCCGGGATGTATCTGGTGGGCTGTCTGTACAATTTCTGTACACCTCACCAGAGCCTTTCGGAAGAAGTCGAGACGACCCCGGCGATGGCGGCGGGCTTAACCGCTCATGTCTGGAGTGTGAGCGAACTGCTCTGTTTTCGCATTGCGCCTACGCCCTTTGTACCGAAGAAACGCCGAGGGCGCAAGCCCAAAGGAGCCAAGCAGATTGTCACCGTTTAATGTTGACCTACCTCTATAATTATAACACTCTGCTATCCCCATTATAACACTCTGCTATCCCCCTGTCAACCGCTCAGGCGGCAATGCCTCTCAGAAGGCTTTAGCCCGGACAGAAGTCGTAGGTCTTGATGTTGATGAAGCGCCCGTGATTGAGGAACACCGAGAGCAGGCTCCAGAACGCGCCGACGCCATACTCGCCCAGGATGAGGCCGAACATGAACGGCATCACCTGCCGGTTCAGCTTATAGCCGCCATAGCGCAGCACGGCCCACTTGATCAGCGTGCTGAAGATGAGGCATGACCAGTAGTACTCCGCGCCGAAGGTGAGCGCGATGGCGTAGCCCGCCGGATGGAACGGCCACCAGAGGAAGCGCGTCCGCATCCAGCCCATGCCCATCGCCGCGATGAAGCCGAAGCCGACCCAGATCTGCCCCCAGAAGTCCGGCTGCACGGGCGAATCGTTCCAGGACTTCAACTGCTGGAACTGGCCCCAGTTGTGCGCGGTCATCATGTTGACGCCCGCGCCGTATTGCAGGTGCAGCGCCGCCCAGAAACTCGCCAGGCCCCCGACGAACATCGCGAACATCATCGCAAAGCCCATGCCGCTCATGTTCACGCGGCCCTGCTGCCCCATCTTCATCGCTTCCAGTTGGCAGGGCATGGCGTTGGTGCGGTAGCCGCGCCCGGAAAACCACCAGAACATGCTCATCATCGTCAGGTTCGCCATGCCGACGCCCTGTGTTCCCATGAAAAGCGTCAGCAGGTGGGAGCCGTTCAGGTTTCCGGCCATCTCGTGGGCGGGCGGGCCGAGTTCGGCGCGCAGGCGGGTGATGCCGACTGAGAGCAGGAAGAAGAAGCCGAAATAGAGCAGGATGATGCTCAGCGTCATGCCCGCCTTGAGGCAGAACCAGATCAGGAAGCCGGAGCCGCACAGGATGCCCAGCACAGCCATCCGATAGCTCATCGGCTCCTGGCTGTCGTCGAGCGTGGAGCGAGAGGGATGCAGCACCTTCTCCCAGACCTGCTTGAAATGCCCGCGCGCCGTCCACAAGGCCACGACGATGATGGAGAACCACGCCCCGAACGACTGCTGCGTGAGATAGGGGAAGGAGGAGGCGCGGCCCTGCGACTCGACGCCCAGCATCGCCGCCAGCACGAGCAGCGCTTTCTGAAAGAGGTAGAAGAACCAGAGCGAGAAGGAGAGATCGAGCGGCAGGAAGTAGCCGAGCGCGATGATAAACGGATAGAGTGGCATCGGCATCCAGCCGACCGCATTCCAGGGATAGGACTGGAAGTAGTCGCCCAGGTTGCGGCTGGGGTGGTCATGGCGCACGACGATGAGCGGGACGGAGGGATAGAGGACGGCCAGTCCGTTCCAGATGTCGAGCGATGCGCCGAGGACGATCCCGATCCAGAACGGCTTATGGCGGAAGAAGGCGAGCGTGCCGCCCTCCTGGGTCATCGCCATCGGCAACTGCACGATGGGATAGGAGAGTTTTTCGTTGTCCATCCACTGCTTGCGCAGGATCACGTTCATGCAGATCATGACGGTGCCGAGCGCGAGGATAAAGCAGCACCAGAAGAAGACCGGCCCGGCCCAGGCCATCAGGTGCGGCTTCGTGTAGAGGAGGCTCGATCCCAGCCCCTCGTAGAGCGGGCGCAGTATCTCCTTGTCCTTGACCATCGCCCAGTCGGGGAAGTGCTGATTGAACGCATCCCAGCCGAGCGAGGGCTGCTGACTCTGGAACCAGACAGGAAAGCCTTCGACCGCCGGAATGCCCAGTTGCAGCGAGTCGTGTCCGACGAGCGCGGAGGCGATGGTCATCATCACGTAGCAGGTGATGAGTTCTCCCTGCGAGAAGGCGCGGCGGGGAAAGAATCGCTTGAGGATGAAGATATTGACCAGGACGAGGAGCAGCAGGAAGAAGACCGTGTTCCACATCAGGGACATCGCCGTTTCGTGATTGCTATGCCAGATGCCCTCCGTCTCCATGATCCAGTAGCAGTTGATGAAGATGAGAACGGTGCTGAGGAGCAGAATGCGCGGAGTGACGCTGCGCGCCGGAGCCGGGGCCAGTCCGGTCGCGCCGTTCGGTTCCGGCTGCTGTCCATTGCCCTGAAGAGAGTTTTGCGAGGCAAGAGGATGATCCGTGCGCTCGCGCCCGTGCAACGCCGACATGGGGCTGTCCTTTCGTCTGGGCCGTCGGGAAATCGGGAAAGACTGCTCCTGGAATACGCCCTCTATTCGCTGTCGTGACCGGTGAATCCTTCCCTTCAGGCTGAGAAACGAAAGGCGAGACGCCAGTCTCTATCGCTTTATCAGCACGATAAAGCCTTCCTGTTCAAAATGGTGGTCATTTTTTCGGCACGCCATAGATATAGTGGTCCAGATTGTCCGATAGATCGGGCGGCAGCTTGGCCCATTCCTCCGCCGGCACTTGTGTGGCTAGTTCCTTGATGACTTCCTCAATTGGACGGTTGTAGTTTCTGGCGATAGTGTCCTCTTCCGTTTCGGAAGGTAGTACGGTCAGCCGAACTTTGCGCCCGGCAAATTCCGCCGCACGTGAAACAATCTCTTCCCAGGTCCCTTCGATTTCCAGAACTGCTTGTGCCATCTTCTTCCTCCTGCCAACATTGTACCATAGGTTGGAGAGATGCAGCCCGGTCGTCTATTTGCGGGCCGGGGAGCGCGCAACGCGAATGGCAGTCAGCAGGAGGCAGGCGAGGCAGGCGAGGTAGAGGCCGATGCGAAAGCTGGCCGGTTCGTAGCGAAAGGCGACCGTGTGATGGCCCGCAGGCACGGCGACGGCGCGGAACACAGGGGCTTGCGCCTGCCGCGAGATAGAGACGGGCTGACTGTCCAGGGTGGCGTGCCAGCCGGGATAGAACTGGTCGGCCAGATAGAGGGTCGTCGCTGCGGGCGCGTCCACTTCCAGCGTCACGCGCGTCGGGCCGTCCTCTTTCCAGACGACGGGCGGGGAGTTAGGGGCGGTAAGCGCAGCGCGCGGGCGCGCGTTGGGCAGCGCATAGATCGCCATCTCTTTGTCGGCGTCGTAGAGCGGCGAGCCGGACGGCGAGGCTTCCGGCACGAAGGCGGGAGAGGTGAGCGAGGGCGTCAGCGCGAAGGCCGCTCCCGTCGTGGGAACCAGCGGCGCGTCCGGGTTCTGGAAGAAGACCATGTTGCCGACTTCCGGCGGGCTGGCGTCCCGAAAGCCCTGCGGCGTCGGGCGGGCGAACAGGTTGGCGAACGCTTTGTACTGGCCGGTGAACAGCGAGTCGTAGCCCTGAACGTCGCGCAGGTCGTAGGCGGTCGCGGCGTTGGGCGGCAGAATGGCGGGCGGGGCGCTGTAGAGGCTCCATTTCTGGTTGATCGGGAAGATGCGGTCGTGTCCGATACGCTCCCGCAGCCGCTTGAGGCCCGGCGTCTCCGGGTAGACGGCGTCGGGCGGGGCCGTCGGGTTGACGCCGATCCCGACCAGGAAGAGATCGGCCAGCGCGAGAAGCAGAGCCAGAGGAGCCAGCATCGGCAGGCTCCCTGCCTTGCCCCGCCGCAGTTCCCTCCGCGCCGCCGGGAGCAGCAGAAACGCGCCGCCAAGCGCCGCCACGGCAAATCGCGCCCAGCCGACCCCGATGCGCTGGAACGCCTCGCTGACGCTCGGAATGGGGAGGCTGAACTGAGGCGGCGGCGAGGCCAGGGTCAGGCTGACGAGCAGCAGCCCCAGACAGAACAGGCCCGCCAGCGCGCCGAGAGCGAACGCGATCTCCCGCGTGGTCGGCAGGCGGCGCAGCAGCGTGTTCAGGCCGAAGCCCGACAGAACGGCCCACGCCAGCGCCCACAAGACCAGCGACCGCGCGGGCGACCCGGACTGCCCGAAACCCGGAACGAAGAAGTAGAACAGGGCGTTCAGAGGCGTGCCGAGCGCCAGCAGCAGCGCCAGCGCCGCCAGCCCGCCGAAGAACAGGGCATACCGGCCCCGGCTCCGCGCCGCCGCCTCTGCCTCGTCCAGCTCGGTGGCCGCTTTCCCGACCCTGCTGACCGCCCGAATCAGCGCCAGAACCCCCAGCAGAAGCGGCACGATCCCCACGTAGGCGGCGGTCTCGGCGGCATTGTGCCGGATGGCGATCCGGCTGCCATCCGGCAGCTTTTTGTAGTAGTAGCCCCAGTAGGGATTGTTCGGGTCGTAGTCGTTGCCGAAAAACTCGGGCAGCATCAGGGTCATCAAGCCTTCCGGCTGCGCGGCGTACTCGGTGTAGGCGGTATAGCCTGCCGCCGTCGGCTTCCCGACCCGGTGGGAGACGCGCGACAGTTCCAGCGAGGGCAGCAGTTGCGGCAGCGCCAGCATCCCGCCCAGTATCAGCGCCGCGACGCACGCCGCCAGCCCGCGCGCCGCCGCGCCGAGACCGTTGGCCCGCCAGCGTGCCAGCAGCAGCGCAACGGCCCAGAGGCTTCCGGCCAGCAGCCCGTAGAACGCGATCTGGAGATGCCCCGCCAGCAGCATCATGCCGATAACGAGGGCCAGGCTGCCCATCTCCCGTCCCCCTCCCCGGCTGCTCCCTCCCCCTGTTCTTGGGGGGAGGGCTGGGGAGGGGGGCTTAAGGCTCGCATGGACCTGCCGGAGCAGCAGCGGGAACCAGCAGGAGGTCGCCAGGAAGGTCGGCAGTTGCAGCCAGGCGACCTCCCAGGCGGAGTAGGCGTAGACGATCCCGCCGAGGAGCGCCGCGACGTCTGTGCAGCGCAGGCGGCGCAGCAGGAGGAAGGTGAACCAGCCGCAGAGCGTCAGGTGCAGCAGCGCCGCGACGTTGAAGGCGAGGGCGGTCGGAAAGAGATAGAACGGCAGGTTGCCGGGATAGAAGACGGCGGACTGGCTGTTGGCGACGAAGGGCGTGCCGCAAAACTGATAGGGGTTCCAGAGGGGGATCGCGCCGGAGCGGAGAGTCTCTGCCGCGAAATGCCGCCAGGGATAGAACTGCGCGATGCCGTCCCAGCGCAGCGGGTTCCAGGGCGGCAGCGGTTCGCCGGCGGCGCGGGCCGTCCAGGGCGCGACATGGCCGAGCATTCCGGCGGGCAGAAACACCTCGCCCGTAAACGTGGAGCGCCATAGAAACAGCGCCGCGATGAGCAGATAGAACAGGGGCGGCAGCCAGGGAGGTAAGGCGGGCAACACAGAGGAAGGTTCCGAGGATCGCATCGTGGCGACTGTTGGCAGCGCCGTTGGGGATTCGCGCGGCGCAGAGGAAGGTTGGTCTTGCGGAGGGATAGAGGGAGGAGGCGGTGCAGTCACGATGGCTCAGTGAAGAAAACGATATTTTTCAGCGCCGTTTCGTTGTTCGGGTCACGGCGCAGGACATCCTCGAATTCGGCCTTTGCCTCATCGTACATGCCCAGCATGGAGTAGGTCAGGGCGAGATGGTTGCGCATATCCAGACGCGAAGGATCCAATGTTACCGCGTGCTTCAGCTCTTCCAGAGATTCATCGAACCTACCCGTGAAGCCATAGACCAGACCCAGTTGATAATGCCCCTCGCTCGAGTTCGGGTCTTCCTGCAACAACTGGCAAAACTCAGCCACTGCTTCATCATAGCGGCCCTCCACTTTGAAAGCGATGCCGCGCTCCAGGTAGTCATTTACATGGCTGCTCATCAGTGTCTCTCCCACAGGTGGGACTGCGATGATCGTGTTTGCTAACAGGGACTATCCGAAGGTGCTGATGCGTGCCGGACCAGCCTGTGTCCCTGTTCGGGCAAGTATAGCACGTTCCGTTAGAGAAATCAAGCGGGGAAACGAGCCGAAGATAAAGGAAATTTAAGCTGCCTTTACGGGGATGCGGCGACATAGGGAATCACGTAAGGGCCGCGCGGGATGGCGAGCAGGCGGGCATCCGGCCCATGCCGTTGCAGCGCCAGGCGAACCCCGGCCTCCACGCTCGGCACGGGGGTCACGAAGCACTGTGCCAGCGTCTCGGCGGGAATGCCGTCGGCCACGCACAGAATCTCCGCGTGCCGCGCCGCCTTTGCCAACTCCTCCACCTCCCACTCTTCCGGCACGAAGACGCCGGGCTGCGAGATGTGCCGCACGAACGCCTCCAGGTCGTCCGTCTCCAGCAGAACGCGCGTGAAGTCCGGGCTGCCCACGCCCTCGGCGCACTCGGCGGCGAGGACGATGGTTCCACCGGGCTTGACGACGGGCAGCGCGCCGACCATGCCCTTGACCGCCTGATAGAAGGTCGCATCGAGGGGATGGCCCGCGCAGGTCGTCACGACGATGTCGGCGGACTGCGGCGCGGCGGCGCGGACGTGCCGCGCGGCAAACGCCACGCCTTCCAGCCAGGCCCGCTCCAGTTCGCCCGCGAAGACGCCCGTGATCCGGTTGGCCTCGTCGAGCGTCACGTCGAGGATAAGGTCGGGCGGCACGAGGCGGGCGATGGCGAGCGACTCCTCGTGTACCGGATTGCCCTGCACGCTGCCGTTGGTCGCCAGGGGGGATTCGAGGAAGCGGGGGCAGTGCCACTGCTGCACCGTCTCGAAAGCGGCCAGGCCGGGCATGACCAGCTTGCGCCCGCCGGAGTAGCCCGCCATGAAGTGCGGCTCGATCAGGCCGAGGGTGATCTTGAGGTCGGCGTCGCAGTAGGTCCTGTCCAGCCGCACGGGGACGCCGTTGGGCGAGGTTCCCAGGTCTCTGTGCGCGCCCGCGTCCCGGCAGTCGTGGTTGAGGATACGATAGCGTGTGGCGATCTCCGGGCCGACAAGGGCATCCAGTTCCGCGCCGAGGTTGGGGCGGTGCGTTCCGGTCGCGATGAGGAGCGTGATGCGTTCCGGGGGCAGGCCCGCCGCTTCCAGCGTGCGCAGCACGGGCGGGAGCAGCGTCGTGTTCGGAACCGGGCGCGTGATGTCGCAGAGGACAATGCAGGCGTCGCGCCGTCCTGCGGCCAGTCGCGCCAGCGACGCCGTGCCGATGGGGCGCGCCAGGGCGGTTTCGGTGGCGGCTATCGGGTCGGCGAGCGGCGGCGCGGGCGTCAGGCCCAGAACGCCGATCAGGTTGGCGTCCGGCAGTTCCGCTTCCAGGCCCGTTTTGCCGTAGTCCAGTCGCACGCGCATTCGCTCTGTCCTCTCCTCACGTCCGTTTTGATGGCAGCCCTGATTTCCACAGCCGCCGTTGAGATTCCTGCGTGGCAAGGCCCCTTTGCGCCCCTCACCTCCGGCAGCATGAGTTGGGGGAGGTGAAGGCAGAAGGGGTGTACCAAAAAAACCAAAAATCGTATAAAAGAGGGGGTTGACAAAGGACAGTACGTTTGGTACACTCTGGTTGAAGGTAGGCTGAGGGAGGGGTATGCGGGGAGAGAGACAGGACGCAGCGCAGTCGCCCTATGCGCAGCGCATCGTCGCCCAGCTAGAGGAGCGCATCCGGTCAGGAGCCTATCCCAATGGACAGTGGCTGCCGACCGAACGCTCTCTGGCCGAAGAGTTCGATGTCAGCCGGGCGGTCGTCCGCTCCGCGCTGGACGAGCTGGAGCGCAGGAGTCTGGTGGCGCGCGCCGCCGGATGTCGGCCCCTGGTGCGCTATGAGCGCCGGAAAGAGGCCCGCCCTGCCGTCGGCGCGCGGCGCAATCTGGCCCTCTGGATCACCCTGCGGCCCGGAGAGACGGACTGGAACACGATAGCGGTCACGCGCGGCGTGCAGCGCGCGCTCAACCATAACGCCTTTCGCCTGGTCATGGCTGGGCCGGTCGGCGACACGCTGGAAGCCCTCATCCGTTCCGAAGCGCAGCAGCTGGCCCGCATGGCGATGGATCAGGAGATCGCGGGCATCATTCTCTGGTATCACGGCAGCGAAACCAACCGACCGGTACTCGAGCGGCTGCGCGCTGCCGACATCCCGATGGTCTTTATAGACCGCCTGCCGCCTGCCGGATTCGACGCCGATTTCGTGGGCGTGGACGAGACCAAAGCGGCGCGCGAGATGGTGCGGCATCTCCTCGCGCAGGGCCATCGCCGTATCGCCCACATCACCAACCCGGAGCAGGTCTCCTTCGTGAGCAACTGCCTGAACAGCTATCGGTGTACGCTGGAAGAGGCGGGCATTCCCTTCCGCCCGGAGTTGGTGCTGACCGGCGAGATACAGAACCTGCGGGCCGGGGAAGCGGCGGACGCGCTGGCCGAGCGCATCCTGGCGATGCCCGATCCGCCGACCGCTGTCTTCGCCGTTACCGACTACGCGGCGCTATCGCTCGTCGCAGCCTTGAAAGCGCGCGGCGTGCGCGTCCCGCAAGATATCGCCGTCGCCGGTTTCGAGAATCTGGAGCAGTGGATGCCGGGCGAGCCGTTTTTGACCACGATCCACCAGCCCTTCGAGCGCATGGGCGAGGAGGCGGTCAACCTGATGGTCTACCGGCTCGAAAACGGCCCGGCCAACACCTATCGGCATCTGCTGCTGGATGCCCCGCTCCTCCTGCGCGCCTCTACAGAAGGATAGAACCATCCTGCCGTCCTGCGAACGCGCGCTCCGGGCAGGCAGGAACTTTTCGCATCCTCAAGGTATCTATTGCCAGCAGGTCTTTGCAGGCCGCGCCTGCCCACTCCCAAAGCGGCCATTCTCTGCAATCGGAGGAAACGACCGTGACTCGAAAAGCGTTTACCCTGATCGAACTGCTCGTCGTCATCGCCATTATCGCTATCCTTGCCGCGATCCTGTTCCCTGTCTTCGCCCAGGCGCGGGAGAAGGCCCGTCAAACCATGTGCCTGTCCAATCTGAAGCAGTGGGGACTTGGTTTCAACATGTACGCGCAGGACTATGACGAGACCTTCCCGGAACAGGAGAACGATCTGGGCGGCAGTTGGCTTCAGGTGATTCAGCCCTATGCGGAAAAGGCGCAGAACATCACCGTGATCGGGAAACCTCTCGACAACCCGGATGCATCTCGCGGCGTCACGCACCTCAACATCTGTCCGAGCGAGAGCGCCGATCCCCGCTCCTCCATGAACAGCAGCGGCAATCCGCGCCCCAGCACGGGCGGCGTCTCGCAGTCCTACGGCATGGCCGAGTGGGGACAGGGAGCCTGGCGGCCTCTGGCTGCGTTCAACTATCCCGCCGGAACCTTCCTGCTCGGCGAGAACTACCTGAACTTCAACCAGATGGTCTACTATCCCGTCTCGGTGGACAGCAATCAGATCGGAACCTACTCGCGGGGCAAAGCCGAAGGCGGCACGGACTGCCGTTTCGATAGGGACATAGATTGCAGCAACGCGGGTGGTTTCTTCCCCGCCAAGCCGGATGCCATGCCCGGAGTGACCGGCCATTTCGCCTCCAATCTGGCTCCCCGGCACAACGGCCTGAGCAATTTCGCCTTCGTGGACGGACATGCCAAGGCGTACCGGGCCTCGCAGACCTATAAGCCCGACGGCTCGTTCTCCATGTGGACGATCTCCAACACCTGGCAGCGTCTGCCCTGACCTCTGCCGGACATGCGCGCGTGTTCCTCGGCCCCCATACCGCAGCGCCGGATGGGGGCTTTTCCTCTCCCGGCGTTTCTGTTATAATGCGAACGCCTATGCAGACCCCACCCCGGCCCTCCCCTTCGCAAGGGGAGGGAGCATTAAGGCGTTTGCTCTCCCCTTCGCAAGAGGAGGGAGTTTGGGAGCCAAATTCTCGGAGAAACCGCAGAATGAATCTACAGGAACCGATCTCACGGCGCGTCTTTCTGGCGCGGGCTGCCGGAATGACCCTGACGCTCGGCGCGGCAGGTGTGTGGCAGCCCTGGCGAGCTGCTGCGGAACGCGACCCTTACGCGGGCGGCGTCTGGCTGGCAGGCGATCACCATATCCATACGCGCTACAGCGACGACGGACAGTATCTCATCCAGCAGCAGGTGGCGCACGCGGCGCGGTACGGCCTCGGCTGGTGCGTCATCACCGATCACGGCAGCGAGCATCACGATAAGGTGGCGCTGTCTCAGGCCTATCCCGATCTGCTGGAAGCCCGCCGCAAACACCCGGAGATACTGGTGTTTCAGGGCGTCGAGTGGAACATTCCTGCCGGGGAGCATGGCAGCGTCATTCTGCCGCCGACGCGGGACGAGGCGCAGCGCATCGCCGAGTTCGAGGCGCTCTACGATTCGGCGAATCGGTCGCGGGAGAACACGCCCGCCAACACGGAGGCGGACGCCATCGCGGGCGTCAAGTATCTGCAATCCCTCACGCCCAGACCGCTCTTCATGGCGAATCACCCGGCGCGGCGCGGCCTGGACAGCCCGCACGAGATGCGCGCCTGGGCGGAAGCGGGGCCGGACGTGGCGCGGGGCTTCGAGGGAGCGCCGGGACATCAGGCGGCGACGCTGACCGGCAGCCTGCGGGGCGAGTACGGCAACAGGCCGGGCAAAGACGCCTGGCCCGGCTACCCGGAGGAGTCGTATCGTACCTGGGGCGGCTACGACTGGTATGTGGCAAAGGTCGGGGGGCTGTGGGACAGCCTGCTCGGAGAGGGACGGCCCTGGTATATCACCGCCGACTCGGACAGCCATCGCCACTGGAACGACCGCACGATCGTGGACGATTCGACCTTCTTCAGCAAAGGCTACACCACGCCGACAGACCGCAAGATGGAAAAGAACGCGAACGTGGACTTCTTTCCGGGAGAGTATAGCAAGACCTGGGTGTTCGCCGCGCGCCGCGAACCGCTTGCCATCCTCGACGCGCTCCGCTCCGGCAGCATGTTCACCGTCCTCGGCGATCTGATTGACCGGCTGG
>Ga0070741_10011963_pt1 | contig 15847 bp, 16 predicted proteins | sample Coa_R1_4_FD_66440 | JGI IMG/M metagenome (GOLD analysis project Ga0070741, IMG submission 66440) | Surface soil microbial communities from Centralia Pennsylvania, which are recovering from an underground coalmine fire - Coalmine... | ecosystem: Environmental > Terrestrial > Soil > Unclassified ...
CGTGAACGACGTCGCGGCCGTGCCGTTGAAGCCGACCGCCGTCGCCCCGGTGAAGTTCGTCCCGCTGATCGACACGCTCGTCCCCACCGGCCCGCTCGTCGGCGAGAACGACGTCACCGTCGGCGGGCTCCCGGCCGAGCCGTAGCGCTGCAGGCACGTCGAGCCCGCGTTCGACCACTCCTCCTGCAGCCAGTAATGGTGGCCGTTGATGATCTGGTTGTAGCGCGAGCCGACGCTGCCGCCGAGAGCCGCCCCGAAGATCCAGGCGCACTTGTCCGATCCTTCGTAGCCGGCGCTGTCGTACCAGGCGTCCAGGTGCTCGTCGTTGATCGCCTCGCGGTGCTCGTGGCTCGCGACGTTGATCGTCGCGTCCGCGTCGTCGCCGTTCGGATGGTCGGTGTCGCAGCCGGGCGCGGCCGCGTATGGCTGGTTGGCGTAGATCAGGCCACCTGCGTAGCCGTGGTAGGCGCAGAACACCGAGTAGGAGCAGTCGCCCGGAGCGTCGCAGCTACCGACGTTCTTCGGCGTGAAGATGAAGAACTGCGTCGTCAGGTTCTTCACCCACCCCTGCGCGGCGACGACGTTGTTGATCTCCGTGACGAGCTGGGTGTCGCTCAGGCATTTCGGTGGCCCCCCGCACGACGAGTAGGCATTCGCCGGGAAGGGCGTCGTGTCGATCGTGTACCCGCCGAAGGTGGAGCTGTAGGCGATCGGCCCGGTGCCATCGTAGTACTGCGTCTCGACCGAGTAGACGTTCTGGTTCGACCCGCCGTCGGCGGCGACGTCCGTGAAGTAGCGGTTGATCAGGCTGACGTAGTTCGGGCTGACCGAGTAGCCCGACGGAATCCAGTAGATGGCGTACGTCTTGTTCGTCCGCATCACAGGCCCGCCGTGGTAAATGAGATTGCCCCAGCCGAGCCTCCGACCCACGCCGTGGGCGGGGACGTACCCGCCGGTGTGGCGGACCGTGGGACTGGGCCGGACGGAGCGGGCTGCCTGCGTCGAGCCGGCGGCGGCCGCCGCGGCGACGGCGGCGAGCAGAACGGCGATGCCCACCCACCGTGCTGAGCCGCCGCTCGCCCTGAGGGCGTTCGAGCGTCGTGTCATTCCCTTCCTTCGTTCGGGGACGGATACGGGGGTTCGGGGGATTTCAGCACACTCCCATACTCGCCGCCCGGCCGGAGTCCTGTCGTCCGTCCGAAGCGACCGTTTCGACGCTTGGTCGGCCGGGCGCCGCGTGCGCTCCACTCCCCGAACGAGGATGATCGGCGAGGCGGCCGCCGGTACCGACTCCGGCCGGCCCTCGGCGCGTTCAACGCGGCCAGGCGGAGGCGAGCCGGCGTCGCGTCACCTCCACGTGCTCGGGGAGCACCTTCACGTCCGCCAGCACGGGCATGAAGTTCGTGTCCCCGGCCCAGCGCGGCACGACGTGCATGTGCACGTGGTCGACCACGCCGGCGCCCGCGATCCGGCCGAGGTTCCAGCCGAGGTTGTACCCCTGCGGTGCGTACACCTCTGCCAGCGCGGCCATGCCCGAGGCGGCGAGCCGGTGCACCTCGACCACCTCGTCCGCGGACAGGTCGGCGAAATCGGCGAGATGGCGACGAGGCGCGACGAGCAGATGACCCGACGCGTACGGGTACTTGTTGAGGATGACGAGCGCCTCGACGCCCCGGCGGACGACCAGGCAGTCCTCGTCGTCTCCACCGTCTGCCCGGCAGAAGACGCACCCGGTCTGCTCGTCCGCCGTCGCGACGTACTCGAGACGCCACGGAGCCCACAGCTGCTTCGTCACGCGGTCAGCCTAATCGGTGCTGATCGTCCGGCGCCATGCAGCCGGCCTCGCCCCGGACGAGTGACTGTGGCGCCCCGTCTGAGACGGGACCGTGGCGCTCCGTTAGAAGAAGCGCTTATAGCGAAAGAAGCCGACGAGCACGACGACCGTCACGGCCATGATCCCGAGGATCGCCCAGAAACCCTCGGAGGTGTCGAAGCCGGGGAAGCGGGTGTTCATGCCGAAGATGCCGCTGATCAGCGTCAGGGGCAGGAGCACGACGCTGAACACGGTCAGCACCCGGAGAATGTCGTTCTGACGGTGGGAGATGACCGACTCGTTCGTCGACTCGAGCCCCTCGACGACCTCCTTGTAGTTGTCGAGGAGGTCCCAGATCCGTTCGGCGGCATCGACGATGTCGTCGAAGTAGACCTCGAGCTCCTCCGGCAGGAACCGGCGCGTGTGTCGCTCGAGCACGCGCAGAGTGGCCCGCTCCGGCTTGATGATCTTCCGGTAGGAGATGATCTCCTGCTTCACGTTCGAGATGTCGCGGACGACCTCCTCGGAGCGGCCCTCGAACATCTCGTCCTCGACCGTGTCGAGCTTGTGCCCGATCTTGTCGAGGATCGGGAAGCAGTAGTCGAACAGGTCGTCGAGGACGTGGTAGAAGAGGTAGCCGGAGCCCTTGCCGAACAGGGTCTCGCGGAGGTCGGCGTCCTCGCCGCAGCGCTCGAAGAGCCTCGTCACGGGGAGCAGCTCGACCGTCGGCAGGGTCACCAGGTAGCCGGAGCCGAGGAAGAAGTCGAGCTCGCCGGCGTTCAGGCGCTGGACCGTCTTGTCGTAGACCGGGAAGTGGAGGACGCCGAACAGATAGTTCGGGTACTCGTCGATCTTCGGCCGCTGGCGCTTCGAGAGGACGTCCTCGAGATCGAGCGGGTGCCAGCCGAAGCGCTGGCTGAGGGCGGCGATCTCCTCCGCGCTCGGAGCCGTCAGGTGCACCCAGACGAGGCCCCCGGCGTCGAGCTCAGCGAGCCGGTGCTCGCGATGCGTGAGCGCGATGTCCGCAGGCCGGGTCCGCCGACGCGTCCGCTTGATGCGGGGCAGGCTCGGCATGGGTACTGAGGGGATCCTCCGTCCTGAGCGCCATGTCAGAGATTCTACTCCCCGGGGCGCAGGCCCGAGCCGGCCCTGCCCGGGGGTCAGACCCGGGTTACGCCGTTCGGAGCGATGTCCACGGAGCTCATGCATCGGGTCGGACCCCGGCCGCCCAGGCCGCGGATCCCGGCCCAGAGCTCCAGCGAGCGCTGCCGGTGGCTCGACTAGGCTTGCGGAGTGGCGATCACGCTCGAGGAGCTCCAGCTCGCGACGCGGAACCACGGCCTGCCGCTCGAGGCGCTCCGCTATCCCGTCACGCCTGTCGGGCTCCACTACCTGCTCACCCACTTCGACGTCCCGGTGGTGCCCGACGGCTGGCGGCTCCGGGTCGGGGGGCAGGTGAAACGCGAGCTCACGCTGTCGCTGCACGACCTGCGCGCCCGACCGCCCACGACCTCGGTCGTGACGATGGAGTGCGCCGGCAACGGACGGGCGCACCTCGACCCGCGACCGGTGAGCCAGCCGTGGCGCTCCGAGGCGGTCGGGACCGGGGAGTGGACCGGCGTTCCGCTGCGCTCGCTGCTCGTCGAGGCGGGTGTTTCCCAGCGGGCGGAGGAGGTGCTCTTCTCCGGCTCCGACCGGGGCGTCGATGGCGGCGTCGAGCAGGCGTACGAACGGAGCTTGCCGCTCGACGAGGCCTTTCGGGAGGACGTCCTGCTCGCCTACGACCTGAACGGCGCGCCGCTTCCTCCGCAGCACGGCGCCCCGCTGCGGCTCGTCGTCCCCGGCTGGTACGGCATGACGAACGTGAAGTGGCTCGAGCGGATCACCGTCCTCGAGCGGCCGTTCGACGGCTACCAGCAGACGCGCGCGTACCGGCTGCGGCGCGACGAGGACGACGAGGGGATCCCGCTCACGCGCATCCGGCCGCGGGCGCTGATGGCGCCGCCGGGTATCCCGGACTTCCTCTCGCGCCACCGGATCGTGGACGCCGGCCCGTGCCCCCTCGAGGGCCGTGCCTGGTCGGGCCTCGCCCCGGTCGCAGCGGTCGAGGTGAGCGTCGACGGCGGCGCTGTCTGGACCGCCGCCGAGGTCGAGCCTCAGCTCGGCCCGTGGGCGTGGGCAGGCTGGCGCTTCGTCTGGGAGGCGGCGCCCGGCGACTACGAGCTCCTCTGCCGGGCACGCGACGAGGCCGGCAACGAGCAGCCGCTCGTCCCCGAGTGGAACGTCGGCGGGTATGCGAACAACGCCGTGCAGCGCGTCCCGGTGACGGTCAGGGCCTGAGCCTCTCTCCGGCGGGGCCGCGACGAGCGTGACGAGAAGACCGGCACCCACCGCCGGAATGACCGATCCTCCGCCGGCGAGTACCATCGCGGCATGGTCGAGCACGTCGGCACGCTGCAGCTCGTGCGGCAGGCGGTGGCGACGGCGTCGCTGTACGCGGCGACCGCGAGGCACGTCGTCCCGCGCGGCGGCTTCTCGTTCACGGCTCGGCTAGGCCGCGTCGACGACCGCCTCGTGTTCGTGGTCGGATCGCCGCGGTCGGGCACGACCATGCTCGCCCAGTCGATCGGCGCCGTGCCCGGATTCGTCGATCTGGGTGAGGTCGCTCCGCTCAAAGCCGCAGTGCCCGAGCTCGTCCGCCTGCCGGTGGAGCAGGCGGCACGTCAACTCCGCCGCGTGGTCGAGCGTGTCCGCAGGCTGGCGGCGGTGCGCGGACTCCGCTGCGTCGAGCAGACGCCAGAGGCCGCGTACCTCGTCGACGCGATCGCACGTGCCTATCCGCGTGCTCGCGTCGTCCACATCGTGCGCGACGGCCGCGACGTCGTCTGCTCGCTGCTCGAGCGCGGCTGGCTCAGCTTCGACCGGGACGGTCGTGACGACGTCGGCCAGCCGTACGGCGCAGACGCCCGCTTCTGGGTGGAGCCCGAGCGGCGCACGGAGTTCGAGAGCGCGAGCAACGCGACCCGCGCCGCGTGGGCCTGGCGGCGGTACGTGGGCGCGGCCCGGCAGCACGCCGACCACCTGCTCGAGCTGCGCTACGAGGAGGTCGTACGCGACCCCGTGTGCGCAGCGCAACGGCTCGCCGCGCACCTCGAGGCCGACTCCGACCGCCTCACGGCGGCGCTGGCGAGGGCGCACGAGCGCTCGGTCGGACGCTGGCGGCGCGACCTCTCGCCCGAGCAGCTCGCCGACGTCGAGCGCGAGGCCGGAGCGCTTCTGCGCGAGCTCGGCTACGCCTCGTAGGGTCCGTGCCGGCGGCGGCCGTGGCAGACCGGGTTCGCCCGCATCGGCGATCGTGGTTTCCGCCGATGGCAGGAAGCGGGTACGAGGCGAGCATGGATGGCGCAGAAGGAGGAGTACATGACCGCGCTCTGGATCACGCTCGCGATGGTGTTCGTGGTCGGCGTGCTCGTCTGGCTCGGATACGGACTGTTCGAGGTGAGCCCGCTCGCGCGCCACGGGGACCAGTTCCGTGACCCCCGCACGGGACGGCGCCGCTGGGAGAGCCCGCACCTGGAGACGCGCGACGAGTTCGAGCGGTCCCATCCCGCCTGAGCGACGCGCTCGGTTACGCCGGCGGCGGAGGTAGCCGGCGCGGCACGCGTCGGCGGCCCCCGCCGGCGCTCGATGCGCCTGGCAGGATTCGAACCTGCGGCCTTGCGCTCCGGAGGCGCACGCTCTATCCCCTGAGCTACAGGCGCGTTCGGCTCAGTCTACCCGGGGCGCGGCTCCCGCCATCGCGCCCGGGTGGTGGCGCCTCCAGGTGACGGCGGCGACGAAGCCGAGCAGCAGCGTGGGGACGACGGTAAGGAAGCGGTAGAGGAGAACCCCGGCCACCACCTTGGCATGCCCGCCGCCGAAGCCGACGAGCAGCGAGGTCAGGCCGAGCTCGACGACGCCGATACCGCCGGGCGTGATCGGGAGCGACCCGAGCACGCGGACGATCGACCAGGAGGAGAAGATCTCGACGCCGGTGAGTGCGCCCGACGAGACACCGATCACGCGCAGGCACACCCACAGCACGAAGAACACGCTCAGCTGCCCGGCCAGCGCACCGGCTGTGAGCACGTGCCAGCGCCGCCCGAGCAGCTCCAGCGTGTCGGTCCGGAAGCGGACGAGGCTCTCGCCGTCGAAGCGGACCGGACCGCGGCGCGCCAGGCGCTGTGCGAGCGCGGCCGCGCGTGCGGCGAGGTCGCCGGCCCAGCGGGCGAGATCCGCACTCGCGAGCGCGGCCGCGAACAGCGCGACGGCGGCGACGAAGACGACGAGTCCGGCCAGCGCGAACGTCTGCAGCAGCGGGTTCCGCTCGCCGACCACCGTCAGGAGGGCGAGCGCGACGGCCGGCGAGCCGAAGATCACGAGCTGGTTCCAGACGCCCGTGACGGCGACGGTGACCGCGACCTGCCGGGCCGTGTACCCCCAGCCGCGCAGCATTGCGAACGAGACGGCCATCCCCGGAGCCGCCCCGCCGGGAGCGACGTAGGTGCTCGCGGTCGAGGCCTGCGTGACGAGCAGCGCTCGCCACATTCCGAGCCCCGGCAGGCACGCCATCCAGGGCGGCGCGAAGGTGAGGATGTTGAGGACGGTTGCGCCCGCCACGGCGAGGATGCTGAGCCAGGAGAGTCCGCGTACGACGTCCCACACGTCCCGGTAGCTCGCGATCCGTGGAAGGACGAACGCGAACGTGAGCGCGGTGAGAGCGACGGCGAGCGCGACCGGCAGCAGGTGGCGGACCCGCCCGCGTCCGCTTGAGCGAGCCCTGCTCCGGCGGCGGACCTCGAGCTCTCGCACCGGCAGAACGTACAGCCGGCCGCGGCGAGTAGGGTACCGCCGTGCAGGTGTCCGCGAGCATCGCCGCGCTCCCGCTCGCGGAGACGTTCCGCATCGCGCGCGAGAGCCAGGACGTGGCCGAGGTGGTGCAGGTCTCGATCCACCACGGCGACGTGGTCGGCTACGGCGAGGCGGCGCCGATCGCGCGCTACGAGCAGTCGGCGGCGTCGGCGCTCGCCTACGTCGAGGAGCACGCGCCGCTTGTCGGCGACGACCCGTGGGCGCTCGACGAGATCCACGCCCGGCTACCGAGCCGCGAGCCGGCGGCCCGCTCCGCGCTCGACGCGGCCCTGCACGACCTGTGCGGGAAGCTGGCCGGGGTGCCGGTGTGGAGGCTGCTCGGCCTGCGACGCGCGGGGCCACCGACCTCGTGGACGATCGGGCTCGGCGATCCCGACGAGATGGCCCGCAAGGCGGAGCGAGCCGCGCAGGGTGGGCGCTTCCTCCGCCTGAAGCTCAAGCTCGGCGGCCGCGACGGGCTCGACGTCGAACGGGTTCGCTCGGTGCGCGCCGCCACGGCGCTCCCGCTCCAGGTCGACGTCAACGAGTACTGGTCGCTCGACGAGGCGCTCGATGCCCTCCCGCAGCTGGCCGCGCTCGGCGTCGAGTACTGCGAGCAACCGCTGCGGGCGGGCGACCGGGCGGGCGTCCGGCTCCGCGCGGCCTCGCCGCTCCCGATCTACGTCGACGAGGACTGCCACACGCTCGCCGACGTCCGCGCCTGCGCCGAGATCGCGCACGGGATCAACATCAAGCTGGGCAAGTCCGGCGGCATCCGGGAAGCGGTGCGGATGGCGCACGCCGCGCGCGCTCTCGGCCTCGGCGTCATGCTCGGCTGCATGGTCGAGTCCGGGCTCGGCATCGCCCCCGCCGCCCACATCGCGTCGCTCTGCGACCACGTCGACCTCGACGGCAACCTGCTCCTGCGCGGCGATCCGTGGCCCGGGATCGAGCTCGTCGACGGCGTACAGCTTCCTCCCGACACGCCCGGTCTCGGCGTTGCGCCCCGTGCGTGACGAGCTCGTCGACGGCCTTTCTCGCGTGGAGGCGGTCGACTGGGGCGGCGCCGCCGACGAGCTGCTCGGCGAGCGAGCCCGGGAGGGGCTCGCGGCAGCGGGCCGAGCGGCGTGAAGGAGAAGCGCTACCTCGTCCTCGCCGAGGACTACTCGGCTGATCCGCACTACGGCAAGACCGCTCGCGGCATCATCCGCTACGCGCTGACACCGGTCGTCGCGATGCTCGACTCGACGCGCGCCGGCGAGACGCAGGACGGGGTGCCGATCGTCGGCTCGGTCAACGAGGCGCTCTGTTTCAACCCGACGACGGCGATCGTCGGCGTGGCCACGGCCGGCGGTCGCTTCCCGCCCAAGTGGCGGGAGCTCCTGAAGAGCTGCATCGCCAAGGGGCTCGACGTCGAGAACGGCCTGCACGAGTTCGTCGCCGACGACCCGGAGCTGGCCGCGCTCGCCCGCCGTCACGGCGTCCGGCTCCGCGATCTGCGCCGTCCGCCCGAGCAGCTCGGCGTCCCGACCGGCGAGAACCTGCGGGTCGCGGCGCGGATCGTCCTCACCGTCGGCTCCGACTGCGCGATCGGGAAGATGACGGTCGCGCTCGAGCTCGACTTCGAGGCCCGCCGGCGCGGCCTCCCGTCGGCCTTCGTCCCCACCGGCCAGACGGGGATGGCGATCGCAGGGTGGGGGCTGGCCGTCGACGCCGTCGTCGCGGACTTCGTCGCAGGGGCGGCCGAGCGGCTCGTCGTCGAGGGCGCGGAGCGGGGCGGACGCCTGCTGTTCGTCGAGGGGCAGGGGGCGATCACGCACCCCGCCTACTCGGGGGTGACGCTCGGACTCGTGCACGGGTCGGCCCCGCACGCGTTCGTGCTCTGTCACCTCGCCGGCTCGACCGAGCACGAGGGCTTTCCCGGCCACCCGCTCGCGAGCCTGCCCGAGCTGGTCGAGCTGCACGAGCGCATCGCGCTGCGCGCTCGGCCGGCGCTGGTCGCCGCCGTCGCCGTCAACACGCGGCTCCTCGACGAGGACGCAGCGCGGGCGGCGATCGCCCAGGCGGCCGCCGAGACGGGGCTGCCGGCGGACGACCCTGTGCGCTTCGGGGCCGGACGGCTGCTCGACGCCGTGCTCGCCCGCCTGCCGGACCTGCCTTGACACGAACGCCTGTTCGATCTACCCTGACGAACGCGTGTTCGGAAAGGTGCTCATCGTCGTCGCGATCGCGACGCTGCTCGGGGCCGTGCTCGCCCGGCAGTCGACGGGGGCAGGGCGGGAGCAGAGGTACGTCGTCAGGCCCGGCGACACGCTGTGGGCGATCGCGTCGGCGCGCTACGCGGGCGACCCGCGCGAGGGCGTGTGGCGGATCGAGAGACGGAACCACCTGTCCGGCGCTGCGATCACGCCCGGCGAGCGGCTCGTGCTGCCGTCCGGCTAGGAGCCGGTCATCGGTGATCGCAGCTCCGTTCGACGGGAGCTCGCCCGCGGCTCGCCGTGCCGGCGTGCCCGCCGAGGGGACGCGGCGCAGGCACCCTACAATCGACGGGTGGACCTCGATCTCGTCTTCCTCGGCACCTCCGGATCGATGCCGACGGGCTTCCGCGGCGCCCCCGCGTTGCTCGTGCGGCGCGGCGGGGAGCGGCTGCTGTTCGACTGCGGCGAGGGAACGCAGCGGCAGCTGCTGCTCTCCTCCGTCGGTCTCGTCGACCTCGCCGAGGTCTTCCTGACCCACTACCACGCCGACCACTACCTCGGGCTGCCCGGCATGCTGAAGACGTTCGCCCTCCGCGGCCGCGAGCAACCGATCACGATCTACGGCCCGCCCGGGCTGCGCGAGCTGTTCGGCGATTTGCGTCGCATCTTCGGCCGGCTGACCTACGACTACCGGCTGGTCGAGCTGCGCCCCGGCGACGAGCTGGCGCGGGTCGGCTACCGGATCCAGGTGTTCCCGGTCCTGCACGGCGTCCGCGCCGCCGGCTACGCGATCGTCGAGGATGCTCGCCCCGGCCGGTTCGACGTGCGCAGGGCAGACGAGCTCGGCGTCCCCGCCGGCCCCGAACGCGGAGCGCTGCAGCGAGGGGAGCACGTCACGCTCGCGGACGGCCGGATCATCACGCCCGACCAGGTGCTCGGCCCGGCCCGCCGCGGACGCAAGCTCGCGATCACGGGCGACACCGCGCCGTCCTCGGAGGTGGTCGAGGCGGTCCGCGGTGCGGACGTGCTCGTGCACGAGGCGACGTTCCTCGAGGATGAGCAGGGGCGCGCCCGGGAGACGATGCACTCGACGGCGCTCGACGCGGCGCTCATCGCCCGCGAGGCCGAGGTGGCGCTGCTCGCGCTCGTCCACCTGTCCAACCGCTATCTCGGCCGCGACGCCGCCCGCGAGGCTCGCAGCGTGTTCGAGCCGACGGTGGTGCCGAAGGACTTCGATACGATCGACGTCGCGTTCGAGGAACGAGGCGGACCCCGGCTCGTGAAAGGCGGCGCGGTGTACGGCCGCGCGCAGGCACCCACCGCCGAGGAGACGGTCACCGTCGGCGAGGAAGGAGCGGCATGACCGAACTGGTCCAGGTAGCGCTCGCAGAGGACATCGCGGAGGCCGAGGAGATTCAGGCGATCCTCAGCTCGGCAGGGATCGCATCCGAGCTCGAGACGGCTGTCGACCACCACCCCTCGTCCACCGAGGATGCACCGCAGAAGGTGCTCGTGGCCGCCTCCGCCCTCGAGGCGGCGCTGCATGCGATCGAGGCCATGAGCGATCCCGACGAGGTCACCTCCGACTGAGGCGCTCCTCCTCCGGCCGGTGAGCTCGCCGGACTTCGGTCGCCGCGCGGAGTCGTACGACCGCATCCGGCCGGTCGACGACAGCTGGTGGGAGCTCTTCGAGCTCCTCGTCGCCGAGGCTGACCTGCGCGGCCGCCGCGTCCTCGACATCGGCTGCGGCACCGGGCGCCTGTGCGCGGCCCTCGCCGAGCGGGTCGGCGCGCGGGCGTGGGGTGTCGACGCCTCGCCCGAGATGCTCTCGGTCGCCGCGGCGAGGGTTCCGCGAGGCGTCGGCCTGCGCCAGAGCCGGGCCGAGCGGCTCCCGTTCACGGACGGCTGGTTCGAACGCGCCGTCATGTGGCTCGCCCTGCACCTGCTCGAGCGGCCGGCGGCGCTGCGCGAGGCGGCGCGCGTGCTCGGCCGCGAGGGCCGTCTCGCGGTCGTCACCTTCGATCCAGCGCACTTCGAGAGGCACTGGTTGAACCGCTTCTTCCCATCGATCGCCCGCATCGACCGCAGGCGCTTCCCCGACGAGGCAGGGCTGCGTGCCGAGCTCGCTGCCGCCGGTTTCGGCGCTGTCCGCTCCCTTCGCCTGAGCCAGCGCCGGACGCTGACGCGAGCGGAGGCGCTCGAGCGGATCCACGGGCGGCATATCTCCACCTTCGACCTCGTCTCGGAGGAGGAGCTCCGCTCCGGCAGCGAGCGGGCGGAGGCCGAGCTCCCCGACCGGGTCGAGCAGGCGCTCGAGTGGCTCCTCGTCGTCGCCGAGCAGCCGGGCGAGCCTCCAGCCGCGTAGCTCCCGTCGCCCGATGCGCCGTTGGCGCTCCTCCTGCCACTCGCCGTATTCGCGTCCGCCTCCCCCGTCGGCCGCGGACGCCCGAATCCGGCTGGCACGAGTGGGCGGGCATCGTCCGGTTCGTCCGTTCCTCTCGCTAGACTGCCCGGCGGTACGGAGTCCTTTAACCCGGTCCAGCGAGGCCGGAAAGGAGTCGGATGAACGCTGCACATGCTCCCGCCGGCGAGCGGGTGCTCCTCGACGCAGATGCGCTGCAGCGCACGCTCCACCGCATCGCCCACGAGATCATCGAGGGGAACGCCGATCTCGGGCGGGTCGCGCTCGTCGGCATCCACACCCGCGGCGTCTTCCTCGCCCAGCGGCTGCGCCGTCTGATCGAGGATTTCGCCGGCGTCCGCGTCGAGCTCGGCACGGTCGACATCACCTTCTACCGGGACGACGTGCACGTGCGCGGCCACGAGGCCCCGCTGCACCCGCAACCGCTCGTCCGCTCGACGCGCTTCGACTTCGCCCTCGAGGGCAAGACCTGCGTCCTCGTCGACGACGTCCTCTACACCGGCCGCACGATCCGCGCCGCCATCGAGGCGCTCTTCGACTACGGCCGGCCCGCGCGCGTGCAGCTCGCGGTCATCTGCGACCGCGGCCACCGCGAGCTCCCGATCCGGCCCGACTACGTCGGCAAGAACCTGCCGACCGCCCGTTCCGAGCGCGTCCAGGTGCAGCTCGTCGAGGTCGACGAGATCGATCGGGTGCTGCTCATCCCCGCCCCCGAGGAGGAGGTTCGGCCATGACCGAGATCCGCGTCATCCGGGAGGAGCTCCCGCCGGCCCGGCCGCGGCGACGGCACCTGCTCTCGATCCACGACCTGACGCGGGAGGACGTGGAGCGCCTGCTCGCGACCGCCCGCGCCTTCGAGCACGCGTCGCAGCGGGAGGTGAAGAAGCTGCCCACGCTGCGCGGCCGCACGGTCGTCAACCTCTTCTTCGAGGCGTCCACCCGGACGTCCTCGAGCTTCGAGCTCGCCGCCAAGCGCCTGTCCGCCGACGTCATGTCCGTGAAGGCGGCCGGCTCCTCCGTCGACAAGGGCGAGTCGCTGAAGGACACGGTGCTCACGCTCGACGCCTACAGCCCGGACGTGATCGTCATCCGCCATCCATCGATCGGCGCGCCGCAGCTCGTCGCCTCGGTCAGCGGCGCGCACGTCGTCAACGCGGGGGACGGCAAGCACCAGCACCCGACGCAGGCGCTCCTCGACCTGTACACGATCCGGGAGGAGCTCGGCCGGATCGAGGGCGTCCACGTCGCGATCGTAGGCGACGTCCTCCACTCGCGCGTCGCCCGGTCGAACATCCAGGCGCTCGTGCTGTGCGGCGCGCGCGTCACCGTCGTCGGCCCCCCGACGCTCGTCCCACGCGGGATCGAGACGATGGGCTGCGAGGTGTCGACGGACATCGGCGCGATCGCCGACGCGGACGTCGTCTACGTCCTGCGCATGCAGCGCGAGCGCATGCAGGCGGGCGCGGGCTACGTGCCGAGCCTGCGGGAGTACACCGCCCGCTGGGGCGTGACGCCGGAGCGGCTGCGGCCAGGCCAGAAGGTCATGCACCCGGGGCCGATGAACCGCGGCGTCGAGATCGACCCGCGCGTCGCCGACGCGCCGGCGTCGCTGATCGAGGCGCAGGTGCGGGCCGGGCTCGTCGTGCGCATGGCCGTGCTCTACGACCTGCTCACGCACGGGCCGGCGGCGGTGCCGGCGGCGGCCGCCGTGGAGGTGGCGTGATGATTCCGCTCTTCGCCCAAGACCTGCCCGGAGAGGACGTCGTCCTGCGCGGCGCCCGCGTGCTCGACCCGGCGGAGGGCGTCGACGCGGTGCTCGACGTGCGCGTCGACCGCGGCCTCGTCGCCGGCCTCGGCCTCGGCCTCGCCGCGAACGGACACCGCGTCGTCGACGGCGCGGGCCTCGTCCTCGCCCCGGCGTTCGTCGACCCCCACGTCCACCTGCGCACCCCGGGGCGGGAAGACGAGGAGACGATCGAGTCGGGCACGCTCGCCGCGGCCGCCGGCGGCTACTGCGCGATCCTGGCCATGCCGAACAGCGAGCCGGTCGTCGACTCGGCGGCCGTTCTCTCCTCGCTCGTCGAGCGCGCGCGGTCGGAGGCGGTCGTGCCCGTCGGCTTCCTGGCGGCGATCTCGAAGCGCCAGGCAGGGGAGAAGCTGACGGAGATGGCCGAGCTCGCGGACGCGGGAGCGGCCGGCTTCACCGACGACGGACGCCCGGTCGCCTCGCCCGCCCTCATGCGCCGCGCGCTCCAGTACAGCCCCGTCGCGGGCCGACGGGTTGCCGTCCACTGCGAGGAGCCGTCCCTCTCCCACGGCGGCCAGATGCACGAGGGCGTCGTCTCCGCACAGCTCGGCTTCGCCGGCTACCCCTCGCTCGCCGAGAGCGTCATGGTCGAGCGCGACCTGGCGATCGCCGCCTACGAGCGGCAGCCGGTCCACCTGCTCCACCTCTCCGCCCGCGAGTCGGTCGAGGCCCTCTCGCGCGCGCAGGCAGCGGGGGTGGCAGCCACGGGCGAGGTGACACCGCACCATCTGTGCCTGACCGACGAGGCCGTGCGCTCCCTCGACGCGAACGTGAAGATGAACCCGCCGCTGCGAAGCGCGGACGACCGCGAGGCGCTCCTCGGCGGGCTGCGCGACGGGACGATCTGCGCGGTCGCGACCGACCACGCGCCGCACGCGCGGCACGAGAAGGACGTGCCGTTCGAGGAGGCGCCGTTCGGGGTCACGGGCCTGGAGACGGCGTTCGCCGCGCTCAACACGCACCTGGTCGCGCCCGGGCTGCTCCGGCTGGAGACCCTGCTCGAGCGCATGTCGGCCGGGCCGGCGCGCGCCTACGGCCTCGAGCCGCCGCGGATCGCCGTGGGAGCGCCGGCGAACCTCGTCCTTCTCGACACCGAGTCGCCGTGGCGGGTGACGGAGGACTGCTTCCGCTCTCGCTCGGCGAACTCGTGGCTGCTCGGCCAGACGCTCAGGGGCAGGGTGCGGCTGACGATGGCTGCTGGCCGCGTGGTGTTCGCCGCGTGACCGGCTTCCTGCTGCTCGAGGACGGCGAGGTCTTCCCCGGCTCGTCCGTCGGCGCCGCAGGCGTGTCCTTCGGCGAGGCCGTGTTCACGACCGCGATGACGGGCTACCAGGAGCTCGTCACCGACCCGAGCTACGCGGGGCAGATCCTCTGCTTCACCGCGCCGATGGTCGGCAACTACGGGGTCGCGCCCGAGCGCAGCGAGTCGGACCGCGTCCACGTCCGCGGGGTGGTCATGCGCGAGGCGCGCGGCCCGGCCTGGACGGGGTGGCTCGCCCGAGCCGGCGTGGTCGCGCTCACCGGTGTCGACACCCGCTCGCTCGTCCTGCACGTGCGCGAGCACGGCGCCATGCGCGCGGCGATCGCCGCCGGGAAGGCGGACATCGCCGGGACGCTGGCCGCGGTTCGCGAGCAGCCGGCAATGGCGGGGCAGCCGCTCGCAGCACGGGTGTCCACCCCCGAGCCGGTCGTGGTCGCCGCTTCCGGGCACGTCCGGGTCGCCGTCGTCGACTACGGCTGCAAGCGCTCGATCCTGCGCCGGCTCGTGCGCGCGGGGGCGGCGGTGACCGTCTACCCGCACCACGTCGACGCGGACGAGCTGCTCGCGTACGACGGCGTGCTGCTATCGAACGGCCCAGGCGACCCGGAGCCGCTCCAGGCAGAGAGAGCAACCGTCTGTCACGTGCTCGGACGTGTCCCGGTGCTCGGCATCTGCCTCGGGCACCAGCTGCTCGCGCTCGCGACCGGGCACGAGACGTTCAAGCTGCCGTTCGGCCACCGCGGCGCCAACCACCCGGTCGTCGAGCGACGCTCGGGCCGGGTGCTCGTGACGAGCCAGAACCACGGCTTCGCGGTACGGCCGGTGGACGGGGGCGAGGCAACGCACGTGTCGCTCTACGACGGGACGGTCGAGGGCCTCGACTTTCCGCACCTCGCCGCGCGCTCGCTGCAGTTCCATCCGGAGGCGGGCCCGGGTCCGCACGACGCCTGGCCGCTGCTCGAGTCGTGGGTCGCGGGACTGAGGAGCGTCCGTGCCGCGGCGTAACGACATCGAGTCCATCTGCCTGATCGGCTCCGGGCCGATCGTGATCGGACAGGCGTGCGAGTTCGACTACGCCGGCTGCCAGGCGTTGAAGGTGCTGCGGGCGGACGGGTTCCGCACCGTCGTCGTCAACTCGAACCCGGCCACGATCATGACCGACCCCGGCTTCGCCGACCGCACGTACCTCGAACCGCTCGACCTCGAGGGGGTGGCGTCGGTGCTCGAGCGCGAGCGGCCGGATGCGCTGCTGCCGACGATGGGCGGGCAGACGGCGCTCAACCTCGCGCGGGCGCTCGCAGAGGAGGGGTTGCTCGAGCTGCTCGGCGTCGAGCTGATCGGCGCGCCGCTCGACGTCATCCAGCGGGCGGAGGACCGGCAGCTCTTCCGGGAGTGCGTGCGCAGCGTCGGCCTGCATGTGCCGGCGTCGCGCGTCGTCACCTCGCTCGAGCAGCTG
>Ga0070741_10011964_pt1 | contig 15846 bp, 16 predicted proteins | sample Coa_R1_4_FD_66440 | JGI IMG/M metagenome (GOLD analysis project Ga0070741, IMG submission 66440) | Surface soil microbial communities from Centralia Pennsylvania, which are recovering from an underground coalmine fire - Coalmine... | ecosystem: Environmental > Terrestrial > Soil > Unclassified ...
AACGCGTCGCGACGTGCAGGACGTCCTCCGCGCTGCCGAGCTCGCGGACGCGGCCCATGATCTCGATCCCGAACGGGACCGCGCGGCCCTTCGCCTCGAGGCGCTCGCGGAGCTCGGCCAGCTGCTCGACGAGCGCGGCGAGCGCGTCGGCGCGGTCGCGGCCGAGTAAAAAGCCGGGATGGAAGACGACGAGCTCGGCCTCGCAGGCGACTGCGATCCCGGCGGAGTGGTCGAGCATGCCGATCGCCATCCGCTGCTTCTTGTCGCGCTCCACGTGGCCGAGGAAGGCCGCGATCGGCGCGTGCACCGACAGGACGACGCCCGCGTCGCGCGCGACCTCGCCGAGCCGCTCCGCCCAGGGGTAGTCCATCCAGAACCCGCCCTCGAAGTCGATCTCGCACGCCGTGTAGCCTCGTGCGACGAGATCCTCGACGGCCGCCTCCGCGCTCTCGCGCGAAGGGATGTGCGCCGGCCCGAAGCGGATCGCTCCCACGGCGCAAGTCTGACAGCGACGGCGCAGGGTCTGTCCGATGCCGTTTCTACGCTTTTTGCATGCCGAAGCGCCCGTCGCGGATCGACCTCCTCGAGCTGGACATCGACCTGCGCCTCGCCGACCTCTGGCGCGAGGCCGGGGAGATCACGGACTGGAACATCGAGATCGTCGCCGCGTTCATGCGCGCGGCGTACGGCAAGGGGTACTGCGACGCGCTGACCGAGGAATCGCCCGGGTCCCTCTGCCTGGAGCACGGCTACCGCGTCCCTGCGCGCAAGCCGGAGCCGTCCCGGGAGCGCTAAGCCGTCAGTTGTGGTCCGGGTACGCGGCCGTGCCCGCGTTCCCGGCGGCGCCCGCCGCGCCGGCGGAGCGTTCCACCGGCGGCGACCGCCTGCTCGAAGGCCGACGGATCGCAGGTCGAGAGGTTTGTCGTGGCCGCCGAGCGGGATTGCCCCGTTGCCGCTGCGGGCGTCGTGAGCAGGCCGCCCGTCAGGATCAGAACGAGCGGTGCACGTGCCAGGCCACGATCCACCCGATCCGCCTCATCGGCGCGCCAGGCCGACGCTACTGGACCCCCTGCGGCGGAGAAAGGGGAGGACGTCCGGCTAAAATCGCTGCGTGGCCCGGAAGCGCAGCCCGGCGCGCCTGATCGTCGCGCTGTCGGTCGCCGCCGCGCTCGCCGTCTTCCTGCTCTACACGGCGCTCGCGGGCGACACGCTCGCCGCTCTCAAGCCGAGCCAGCTCACGGCGAAGTCGGGCCGGGTCGAGCTCAGCGGAATCGTCATCGGCCCCGTCACCGGCGACCCGCACAGCGCCGGAGGCATGCACTTTCGCCTGCGCGACCGGGCCGGGAAGTCGAGCGTGCCGATCGTCTATCGCGGCTCGAGGCCCGACCTCTTCCGGGTCGGCCGCGAGGTCTACCTCCACGGCCGGCTCGAGAACGGCGTCTTCGTCGGCGAGCGCGACTCGCTCGTCACGAAGTGCCCGTCGAAGTACGCGCCGGCGAAGTAGTGCGCGCCGATGCCTGAGCTGGGCCGCGCCGCACTCGTCGTCTGCCTCGGCCTCTGCGCGTACGCCGCGGTTGCCGGCGCGCTTGCCGGGCACCGCCGCCGGCGCCGCCTCGCTCTCTCGGCCCAGAACGCACTACTCGCGGCCTTCGGGGCGGCCGCGGTCGCTGCCGGAGTCCTGCTCGCCGCGCTCCTCGGCCGCGACTTCACGAACGTCTACGTGGCCGACCACACGAGCCGTAAGCTGCCGACGCCGTACGCGATCTCTGCGTTCTGGGGCGGCCAGGAGGGATCGCTCCTCCTCTGGCTCCTGATCCTGACCGGCTTCTCGGCCGCAGCCGTCCTGCTCGACCGCCGCGCCGGCCGCGACCTCCTCGCGTGGACGGTGCCGGTGCTCGGCGTCGTCGGCTCGTTCTTCGCGCTCCTGCTCGTCGCGGTCGCGAGCCCGTTCGCGACGCAGGTCGCGCCCGCCGACGGCGCCGGCCTCAACCCGAGCCTGCAGAACCCGTACATGATCATCCACCCGCCGATGCTCTATCTCGGCTACGTCGGGCTGACGATCCCGTTCGCGTTCGCGATGGGGGCGCTGCTCTCGGGCCGCACGGACGAGCGGTGGATCGTCGCGACGCGCCGGTGGACGCTCGCGGCCTGGGCGTTCCTCGGGGTCGGCCAGCTTCTCGGCGCCCACTGGGCCTACGTCGAGGTCGGCTGGGGCGGCTACTACGCCTGGGATCCCGTCGAGAACGCCGCGCTGATGCCGTGGCTCGCGGCGACGGCGTTCCTCCACTCGGTCATGGTGCAGGAGAAGAAGGGGATGCTGAAGGTCTGGAACATGCTGCTCGTCGTCCTCGCCTTCTGCCTCTCGCTGTTCGGCACCTTCCTGACGCGCTCGGGCGTCATCAACTCGATCCACTCCTTCACGCAGAGCTCGATCGGACCGTGGTTCCTCGGCTTCATCTGCTTCGTCACCGCCGGCGCCCTGACGCTCATCTACCTGCGGCTGCCGCTCCTTCGGGCGAAGACCCGCCTCGAGTCGATCGTCTCGCGCGAGGCGACGTTCCTCTACAACAACCTGCTGCTCGTCGCGTTCACGCTGACGATCCTCTGGGGCGTCACGTTCCCGCTCCTCTCGGCGGCTGTGCGCGGCACGCCGGTCACGGTCGGACGGCCGTACTACGACTTCTTCCTGCGCGCGTTCGGGCTGCCGTTGCTGCTCCTGATGGGGATCGGGCCGCTGATCGCGTGGCGGAGGGCCTCGTTGCGGTCGCTCTGGCGGACGCTCGGCTGGCCCGCCGCGGCCGCGCTCGGCGCCGGTGCAGCGCTCGTCGCGGCCGGGGCCGGCTCGTCCAAGCCCGGCCTGATCGCCTACACGTTCGCCGCGTTCGTGCTCGCGTCGATCGCGCTCGAGTTCGCGCGCGGGACGAGCGCGAGGCGCGCCCTGACCGGCACCTCCTGGCCGGCCGCCTTCGGCGAACTCGTCGCGCGGAACCGTCGCCGGTACGGCGGCTACGTCGTCCACGCGGCCGTCGTCCTGCTCGCGATCGGCGTCGCGGGTTCGAGCGCCTACCAGACCGTCCGGGAGGCGAAGCTGCGGCCGGGGCAGTCGCTCCGCGCGGCGGGCTTCACGGCGACCTACCGCGGTCTTCGCACCGAGAGCCACGCGAACTACCAGGGCGTCCGGGCCCGCGTCGACCTCTACCGCGGCGGCAACCTCGTCGGCACGGTCGAGCCGGGCAAGAACCGCTATATCGCCGAGAACCAGGTCTCGAACGAGATGGCGATCCACAGCGACTGGCTCCGCGCCGAGGACGTCGACCTGATCGCCGACCAGGTGAACAACGACGGCAGCATCTATCTGAAGGTGCTCGTGAAGCCGCTCGTGAACCTGATCTGGCTTGCGGGGATCGTCTTCGTCGCCGGCGCGGTGATCGCGCTCTGGCCGGACGCGCGCGAGGAGCGGCGCCTCGCCGCCCGCTACAGCCGCGCCGAGGTCCTCGCCGAGGCCTGATGTACGCGGCGGCGCTCGCCCTCGGTGCCGTGCTCGCCGTCGCGGCCGTCGTGTTCGTCGCGCGGCCGTTCCTGCGCCGGCCGGTCGTCGCGAGCGACGCGCTCGACGAGCCGGGGCCGCTCGAGCGGCGGCGGCTCGAGCTCGAGGAGGAGCGCGACCGGGCGCTCGCGGCACTGAAGGAGCTCGAGTTCGACCATCGCACCGGCAAGGTCTCCGACGACGATTACCGCGAGCTCGTGGGGCCGCTGCGCGCGCGTGCGGCGGAGGCTCTTCGCGCGCTCGAGCCGCGGGCGGAGGAGGCGCTGGCGGGCCGTTTACACCGGCGGAACCGCGGGCACGGACGCGAGGTGACCGCCGAGGTGCAGCCGCCGACGCTCCCTCAGGAGCCGGCGCCCGAGCCGCTCACGCCGCCTGCACCGCCCACCATCCCCGAGCCGACGCCGGTCCCGAGCGAGCCCCCGGCGCCCCCGCAGGTGCCCGAACCGGCGCCGGTCCCGCACGAGCCGCCCGTTCCGGGCGGCGTCGACGCGCGTTCGCGACCGTTCTAGACTGAGAGCCGGTAGGGCCCGCCGCCCCGGCGGCGAAACTCCAGGTCGTGGGTCTGCGCGTCCTCATCCCGCTCGCCCTCGTGCTCGCGCTCGTCGCCGCGACACCCGCCGCGGCCGACCTCTACAAGAAGAAGCAGTCGGTCGACGCGCAGATCGCCGACCTGCAGGGCAAGGTGGCGGAGACGCGCGAGCAGGAGAACGCGCTGAAGGACGAGATCGCGGGTGTCTCGACCGAGATCCGCTCGCTGGAACGGCAGGTCGGCGACGTCTCGCTGCGCCTGCAGCCTCTCGAGCACGAGCTCGTGCTGCGCGAGCTGAAGCTGAACCGGCTGAACGCGCTCTTCCAGGTGCAGACGCAGCGGCTCGAGTTCCTCCGCCGCGAGTACGCCGTGGCGCTCGCGCGCCTGAATGCGCGCCTCGTCGCGATCTACGAGGGTGGAGAGACGGATCCACTCGCGGTCGTCCTGTCGGTCTCCCGCTTCTCCGACTTCCTCGACGCGATCGACTACATCCGCCAGATCGGCGACGAGGACAAGCGGATCACCGACGAGGTGGCCACGGCGAAGGCCGACGTGAAGACCGCGCGCGAGCACACGGTTGCGATGCGGAAGGTCGTCGCCCAGGAGGCGCGCGTCGTGGCTGTGCGGGTGGAGCAGGTGCGCCAGCTGCGCGACGAGCTGATCGCGCACCACGCATCGCTCGCGGCGGCGCGCGCGAAGAAGCGCCAGAGCCTCGCGTCGCTGACGGAGCAGGAGCGCCAGGAGGCGAGCGAGATGGACGCGCTCGCGGCCGTCAGCGACGAGCTCGCGCAGAAGATCCGCGCGGCGGAGGCCGCCGCCGCGGCGGCGCGCGCGGCGGCGGAGGCACAGGCTCAGGCGCAGGCGAGCGGCGGCAGCGACCAGACCGCGCCGCCGCCGCCGACCGTCTCGGCGGGAACGCCGTCCGCGTCGGGACTGATCTGGCCGGTCAACGGGCCCGTCACGAGCCCGTTCGGGTGGCGCTGGGGCCGCATGCACGAGGGGATCGACATCGGCGTCCCCGACGGCACTCCGATCGTGGCCGCCGCCTCGGGCATCGTCATCTACGCCGGCTGGCTCGGCGGCTACGGCAACCTCGTGGTGATCGACCACGGGAACGGCCTCGCGACGGCGTACGGCCATCAGTCGCAGATTGCCGTCTCGAACGGGCAGTCCGTGGCACAGGGCCAGGTGATCGGCTACGTCGGCTGCACCGGCCACTGCTTCGGCCCGCACCTGCACTTCGAGGTGCGCGTCAACGGCGGCGCGGTCGACCCGCTCGGATACCTGTAGACCGCGCTGGTTTCAAACGGGCGCGGCTCGGGGCATGGACCGGCTGAGGTTCGTCTCCCGACGACGCCGGCCGCCTCTCTGACGGGGCGGCCGGTGGTCTTTCAGGGCCTCGTCAGCGCTGCGCGAGACGTCACGTAACCCCGAACGTCTGCGCGAGGAGGAACACGTTCAGCGCCGAGATCAGCGCCGCCACGATCGCCGCGGCCGCCGTCGTCAGGCGCCGGTTCGCGAGAACGCCCATCACCTCCCGCCGGCTCGTGAACATCACCAGCGGCACGAGCGCGAACGGGATCCCGAAGGAGAGCACGACCTGCGAGATCACGAGCGTCCGGGAGGGGTCGAGCCCGATCCCGATCACGACGAACGCGGGCACCATGGTCACGAGCCGCCGCACGAAGATCGGGATCTGCCGCGCGATGAATCCCTGCATCACCACCTGCCCGGACAGCGTCCCGACCGCCGAGCTCGAGAGTCCGGAGGCGAGCAGCGCGAGCGCGAAGATCGTGCTCGACGCGCCTCCCAGGATCGGGTTGAGCGTCTTGTGCGCCGTCTCGAGCGAGTCGACGTCGTGGAGGCCGGTCCGGAAGAAGGTGCTCGCCGCCATCACGAGCATCGCCATGTTGATCAACCCCGCGAGCGTCATCGCGATCAGCACATCGATGGTCGTGTAGCGCACGAGACGTCGAGCCTCGTCGTCGCTCTCCGGCACGATCCGGCTCTGGGTCAGCGCCGAGTGCAGGTAGATCACGTGCGGCATGACGGTCGCGCCGAGGATCCCGACCGCGAGCAGAACCGACTCGCTGCCCTGGAACGCGGGGACGACGGCGTGGCGGGCGACGATGCCGAGCGGGGGGTTCGCGTAGAAGAGCTCGATCAGGTAGCAGACGCCGATCACGCCGACGATGGCCGCGATCGTGGCCTCGAGCGGACGGAAGCCGAACCGCTGGAGGCCGAGGATCGCGAACGCGGCGATCCCCGTCAGCACCGCGGCCGGGAAGAGGCCGACGCCGAGCAGCAGGTGGAAACCGAGCGCCGCGCCGAGGAACTCCGCGAGATCCGTCGCCATCGCGATCGCCTCGGCCTGCAGCCACAGCGCGATCGAGACACGGCGCGAGAAGCGCTCGCGGCAGACCTCCGGCAGGTTGCGTCCCGTGGCGATCCCGAGCTTCGCCGAGAGCGTCTGGATCAGCATCGCCATCAGGTTCGAGGCGACGATCACCCAGACGAGCGTGTAGCCGTACTTGGAGCCGCCGGCGATGTTCGTGGCGAAGTTGCCGGGATCCATGTACGCGACACAGGCGATGAAGGCCGGGCCGAGGAACGGCAGGAGGCCGAACCGGCGCTGTCCACGCAGGACGAGCTCGCCGTGCCGAAGGGCGCGGTCCGCCGTCGCGACGCGGGTCGCCATCATCGTCGACAGCTTACTCGAAGGTTTAGACGCGGCTAAACCGCGTTCGCAGCCTCGAGCCGAACGAGGTGGAGATCGGGGAGGTTGCGGTGCCGCTCGTCGAGATCGAAGCCGTATCCGACGAAGAACTCGTCCGGGACCGTGAAGCCGACGTACCGAAGCGGTAGGTCGTCGACGAGGCGGCGGTACGGCCGGTCGAGGAGCGTCGCGGCGGCGAGCGTGCGTGGAGAACGGAGCCGCAAGGTCTGGAGCAGCCAGTTCAGCGTCAGGCCCGTGTCGATCACGTCCTCGACGAGGAGCACGTCCTGCCCGTCGATCGCGGCGTCGAGGTCCTTCAGCAGCCGGACGCCGCTGCGTCCACCCGTCCCGGCGCCGCCGTAGCCGGCGAGCTCCACGAAGTCGAGGCGATGCGTGATCGGCACGGCGCGCGAGAGGTCGGCGATGAAGACGAAGCTCGACTTCAGCAGGCCGATGAGGAGCGGGTCGCGGCCCGCGTAGTCCTCGGCGATCTGTGCGCCGAGCTCCGCGACCCGGGCGGCGATCTCCTCGGCGGCGAGGTACAGCTCGCCGATCGCCGGATCGCGGACTATGAGGCCAGATCGAGCTTGTATCGCTGCGCCAGACGCTCGATGTCGCGCTTGTAGAACAGCTTGATCCGGATCTCCGGGTACCGCTCGCGCAGCTTGCGCAGCTTCCGGTTCTTGCGGGTCACGAGGGACTGCTTCATGACGGTGATCTCGACGTAGAGGTCCTGCTCGGGCAGGTAGAAGTCGGGGGTGAACGCCTCGAGAACGCGTCCGTCCTCGTCCTGCTCGAGCACGAACGTCGTCGGCTCGTACTCCCAGGGGATCCCGTAGTAGTCGAGGACCTTCGCGCACTCGAGCTCGGCCTCGTTCGCGAACTGGGGCGGCTCCTTCCCTGCATATGCGACGAAAGGCGGTGCGTCGAGCGCCACCCGCATCAGGTTACCGGCCGGTCCGGACGCATAAACGCCGTGCACCCGGTAAAACACCGCGCGCCATGGTACGGCTTCGGCTGATCCCGCAGAAGAGGGAGTTCTTCGACCTCTACTGCAAGGCCTCTGCGAACGCCGTCGAGATCGCGCGCCTCCTCGTCGAGCTGCTCGAGCGGTTCCCCGATGGCCTCGCCGACCTCCAGCGCCGGATCAAGCAGTGCGAGCGGCGCGGGGACACGCTGACGTACGACCTCGTCGACCTTCTGAACCGGACGTTCGTGACGCCGTTCGACCGGGACGACATGTACCGCCTTGCGGGAGCGCTCGACGACATCTGCGACTTCGTCGACGAGGTCGCCGACAACGTGGGCCTCTACGGCGTCCGCCAGATCCCCCCGGAGGCTCGTCAGCAGGCCGATGTCGTCGTCCGCGCCGCGCAGAAGCTGGACGAGGCGGTCGGGCTGCTCGAGGGCTTCCGAGACTCGAAGCAGCAGCTCGTCGAGCTGCGCCAGCTCGAGGACGAGGGCGACCGGATCGTCCGCGACGCCGTCGCCGGCCTCTTTCGTTCCGGCCAGGACGCGATCTCGATCATCCGCTGGAAAGAGCTGCACGAGGAGCTCGAGGAGGCGGTCGACGCCTGCGAGAACGCCGCCGACGTGCTCGAAGCGATCCTGGTCAAGAACCGCTGAGGCCGCGGCCGTGAATACGGCGCTGCTCGTCGTCGTGATCGTCGTGGCACTCGGCTTCGACTTCACGAACGGCTTCCACGACACCGCGAACGCGGTCGCCACGTCGGTCTCGACGCGCGCACTCGGTCCTCGTACCGCCGTCGCGATCGCGGCGGCGGCGAACCTCGCCGGCGCGTTCGTGACGACGGCCGTCGCGAAGACGATCGGCAAGGGGATCGTCGACTCGGACCTCGCGACGACGAGGACGGTGCTCGCTGCGCTGATCGGCGCGATCGTCTGGAACCTGATCACGTGGTGGCGCGGGCTGCCGTCGTCCTCCTCTCACGCGCTCATCGGCGGCCTCGTCGGAGCGGCGATGGCGCAGTCGTGGACGCAGGGAGTGGAGTGGCACGGGCTCGCGCACAACGTCGCGATTCCGGCCGTCGTCGCGCCCGGGATCGCGTTCTTCTCGGCCCTTCTTCTCCTCGTCGCCATCTATTGGGTGTTCGTGCGCGCGACGCCGGGCGTCGCGAACCGCGGCTTCCGGCTCGGCCAGATCGCCTCCGGAACCTGGGTCTCGTTCACCCACGGGGCGAACGACGCGCAGAAGACGATGGGCGTCATCACGCTCGCACTCGTCGCGAGCGGCCACCAGGCGGAGTTCGACCACATCCCGGCCTGGGTCGTCGTCGCGGCCGGGCTTGCGATCGCCGCCGGCACGTACGCGGGCGGCTGGCGGATCATGCGGACGCTCGGCCAGCGGCTGTACAAGATCGAGCCGCCGGCGGGCTTCGCCGCCCAGACGACGGCCGGGGCGACGATCTACCTCGCCACGCACTTCGGGTACCCGCTCTCGACGACGCACGTGATCTCTGGCTCCGTACTGGGGGCGGGAGCGACGAGGAACCTCTCGGCGGTGCGCTGGGGCGTGGCCGGGAACATCGTTTTTGCCTGGATCCTGACGATCCCCGCATCCGGCCTCGTCGCGGCGGCTTGTTACTGGCCCATTGTGGGAATCTTCGGAACATGAGCGACGGCGCGCTGGACGAGCTCCACGAACGACTGGCGATCGCCACCGACCTCGCGAAGGTCCAGATGCTCCTCTTCTGGGACCAGCGGACGATGATGCCGCCGGCCGGGGCTACCGGCCGCGCCGACCAGCTTGCGACGATCACGCGCCTCCTCCACGAGCGGTGGACGGACGAGCGGCTCGGGGAGCTCCTCGACGAGCTCGGCCCGTACGGCGAGTCGCTCGACTACGACTCCGACGACGCGGCCCTGATCCGTTTCGCGGCGCGCGAGCACGACAAGGCGAGGCGGGTGCCGCCGGCGCTGCGTGCCGAGATGACGCGCGCGGCGTCGCTCGCGCTACCGGTATGGGAGCAGGCGCGGCGGGAGTCGGACTGGGCGCTCTTCGCCCCGTGCCTCGAGCACAATCTCGACCTGCGCCGCGAGTACGTCGCCTGTTTCGACGGGCTCGAGGAGCCGTACGACGCGCTCCTCGACGAGTACGAGCCGGGGATGAAGACCTCCGAGGTTCGCACCGTCTTTGAGCAGCTGAAGGACGAGCTCGTCGAGCTGATCGCCGACGTTCGCGAGCACGAGCTCGACACGTCGTTCCTCTCCGGATCGTTCCCGGTCGAGCGCCAGTGGGAGCTCGAGCGGCGGTTGCTCGAGCGCCTCGGTGCCGGGCGTGACTCCTGGCGCCTCGACGAGACCGTCCACCCGTTTGCCTCGAGCCTGGGACCGCTCGACGTCCGGATCACGACGAAGCACCGGGCCGACTGCCCCGACTCGCTGTTCTCGACCCTGCACGAGTTCGGTCACGGCCTGTACGAGCACCAGGTCAGCCTCGATCTCGCACGGACGCCGCTCTGCCGCGGCAGCTCGCTCGGCGTGCACGAGTCGCAGAGCCGGATGTGGGAGAACCTCGTGGGGCGCGGCCTCCCGTTCTGGCGCCACTTCTACGGCGAGGTCCGGGAGGCGTTCCCGGAGGCGCTCGGCGGCGTCGACCTCGACAGGTTCTACCGGGCGATCAACAAGGTCGAGCCCTCGCTGATCAGGATCGAGGCCGACGAGGTGACCTACAGCCTCCACATCATCCTGCGCTTCGAGCTCGAGCAGGACCTCCTCGGCGGCGGCGTCGACGTGGCGGCGGTGCCGGACGTCTGGGCGGAGCGGATGGACGAGTACCTCGGGGTCGACGTGCCCGACGTCGCCGACGGGCCGCTCCAGGACATGCACTGGGCGGCCGGCCACATCGGCTACTTCTCGACCTACGCCCTCGGCAACGTGATCTCCGTCCAGCTGTGGGAACGCCTCCGACAGGACCTGACCGACCTGGACGAGCAGCTCGAGCGCGGCGAGTTCCGGCCGCTCCGTGAGTGGCTCGGCGACCACGTCCACCGGCACGGGCGCAAGCTCATGCCGAAAGAGCTGCTCGAGCGCGTCGTCGGCGGCCCTCTCGACCCCGGCCCGTACGTCTCCTACCTGAAGCGCAAGCTCGGCGACGTCTACCGGCTGCCGGTCGGCGCCTAGACTCTTCGCGATGGCGGCCGCCTACGGCACCGTGACGATCGCCCACATCTCCGACATCCACTGCGGCGGTCCGTACTTCGTCCCGAACCTGATGGAGCGGGCGATCAGCGAGATCAACGAGCTCGCGCCGAGCATCGTGATCTGCTCGGGCGACCTGACGACCTTCGGCTTCAAGCCCGAGTACCTCCAGGCGAAGGCCTACCTCGACCGGATCGAGTGCGAGTCGATGGTCGTCGTGCCCGGAAACCACGACGCGCGGAACGTCGGCTACGTGCACTTCGAGGAGATGTTCGGCGAGCGCAGCTCGGTGCTGCGCAAGGAGGGCGTCACGGTCGTCGCGGTCGACTCGACGGAGCCCGACCTCGACCACGGCCAGATCGGCCGCGGCCGCTACCGGTGGATCGAGGAGGAGTTCTCCTACCCGGCCGACATCAGGATCTTCGTCCTCCACCACCACTTGCTGCCCGTCCCCGGAACGGGGCGCGAGCGCAACGTCGTCTACGACGCCGGCGATGCCATCGAATGCCTCCAGCGCGCCGGCGTCGACTTCGTCCTCTCCGGCCACAAGCACGTCCCTTACGCATGGCGGCTCGAGGACATGTTCATCATCAACACCGGCACGGTCTCGTCGCTCCGCCTCCGCGGCAACACGCGGCCCTGTTACAACGTGATCGAGATCACAGGCGCCCACGTGGACGTCTGGCGGAAGTACCCGTACCACGGGCAGGAGCGGATCATCCAGTTCTCGACCGACACGCTCGCGTACGAGAAGTACACGGCGCGGATCGAGAACGAGATCACGGCCAGGACATGAGGCGGGCAGTCGCGGTGATCGACGGGGAGCACTACGCTCCCGTGGTTCGGGACGCCCTCGCGGAGCTGCCCTACGACTTCGCGTGCGCCGTGCTCGTCGGCGGCACGGAGAAGCTGCGAGGCCGCGACGATTACGGCGTTCCGCTCGCAGATTCGGTCGAGGAGGCGATCGAAGAGCACGAGCCCGAGCTCGTCGTCGACCTGTCGGACGAGCCCGTGCTCGGGCCGCCGGACCGTCTCCGGCTCGCAAGCCGCGTCCTCGCGCTCGGCATGCCGTACGTCGGTCCCGACTTCCGGTTCGACCCGCCGCCGCTCGAGCCGTTTCCCCTGCCCTCGCTCTCGATCGTCGGGACGGGGAAACGGGTCGGGAAGACGGCGGTCGCGGGATATGTCGCGCGGCTGCTGGGCGCGGAGCGCGACGTCGTCGTCGTGGCGATGGGGCGCGGCGGCCCGGCCGAGCCCGAGCTCGCCGAGCTCGAGCCGCGCGTCGACGACCTCCTCCGGCTCGCGCGCGCCGGGCGCCACGCGGCCTCGGACTACCTCGAGGACGCCGCGCTCGCCGGCGTCGTGACCGTCGGCTGCCGGCGTTGCGGCGGGGGTCTCGCCGGCGCCACCGCCGCCTCGAACGTCCCTGCCGGCGCGGCGCTCGCCGCCGCACGCTCGCCGGATCTCGTCGTCTTCGAGGGGAGCGGCGCCTCGCTGCCCCCGATCGCGACAGCCCGCAGGCTCCTCGTCGCCTCGGCACAGCAGGATCCCGCGCTCGCCGCCGGCTACCTGAACGCGTACCGCATCCTCGTCTCCGATCTCGTCGTCCTGACGATGGCCGAGGAGGGCTCTCGCTACGAGGACGTGCGGCGCGCGCTCCTCGGCGTGAAGGAGCTGCCCGTGGTGGCGTGCGTCCTCCGGCCGCGGCCGGTCGAGCCGGTGGCCGGCAAGCGGGTCGCCTACTTCACGACTGCGCAGCCGCACGCGCACGCGCGGCTCGGGGCGCATCTGCGCGACGCGCACGGCGCCGATCTCGAGTTCGTCTCGGGAAACCTGGCGAGCCGACCCGCGTTGCGCGAGGATCTGCAGCGCGTGCCGGCCGGCGTCGAGACGTACCTGATCGAGATCAAGGCGGCGGCGATCGACGTCGTCGCCGAGGAGGCGGCGCGGCGCGGGGTGGAGGCGGTCTTCGTCGACAACGAGGTGCTCCCCCTTCCTGGCGAGCCCGATCTCGACGCGGAGCTCCGCGCGCTCGCGGACGCCGCGGTAGCCGAGGCGGTTGTCTCGTGACGGAGCAACGTCGTCAGGACCCGTTGCCGCTCGGACTCGAGGGCGACCTCCCGTACTCGAAGGGCCTCCTCGCCAGGGCGCTGATGGCGACCGGCGTGACGGCGGTGCGGGCGTACGAGCTCGCGCTCCGCGTCGAGACGGAGCTGAACGAGCGGCGGGGGCCTATCGACTTCGACCGGCTCGAAGAGCTGGCGCAGGAGGTGCTCGGCGAGAACGAGGGCGTGAAGGCGGTTCGCAGGCTGCGGCGATACCGCGAGCTGCAGCAGCTCGACGTCCCGATCGTCCTGCTGATCGGCGGCGGAACAGGGACGGGGAAGTCGACGGTCGCCACCGAGATCGCCTACCGGCTCGGCATCACCCGCGTCACCTCGACGGACTTCATCAGGCAGACGATGCGCGCCTTCTTCTCGCGCGAGTTCATGCCGTCGATCCACTACTCGAGCTTCGAGGCAGGCGAGGCGGCGGTTGCGGCCGACGAGGAGACGAGCGATCCCGTCCTGCTCGGCTTCCTCGACCAGACGCGCAACGTGCTCGTCGGCGTGCGCGCGGCGGTCGACCGCGCGCTCCAGGAGGGCTGGTCGATGGTGCTCGAGGGCGTCCATCTCGTTCCCGGAATGCTCCCGCCGATCGAGGGCGCGCTGGCGGTTCACGTCGTCCTGGAGATCGAGGACGAGGAGGAGCACTCGGCGCACTTCTTCGTCCGCGACGCCGGTACGGACGGCCTGCGGCCCGTCGACCGCTACCTCGAGGCTCTCGGCGACATCCGCTTCATCCAGGACTACATCGTCGAGCGGGCGCGGCGCGCCGGCGTTCCGGTCGTCGAGAACAGCAGCATCGAGCTGACGATCGCGACCGTGATGGAGCTCGTGCTCTCGACCGCCGAGCGGGTGGAGGCGGTGCGTGGCTGAGGCGGTCGAGGCGGCGTTCCCGGCGGAGGTGGCGATGCCGCCGATCCGCCCGCCGCAATGCGTCTGCGAGCTGACCGCGCGCGCGACGGAGCGGGCGGCGCTCGCGAGCGCGCGCTGGCTCGGCCGGGCCGACCAGGATGGGGCCGAAGAGGCCGCGTTCTCGGGCATGCGCGCGGCGCTCGACCTGCTGCCCATCTCGGGGCAGGTCGTGATCGGCGCGCCCGAGGGAGGCCGCGAGCTCGCGATCGGCCATCACGTGGGCGCCGGCGGCTCGGAGGTCGACCTCGCGCTCGATCCGCTCGAAGGCCGCGGCGTCGTCGCGCGGGGCGGGAGCGGCGCGATGTCGATGCTCGCTGTCGGTGCGCGCGGCCGGTTCGTGACTTTGCCGGACATGTACATGCGGAAAATGGCCGTCGGCCCGGTCGCGCGCGGGAAGATCGACCTGCTCCGGCCGGTCCAGGACAACATCCGCAGCATCGCCGACGCGTTCGGCCGCACCGTCAACGACATCACGACGATCGTCCTCGACCGGCCGAGGCACCACGACCTGATCGAGGACATCCGCGCCGCGGGCGCCCGGATCAAGCTGATCCCGGACGGCGACGTGACGGCGTCGATCTCCGCGGCGATTCGCGGCACGAACGACCACCTTGCGATCGGCATCGGCGGGACCCGGCAGGCGGTGCTGGCGGCGGCGGCGCTGCGGTGCCTCGGCGGCGAGCTGCAGGCGCAGCTGTGGCCGACGTCCCGCCGCGAGATCGAGGCGGCCGCCGAGCTCGGCATCGACGACGTCAACCGGGTCTTCACGCTCGAAGACCTGGCCGCCGGCGACGTGATCTTCGCCGCGACGGGCGTCACGACCGGCGACCTGCTCCGCGGCGTCCGGTTCCTCGCCGACAGCGCCCGCACGCACTCGCTGATCATGTGCACGCGCTGCAACTGGGTGAAGTTCGTCGACGGCCACCACTTCTTCACACGTGAGCGCCGCGAGGAAGTCCGGCTGCTCGGCTACTGAGCCGTCCTTCTCTAGACTGGTCGCATGGCCACTCGCGAAGAGGTCTTCGAAGCGCTCCGCTCCGTCGAGGACCCCGAGCTCGGGATGGACATCGTCGAGCTCGGCCTCCTCTATGACGTCGAGGTCGACGGGCCGAACGTCAAGGTGATCCACAGCCTGACCTCGATGGGGTGCCCGGCCGGGCCGATGATCCAGGAGGACATCCACTCGGTCGTGACGTCCCGGTTCCCGAACCTCGAGAACGTCGAGATCGAGCTGACGTGGGAGCCGCCCTGGACGCCGGATCTGATGTCCGAGGACGCGAAGTTCATCCTCGGCTTCGGCTAACGCTTCCGCGCTACGCCGGTACGAACTCGTCGGCTCCCATGTCGACGATCGCCGTGCCGTTGCCGTCGCCGTCGATCGGCCGCGTGTCGCCGTCGATGTCGACCGACGGTCCCGCCGCATTGCTCCCTGCGTCGATCGCGGGCGACCCCTGCTGGAGATGGAACCTCGCCGCGAACAGCGGGTCGGCGGAGATGTTCCCGTGCTGGCCCGTCCGGTCGGAGCACAGCCCGCCGTACCGTGCGCCGCCGAGGGGGTCCCAGACGTCGTCGAAGGAGATCTGCGGCGGGTTCGGATCGTTGGAGTTGCCGCAGTAGACGACGGCTCCCGGCGCGGACCCGACGAGGACGTCGTTCGTGAGCTTCGCGCCCGCATCGAAGCCGTCCGCGAAGACCGCGGAACCTCGCGCTGCAACATTGTTCCCGATCGTGTCGTTGATCACGGCCGGGCCCACGGATCCCGACGGTACGAGCCAGTAGATGCCGCCGCCGTCCGATGCAGAGTTCCCGTTGATGACGTTGTTGACGATCAGCGCGTTCGAGTTGTTCACGATCCAGATCCCGCCGCCGCCGCCCC
>Ga0070741_10011965_pt1 | contig 15845 bp, 19 predicted proteins | sample Coa_R1_4_FD_66440 | JGI IMG/M metagenome (GOLD analysis project Ga0070741, IMG submission 66440) | Surface soil microbial communities from Centralia Pennsylvania, which are recovering from an underground coalmine fire - Coalmine... | ecosystem: Environmental > Terrestrial > Soil > Unclassified ...
CGTGGACAACAGAGGTTGTTCATGGCAGCGTCTCCTTGTGATTGGGTTGGTGACGCTTTCCATTACACGGAGTCGCTGCCTCCGATTCAACCTCTCAGCCTTACTTTTTCATGACTACCCCCGTTTCTTCCCGCAGGTAATGTGAATCGTCCTCCTCGTGGATCAGGAACTTCAGCCCCCAGCGCCAGCCGGCGAGGTGGGCCCCGAGCGACCGCTCATAGCGGCCACAGAGAGTGACCCTCTTGACGATGGCATTCGGGGCGGGTTCACGGTGGAGTCTGACCTTGAGCCGGACGGCGGCATTCACCCCGCCGTGCGAGACGCGGAATTCGCCGCGGGCCTCACCCGCACGCGACATCCGGCGCATTCTGACCGGCAGCTCGCCGGTGAAGAGTTGGGACCAGCGCACCTCATCGCCCACGCAGCGGGAGAAGATTTCGGGAATGGCCAGCGATTCGAGCCGGCCTTTGAACCGCGGCGCGCCGTGGCTCGGGCCCGCACCCCGCTCGCGCTGCCTCCGCTGATAGCCTTTCAGGGTGAGTGCGAAGCGGTCGGCCAGGTGGTAGTAATACCGCGACGGGATGACGCCTCTGGACTGCATGGCGACGGCCCGGATTCGTTTCAGGTCGAGCGCCTGGACCGCGGCGCGCCGGGCCTTGTAGTCTTCGGCATGCGGGGCGGTGACCTCGCGGAAGGCTTCGGTCATCCGGTTCCAGACGGCCTGCATCTCATGGGCGGCGTCCCACAACTGCTGCGGCAGGTTACCTGAAGCGTCGGGGATCGGCTCGCACCAGTATTCAAAGACGCGCATGGATCCGGGGCGCTCGGCGTTGCGGCGCGGCAGGTTTCTTTTTTTCGACGCCGGAATCATTACTTCGTTCGCATCACCCTTCAGATTTACTCGTGCCAGGCTGCCGCCAGAGGAGGAAGCCCGAGGCATTGCGCTTCTCTGACCCGGATTAAACCCCTTATTTGTCACGACATCATTCCACTCGGACATCAGCGCGCACACGCGCTGTCATCCTTTTGACAAATCAGCAGCCGGACTTGATGCTGCGCCCAAAAACAAAAGGGCCCTTTCGACCCCCATAAAGCAGGCCCTCCGGCCTGCTGCTTTTTGATGTTGTGCAGATATTGCGAACCGGGCGGCGCTTTCACTTCACCCGCATCAACTCATCCCACCGCGTCGTGTCCCTCGGCGCCCGCCGGCCGAAGCGCGTTGACCAGCTTCCTTCCGGAGGGCCGCGGGCGTATGATGCCCCCGCGCAGTCACGTCTCCACCGCTTCTGACATCAGGACAGACTATGAGCATCACGGCGCCGCAGACAATCAGCGGTGTTTTCGCCTTCCGCCCCGCTGACCATCATTCACGGCTCGCGACAGCGCAGGAACGGCGCTTCGTGGTCGTTGACCCGGACGACGGATACGACCCCGTCGCGCTGGCTTTCCGGCAGTGGTGCGCTGAAGTGCGCGAGCCATATATCCTGATCGAGGCCGGCAATCATTGCTCGCGAGTCACGCTCAGCCTGATCGAGATGAAAGCGGAGTTGACTGATGCGGCATTGCAACAGGTTCGCGAGCGATTGCCGCAGGTCAGCCTGATGTCGGCAGGGATCGTCGTCGAGCCTGATTACTGCACCGCCCGGTGGGTGCTGAATGACGAGGTCTTCGAGGTTGCGGGGTGGCTTTACTCGCTGGCATGGTGGGAGTCTGAAAAGAACTCCGGCTGAAATGAAACCTTTTGCTCTGAACCGCGACACCCGCCGGGTGAAAGACATATCCTTCCTGCCGCACCCGTCCGCGTCATCTCCGGATCAACAGGAGGAAGGATCGTATGAAGCGCAGAGACTTCCTGAAGCAGAGTACACTCGCCGCGGCCTTCGCTCTGCCCCCGGTGAAGGTGGCGGCCCTCTGTCAGGACAAACTCGAACGCAGAGGCCCTCCCGGGAAGGTCATCGTCGTCGGCGCGGGCCTCGCGGGTCTGGCGGCCGCCTACGAACTGACACAGGCCGGCCACGACGTCACGATCCTCGAAGCCCGCGCCCGGGTGGGCGCGTCCACACTCTCCGCGAACCGTTCTCCGACGGGCTCTACGCCGAGGCCGGCGCGATGAACGTCTACGACAACCACGGCTGGACGATGAAATACGTCAGGCTCCTTGATGTCACCCTCGACCCGGTGATGCCGTCGGACCTGGCTTCGCTCCTCTGCCTCAGGGGGCAGAGGCTTGAGGTGAGGGCGGGCCGGAACGTCGAGTTGCCGCTCGACCTGACGGCCGGCGAGAAGAGGCTCGGGCGGGCCGGGATGTGGGAGAAGTACGTCATGCCGGTCGTCAGAGAACTCGGCGACCCGGCGGCGCCCGGCTGGCCGCCCGACTCGCTGAAAAAGTACGACCGGACTACATTCTTTGAATTCCTGCGCGGTCAGGGCGCCTCGCCCGACGCGGCCGCGCTGCTGGGGATGGGCGGGCTCGGCGACGGGGTGCGGAGCGTTTCAGCCCTCGACCTGCTGCGCGAATCGGCTCACCGGGCGGCGATGAAGCGCGCTTACAGGATCCGCGGCGGGAGCGACGTGTTCCCGCGGGCCTTCGCCGCGCGGCTTTCGGACAGGATCCGCTACGGGACACCCGTCGTCAGGATCGAGTACGGCCCCTGTCAGGTGCGCGCCGTCTGCCTGCATGCCGGCGGGAGGGAGAGCGTCACCGCGGACCGCCTGATCTGCGCCGTGCCGTTCTCCGTCCTGAGGCGCATTGAAATCTCCCCGCCATTTTCCGCGGGGAAGCAGAGGGCCGTAGACCAGCTGCTCTACACGTCCGTGGCGCGCGTCTACCTGCAGACGAGGAGAAGGTTCTGGGTCGAGGAGGGATTGAGCGGCGGGGCGGTCACGGACCGGTCGAGCCTGCTCGTCTACGACGGGGCGGCAAGCCAGCCCGGGACGCGCGGCATCCTCGAGTCCTACCTCTCCGGCCCGCAGGCGCGGGAGGTGACGGCGATGAAGGAGGCCGAGCGGGTGAGTTCGACGCTCGGGCTGGTGGAGCAGATCCACCCCCGCGTCCGGCAGCATTTTGAAGTGGGGGCATCCAAATGCTGGGACGAAGACGAGTGGGCGCGGGGGGCCTACGCGTGGTTCAGGCCGGGGCAGATGACGTCGCTGCTGCCGCAGGTGGCCGGGGCGGAAGGTCGGGTCCATTTCGCGGGCGAGCATGCGTCGTCGCTGCCGGGGTGGATGCAGGGGGCACTCGAATCAGGCAACCGGGCGGCGCGAGAAGTGAATGATGCTTTGTAAGGGGGGCGGACGCCGGGTTGTCAGAAGCGCGAGTGCCGAGCCGGTGACAGAACGCCGCCACACTCTCCAACTGCTTTTCAGATTCTGGCGGTGAAACCATTCCCGCCCGATTCACACCTGCCGGTGAGATCGGTTTTTTTCGTATTGGGTTCCACACTCGGGGCGGGTCGGTGACGGCTCGCCTTTTATTTTCTCCGCGAAATGTTTCAGCCGAAAACACACCTGATGGTGGAGAGTCTCTCCGGAATCTGGTTTTACTCTGCAACTGAAGTCCATCCAGCCACGAGGAGGAATAGCCAAATGAAACAGCTTCCAGTTACCTGCCTGTCTCTGCTCGCCGTCCTGCTGCTCGCTGGCTCCGCGAGCGCACAGCCCGGGTTCCAGCCGAGTTGCACGCTGCCCTTCGAGTCAATCAGGGAGGATCACCCGATTGACTCGGCCTGCAAGCCTGAAGGCAATCCCGGAGGGAGCGCCGCCCAGCACGCGCAGAACCGCGCCAAGAACAACTTCTGCGCGTCCGGCAACCCCACGCGCATCACCTTCGACGACCTCGTCAAACTCCAGCAGGCGGCCAAAGCGAAAGGCATCCCTTTCGGCGGCACCAACCTGCCCGAGGACCGGGAAGTGCTGAAGGATCTGACGACCAACGCCAGCGGGACGAAGATCGGCGAGGGGAAGAAGGTCAGGCTGGTGGCGTTCGTGATCAACGCCCACTACTCCAACATCAGCAAGGGCGAGTCGGTCAACTGCAAGAAGAAGGGCCGCGAGAATAACGACATCCATCTGGTGCTGGGGCGCACGCCCAATGACACGCCCTGCAGGACGGTGACGGCGGAGATCAGCCCGCACTTCCGCCCGCTGCCGTGGGACACCGACAACCTCAACAGCCTGACCCACCCGGTGCGGTTCACGGGGCAGTTGTTCTTCGACGCCTCGCACAAGCCCTGCCCGAACCCGGACGGGCCGGATCGGGCGTCGAACTGGGAGATTCACCCGGTCTACGCCATTGACGTGTGTAAGAACAAGACGATGGCCGGCTGCCCGATCAACGACGAGTCGAAGTGGGTGCCGCTGCATAAATTCCTCGGCTTTGAGGAGGACGACACCGGCCGCCTCGACAGAAAGGATCGGAATCGGGTCGGGGCGACAGCGACTGCTCAGCACAGCCGGAGGGGGGCGCAACGATGACCGAGTTTCTCAACTGGCTCTCAGCACACCCAACGGCCTCCGTCTTTATTGGCCTGATCGCCTCAATCCTCGTGGCCATCTGCGTGGTCGCCTTCTTCCAGAGGCGCGAAATCACATTCTGGCCGCCCAAAATCAGCGCGAGGCCCGAAGCCTTCAAACGGATGGTGCAGCTCGGGGATGTCCACCTCCCGAAGGACAAGCCCAAAGAGTTTTATGACAGCCTGCATAAAGGCCGCAGGGGGATCCATGTGCCCGTCAGATTCGAATTCCCTTTCAAGAGGTGCGTCAGTGTCACCGTCAGCCTGCAAATGATCGACGTCGGCGACGGTGTCTCGCCCGGCATCAACAGGGTTCTGGTGGCTGCCGCCAACGTTAAATCAAGCGGATTCGATGTCTATTTTGAGACTTGGGAAGACAGCCGGCTCCGGGACGCCGCCACCTCGTGGATCGCCGTCGGCGAATAGCGGCAGTCATGAGCGCCGTTGCCAATGCTGAGCGCCGGGCGTAATCTTTCCCCGAACCTCACCATAGACAGTAAAACAGTCGCGACCCCGTGTGGCCGCTGAGGACGCAACTACCGGCCACACAGTCAGTCTCGGATGACAGAAAAAGCGCGGGCACGGGCACGTGCCCTGATTGTGGATGTGACAGGCTGAGGGCTGAATTATGACGGACAGGCAAAAGAGGCAAAAGACCGTTGTCACCGCCCGCCGCGGTTCTCTTGTACTGTTATCTGTATTTGTAGTGTCGGGCTGGTGCTGGGTAATGGCAAAGCCGCCAGCCAGCTGGAGACTGTGGGATCCGATGTTCTATCGGACTCGTCCCGCGGGCAAATCCAATCCTTCCCGGCAGAAACCAAAATACAAGCTGGTGACGAAACCTGTTAAGGACAGCCCCGCCAGTGCCGACGATGATTTTGACCTGTCCAGCATGCTGGGGATCACAACTTATCAATTGAGTACGACAGGAAGTACGGGGATGAACGGATCTCTTCGGGTCAGCCGGTCGGGTTTTCTGGCGCCTCAGTCGAGGCCCGCGCCGGTGCCGGTGCCGATGCCTGCGCCGCGGGTGGAGCATCCTCCGGTCGTCATAGCGCCCCCGGGCGAGACAATTAAAGAAGGAGCATACTCCGCAACATTCCCGGCAAGGCGGATTGAGGCCGAGACGCCCTTGAATTCCGGGGAACAGATCAGGCTCACTGTTGAAGTCCCGCGCCGGGGTTATTTGTATGTCATTGACCGGGAATTATACTCGGATGGCTCCTTCAGCCGGCCGATGGTCATCTTCCCGACCAGAAGGATCAGGAACGGGGACAATCTGGTCAGGCCCGGAAAACTGATTGAGTTGCCGAACCAGACCGACCAGCCCCCATACTTCGTCATTAAGCGCAGCCGCCAGGATCAGGTCAGCGAAGTCCTGACTTTTATCGTCACCACAAAGCCGCTCGAAGAAATAGTCGTCGGGGAAGATCAGACGGCAATTCCCCCCGAACTTTACGCCTCGTGGGAAAAGAAATGGCTCTCGCCCGCCGAGAGATATGAGATTGCGGGCGGTAAGGGTATGCGCTATACGAGGAAGGAAGAAGCCGCAGGAGCTGACCCTGACATCCTGCTGACACGAAGTGACCCTTCCCCTCAGACAATCTACCGGGTATCTTTCAAGCCCAATCAACCACTGATGGTGAAAGTCCCGCTACTGATAAAATAAAGTGCTGATCGAATGATTGCAGGGTCAGGAAGCTTCGCCATCACTCGTCACCACGGACAGTAATCACGGCCCCGGCCATCCGAAACATCAGCCCCGCGAAAGGACACCAGGAGATGCAGCGCAAATTCTTTCCGCCGCACTTCCCTCTGAAAATGCTTCACGCGATCATCGTGCCGGCGCTTTTGGTGCTGACAATCGGCGCCGGCAGTCAGGGGAAGAAGATCCCTTCATCCGAAGCGAAGAATCACATCGGCGAAAGCTGCACCGTCTGCGGTCTCGTCGCTTCGACGCGTTACCTTGAGACGGCCAAAGGCAGCCCGACGTTCCTCAACCTCGGCAAGGCTTACCCGAATCAGGAATGCACGGTGCTGATCCGGGGGCGCAATCGCGTGAAGTTCGGCAAGCCCGAGGATGAGTATAGCGGGAAGAGGATTTGCGTGAGCGGGGTCATTGACGAATACAAGAGCCAGCCGCAGGTTGAAGCCAGCGAGAAGAGCCAGATCACGGTCGAGCCGTGAGACAATCCTGCCCCGGTCAGTGATCAGAAAGGACCACCCGATGAAAGCTGTCCTGATCATCACATTCCTTTTGGCATACAATCTAACCGCATTCGCACAAGTTCCCCGGTACGACCCGTCCGGCCTGTCTGAAGATGGACGGAAGGCTTACAAGAAAATACTCAAGGCAGTGATTTTCAGGATCGGGGGAGTCGGTTACAGCGGGCACACGTCGGAGGAAGAGATCGCTTTGCACCATCTGCTGGACGATCCCGACTCAGTAAACGCCCTGGTGTATTTGAGTGAACACGCCACGCCTGAAGGGAGCCTCTTTGCCCTGCTCGGCCTGCGCTTCAAAATCAAAGAGGTTTACGAAAAACAGATTCCGCGCGTCAATAGCCTCCCCGACCCGCCTGAAAGGGAGTCGGTCGAGCCATTCAGGGGACTGACAATTCCAGCAGGTCAGGTTCTGATGCAGTCCGGCTGTATAGTGGACAGGATGAAAAGAACGGTCGTGCTGGCACTGATTGAATCAGGTCGCTACGATCCCGATTTCGCGAAATAAAGCACCCGCCGGAGCCTTGCGAAGAAGACGAAAGCCCGATAGCCACGAGCATCCACGCGCCGCCGCGAAGTTCAGCGCCGGAGCCTTCATGATTCGATCAGAGAGCGCCGCCGCACACCAAACCGCATGGCAGGGGCCCTTGGGACGTTTGCCAAGGTCATAAATCAATCGGAGGTGTTTATGAAAATGATTGTTCTGTTGACGGTTTTCCTGCTGTCATTTCTTACCGCTCCTCAGGCGCCAACAGTGGCGGAAAAGAACGCTCCCGCAAAGATCACGATTGCGACTAAGGAAGAGCCAGGCGAACGATTGATCGTGACGGGCGTGGTGTTCGGTGCCGATGGAAAAACGCCGCTCGCAGGCGCGTCAGTGTATGTCTACCACACCGACGCCAGGGGGCTGTACACTCCTGACACCGCCAACGACAGTCGCAATCCACGTTTGCGGGGGTACATGCGCGCGGACGCGCACGGACGTTATGAATACAGTACCATCAAGCCCGCGCCCTATCAGAGCAATGACATTCCGGCGCACATTCATTACCACGTCAATGCGCCGGGCTATCGGGAGCGCATATTCGAGATCATGTTTGAAGGCGACCCGAAGATCAAGGATAACATCCGCGCCAGGGCGGCGGAAGAAGACAGCGAGTTTTCGATTCGGCCACTGACGCGTGATCCACAGGGCGAGTGGCGATGCACACAAAACATCACCATGCGGAAGTAAGCAGAATGATTTGCAATGAAAGAGAGCACAGCTTAGGCCCAATCTCAAACCAATGCGAATTCTGATGACACTACGGCTTCATCAGTTGGGTAAAGTTGGCCCGGCTTTCTACCAGCGTAGTATGAAGCCTGAGAAGACACGGTCAGCAGCGAAGAAGAAAAGGGCAAAAGACCAATGACAACGAAAAACAGCGTGACAGAGAAATTGCGTGTGTTCGTTCTGCTGACTGGCCTTCTTTGTATTACTGCACTGATTCAGGCGGCGGGCAGCCGCCACGGGCAGAAAGAGCCTGAGAAGATTTATACGAGCCGGGAAGTTGACACAAAAGCGGTTCTGAAAAAACAGCGCGAGCATCCTACCGGCAATTGCGGCCAACTCGGGACCGAGTGTTCAAGGCAGGGCACGGTAAAGCTGCAAATAGTTTTGCATAAAACACGGAAAGTTACTGAGGTGAAGGTTATTGAAGATGATAAATGCAGTGACTTCGTGGAAAGGGCTTGTAAGATAGCGAAAAAGATTGAGTTCACTCCCGCCATCAAGGAGGGTGTCGAGGTGTCGCAGTACCTCACTATCGAATACTCATATCGTTGTGGGCTGTGAAGTCAATGCACCTTGATGGCCACGAGCATCCGCAGTGAGCGCGAGGTCTGGCGCTGCGAGATTCACAACGACACCGGGACAGTGGCAGGCATTGAGATGGTGATAATGGCTGCACCTGTCTGGCCATCCTGTTTTTACCTGCTGGCGCATCGTCGAAAGACGCGGTAACTTTGAACTGCGACACAAGGGTGAACTGCTGGCCATGGTTGATGGTGAAATCTCTTACGACCCACTGAAGCGGCAGGCTATGGAATACTGCTATCTGGCTACGTGAGGCGTTAAGGGGGCCATCAAGGGCGAGTTATTTGCCGGGATTGTGACTGCATACTGAGTCAGACACTCGCGTCAATTCGATCTGAGATCAGCCTCGCGAAAGCTTAAAGATTGGCAGAACATGAAGCTTTGCATGAGCATTCCGGAACGTTTGCCATCCTTCGATGAATTGCCGGTCAAACCCGGCAATCCGCCGCATTCTGCGTGGGGCTTGTTTGGCGATGATGATCAAACTGGCACTCTCAATTTGCTGACCCCTGAACGCGTAGCAGCGGCGGCACGGCTTGTCAGTCACGGGCAGATCTTCCCGCTCAACTGGGAACTCGAATTGCCCAATCCGCCGCTTTTTGCCCGCCAGTCTTTGCGGCACACCATCAATCGCCGCCGTCAAAATGTCTTTGATGACATTTACGACAACTTCAACACGCAGGCTTCGACCCAATGGGACGGCCTGACCCATTTCGGACATACAGACTACGGATTTTATAACGGCGTAACCGAAGCTCAGATCACCGGTCTCGCAGGTACGCGCAATGGGATCGAGCATTGGGCACGGCGCGGGATTGCCGGGCGTGGCCTGCTCATTGATTACGCGCGCTTTGCGCAACAGCACGGCATCGCGTTCGCGCCGGGTCAGCGGTCGCCCATCACCGCTGAGCAGTTGCAGGCGGCAATGCAATGGCAGGGAGTGAACTGTCAGACGGGCGATATTTTACTTGTCCGGACCGGGTGGATCACCTGGTATCGGAGCCTGAGTAACGAACAACGGATTCAACTGGCCCAGCCCGGGGCGCTGGAAATCGGCGGCTTGGCCCAAAGTGAAGATGCCTTACGTTTCCTCTGGGATAACCACTTCGCCGCGATTGCATCGGACAATCCCGACTTTGAGATGTTCCCGCCTGCCGACACGGAAGGAGGTCAGCCAATGGAGATGATGCATGGGACAATAATTGGCTTGTGGGGAATGCCAATCGGAGAGATGTTTGAGTTGGACCCGCTGGCAGAAGCCTGTGCGCACGATCACCGGTATGAGTTTTTCCTGACCTCCGCCCCGCTCAATAAACGAGGCGGCGTCGCATCGCCACCCAACGCATTAGCTATCAAATAAGGTGTCTTTACCAGATCAGAGAAGCGATCCGGGAAATTGACTGAGGCGAACAGCGTTTTATCTCAACCAGATCAATCCGGGCAAAACTGACAATTCAGAATACTGACAGTTCAGTGTGTGGCGTCACATGACACAGCAGAACGCCCGCAACATCTGAATCTGCCGGGACTGGAAGCAGTGGAGGAGAGGCAATGCAAAACAACCTGACCAAGGTCTATGATCTGAAAGATGATCATGGTCTGATTCATACTTATCAGACCTGTACGAATGAAGGTCGAGCCGGGCCTATCTCTGAACATGGACTGTTCGGCTCACCGGTTTGGTGGAGAGCCATTGAAACGGTACGATTCCGATCTACACCATAGAGGGGGTCATCTCTCGCGCGGAGATGATTGAAGGCTCCGGGCCGGGCGGAGAAATGTATCTTGAGTTCGAGATCACCAATGCTGAACCAAAGGTCACTTGGAACCTCGCGCGGGATCAGGCTGACATTCACCTGTTTCGTGTCGGGCAGCGGGTAAAGCTGAAATATGTACTTCAGCGAAGTCAGCTGTCCGGACAGCCTGTCCGAACAGCACTCGAAATCCGGATAGAACTCAGGGCTGAAACCGGTAAAGTCTGATAACCCTGAATTGAAGCAATGAGCAGAGATGGCAACCTTCGAAAGATCAATCGAGATAAATGCTCCCCGCGCCGCCCTTTTCACACTGACCCAGGACTATACGCGCCGCCTGCAATGGGACCCGTTCCTCAGAGAAGCACGCCTGGTCAATGGCGCTGACAAGCCCGCGGTCGGGGTGCGAGCCTGGTGCGTTGCCAGAACCGGAATGGGAATGGAAACTGAATATGTTTCATTCAACCCTCCGGAGCGGACGGCCGTTAAAATGACGCGAGGCCCGAGGATCCTGAGGACATTTGCCGGGAGCTGGATCTTCGAAGCGCAGAGTGAAAACAGGACGAGAGTGATCTTTCGTTATCATGTTTCAGTCTCCCCGGGGTGGCTGAGTTTCGTCCTGGAGCCGATCCTGAGGAAGGTATTCTCCAATGACATCAGGCGGAGGCTGGAGGCCCTGAAGCGGGCTGTGGAGATGGAAGGCCTACTTGACGATAAAGCCACTCGCGCCTGACATCCGTTCCGCTGAAAGCGGCGCCTACCGCCATCCGGATCCACCGGGACCGCAGGGCCTGCGGAGATGGCGAAGGGTGGAAAGGCCTGAAACCTTGTCTGAGCCATTCTCACTTGTAATAGAAGTACGTCTACGGCCCGAAGCCGCGTCAGAGTTCCCTGCCTCGCAGGGCAAGCCATAGTAGAGATTGTGACGAAAATAAGGGGAGTTAACAAGTATGGCAACCCGGCTTGAAACACTTCTTGCTGAGACTTTATCGGCAGCTGACACATACCTCGCTCTGGTCAAAAAGCTGTCTGAAACGGCGCTGAATCCGCCGCCAGGCGTCCGGATTGACATGCGCGCAAGCACCGTGCTGGACAAGTGTGAAGCCAGCCTGCAAACGTCCAGAGATTGTCTGAGCGAGGCGTCTGAGATCCTTAAGGTCTCGCCGACCCGGTACGACCAATTCAACTCTGAAAAAGAATTCGCGACGGGGCTGCTCACTTCAGGGAAGTCCACACTGTCCGACCTGACTTTGGAACGAATCCTGATTGAAGCCTGTGAGCAGATCGCCGGAGACGAGGGCATCCAGGTGCGTCTCAAGACCAGGCAGGAAAGGCATGGGGCGGTTCCGTTCCGGAATCAGTGGCTGATTCACGTCAGGCGTAAAAGACCCGACGGCCCCGGCTACGCAAGAGTGACCGGCTTCAGCCTTCAGTATTACGGCCCTCGATGCGAGTTATATTCCGAAGGAGAAGATATCCCGGCCGGGACGGATTTCCGGACGGGCGACGTCATTAACTACGTCCACAAGCTCAGGGGCTGGATTCAGGTGATCAAAAACAGAGTGGCAGTCGGGAACGATGATGAAGCACGGGAACGTAACACGGCAGGGGCAACTCTGCGGCTGCCGACAAGTACGGCCTGAAATTTATTGAGATCGTCAGCGCCGTCGAGATCGCAGCTGCCTGAGCCGCAGCTGCAGCTCAGGCAGCGTCAGAGTGCCGTGCCCTGAAGAGAGGCCATAAACAGACTAAAACCAATGACCGCCAAAACCCCCACAGGTCTTTATGACAACTTCCGCGCAGCATACGACGCCAGCGACAACGAGCAGGCACGCGAACAAGGCAGAATCTTTCTGGATGTCCTCAACGTGATTGAGTGGTGCCGGCGGATGTAGGGTGCCGCGCCGCCAGTGACACGAGAGCAGTGGGCTGAAGCCGGGTTGATCCGGGAGAAGCGAGCGGAGGTTGAAGCATTGCTCGAAACCAATAGTGAGCAGCGCCCAGGCAAATGATTTCATTTATCACCAGCCAGCTCCTGATAATCCTGCTGCTCACCAGCGCGCAGGAGCGCGCCGTCACTGTGTCGCAACTTTGCCCGCGTCCACCAGTGATGAAGGGCAGAACGCTGACCGAAGCAGAGCAAACAAAGTTGCGTGAATTCGAGCAGTGGCAGCCGGGGCCGCAGGTGATCGCTGAGATGAAGCGGCTGGGTGAGCTTGAAAGCCAGTGGAAGGTCTCGGCCGAGGACAGCGCGGAGAGACTGACGGAAGCAGCACGCGAGCGTGAGCGCCTGCTGGTCGAGCGTCACTTCACCCTGCTGCTGGCATACAGCGCGGCCAGAGCGAATCCGCAGGCTGATTACGCGCCGACGCTGGCCGTCATCCGCACGAAAGATGAACTGCGCCGCATCTTCCCTCACGGCACGAAGCACTGCGGCGAGCCGATGATTGCCGGCACCGTCTGCCCCGCCTCTCCTGGCGATCCGCGGAAGTGGCGCTACCTCGCGAAGTTCAAATGGGATTGGTGGGAGTTCTTCGTCTTCGAGAAGGCGCAGGGTCAGTGACTGCGCCGGGGAGAAGGCGACGCGCGCTCGTCGGACTCCTGATTGCCATCACTTCCGTCCGGCTCAAGGTCGAACACACTCGCGATTGCCCGATTCAACTGGCTGATCGCAACCGCGTGATCTATGTTCGCCTGTAGCAGAGGCAGGAATTGATCGGGCGGCAGTTGCTGCCCCTCGCGCAGGTCGAATCTTTCGGCCACGCTGTCAAAGACGCTCAACTCCTTCCCGTGATGCCAGACTTTGATGTACGGTTCCATTCACTCACTCCCTTCCGGTGATTGCATAAAAACTGATAAACCGATGAAGCAGCTGCGACCTGCAATGGCAAGCCCGGTGCCGGAGCCGGTTCGGGCAGATAAGCTGAATGCGGCCTGAAGATAAGCGCGGATCAGCGGGATTCGGTCCAGGTCGTGACTGGTCATTCCGGTCACTCTGACTGTCAGTGTGACCGGGGGCGCCGGCCAGGATGACCGGGCTGAATGATGGCAGGAGGAACGAAACCATTCCCGCCCTTCCCACACATGCTGACGGAGGGCCACACCGGCGGCGGGAGTGGAGAACCGCGCTGGTGAAAAGCGCCCTCCTTCAGTCACGCAGCGATCCGAACCCTTCCGCACATAAACTGATCAAAAGACGTCAACGCTCTTCGGTGATCTGCTCCGGTGACAGCTGCGGCGAAAACATCTCTGCCATAAATCTGCCACAGCTGTTCAAAGATGCATCAGTAACCTGAAATGGGGGGATTGAAATGGTTCAGATGAAGAGCAGTTTCGTGAAGTGGTATGAAGGGCGGAAGCGTCGCGGCGTCTGCGTGAAGTGCGTCGGCAAGCCCATGTGTTCAGCCCGCACCGGGCGACTGCTCCTCCACTGCCGGAGCTGTGCCGCGGTAATAGAAAAGGCGGAGCCGTTAAGCCCCGCCCTTCGGCGACGTCCTCAGCCATAAGATACCGTCGCCAGTTACCCCTCACAATACGATCAATCACACCGGACTTTCAAGCTGCGGGAAGCGCCCCCGGGCCACTTTGTAAAGTCGGAGGCGCTCCCTTCGCGCCAGTGCCGGCAGGGACTGACGCACTCGTTATTCACTGTGAATGAGCCCGCACCCGGAGGGGTTAATGATCAAACCCGCCGGCTGACGGTGGAGTCAGGCGGCGGCAGTGTCTTCATCTTTTTCGACGAAGTGATCGAGCCTCCGCTCGGCCTCCTCAAGCAGCGCACGCACGTATATCAGGTGATTGTGCGCCTCATCGCGCTCACGCCTGAGTTTTCTGACGAGCTGGCTTTCGATGCTCATCCTGAGTTCGGGGCTGGGGACGTACAGAGGAAGGGTGTTGTGCTGGGCGCTCATCGTGCGCTCTCCTGATTCTGAAGTGACGGTAGCGATCGAGGCTCCATCCAATACAGAGTGGCAAGGACGGTGACAATTCAGTTGCAAAATAAACTCTTATTTGTGCGGCACCCGAAAGAAAAAGCCCGGCCAGCCACCCCTCACGACTGATCAGGCTTCATGATCAGGATGGCCCCGATCCTCTGAGATGGCGAACTGTAACCGGATCGGCGACGGGATGCGCGGCAACCCACACCAGCCCGCAGGGGAAGCCCGTGGCTGATTGTTTATCCGCCGGCGCCGGCCTGACCTCAGAACTCGCTATAGCGCGCTGCCGCTCAGTGATTGTTTATCGACCTCAATCCGCCGGGCGTTCATCTGCTCAACCAGTTCGGCCCTGATCATCAGTTAAGACTCCGCGAGCCGGGCTGGCGCCCTCGCAAGGCACAAAGGCCTTGACTGACGATCGAGATAATTGGAAAGGGTTTCGCGGGAGGTGAGCTGATGCGAGGCGGTATTTGACGCCGGTGCCGGAGGGGAAATCGAACCTGCGCCGGTGGAGCGGCGTCCGGCATGCCTGGTTCAGACTGGCTGCTCCCTGGTGCTTTGCTCAGGCGATGGGCTGGAGGAACCGCGCCTCGTAGTCTTCGGTGTGTACAAAGCCGACCCGCTCGTAGACGTGGCGCGCGGCCTCTTCTTCCGGCTCGATGGTCAGGCAGACCGCCTTCTTCTTCTTCAGCAGGCGATGGGTGATCTCGTTCAGGCAGCTTGTGGCAATCCCTCGCCCGCGGCAGTCGGGGTGCGTCCAGACGCCCTCGATGTAAACCGCCTCATCCGTCTCGCTCACGACCTCAACCTTGAAGACCACCCGGCCGTCTTCCAGTTTGACCCAGGTGCGTTTGCGCTCGATGCGTTCGGCGCTGCGGCGGCGGAAACCTTCCGGGTCGGTCAGCCGCGGATCAACCCCGCTCGACTCGATGAACATTTCCGCATGCGCGTCCATCAGGGCCTCAAGCTGTTCGGGGTTGGCGCGGCGCAGTTGCAACCGCTTGAGCGGCAGCTCCGCCCGCTCGCAGACGCACCACCGGTGTTCATTCGTCAGCCTCGTCTCCCGCCCGTGCCGCGAAAGATGATTGAAGAAGGATTCGACCCAGGCGCGCGGGCCGAAGATGACGTGGCCTTTGGCGCGGATCTTATTCGCCAACCGAGCGAACTCACTGAACGTGGTCTCTTCATACCCGGGCCGCGCGTAGAGCAGGATCGAGTGACCCAGCAGTGCCAGGCCGATGAGTTCGCCGCCCGCAAGGCAGCCGTAGAAAGCGCCCCGGTTGGTGGGGTGAGAGAAGCCGTTGTCTGTGATCAGGCTGTAGAGGTGGATGCCACGCTGCGGGTCCCCGGAGAGCAGCGCCAGTGCCGCATCGCGGTCCGCCTCAGTCAGCCGCCGCACGGCCAGCTTTCTCATCCAGGCGGGCCTCTCGTATGCGGCTGGATTGGTTGCCGACATAAATAATCCTTTTCGTGTTGGCTGCCAGTCTACCGCCTGAAGATTCGATTCGCGGTTAATGACAATTCGAGTCTGACAGGAAGCATTGAGGAGCCGTAGTCGCCCAGC
>Ga0070741_10011966_pt1 | contig 15845 bp, 9 predicted proteins | sample Coa_R1_4_FD_66440 | JGI IMG/M metagenome (GOLD analysis project Ga0070741, IMG submission 66440) | Surface soil microbial communities from Centralia Pennsylvania, which are recovering from an underground coalmine fire - Coalmine... | ecosystem: Environmental > Terrestrial > Soil > Unclassified ...
AGATGCGATTTTTTACGTAACCTTAATCTTCCTTGGACTTTTTTTTACGGCGCGCTCCATGGAATCACTGCGCTGGAGGTCGTAAATGGCAAGTCAATGGATTAAAGCCCGGCAAACGAAATACGCGGCTTTCGCGACTGTCTATATCTTGGTGGTCCTTACTGCCGTTGTGATCGGCAACGTGCTCGCCAACCGCTATAACAAGTCTTACGATTCGACCACCAACAAACGATACAGCCTTTCTGAACAAACGGCGAAGATAGTAAAGGGCCTGAAACAGCCGGCCACCATCGTTTACTTCGATCGCAGCACCCGCTTTCACGACGGCAAGGACTTGCTGCAGGAATACAAAAATCTTTCGCCCAAGGTGAAAGTCCAGTACGTAGATCCCGAGAAAGACCCGCAGATGGCGCGGGAAGCAGGCATTCGCAACTATGGCACTGCTCTGGTTGAAGTTGGCGCGAAGAGAGAAGAAGCCAAGAGCATGACGGAAGAGGGAATTACCGGCGCCTTCATCCGCGACCTGAAGAGCAACACGCGTACCGTCTGCTTCGTGACCGGCAGCGGCGAACACCAGATAGACGACAGTGATCGCGAAGGATTCTCGCAGTTCAAAGAATTGCTCGGTAAAGATAACTACGAAACCAAGGCGGTCGATCTGCTGACGAAACCCGAAGTCCCCGGCGACTGCACAACCCTGGTAGTCGGCGGCCCAACGCGGAACTATCTGCAGCCAGAAGTCGATGCAATCAAGAATTATGTTGAAAAGGGCGGGCGCGCATTCTTTATGCTCTCACCGCCTCTCAATGTCGGACGGTTCTCAATAGGAGAAAACGACGCGCTCACCAGCCTGCTGGCGAGCTGGGGTGTAACGCCTGACAAGGCGCTCATCCTCGACTTGAATCCCATTGGACAAATCTTCGGCCTGGGACCGGAAGTGGCATTGGTGAGCAGCTACGGCTCGCAACCTATCGTGAATGAAATCAAGAGAACTGCAACAGGGTTCCCGCTCTCGCGACCGCTTGAAATCAAAAACGGCGATAAGACAAATGTCGAGAAGCTGTTCGACACCTCGAATACCAGCGTCGCTACAACGAACCTGAACTCGGCACGAATCGATGCGAACGATCCGAAAAACAAAAAAGGCCCGCTTACTCTCGGCGCAGCAGGAACTTACAATACCGGCAAAGAAAATTCGCAAGGACGGTTCGTGGTCGTAGGAAGCGGTGATTGGGCGGACAACCAGTACATCAATTTCAATGGCAATGGAGACCTGGCGCTGAATGCGGTGAACTGGCTGTCATCAGATGAGGATTTGATTTCGATTCGTCCGAAGCCGCCAGAAAACCGACGGGTGACGATGACTCAGCGGCAGTTCAATGGCGTGCTGCTAACTGTGCAATTAATCTTGCCGCTCATCGTGGTTGTGGCCGGGGTTGGAGTTTGGTGGAAACGACGATAGCGAGGATCGCATCGAGCCAAGATTTCTGTCATTCCGAGCGAAGAAGATCATTCGCCCGCGAATGGTCAGTGGAATTAAGTCATCAGAACCATGAAAACTCATAGTCTTCTTGTCGCTGCTTTCATCCTGCTGGTTCTAACGGGCTTCCTTTATTGGTCGGGGAAGCACAAGCCCAGCGAGGACACAGACAAAATTTCCGCGGACACTCCGCCTCCGATCCTTAAGCTCGACGAGAATTCCATCACCAGCCTTGAACTCAAGAAGAAGGGTGCGGAGCCGGTGCTGCTTGTGAAAAACAGTTCCGGAAATTGGCAGATCACTGAGCCCAAGCCGTATCGTGCGGACCAGAGTGCGGTTAGCGGCATGACTTCGGCGTTATCGTCGCTGACTTCCGAGCGCCTGGTTGAGGACAAAGCGTCCGACTTAAAGGCGTTCGGTCTCGATCAACCCTCTTTTGAGGTGGATGTGGCCGAGAAGAACAACAAATCCCAAAAGCTCTTGCTCGGTGATGAAACACCTACAAGCGATGGCGTGTACGCGATGCTGGTGGGCGACCCCCGCATTTTTACTGTTGAAAGTTATACAAAGACTAGCATCGATAAAAATCTGAATGATCTGCGCGACAAACGGCTCTTGCCCGTCGAGGCTGACAAAATCAGCCGGATTGAGCTGGTCAAAAAGGGCGCCGACATCGAATTTGGCCGCAACAAAGATGATTGGCAAATTCTGAAACCGAGTCCCATGCGCGCCGATGGTAGCCAGGTCGGCGATCTGGTTCGCGATTTGACCAACGCGAAAATGGATCTCAGCAGCTCGGATACGAAAGATGCTGCTTCCAAATTCAACAGCGGCACCCAAGTCGCGACCGCCAAAGTCACCGATGAATCCGGCACACAACAACTCCAGGTGCGCAAGAACAAAGACGATTACTACGCAAAGTCCAGTGTGGTCGATGGCGCATACAAGATCGACTCGAGCCTGGGTAAAGATCTCGACAAAAAACTCGAAGATTTCCGAAATAAGAAAGTATTTGATTTCGGCTACAACGATCCGAACAAGATCGAACTGCACAACGGCAGCAAGGCTTATTACCTGACGCGCGGAACCGCGGGCACGGACGACTGGTGGTCCAACGGAAAGAAGATGGACGCTCCAGCTGTAGAAGCGGTCGTGTTCGATCTTCGCGGTTTGAATGCCAATAGCTTTCCTGCTTCAGGGTTTTCGGCGGCAACGATCAACGTGGTCATTACCTGGGACGGTGGCAAGCGGACAGAATCCGTCCAGATCGCGAAATCCGGCGATCATTACATTGCCAAGCGCGACAATGAACCTACACTTTACGAATTAAGCGCTAGCTCCGTAGACTCGCTGCTCAAAGCTGCGGACGAAATCAAGCCTGCAACGACCCAAACTGCGCAGAAAAAGCCTTAACCACGCGGCGTGTATCGCTTTCTTTCTCCTGGTCAGCGGGCCACGCCGAATAAGTTGCCGATAAATTTGTTGTAAACTCGTGCCTTCGCGGGGACTGCGGATGAACAGTGACCAACGGGTCGAGGGCATATTACGCGCGCTTCGTCACAAAGGAAGCGTCTCGCTCAAAGAATTAGTAAAAGCTCTGCACACGTCACCCGCCAGCGTGCGACGTGATCTCGCCAAGTTGCAAAAAAAAGGGCTGATCCGGCGCACCCCCGGAGGCGCTACTCTGGTCGAGCCGCTGCTCTACGAACCCTTTCGTTACGATTCGCTTTTTCAAAATCGCGAACAGCATCGTGTAACAGACAAGCGACGCATCGGAATCGCCGCGGCAGAGCTAATCCAGGAGAACGAAACTGTCGGGTTCACCGCGGGCACAACTACGACCCACGTCGCTCGCAGTCTGCGCAATCGTCACAACATTCGCGTAATCACCAATGCGGTCAACATCGCCATGGAACTCAGCAACTGCGAGGGCCTGCGGACATTTGTGACTGGGGGTTTCGTCCAGTGGGCGGGGTCATTTTCGCTCGTTGGTCATGCGGCGATTGAGTTCCTCAACGACATCTACATGGATAAGGTTTTCGTCAGCGTCTGCGGAATCGACGCCAGCCGGGGCGTGACGGTAATCGAGTCCGAAGAAGCGCTCACCTTCCGTGCCATGATCCGCCAGGCCAAGAAAGTGATCGTGGTGACAGATTCGACCAAGCTAGGTGTAGTTACCCCCGCCCTGGTCTGCCCGATCTCAGACATTCACATGCTCGTCACCGACACTCACGCGAGCGACAAAACCGTGGCTCTCTTCACCGAACGCGGCATCGAGGTTCGAAGAGTTTGACTGAGGTGCGGCTTTAAAGCGCACCTCAGTAGATGCAGTTCAGCGGCAGCCTCGACTGACTGAAGTCAGAACGTTGTTGCTCGACTTAACCTCGCAGTCGTAAGGCAGTTGACCCAGAGTAAATGATGTATAGCGCTGTGAACTGGAAGGGGTTCCCGCGTCAGAACCATAGACCGAGTTCTTCGCCGATGAATAATCCCGGAGGAATCCATTATCCCAAACCAGCTTGCTCGATTCGTAATCCTGCGTGGTTGCGACGGTCAAACCGAACGTCGAGTTACTCACCGGCAGCATCAAGTCGACCGTGATCGGAAACCGGAAATCTTGCTGCGTAACCTTCGTTCCGAAGCGGCTCCGTACGGTCGTGGTTGAATCCAGACTCGTCTCAACCGATGTCTTCTGGTCTAACACGCTCTGGTTGACCACATCGAAGTCGATTGACTGCGTGCTGAAAAAATTCTGACGATTGAATATTGAGGTGAAGACCCGCCCATGCGACGTATTCACGAAACCAGCAACGGAGAAGTCACGCGAGGACTTCACCCCAATCGTGCCCGTCACCTCTGAAGTTCCCTTCAGATGTTCTTTTACGACCGGAGAAGGAATGGCAAGTGTGTTTTCCGTAAGTTCTCCCGTAACATGATCGCTACCGCGGTCAAGATACAAAAGGAGCGAGGCCGCTGCGCTGAAATAAGAATCATCATCGAAAACGCTCAATGAGACTGTGTGAGGATTGCCATCATTCAGTAGGCCGGCGAACGGCGTCAGATTCACTCGATAAGGAACAAAATCCAGAGTCTGCGCCGCTGGAATTGGGCGCCACTGATCGGGAAGAAATCCTGTGTAAACCCACGGCGATACTGGCGCGATTCCCGCAGGCTGCCCATCAATCGTGACTTCTGTCTCTCGGAAATCCGTATTTCCACAGCCATAGACCAAATTGATCGAGCTCAGATCATTCGGGAAACAGGCGAACCATTGTTCGTCGGTCGACTGGCTCTGGGAGATGACGTCGAGATACGCTTCCTCGATGTTTTGAGGGAGGGTGAACGTGGTCGCGAACTGATCACTTGGCGAAAAAAGAAATGCCGGGAAGTTTGCTCCGCTAGAGGTCGCCTGGACCAAAGGCAACACTACAGCCGGAACCCGGGGAGAGCGGTCGTGCCTTTGTGCCGGGAAAAATTCGATCTCCGCATTCACCGTGAACACGCCGTTCAGTTCGGTGTTATAAGGCGCGCCGCAATCGGTTGTGCAGTTCTGCAAGATCATAAACCCTTGCTGCGTTTTTGTGAGCAGTGCGCTGTAGTCTGTGATATCGCGCTCGATGTGCCAATTGTTCGCGGCGGTGGGAATTGGCTCCGGAGTCGTTCCGAAATAAAGATTGGTGTCACCCAGGTAAAGTTCGGCGGTGCGGTCGAACTGGCGTCCGGCGTTTTCGCTGAAATTTACATCAAGAACTACTTTCTCCCATGGACCCTGACAGTCGGCCGGCGGCGCGAATTGAAAATTCTGTGTTGTATCGGCGAAGAATGCGAACTGATAGCCAGTGAACAGGCTGACGACGCACGGCTTTGTGTGCGGCCGTGGAACCAGAGGATCAGCCGTCACGGTCAGAGATGTGCCGGTTTGCCGGTTATTGCTTTGTGCCTGAAGTGTCGTCGAGAGAAAAGGCAATGCGCTGAGCATCAGCAGGGACGCAAGTGCCGCTAACTTAGATGGGTTCATCGCTAGACTCCTTTTGCCTGAGAATTCGCCTTTCAGAAAAGAAGAACGCCTGGGTCCAACCCGCGCGAAGGAGACACTTATCGCACTCCATATAGCGCCTTGTCAAGCAGATTCGTGATTGAAAAGTTAAAAAGCAATCAATTTTGCTTGACAGTCGCCATCTCTTCTGAGTACCGTCAGCTTTTCGAAATCAGAAAAGCAGGGCGACCTCTGGTTCGCGACCGCAAGTGCTCTTGAGAGGGCCCCAAAGAGGACACTATGAGGACAAAGATATTTGCATACTTCATTCTGGCCGGGATTTTCGCACTGGGCTCTTTGCCAGCCTTGGCGCAAACGGTTACAGGAACAATCACTGGTCTCGTAACCGACCCGAGCGGCGCGGTAGTAGTGGGAGCAACGGTCACTGCTCAGAATACTTCGACAGGAGTTCAAACCACGGGGCAGACGAATGGGGCTGGCGTTTATTCGATCCGTTTTTTGCCGATCGGTACCTACTCCCTATCGGTAGAAGCAAAGGGGTTTTCCCTCCAGAAGGTTAATGCCATCACACTGGAGATCGATCAAGCTGCCAAGATCAATGTGGCGCTGAAGATTGCCACCTCTGAAACTACCGTCGTCACAGAAACCGCGCACCCGATCCTCGATACCACAGATGCCACGCTGGGTAATGTGTTAACCACAACTGAGATCGAGAATATCCCGCTAAACGGACGCAACTTTTCATCGTTAACGCTTTTCCAACCCGGTGCGGTTGATACTGATCCAACAGGGATGAACGGAAATAATGCGATTGAGCGCAACACTTACAATAGCGGTATTGCATCGATCAACGGAAACCGCGAACAAGCGAATAACTACACGCTTGAAGGCGCAGATAACAACGAACCGCAAAATAACCTGATCGCTTACAATCCCGCCCCAGATGCGATAGGGGAGTTGCGCGTCGTTTCCGGAAACGCAAACGCAACCTATGGCAATGCTAACGGCGGCGATGTGGTTACGATTCTTAAATCTGGAACAAATAACTATCACGGCTCTTTGTATGACTTGATGCAGAGCCAGATACTCGACGCCAATAGTTGGACGAATGATCACGCCGTCCCCGTAATAAAGAAGAATTCCTATACGCAAAACATCTTCGGTGGCACCTTTGGTGGCCCGATTTTGAAAAATAAGCTGTTCTTCTTCGGTGACTACGAGGGGATCCGTCAGCACAAAGGCGGCTTTGGCACCGCCAGCTTACTCACTCCGGCAATGCTCAACGGTGACTTCTCCGTTCTAAACGCGAGTGGCGTTCAGCTGTACGACACCCAAAACAACTTTGCGCCTTTCCAGAACAATCAGGTGCCAGTCGTGAATCCTGTCGCCCAGTTTCTAGCCGCGCATCCCGAGTTGTATCCAGCCCCGAATTCAGCGCCCACAGACGGATTGATTAATAGCAACTATCAGGGTCCGCAGCCCAGTTATGTTTCCAACGATCAGGAAGATTTCAAAGTCGATTGGACTCCGAGCAACGCCAACCGGATGAGTGGCTTTTATTCGCAAGGCACGGGCAGCGATTTTCAACATGCTCTGATTCCGGTGTTCTTCCCCGCCCACAACAGTTACCCGACAAAAATAGCCGGGGCCAGCTTTGTTCATACGTTCTCACCGTACGTGGTCAACGAATTTCGACTGGGGTTCACGCGTGTTCGGTGGAATAACGGTGTTCCCAGCGATCCATCTGGTCTGTTCGGGCTAACGGGCGACTCGAAGGTGGGTATACCTTTCGGCGTACAGCAGTTCGTAGGGTTTACCGCGCAGAACATCGGCGGAAACAGCTTTGCGAGCGGCGCAAGCACTATTGGCAACAGCGCGAATCCACAAGTGTTCACCGACAATACGTTCAACTACCAAGACAATCTGACGTGGCAGCGCGGACGCCACTATTTCTCTATTGGTGGCCAGGCGACGCGGTATCAGCAGAATTATCTCAATGCAGGAAATGTCGGGTTTTTGGGGACATTCAACTACAACGGAATCTTCACCTCCGATCCAAACGTCAAGAACGGCCCCGGATACAGTCCCGCGGATTTTATTCTTGACCGAATTCAAAATGTGCAACTTGCTTCCCCCCTCGGCTGGGTTGGGAATCGGCAATGGCGAATTGCCGGATATTTTCAAGACGATCTGAAGCTCACGGCCCGATTAACTCTGAACCTTGGCATCCGTTACGAGTACGATCAGCCGTGGTACGAGCAGAACGATAAAACAGCGAATGTACTCCCCGACGGCACGGTCGAGTATGCAGGTCGCATTCCTGCACTGGCTGTGCCCGGGGCCAAGCTCTGTCCTACGCGAGCGTGCTACAACGGTAACTATGATCAAATCATGCCGCGCTTCGGCTTCGCATATCAGCCATTTACTAAATTCGTCATTCGGGGTGGTTACGGCGCAACAAGTTTCTTTGAAGGCTATTCGTTCAACCAGCGTTTGACATCAAGCCCACCGTTCTCGCTTGCGATCAATACCAGCGCCACCACTCCATCAAATACATCTGGAGGAACGCCGTTCACGGTCGCCGACGCTTTTAGTCAGCCTCTCGGAGTTAATAATTCGCTGTATTCAGTCTGGCCACAGGACGTGCAACCCGCGTACATTCATCAATTCAATCTCATGACAGAGTACGCACTCACCAACGAACTCTCTTTGAGTGTGGGATATGTGGGACAAATTGGTCATCACCTCGCCGATTATCGCAATGGCAATCAGCTGACCACGGCACAGGCACAGGCTATCTCCAACATTGGAGGATGTGGCGCAACGAACATCCCCGCCGCTGATCAGACGCCGTACTTTGCATTGGTCGGCGAGTGCAATCCGATCCTGATCACTGAATCTCAGGCTCGAATGACCTACAACGCAGGACAGGTGACTCTTCGTCAGCGAACACACCATGGCTTGGAGTACACACTTAACTATTCGTATGCGAAATCCTTAACCAACTCTTCCGGGAACTACGCTGTCGGTGCATTGCCGAATGACAGTTTTAACGGCCTCTCGCAACAGAACGGCTATGATATAGAGGCTGATTACGGCCCCTCCGCAATGGACGTTCGCCACAGCCTAAACTTCGTTGGGGTGTACGATATTCCCTTCGGACGAGGAAGAACCTACGGCAGCGCGGCTAATGGTTTCCTGGATGGAGTGTTGGGAGGCTGGAAAATCGCGACATCGGCAATTCTCTACTCAGGATTTCCGGTCACAATCTTCGCGAATGGCAACAGTAGTACGAATACCTGGGGCTTTAGTCGTGCCAACCAGTACCGCCCGATGGTGATTCGTAACCGGTCTGTCGAGAACTGGTGGGGCACCGATCCATCGGTGACGCCCTGTATTACGGCAGGTGTGGACGATGGAACTTGCGCCTACGGAAATCCAGGTTCCTTCACTTTCGGCAGCGCCGCTAACAGTACCGAACGTGCACCTGGTTATCAGCAGGTCGACATGTCGCTGTTCAAAGATTTCCATGTCTGGCATGAGCAGGTCGTCGGTTTCCGGGCTGACTTTTTCAACGTTTTCAATATCCCGAGTTATGGATACCCGGATAACAACATTAACGACTACTCCGCCAATCCTACGCTGAACAGATTCGGTTTAATCAACAGCGTGCGTTCTAATCCACGACAAATCCAACTCAGTTTGCACTACACTTTTTAGCTTCCTGGGGTCTGCCGGGGACTGATCTCCTGGCAGACCGCATCGTTGGCGAGCGGAAGCTAGACCCGGGCCCATGAATAATTCGATTACTATCGAAATCTGCGCCGACTCTGTAGAGTCGGCGCTGGCTGCGCAACGCGGCGGTGCGGGTCGTATCGAGCTGTGCGGCGGTTTGGCAGAAGGAGGTACAACCCCGAGCTCTGGACTCATTTCTACCGTCCGGAGCAAGGTTTCGATTCCCATTTACGTGATGGTTCGCCCTCGCGCAGGCGACTTCTACTATGGACCCGACGACTTCGAAACCATGGAGCAGGATGTTCTCATCGCCAAACAGCTCGGTGCCGATGGAGTGGTGTTCGGAGTTCTGAAAGAGGATGGCCGGGTTGACGTGCAGAAGACGAGGCATCTCGTCGCGCTCGCTCGCCCAATGAAAGTCACGTTCCACCGCGCCTTCGACATGGCGCTGGACCTGAGTGAAGGGCTAGAAGCCGTAATCGCGGCCGGGGCAGACCGCCTGTTGACTTCGGGTGGAGAACAACGGGTCGAAGATGGCCTCGATACGGTGAAATCGTTGACTGCAGCCGCCTCTGGACGAATCGCAATGATGGCATGCGGTGGCATATCCGCGCAAAACGTTTGTCATGTAATCGCTGCGACCGGTGTTAACGAACTTCACGCCAGCGCGTCTTCAGCGGTCTCCAGCCCTATGTTGCATCGCAATGAACGCGTTTCAATGGGTGCGATCAAAGGCCGCGAATATCAGAGATTTGTAGTGATGGAAGATAAAGTACGGCGTTTGGTGAACGCCGTGAACGGCACCCTACACACTGCCAAGGCGCACTAAGATTCTCAGAGATGGACAATTTTCGAATTACCACTTTGACCTGTTTCTTACTGGTTGCGATAAGTCCAGTCGCGCAAACCCATAACTTCGTCGACATCAAACCTTCCCCGCAGCAAGTCGGATGGCAGAACCTTGAGTTTGGCGTCATCGTTCATTTCGGGACGAATACTTTCCTCGACCGCGAATGGGGAGACGGTACTGCCGATCCGAAAGTATTTGCGCCCACAAACTTCGATCCTGATCAATGGATGCGGGCCATAAAAGCTGCGGGAGCTAGATATGTGGTGCTTGTCGCAAAGCATCACGATGGATTCTGTTTATGGCCTACAGCGCAGACCGATTACAGCGTTAAGAACAGCCCCTGGGAAAATGGTCACGGTGATATCGTCCGCCGCGTCTCCGAATCGGCACGGAAGTTTGGTTTGAAATTCGGCGTCTACCTTTCCCCGTGGGACCGGCACGAGCCGAAATATAAAAATTCCGCAGAGTACGACAACTATTACGTCGCGGAGCTACAGGAACTCGCCAGCAACTACGGCGAGCTGGTTGAGTTCTGGCTCGATGGCGCCGGCAGCGCTGGTCATGTTTATGATTTCCCGCGCTATATCGAGAACCTGCGCATGTACCAGCCGAACACGCTCGTCTTCGCAGACGCGGCGCTCTTCGAGTATGGCGACATTCGCTGGGTCGGCAACGAAGACGGCATAATTCCTTACGAGAACTGGAACGTGCTCGACCGTCACGGATATTTGAGATGGCGTCCGGTTGAAGCCGATACCCCTCTGCACAAGCAACATTGGTTTTGGCACCCCAATGATGAATCCACTCTAAAGTCGATTGATGAACTCGTTTCAACTTACGAGAGCACCGTCGGGCATGGCGGACAGCTGATGTTGGGGCTTGCGCCGGACCGAAGAGGGCTTCTGCCGGAAGCCGACGTAAAACGGTTAGAAGAGTTCGGTTCGGCGATTCGTGAACGCTACAGCGACAATTTAGTTGCGAAGCGGCACATTCGGAATCCCGCTACGGAAGCTGCTTTTGATGGCGATCCAGAGACATTCTGGTCGGCACCCCCCGGTTCGCATCACGCGGTGCTCGAGGCCGACTTCGAACAGCCAGTGACTTTTGATCACAGCCTTATCATGGAGTGGCTCAATGACGGCCAGCACGTGGAGCACTATCGAGTCGAAGCATGGAATGGAAAGACTTGGCGCACGCTAATCGACGCTCACGCGATCGGGCACAAGAAGATCGATAGCTTTCCGCGGGTCACAACATCACGTGTTCGGCTTAATATCCTCGCTTCTTCGGCGGAAGCGCGAATTCGCGAATTCCAGCTTTATAAAGTTGAGAAATAAATGAGATCAACAACGGTAGTTGTCTTGCTACTTTGTGTTTTGGGCATTTCTGGCGCCGCGGCCCAACAATCCCCTGATCCGTACAAGCCTGTTCTCGATCATCTCTCGGCCATCATTACCGATCCCGTACCGGACTGGCGCATTCACGCCGATGTTCCTCATCCCGAAAATCCATCGCTGAATGATTCCGCATGGCAGCCGATTAAAGCAAACGAATCACGCGACGACAATGCCCCCAATCACTGGCAAGGCCCGCGCGTATTGCGGCGGCAAATTGTGTTCCCACCAACGGTGAACGGGTACGCCATCCGCCATGCTCGTATAAAACTCGACCTAAACTTCGGAAGCGACAAAGCGATGATGATCACCGTGTTCTCCAATGGCTCCATCGTGTTCCGCGGCCCCGAAGAGCTGCAGCAGCCGATATTGCTCACCGAAAATGCGCAGCCGGGACAAAAATTCCTGCTAGCCGTGCGGATAGATGCTGCCGATGTCGACACCGCGATCTTTCGTAGCCAACTCCTGATCGAACCTCCCTCCAGCAGGCCCGATCCTTCTCTCTTGCGCGATGAGATTCTGGCTGCAGAGCCGATGATTGCCGCCTATTCGCAAGGAAAAGCTGAACGCGAACAGATTCTCAATGCCGCCGTTAAGGCCATTACCTTTGCACCCATTGCTCACGGTGATCAGGCGGCTTTCGATCAATCGCTGCGCCACTCACAGAATGAACTGGAAAAGCTGAATCCCTGGATGAAGGGGTTTACGATCCGGGCAGTGGGAAATTCGCATATCGACATGGCCTGGCTCTGGCCGTGGACCGAGACCGTCGAGGTCGTTCGCAACACGTTTCGCAGCGTGCTCGATTTAATGAACGAATATCCTGACTTCAAATTCACCATGTCGTCTGCGCGCGCATATCAGTGGATCGAAGAAAAATATCCCGACATGTTCGCGGAGATCAAACAACGAGTCAAAGAAGGACGCTGGGAGGTGATCGGCGGGATGTGGGTCGAACCAGACTTGAACATGCCCGGAGGCGAATCGCTCACTCGTCAAATTCTGGTCGGCAAACGGTATTTTCAGCAAAGGTTCGGAGTCGATGTAAAGATCGGCTGGAACCCGGATTCATTCGGCTATAACTGGCAGCTTCCGCAAATTTATAAGCGGTCGGGAATTGATTACTTCGTAACGCAAAAGTTGCTTTGGGCACACGAATTCACTACTTTCCCGTACAAGTTATTCTGGTGGCAGTCGCCCGACGGAAGCCGTATCCTAACGTATTTTCCCCGCGACTACGCCGGTGGAATTGAAGCTCAACGCTTGGGTCAAGACCTTTCCCAGTGGGCACCTTCAATGTACGGCCAGAACTTTAACGACACGCCCGAGATGATGCACCTTTACGGCGTCGGCGACCACGGCGGTGGTCCGACGCGCGAGATGCTCGACAACGCTGTCAAGTTGATGTCTCCGAATGTTGTTTTCCCCAAGCTGGAATTCAGCACCGCCACGGCTTTCTTCGATGATCTCAACAAAAAGCTCCCAAACATGAACGTGCCGGTCTGGGACGATGAACTTTATTTTCAGTACCACCGCGGAGTATTCACCACTCAGGCGGATACAAAACAGCGCATTCGCCTCACCGAAGAAAAACTCCTCGATGCCGAGAAATTTGCATCTCTGGCGATGTTATACGGCCGTCAATATCCGCAGTACGAGTTCGAGCGCGCGTGGAAGCGCCTTCTCTTCGACGACTTTCACGATATTTTTCCGGGCTCAGGAATCGCGGTGAATTATCTTGATGCAAAACGCAATCTCGAAGACGTGCAGCGTGCAGCAGGCGACATCACGCGCAATTCCCTTAACGAAATGGCAGCGCACATCAATACCCAAGGCGACGGTACTCCGCTTCTTGTCTTCAATACCCTTTCCTGGCGCAGGACTGAGTTGATCGAAATCGAAGTGCAACTGCCCTCCTCGACGAAGAATATCTCTGTTCTCGACGCGGACGGCAAAAAGGTCGATTCACAGCTGTTGTCCATAGATCCTCAAACAAACCGTGCACGCTTTCTGCTGCTTGCTGCTGTGCCTAGCATGGGATACAAGATTTACTTCGTCCGATCTGCCGAGTCGCAGCCTTCGACTTCAACCACAGTGAAAGCCAGCGCAAGCGAACTAGAAAACGAATTCGTGCGCCTAAAGATTGATCAACGCTCCGGCTGTATCACAAGCCTCTTTGATAAGCGCAGCCACACCGAAGCGCTTGCTCCAGCCGAAACCGATACGGGTGGACCGAAAAACTTCGCTTGCGGAAATCTGCTGCAGACGTTTTATGACAAGCCGAAGCAGTGGGACGCCTGGAACATCGATGCTGATTTCGAAAAGCAGCATTGGGATTTGGATAAAGCAGACTCAGTTGAGCTCGTTGAAAGCGGTCCGCTACGCGCCATCGTTCGTGTAAAAAAGCATTTCCAGAATTCGTCATTCATTCAGGACATAACGATGTACGCCGGCGTGCCGCGCGTAGACGTCAAGATGCAAGCCGACTGGCACGAGAAACATATTCTGCTGAAAGTGGCATTCCCAGTCAGTGCCCACAACACCAAAGCGACTTTCGAGATTCCCTTCGGCAGCGTCCAACGTCCAACCACGCGCAATACGCCCGCCGAGCGCTCAGAATTCGAAGTTCCAGCGCTGCGATGGGCTGATATATCTGACGCAACCCACGGCTTCAGCCTCCTGAATGACAGCAAATACGGGTACGACGCCAAAGGGAACGTGCTTCGCCTGTCACTTCTGCGGTCACCAACATGGCCCGATCCGAATGCCGATGAAGGCCATCACGAGTTCACGTATTCGCTATATGCGCACGGAGGAGATTGGAAGCAGGCGCAAACCGTTCGCCGCGGATACGAGCTGAATTACAAACCACTCGCGCGGCAACTTGCGCATCACGAGGGACCACTACCCGCTGAACATTCGTTTCTGAGCGTCGGATCGGACGATGTGGTCGTAACCGCGTTAAAAAAAGCTGAAAAGGACGATTCTTTGATCGCACGATACTACGAATGGGCGGGAGAAAAAGGTGATGTCAAACTATCGTTTCCTCCAGCGATGCAGGCAAACGAAACGAACCTGATGGAAAAAGAAGGAAACCAACTGCCATTAAGGAATGCAACAGCAACAATTCCAACATCAGGGTACGAGATCAAAACGATAGAGTTGCGAGTCAGAGAAGCATCCGCGCACAACTAAGCTTGAAGGTCTTCAGTAGCCATGTCGTGAAGCTCGGCATTCGCGAAACATGACACCACAGAGTGCGTGCGGCAGGAATGACCTGAGATGTCAGCTCGGGATGTGAATAACAACATCTAACTGCGTCGGTATAGCCAACCCGTCCCGCGTGGCGGGATGGTATTTAAATTGTCGAACTTCTGAAAGAAGTTTTTGCTCCACAGCGTGCGGCATCATTCCTGAGACGCGGCGTGCGTCGGCGACGTGACCGTCGGAGTCAATCGTGACCTCTACCACTACGAACTGCTCAAACCGTGGGGGAAGTTCGTCTGCTGAAATGTAAACTTCGCCTGAGGTTCGGAAGGCCAGTTGATAATCGTGCCCAGGATAAAATCCGTAAATCTGACGAAACCAAAGAGCCTTTGTCAGAGCCTTAGCTCCTTTGCTGGCCTGCTGGCGAAGTCCGTTTAAAGCTGCAGATTGCGCTTCGGAAGCTGCCGCGAGCACAGGCGCCCGTGTGCTTCGGTAACGCGCCACTTTGCGCCGTGCCTGCATGGCCACAGCTTTAGCACTGTAAGTCAGGTAAGTTTTCTTGGAGGTGAGTCGTACGACTTCCAATTCCTGCGGAACCAGACGGACAGAACCTCTCTGGCGCGCGGGAAGGAGCAAGAAAACCAATAACAGGTGTGCCGCTGCCGCCAATCCTATGGCGGATGTGCGAGGCACTCGTTGCCATTCAACCAGCATGGAGTTCCTTACGTTTACGTTGCGAGACGCTAAGTCACTAAATGTACCAGTAAGCATGCGCATTTAGGCGTGGTTCTGCAACCTGGAAATAGTAAGAATTTGGTGGAGGCGGCGGGAGTCGAACCCGCGTCCGAAAATGTTACTGGTCAGAAGACTACATGCTTATTCGCGTTCATGCCTCTGGCATTACCCAGAGACGTTCGCGATCGGCGCTCAGAACGGACAAGAAACGCAAACCGCTAGCCTGAGATCTTAGCCTCTCAGCCCAGACATAGCTGAGAAGAGCAGCCCGCTGTGCGACGTCCTTCGGAGGCCCACGAGCGAAGCCTCCGGGAACGGCTACCTACAATTAGGCAGCGTATGCCATCTGTTGATTGGCAATTATCATTTTGCCCACGATTACGGGTGTGTGCACCCCGGCATGCCTTCTGGCCGCAAGCATCTCCGTCGAAGCCGTGACGCCCCCAT
>Ga0070741_10011967_pt1 | contig 15844 bp, 15 predicted proteins | sample Coa_R1_4_FD_66440 | JGI IMG/M metagenome (GOLD analysis project Ga0070741, IMG submission 66440) | Surface soil microbial communities from Centralia Pennsylvania, which are recovering from an underground coalmine fire - Coalmine... | ecosystem: Environmental > Terrestrial > Soil > Unclassified ...
GTCGCTTCCGGACCTGTCCCGTACACGATGACGGTGCCCTTTGGCCGCAGGACCGCCGGAATGAGCTTGGCGTTTGCGGTCAGGTCCATTTCTATCAGAACGTCCACACCGTGCTTCCCTGTGATTTCCATAACGCGGTCACCGACATTCTCCTGTTTGTAATTGATGGCATGGTCGGCGCCGGCGTCGCGGGCCGCCTTGGCCTTCTCGGACGAAGAGATGGTTGCAAGACACACCGCACCCTTGGCCTTTGCAAACTGGATGACGTACTGACTGACGGCGCCCGCGCCGCCCGACACAAGCACAGTCGAACCGCTGCTCAGACCGGCAAGGGCGACCGCGTGCGCGGCGGTCATCGCGGGTATGCCCAGACACGCGCCTGCCTCAAAAGTGACCTTTTCGGGCAGGGGCACAGCTTGCGCCGACGGAAGCACGATGAACTCAGCGGCCGTGCCGAACGGGCGCTTCCATTGGCCGTTCCACACCCAAACCCGCTCGCCGATCCGCGATCGCGAGATGCCTTCGCCGACTTCGTCAATGACGCCGGCGCCATCGCTGTGGGGGATTACTCTCGGGTAGGCGATCTTCCGCGTCGAACCTTGGCGTGACTTGACATCCGACGGGTTGACACCTGACGTCGCAAGTTTGACGCGGACTTCGCCCGGGCCCGGACGTGGCGTGTCGACTTCACCGACCTTGAGGACGTCACGCGCGCCGCCGTTGCGTTCGTAATAAGCAGCTCTCATGTTGTCACCCCTTTCAACAACGATAGCACGCTGTTCCGAATAAGAAATCGGCGGGCAAGAAACCCGGGCGCGGGCCCTGGGTTATCGCCGGTGGGCCATTAAATAGGATAACCGGTCGTGATCGTTTGAAGCGGCCCGCCAAAAAATATGAGGTTGATGATGGTTTATCGCATTTACAGCGGCCCAAGAGGGTCCGCCGATATATCGGCGCTCGAGAAATCGCAAATGCTGTTTAAGGAAATGGCCACGCTCGACGAAGCCATATTGTGGGCGCGGCACGTCGAGCGCACGGGCAGGACACCGCTTTTGATCGAGGGCGACGATGGCACGCGCATGGACCGTCGTGCGATCGCGAACGCACTTAAACTCGGCGGGCGGGAGGTCGGCGGACTGTCAGCCGGCTAGGGCCACCTTACGATGAGCTGGCGATGCGGTTCCACTCGGCCCGGGCGCGGGCCGCGAGGTGGTTCCATTTGGTGCTGACAACGTCCCAATTCACCATGGGACGTTGCGCCCCAGCGGAAGGAGGACTTGCACCGGCGTTCGTGTGTGAGTCGTAGAGATAGGCGCCGCCGACGGTTAGAACGGCACCGAGGACGATCCCGATGAGAACACGCATGGAAGCCTCCTCCTGCCCAACCCCAAATGCGCCTTCGGCGACAAGTGTTCCGAGGCGCGTCTTGCCCATTTGGGCGAGCAAAGAGGACAATTTTGGGTCATCCGGCGTTAACTGTTGAAAGTCACCAAGCGCAGCTTAACCCTTTGAGAATTCTACTATTCTTGCGTCAAAAACTTTGCCCGCAAACAAAATTTGCTGCTATATTGAAATTATGAGCAGACATTCAGCAAAAGCGGCCGGACGGTCAGCGAAAACCGCCCGGCGTTCCGCCAAGAAGAGTACGAAAAGCGTACGTTCTGCGGCAAAAAAAGCGTCCAAATCCGCGCGCGTGCCTGTCGGCAAGGCTGGCCAGCCAGTTCAGGCTGCAGGCGCAACGGCAAAAATGATCCGTACGCCGAGCCCGCCGGTGCAGCCGGTGGCCGCGCACGAGATTCCCGTGCGCGCCCACAAATACCAGGTCGGTGAGACCGTCTACTACACATCGCCAACATTCGGACGTGCGGCGGCAACCGGCAGCTATACGGTTGTGAAGTTGCTGCCGTCGGAAGGCGACGACTATCAGTACCGGATCAAAAGCTCCGGGGAAGCCTTCGAGCGCGTGGCCAAGGAAAGCCAGCTTGATCGCGCCTGATTGCGGTCTGACGATTTTGTCTTCGAGCGCCTTCCTGCAAATCTTCGGACCGTGCGATTCCCGCGCCTGAGGACGAAAAAACGAATGCTTGCAGCCGGTGCCGGCCATGCGGCCGACTTTTTTGGTCGGCACGTGGCGCGTAGCGCTTGCACAGGAGGAATAAACGTAAGATTTAGAGCGTTGTAAATAATCAATCTAAATAAGCCAATCGAGGGGAGGACATTCATGCGCGTGCTTTTCCGTCTGGCAGCTTTCATGGTGCCGGTTCTCCTGGCATGGCCAGCCAATGCACAAAGTTACCCTAACCGAACCGTCAAGCTGATCGTGCCGTTCGGCGCGGGTGGGCCCGCCGACGTATACTCAAGGGTGCTGGCGCAGCACCTTTCCGAAGAGACGAAGCAGTCTTTCGTGGTCGAAGATCGGCCGGGAGCCGGTTCGATTATCGGAACCGATGCGGTCGCAAAGTCGGCCCCAGACGGCTACACACTGTTGGTTATGTCGAACACGCATACGACCAACGAGTCGCTCATTCCAAACAAGCCGTTTCAGTTGATGCGTGATTTCGTACCGGTGGCGACAGTCAACTATTCGGACTTGCTCATGGTCGTCCACCCCTCGGTTCCTGCCAAGAGCGTGAAAGAATTTATCGATCTTGCAAAAAAAGATCCCGGCAAGCTCAATTATGCATCGTCCGGGCCGGGCACGCCGTATCATATGGCCGGTGAATTGTTTAAGGCCATGAGTCATACCGACATCGTCCATGTCCCTCACAAGGCATCCGGTGACGCGCGAAACAGCGTAATATCGGGTACTGTTCAGATGATGTTCGACGCGGTAACCACGATGACTGCGCTGGCCAAGGGTGGACAAGTGCGTGCGCTTGCAACCACGGGTGCCAAGCGTTCGGAACTTACGCCCGATCTGCCGACAGTCGGCGAAACCGTTCCCGGTTATGAAGCCACGATCTGGCTTGGCATCATGGCGCCCAAAGGCACGCCGAAGGAGGTTGTTACCTTCCTCAACAGCCACATCAACAAAGTGATCAACAAGCCGGAGGTGAAGGAAACGTGGCTTAAGCAGGGTGCGATTCCGCTGGTCAAAACCCCTGAGGAATTCGACGCCTATCTCCGCAAGGACATCGAAAAGTGGGCCAACGTGGTAAAAATATCGGGAGCAAAAATCCAGTAGGGCTTTTGTAAAATCGCACACGATGCCAACAATCAACAGCACCTTTATCGACGGGCTGCTCTCGACGCCGCTGGTGTTGCCGGCCCCGGTGGCCGGCGCGCTGGCGGCGTTGTTTGTTGTGGCGGTTTTTATTGCGATCCGCCGCGCAGCCCGCGGAAATGCATCGCGTGTGATGATGCCGCTTTTTGCAGTCCTGGTGGCGGGCGTGGCGGTCATCGCTGTACTCGCAAGCCTCGAACGCTACGATCGTTCCGCTGAAAGGCGTGCGCTTCTCGAGCGGAACGTCCAGCTCGGTCTGAGTGCCGGTGCCCCCGGATCGGCGCTTTCATGCCTTGATGGCCTCGCCGGTGAAGATGTCGAGAACGCCTGTGAAAAGGCCGTCTTTGCGGATCCGCAGAGTGCGGCAAGGGCGGTCGGGTACGTCAGCGCACGGCTCTCGCTTCTGGCCGATGCCGCCGCATTCGCACGGCGGGGTGGGGCCGACTTGGAGGCGACATTTGCCACGGCAAGACGCGCCATAGAACTGGATCGCTACGGCATTGCTGCTCATGTGCTCGCGGTGCGGGACGGCTGCACAGCGGAAAAATGTGCGGCGTTTGCCCTGTTGCAGGACGCCGGCACGTTGAAGGCCAATTTGAGGGTTCACGCATTCGAAACCTATGTGGCCCGTTATGCCGCCGCGTGGGGCAAAGGCGAAGCAGCGCCCGAAAAAGTTCCTCAGGCGTCTGCTTCCGATGCCGGACCGGTGGCTGCAGCAACGGAGCCGCTGTCACCAATGCACCCGCTCGACAGCCGCTACGATTTCCCATCCGCGGCGTCGATCCCACCCGTCAGCATCATGAACTCCGAGCCGGCTGTCCCCAAGGAAGCAGGCGGCTCGCCGGCAAGCCACGCCGGTACGGAAAAAACAGGGACAACTCCTCCGGTCCCGCCTAAGCGTCCGCAGGCCCAGGCGGCGTCCCCGCCGGCGCGGTAATATCGAGGCCAAGCTGCACGGGCCTCATGTTCAAATCTGTTCTGATTGCCAATCGTGGCGAGATTGCTTGCCGAATCGCCCGCACCGCGCGACGGATGGGGCTTCGCTCAATCGCCGTCTATTCTGATGCGGATGCGGGTGCGCTCCACGTTCGCCAATGTGACGAAGCGTATCCCATCGGCCCGGCGCCGGCTGCTGAGAGCTATCTCGTCATTGAAAAGCTGATAGCCACGGCAAAGCGGGCCGGGGCCGAGTGCATCCATCCGGGCTACGGATTTTTGTCCGAAAATGCCGATTTTGCCGAGGCCTGCCTCGCGGCAGGGATGAGTTTCGTCGGTCCGCCCGCCGAGGCCATCCGTAACATGGGGCTCAAGCATCAGGCCAAGGCGCTCATGGAAAAAGCGGGTGTGCCCGTGGTACCCGGCTATCACGGCGAAATGCAAGAACCGAAATTTCTCAAGCAGAAGGCCTATGAAATTGGATACCCCGTGATCATCAAGGCTTTGGCCGGCGGCGGCGGCAAGGGCATGCGTCGCGTGGATCGCCATGCCGATTTCGATACCGCGCTGGAAAGCGCGCAACGGGAAGCAAGTTCGTCGTTCGGAGATGCCAGGGTCCTGATCGAAAAATACGTAACAAGGCCGCGCCACATCGAAATGCAGATTTTTGCGGATGGGCACGGCAATGTTATCCACCTCGGCGAGCGCGATTGTTCGTTGCAGCGAAGGCACCAGAAGGTCGTCGAGGAAGCTCCGGCGCCCGGAATGACGGCAGCCTTGCGCGCGCGCATGGGAGCGGCGGCGGTCGCCGCCGCGAAGGCGGTCGGATACATCGGCGCAGGAACGGTGGAATTTATCGCCGATGCGACCGACGGGCTGAAAGCCGGTGGCTTCTGGTTTATGGAAATGAACACGCGGCTTCAGGTCGAGCATCCGGTCACTGAGGCGGTGACTGGACTCGACCTCGTGGAATGGCAGTTCCGGGTCGCGGGCGGCGAAAAATTACCGCTGGCACAGGATCTGGTTGCTTGGAACGGCCACGCGATCGAGGCGCGTATCTATGCCGAAGACCCCGAGCGCGGGTTTCTGCCGTCAACCGGCCGACTGGTCGGCTTGCGGTTTCCGAATGTCGACGGACTGCGCATCGATACCGGAGTGGAAGGCGGCAGCGAGGTGACGCCGTTCTACGATCCAATGATTGCCAAGCTCATCGCGCACGGAAAGGATCGCGCCGACGCTTTCGAGCGGCTGACCGCCGCGCTCGAGCAGACGGTTATCGCGGGCCCGCGCAGCAATGTCGGCTTTCTGACGGCACTTTGCCGCGCGCGTGCGGTCCGCAAAGGCGACTTCGACACCGGATTTATCGATGCCAACCTTGCGGAACTTTGTGCCGTACCGCAGGGACTCGATCGTGCGGCCGCCGCGTTTGGCGTTCAACACTTGCTCGATCAGCCACGCCCTGGTGCCCCGCCGGCAGGCGGTGTTGAGGCATGGGTCTCGCCTTGGGACGCGACCGATGCTTTTCAGATATCGGGCATACGACGTCTGATGTTGCCGATAGTCGCCGACGGGCAGACGGCCACGGCCGAGATTGTGTACCGTCCGGAAGGTCGGGAATTGCGGGTCGATGGCGTCGCTGCCGCGCAGGATGCAGTCGCGATTTGCGGCCCGGACACCGTCTATGTGTTGCGCCACGGTCGGCAGACCACGGTGAGCATGCGCGACCCCGCCCTTGTCGAAGCCGGCGATCTGGACAGAAGCGGGCTTGTCCGCGCGCCGATGCACGGGAAGGTGCTGGCTCTGCTTGTAGAGGAGGGCGCGCGGGTAACGCGCGGGCAGCGAATAGCTGTCATCGAAGCCATGAAAATGGAGCACACAATCGTTGCGCCAGTGGACGGAACCGTAGCAAGTATTCTCGTTAGCAAGGATTCACAGGTCGCCGAAGGCGCCAAGATGATGCTGATTGCGCCCGCGAAGACGGGAAATGCGACTACCGCAGGAAAGGCAGGTGGGGAGAAGGTGCCCTGATGGCTTTTCCATGCCCTGATTGCCCGGTATTCATGGGGCCAGTCAGGGACTTTGCGTTTGGTTGTGGGTTCCGCAGAAATGCCGCTTCATCTGATCAAATTGTGCGTCGGTTGCGATTCGGTCGCCGACCTTGAGGATTGGATCAAGGAAAAGCTGAAGGAAAAGAGGCGGCGCGGACAAAAGGCCGAGCATATTCACACGACCCGCATGGTACCGAAGCGTAGCGTGGAACTTCGCGACGGGGGGTCGCTGTATTGGGTTATTCGTGGCCAGATATCATGCCGCGAACGGATTCTCGACATTCGCCCGTTCACGGATAAAGATGGCGTCGGCCGTTGCCGCATTGTGCTTGACGGAAAGGTAGTGCTGGTCGAACCGCGGCCTCGGGCGGCGTTTCAGGGTTGGCGTTATCTGGAGGTCAAGGATGCCCCGCGGGACCTTTCCCGGGTTGCACCAGGTGCGGCGAGAATGCCGGAACACATGCGACGCGAGTTGCGCGAGTTGGGCCTGCTTTAGACGGCTATATTGTCGATCAACCGAGTTTTGCCCAGCCGCGCCGCAACGAGCAGCCGAACTGGCCCATCTTTGGGCGATGCGATAGGCGCGAGCGTGAGCGCATGGCGGGCTTCGAGATAATCAAGCCCGAATCCGGCCAGATCTATTTCGATCCGCCCAACATTTAGGACCCGGTCAATTTTTTCACCGCTCTTGATGCGGGACGCGCAGCCTGTGAGGACCTTGTAGAGCATAGGGGCAACGGCCCGCTCTGCCGAGGACAGATATACGTTGCGGGAGGAGAGAGCCAATCCGTCCGGTTCGCGCACCGTCGGAACCCCGATGACCTTCAGCCGCAGGTCGAGGTCCTTGGCCATCTGCGTGACCACCCGCAGTTGCTGATAGTCTTTCTGTCCGAAAAACGCAAAATTCGGTGAGACCTGCGTAAACAACTTGGCAACCACCGTGGCAACCCCGCCGAAAAAATGCGGACGAAACTCGTCTTCGAGTCCCGCCTTGGCCGCTCCTTCGGGTGCCAGGCGTGTGGCAAAACCGTCCGGATACATGACCTCGACTGTCGGCGCCCATACGACATCAACGTCCGCCTCACGCAATACTTTGACGTCAGCTGCAAAGCTGCGCGGATAACTTGCAAAATCCTCATGGGGCGCAAATTGGGTCGGGTTGACAAAGATCGAGACAACGACTCGCTTTGCGCGTCGCTTTGCCTCTCGGACGAGCGCCATGTGGCCGCGATGCAACGCGCCCATTGTCGGCACCAGTGCAATTGTGGCGCCGGCTTTTCGATACAAGTCCAGTGTACGGCGAAGCGACGGAATCGTCCGCAAGATTTTCGGAGTGTTACCCATGACGTTCTAATTAATCGGCGAAGTGTCGCAAAACCGCAACAAGAGGCGTAAGGCGGTGAAATGTGACCTGCGTGGCGAGGATAAAACGGGATTAACTTGACTAACGTACACGAATATTTTGACAATTGGCAGCCGGAGAGGGGCGGCATGCTGATTGAACCAATTCAGGATTCCGGACAATCTGCTCACGTTGTCGTTCTCGGAAACGAGAAGGGCGGGTCGGGAAAATCCACGACCGCGCTGCATATAGCAGTTGCTTTGCTGAAGGCGGGCCAGCGCGTTGCAACAATCGATCTCGATTCACGTCAGCAGAGTTTTACCCACTATATCGACAACAGGCGAGCGTGGGCTGAGCGCGCGCGGATTTCGCTCGAGCTGCCGACACATTATTGCATCACACGTGCGGAGGGTAATTCGCTCGAAGCCAACGAAGCCCGAGAGTTCGAAAATTTCTCAGCTGCAATCGCGGCGATCGAGCATAACCATGATGTGGTCGTGATCGACACGCCCGGTGCCGATACGTACCTTATGCGCCTTGCCCATTCGATGGCCGATACGCTTGTCACGCCGCTCAATGACAGCTTTCTGGATTTCGACGTACTCGCGACACTCGACCCCACGAATTTCACAGTAACCGGTGAGAGCCATTATGCCGAAATGGTGCGAGAAGCGCGCCGTCAGCGGCGTCTGGTGGATGGACGGCTTACCGATTGGGTCGTCATCCGTAATCGCCTGTCCAATCTCGCCTCGCGGAACAAACGCCTCGTAGGCGACGGAATCAATGAACTGTCGAAACGAATGGGTTTTCGGTGCATCGAAGGTATTGCGGAGCGTGTTGTCTATCGGGAGTTTTTTCCGCGCGGGCTCACGGCGCTTGACGATCTGGACGAGGAAACGCTCGGCACACGTCCAAACCTTTCGCACGTGACGGCACGCGAGGAGGTCATCGCGCTGCTCAATGCCCTGCAACTGCCGCTGTCGGAGAATGGTAAACGACGAGCAGCCGCCCGTGCGGAATGGTTCTCCGTCATGGGCCAGCCCCTCCAGGTCCACGATATAATCGGCTAAGTCCGCAGGCTTGCCATCGCGCGCTTATGGGGCCATCTGAGGGGCTATCCGGAAGCCGCGCGACCACCCGCGGTTCGGTGTAAAGTTGATATTATGGGCAAGGACTCCCAGCAGAAGGCGCCTGCGCCGGTCTCCTCGAAGCCGGAAATCGAGGCCTTTCTGGAACGCGTGCGCGCTCTTGGGCCGTCGAATGCGCACGGCGGCCGGGGTCGCTTGGTGTTCGCACTCGATGCCACAATGAGCCGACAGCCGACTTGGGACACGGCCTGTTCGCTGCAGGCCGATATGTTTCGAGAGGCGGCGAGCATCGGCGGGCTTGACATACAGCTCGTTTATTTCCGTGGCTTGAACGAATGCCGTGCGTCCAATTGGGTTGCGAGCAGCAAACCTTTGGCAGAGCTCATGTCGCGGATCGATTGTCGAGGCGGCCAGACACAAATCGGCAAAGTTCTCGGTCATGCCCGCCGGGAGCACGCACGCAGGAAAATTCAGGCGCTTGTCTTCGTTGGTGACGCGATGGAGGAACCGATTGACGACCTGTGCCGGGCGGCGGGGGAACTGGGGATCCTCGGGGTGCCGGTCTTCATGTTTCAGGAAGGAGAAGACCCCATCGCGGAAAACGCATATCGCGAAATCGCACGCTTGTCGCGCGGTGCTTATTGCCGATTCGACGCGGGGTCTGCGCATCAGCTTGGAGAATTGCTGCGCGCCGTTGCCGTCTACGCTGCCGGCGGAATGCGGGCGCTCAAAGAATTGTCAGCCAGGCGCTCGGCAGGCGCGCAAAGGCTGCTCGCTCAGCTGAAATAAAATGCCGGCACTTATTTTTGGCGCTCTGGTCTTGGTGCTCGCGCTCTGGGCGCTCAATACAATTACGAAGGTTGATCCGCGAATCGCGGCACGTGTCACAAAGATCGGTGGCGGCCTGCTTTCACTCGGGCTTGCGGTTTTCCTCGGCCTGCGAGGTGAAATCGGGATCGCCATCCCGCTCGGCGCTTTTGGCCTTGGGCTGCTTGGCTGGGTGCCGTTCGGACCGGCGGGGTTCAGCGCGCGTACGCAGAAGACCGGCGGTCAGACCTCGCGGGTGCGCTCTGCCCATTTCGAGATGGAGCTCGATCACGACACCGGTGCGATGCGTGGACGCATTATTGCGGGGCGAAATCAGGGGGCAGAGCTCGCGGATCTCGATATCGAGACACTTATTGCGATGCTTGGCGAGGTCGACGACGAAAGCCGGGCCTTACTTGTTGCGTATCTTGACCGCCGGGATCCCGCTTGGAGTGAGCACGCGCAGGCGAATGCGGCAGCGGGGCGGCGCGCGACGGCCGGTGGAAAAATGTCTGAGCAGGAGGCTTACCAGATCCTTGGCCTGGAGCCCGGTGCGAGCGCCAACGAGATCGCCCGCGCTCACCGTACCCTTATGAAGAAACTCCATCCCGACCAGGGGGGCTCGACGTATCTGGCGGCCCGCATCAACGAGGCCAAAGAGATCCTTCTTCGCCGTCATCGCTGAGATACTCCACAAACGCGACCATCGGCGGCTCCTGGTTTTGCGCGTCCCTGTTGTTTGACTTTTTAATTAAAGATCAGTCTTTCAGCACCATGCACGGAATGTCGCTGCGCTTGAGGTGTTTGCAGGCGGCTTCGGCCTGGTGTCTATCCAACCCGGCAAACCGTGCGCGGAAGAGAATTTTATCGCCTTTCTCGATGCGTTCGGTGAAAGGGTCGGCCTTGGCGAGAATGTCTCGTGCTTTCATCAGCGCCAGATCAAGTCGCTGTCTGGCTTCTTTCTCTTCAGGCAGTGCGCCGATCTGAATGATCCATCCGGAGCGCGATTTGGCTGGCGGCTCGGCCGTAGGAGGAGGGAGCGGCACGCTTTCAGAAATGGCAGCCACTGCGGCAACCGGAGCAGGGTCAGGCTTTACGGCGGCCAGCTCGCGGATGTTCAGCGCTGACGGAGTGGGAGTATCCGGTGCAATTGCCGGGACCTGTTCACTCTTTACGGTGCTTATGGTCGTGATCGCTGTCCGTGCGGATTCTGCCGGCATCGGCGTGAGCTGCCGGGCTTCGATGGGTAACGGCGACAATGCTGCTGTTCGCATTGTTCCGGGATGGACGGCAACGGTCTTTACCGCATTGGGCTTGATCGGTTCGGTAGAACCGGGAAGTGGGGCGTCAGAGGATGATCGTGCCACGGATGCGACACGTATGGGGGCAGAGCCGGTATGGTCGTCGTCCTTCTCTCGGTTCCTGCGCTCTTTACGGGCCTGTGCGATCTCCCATCCCTCGACGATAGGTGGCGCTGTGCGTTTTACCGCGGCAATGTTGATGTTGTTGTCGATCAGGCTTCGCACGCGTGCATCACGCGCTTGGGCACTTCGGCCGCCGAAGACCACCGCAACGACGTGATGATTTCCGCGGCGCACTGACGTGACAATGTTGAAACCGGAATCTTTGATGTACCCGGTCTTGATGCCGTCGACACCATCGATCGTTCCAAGTAGGTGGTTGTGATTGCGAATTTCGTGTCCGCGATAGCTGAACGTACGAGTCGCAAAATAATGATAGTAGTTCGGAAACCGGTCCTGGATTGCGCGACCAAGAATGGCCTGATCGCGTGCGGTCGTGATCTGCTGGTCGTCCGGCAGGCCTGATGCATTGCGATAGACCGTTTGATTCATGCCAAGTGCCCGGGCCTTCGCGGTCATCATCTTCGCAAATGTCGCCTCGTCTCCGCCAAGCGCTTCCGCAACCACGACGGCGACGTCATTGGCCGATTTGGTCACGATGGCGCGGATCGCGGTTTCCACCCGAATTGACTCGCCTGGCTTGAGGGCAAGCTTGGACGGTGCCTGCGCTGCGGCACGGGCGGAGACGGGAAGTTCGGTGGTCAGTTTGATTTTGCCCTGCTCAAGACGTTCGAAAAGGAGGTAGAGCGTCATGATTTTGGTCAGCGAAGCGGGGTGCCGCGGCGCATCGGCGTTGCTCGCCTGCATGACCGCGCCCGAATTGACGTCAACCACGATCGACGAGTAGGGGGGATCATAGCTTTCGTCCGAATGGCTGCGATGGGAGCGGCGGGCGCAGGCGTCGGTGGCAAGAGCGACAAGCGCGGCTACGGCGGCAAGGGCGGCAATGCTGAAGCGGAAACCGCGCTGAAACAGCCCTCCCCGAAGCAACATCAGCTCCCCCCGAAATCCGGTCTCCCTGAGGCTGTCCCTAGGCAGCCATCGTGGCCGATTTATAGCCTCACCGCGGTGCGATAACCCGCGACCCTAGGAGACCGTAGTTTACAAATTGCTAAGGCAATGCCCTGAATTGCAAGCGGTTTTTGCGGTGCAATATTAACGGTTGACTTTATTGTGCAGTGCAGTATAAGGGCGGCCAGTCCTGGCAGGGCCAGGGTCCGAAATTTTGCACAGTGGCGCCGCATCGCGGGCCGGGAAGGGATGACATGGTGAAGAATTTCGAAGACCTGCAGCAGGTCAGCAAAGACAACGTCGACGTGGCACTGAAGGCCATGGGTGCGCTTTCCAAGGGTACCCAGGCGATTGCAGTTGAAGTCGCGGACTATTCAAAGAAGGCGTTCGAAGACGGGACAGCCGCCCTCGAAAAACTTTTCGGTGTGAAATCCTTCGACAAGGCGATCGAAGTTCAAACCGAGTATGCCAAGACCGCCTATGAGGGGTTTGTGGCCAAGGCGTCTAAAATCGGCGAGCTGTACGCCGATCTGGCGAAGGAAACGTACAAGCCGTTCGAATCGCTGTTCGCAAAGAGCAAGTAATTCGTCCCGACCAGTGTGACGTAGAGTCAGTTCGAGTAAAAAAGCCCGGCTCTTTCCGAGCCGGGCTTTTGATTTTTGCATCGGCCTGCGATGGTGCAGGGCCGACCGCTCTATTGCGCCACCCGCAACTTGGTGAGGTTGGTGCCGATGGTCTTGAACGTCGCCGTCATCTGGTCCGCCGACGTCAACAGATAGAACTTCTCCGGGCTGCTGGCACAGTTCTGCAGCAGCGTCGAGGTTGGATCGCCACCGGTATTTACCTGGATGGTGTAAAGGTCGATCTTGGCTGCCTTGACATTGTCGCAGGTAATTTTCTGACGCGCATCGATGTCGGTATCGTCGCTGTACCAGCGGTCCTGCGTGTTCAAGCCGTCCGTCAGCAGAATGATGACCTGCTGGTACTTGAAGTTTGCATCCATGGCAGGAACCGTGAACGGACCGCCGCCGACCAGCGACATCCAGCCCACCTGCAGGCCTATTGCCTGATTGGTGTTGCCAGCCGGCGTCATGCTGTCGACCAGGGCCTTCATGGCATCCCAGTCGTAATTCAGCCCCATCACCGCCTTCGGGCAGGAACTGTATTGCTCGGCCGCGTACAACGATGACCACCTCGGCGTCACCGGATCGGGCGGGAGCGCGTTGGTGTCGTAGTTGTACGTCGTATCCGGGTCGTCTGGATTACCGCGATCCATCACGCAGCCGTTCCAGTTGGTGCTGTTGTGCGCCTTGGGCGTCCACACTCCCGTTGACGTCCATACACCGTTGAATGAAGTCCAGGTGTTTACAGTCCAGGTGCCTCCGTGGCTCTGGCAGCTGCTTTTTTTCGTATATTGCGACTTCGAGCAGACGCCATGGCTTACACAGGTGCTCTGCGTATGGTAGTCGGAATCACTGCACATGCCTGAACTTGTGCAGGAATCCGCATTGGTATAGCCGGCAACACTGCAGGTTCCGACATTTTCGCGGCACTTGGTCCGTGTATTCCAGCCCCCGCTGCTGCAGGTGCCGTTGTTCGCGTCCCAGGAGTTGTCGTCGGCCGCGCCGGGATCCTGCGCCGCACTCCCCCAATAAATCCAGTCCGCACTGAAATTCGATTTGTCGAGGTTGACGTCCTTGGCGAAGGGAATGATCGACACATAGACATCGCCCGCCGTTGTGACGGCACTCTGCAGCTGGTCGATCAACCCCTTCGTTGCCGTCTTGAGCGCGGTCATCTTCCCGGCGTCGGCCATCGATCCTGTATTGTCGAGCACCAACGCGACGCGCAGGCGCGTGATACCCCACTTGGCGGTGGACGAGGCTTTCAGATGGAACGTGTCATAGCCGAGGACTTTCACGAAAGCGGCGTCAAGCGCCGCCGTGGCCTCAACCTTGATGTTAGAACCGCCCTCCGTGCTGTAACTGACCGTTATGTTGACGTCTTTCGCGTCCTCATGGTTGAAGACCGCCGTAAAATATTTGACGGCATTTTCCTTGAGCTGGTCTTCGGTATCGCTCGCGGCCTCCCGGGCCAGCATCAGCGCCGTTGAATCGAGCGCGGTCTGCAGCGCGGCTTTGAGCGAATTGGCGCGACTGTAGTCTACGGCTGCGCCGACAAAGCCGAAGATTGGCACAGTTGCGAGAGCAAAAGTGATTGCAACGTTGCCCGCCCGCGCGGTGCGGAACGTCGACAACGCGCGGCAAAACTTCTTCCAGGCGATCATCATGGCGACCCACCAGAAATGATTTGGACCGGTTGCCGTGTTAGACCCCGGTACTAAAGGCCTGGTTTATGTGATGTCGCCGAATCCGTAAGACGTCGTAAGGATTCAAGGGCCCTAATGCGAATTGCCGCTGCTTTTTCAATCGGTTCGATGGTAAACGACATTTGCGGCCAAACAGAAAAATGCGCGCAACTCTTGTGATCTGTCCTTAACGTGTCCTTGGCCGAATGGTGGAGTTGCAAAGAAAATCCGGCGCGGCACCCCCGCGAGCAAGTCGGGGCGCCGCGCCGGATTATTATTCGCTACATCGCGAGACGGAGTTTGGTAAGTGACGTGCCGATCTGACCGAACGTGGTCACGATCTGTCCGGCCGAAGTGAGCAGGAAGAACTTTCCTGGATCGCTGGCGCAGTTCTGCAGCAGCGTCGAGGTTGGGTCGCTGCCGGTGTTGACCTGCACCGTGTATACGGTGATGCCAGCCGCCTTCACGTTGTCACAGGTTTTCTTCTGGCGGTTGTCTATCGAGGTCTGCGAGCTGTACCAGCGGTCTTCAGTGTTGAGACCGTCGGTGAGCAAGATGATGACCGTCTGATACTTGTAATCGGGATCGATCGGAGGCACCGTGAACGGCGCCGCCGTCAAGGTTTGCCAGCCGACCTGCAGACCGATGGCCTGGTTGGTGTTGCCGACCGGCTGCATGGTGTCGATCTTCGCGTTCAACGCCGCCCAATCGTTGGTCAGGCCCATCAGTGGCTTTGAGCACGATGAGTATTGCTCTGCCGGATAAAGCGTCGCGCCGGCGACAGGGGCGTCGTTGGTTGTGTCGAAATTCTGGTCACGGTCGGTGACGCAGCCGTTCCAAGTGCTATGCGGAGCGGGCGTCCAGACTTTTCCGTGTGACACGCATGTGCTTTGTTTGTGGTAGCTCGAATCGCTGCAGGTGCCGTTGACTGCGTCCCACAGATCCCAACGCAGCCAGCTCGCATTGTAATTTTCAGGGCCGAAATTCACATCCTTGCTGAATGGAACAATGGAGACGTAGACGTCTTCCGGCTTGAACGCGGCGTCTTTGAGCTGGTCCAGAAGCTTATGCGATGCCGTTTTGAGGGCATCCATCTTTCCGGCACTCGCCATCGAGCCGGTGTTGTCGAGCACAAGCGCTACCCTGAGACGCGTATTGCCCCAGGAAGCAACGGACATTGCGCTGATATTGATCTGATTCACGCCGATGACGCCGAGGAAATTGGTGTGGATGACACCTGTGCCATGAAGGGTCAGTTGCGACCCGGCGTCCGACGTATACGTCGGAGTGACGGTAACGTTGGTCACTTCCGGACGCTTGAAGATCGAGTTGAAGGTATCGGTAGCTTGTGCCTGCAGCGCAGCGCTGTCTTCATTCGCCGCGCTTTTTGAGAGCATCAGTGCCGTCGCGTCCAATGAAACCTGGAACGCTGAGCGGGCGGCGTTCGCCCGCGTGTAGTCAACGGCCATGCCGACCGCCGCAAGGACGGGAACGGCAATCATGGCCATGAGGGGGGCAACACCGCCCCGGGTGTTCATGAGAAATCGGGCCAACATGCGGGTTCACCCAGTATTTGTGAATACGACCTACCAGCAGAGTTTCATCCTTATGAGGCTACCCCCTTGAGAAAGCGTGAGAACGGCGCGCCGAATTTGGGGGAAAGTCGCCTCAATTTGCCCGCAAACGGGTTGCGATCGCTTAAGCAATAGTTATCTGCTTT
>Ga0070741_10011968_pt1 | contig 15842 bp, 18 predicted proteins | sample Coa_R1_4_FD_66440 | JGI IMG/M metagenome (GOLD analysis project Ga0070741, IMG submission 66440) | Surface soil microbial communities from Centralia Pennsylvania, which are recovering from an underground coalmine fire - Coalmine... | ecosystem: Environmental > Terrestrial > Soil > Unclassified ...
AGGGGTTAAGGAAAGATCCAAGCTCGCAAGGTCCAAGATCCAAATAAGCTCCAAAATCCAAGGTTCAATATGAATGAGAGGTTTAGGCAAATGGGTGGGCTTGCCGGGTTGGCGGGCGGTCTTGAAAGCGGTGCTTCACACCGCAGTCCACGACGCTGGCGCGCGGATGGCGGCGTGATCGGGAGTTCGCACGGGTGGTTGGTGGGGCGGAAAGGGAAAACACGAGTCCCGATAAACGTCATCGGGACGCTACGCGGATGGAAAGGCGAACACGAGGATGGAAGATGGAGGATGGCGGGGCGGCGCGGCAGAGGGCTGTCCCGCCCTTGCAGGGCGGGGGGAAATTGTTGGTCTGTTACCCGGGCCTCCGCTGCGCTCCAGCCCGGGCTATCACATTGCAGGCCTTCGGCCTTTGAAGAAGGCGAGACATGTCTTCCGGGAGAAAAGCTGTGACACGTTACAGCGGGGCTCGACTGAGACTTCGGCGAGTTCGGTCGAGCCGCTCTCCGGCGCCGTCCAAGGGATTGTGTTTGGGCGGGAGGGTCAATAGAATGAACGGGATGGGTATGAGAGATGAACAGATCGAGTGCTCGGGATCGCCGGGCAGCGAGGAGGTGTTGTTGCCGGAAGGGAACTCCGGGGACGCGGAGCAGTACCGGCATTTATTCGAGGAGGCGTCGGACGGCATCGTGATCGCGGATGAGCACGGGGTTTTCCTGGATGTGAACGAGAGCGCAGTGCGGATCCTGGGTTTTACGCGGGACGAGATCTTGGGGAAGCGAATTCGGGACCTGGTGGTGGCTGAGGATGTGCCGGCATTGGAAGCGGACGTGGCGACATTGCACGACGGACATTCGTATGTGCGGGAACGGCGAATGCGGCGCAAGGATGGGACGGTGTTCACGGTGGAGGTGAGCGCGAAACGGCTTTTGGGCGGGCGGATACAGGGAATCCTGCGGGATGTCACGGCGCGGAAGCAGGCGGAGGAGATGTTGCGACAGAGCGAGGAGCGGTTCCGGAGTCTCACGGCGGCGGGTTTCGAGGGAATTTCCATCAGCGAGAAGGGCCGGATCGTGGACGCGAACGAGCAGATGCTGGCGATGCTGGGATATGAGCGGGAGGAGTACATCGGGCGGGAAATTCTGTCGCTGGTGGGTCCGGAATGGCGGCAGGAGGTGGAGGAACGGCTGGCCGAGGGGCGGGGCGAGCCGATGGTGCACCGGCTGCAGCGCAAGGATGGAAGTTACATATGGGCCGAGGCGCAGTCGAAGACGATCCAATGGCAGGGCCGGGCGCGACGGGTGACGGCGTTGCGGGACATCACGGAGCAGAAGCGCACGGCGGAGGCGTTGCGGGAAAGCGAGGCGCGGCTGTCGCTGATTTTCAACAGCACGAGCGACATGATGGCGCTGGTGCGGGTCGAGCCGGGACCGGTGTTCCGGATGGCGTCAATGAACCGGGCGTATATGGAGACGATCCGCCGGTCTGGTTTCAACCTGCAACCGGAAGACCTGGTCGGAAAGACGTTCGAGGAATTGTTCGGGATCTTTGGCTGGACGGGGCCGGCGGGGGACGCGTTGATGAACCGTTATCGAGAAGCGGTTCGCACGGGAATGGAACTGAGGTACGAGGAGGAGTTTCCGGTGCCGAGCGGGAGGTACGCGGGCGAGGTGGTGATTGAGCCGATCCAGGGTCCGGCCGGGGTATGCGAGTTTGTGCTGTTCACGTCGCGCGACATCACGGCGCGCAAGCGGACGGAGGCGGCGTTGCGGGAATCGGAGGAGAAATTTTCGAAGGCATTTAGGTCGAGCCCGGACGGGATTTCGATCACGGAACTGGAGACGGGACGATTCATCGAGGTGAACGACGGTTACTGCCAGTTGTTTGGTTTCCAGCGGGAGGAAATGCTGGGGAAGACGTCGCTGGAGCTGAAAATCTGGTCGGACCCGGAAAACCGGCGGAAGCTGGTGGAAGCGCTGCGGTCCCAGGGTGTGGTGCGGGATTTCATGGTGCGCACGTTGACGCGGCGGGGGAAGCCGGCGGCGATGCTGTTGGGCGCCGAGTTGATTGATTTCAAGGGGCGGCAGTGCATTGTGGCCGTGCTGCACGATGTGACGGACCGGGTGCGGGCGGAGGAATCGTTGCGCGAAAACGAGGAGCGGTTCCGGGTGGTGGCGGAGCAGACGGGGCAGTTGATTTACGATTATGATGTGGCGTCGGGCAACATCCGCTGGGCGGGAGCGGTGGAACAAGTGACGGGCCGGCGGCTGGAGGAGTTTCAGAATGTAAATATTGCCGGCTGGGCGGAGTTGATCCATGCGGAGGACCGCGAGCGGGCGGTGCGCCTGATGCGCGAGGTGATGAGAACGGGAGGGCAATACGCGGTGGAGTACCGGCTCCGGCAGAAGGACGGGAGTTATCGGCCGGTGGAGGACCACGGGGTTTCGTTGCTGGACGACAAAGGCCAGGGGCGGCGGCTGCTGGGGACGATCGCGGACATCACGGCGCGGCGGCGCGCGGAAGCGGAGCGTGCGGACGCGACGCGGCGCGAACAGCAGGCGCGGGAGAGTTACACGCAACAGTTGATGGCGTCGCAGGAGGCGGAGCGGCGGAAGATCGCGGGCGAGTTGCACGACAGCCTCGGCCAGGACCTGCTGCTGGTGAAGCATCGCACGGAACTGGCGCTGGCGGCCGAGGGCGAAGCGAGCACGGGATTGCGGGCGCAATTGCAGGGAATCCTGGAGCTGGCGGCGCGGGCAATCGCGGAGGTGCGGCAGATATCGCATGATTTGCGGCCGTATCAGCTGGATCAACTCGGGTTGACGGGCGCTTTGAAAACGATGATTGAAAAGGCGGCGAATGCCACGGGCGTGGCGTTTGAGCAGAAGCTGGAGCCGGTGGACGACGTGATCAAGGGCGAAGCCGCGACGAACGTGTATCGGGCGACGCAGGAATGCGTGAACAATATTTTGAAGCACGCGGAGGCGAAGCGGGTGACGGTGTTGCTGGAGCGGGACATCCGGCATGTGAGGTTGTGGATCGCGGACGACGGGCGCGGATTCGATGCGCGCGCGGTCACGGGCGGATTGGGATTGAAGAGCCTGGCGGAGCGGGTGCGCATTCTGGGCGGGACGTTGAATGTGGATTCGGCTCCCGGAAAAGGGACGAGGATCGAGGTGTTGATTCCGATTAGTGAGAGCGTATGAGACGGATGAGACGAAATGAATTCGGAACAGGAAACCGGGTAAAGCGGTGCAAGGGTCGATTGAGCAAGCCGGGCGAAATCGAGGAAGTGGGGCGAACCTGTCCCGGTCAAACGCGCCACCTCTCCCTAACCCTCTCCCCCGCTTTGCGGCGGAGAGGGAACCAAAGGCGTTGGGCAATAGAACAGTTCCAGCGAATACGGAACCCGGCCGACTGGGAAGTCGGCGACATTGCAGACTTGGAGGTCTGCGCCGCGATGACGGATGCGGCGGGGATCATTGCATTGTTATCGGGTGATTTAGGCGAAAGGGAATGATGACGGGACGAACTACAGTATTGATTGTGGATGACCATCCGCTGTTTCGGCAGGGGTTGCGGCAGGTGGTGGAGGCCGATCCGCGGTTTGAATTGGTGGCGGAGGCGGGCGATGGGAACACCGCGCTGCAAATGATCGGGGAGAAGAAGCCGAACGTGGCGGTGCTGGACATCAATCTGCCGGGGCTGTCGGGGTTGGAGGTGGCGCGGCTGTTGCAGGAGAGGCGGACGTCGACGGGGCTGATCATTTTGACCATGTACAAGGAGGAGGAGACGTTCAATCGGGCGCTGGACGTGGGGGTGAAGGGATTCGTGCTGAAGGAAAATGCGGCGCAGGACATTTTGAACGGTCTGGCGGCGGTGGCGGCGGGGGATCACTACCTGAGCCCGTCGATTTCGGGATACCTTGTGCGGAGGCGAACCAAGGCGGAGGCGCTGGCGGCGAAGAAGCCGGGGTTGGATGACTTGACGAAGGCGGAACGGCGGATCTTGAAATTGATCGCGGAGAAGAAGACGAGCCGGGAGATCGGGGCGGAATTATTCGTGAGTCCGCGGACGGTGGAGGCTCATCGGGCGAACATGTGCGCGAAGCTGGAGTTGAGGGGGAGCCATAGTTTGTTGCAATTCGCGCTGGAGAACAGGTCCTTGTTGTAGCGCAAAGACTTAGGGCAAGGATGGCTGCCTGGTGTACGTAGAGCTACGTACGCAATTAGTTGAGGTTACGTAGTATAAAATACCCAAGTCTGGCAATTGGCGAGGTGTTGTCATTATGCCATTTTGTGCGTCCTCCGGAGTGGAGGCAGAGCAAAAGGCATGATGCATGCAGATGAATCACACAGCCGGGTCGCCGAAGCGGAGCGGCTCGGAGGACACGAACATGGATGACAGCGGCGTAAACCCGCCGCAGCGGCCGTTGCGTCCGACGCGGCTGCTGATCGTGGACGAAGACGAGGCGTTGCGAACAGAACTGGCGGCATTGTTGACGGACGCGGGATTTGAAGTGCTGCAGGCGGCGAACGGGCGGGCGGCAATCGATGCGCAGGAGCGCGGCGCCGCGGAGGTGGTGATCGCGGAGATGCTGCTGCCGGAGGTGGACGGGTTCGAGTTGATCGCGCACTTCTCGCGGCAGGTGGGACGGCCGAAGTTCATCGCGATGACGTCGGGCGGAAAGCTGGGAGCGGATTTCTATCTAAAAACGGCGCGCCAACTCGGAGCGCATGGTGTGCTGGCAAAGCCTTTCGAAAACAAGAAGCTGCTGGAGATGATCATGGGCGTGCTGCGGGGCGGAACGTCGACGGGACCCGCGCGCTGAGCGGAACGTTCGCAAACCGGCCGACCTCAAGTCATGATGGCGCGCGTGCCGCAGATGCGGTCGTGGAGCGTGCGCTTCTCGCTGTCGAATGCGGCGATGATGTAGCCGATGAAACAGAACGCGCTGCTGAGAATGCGGGAGAGGTTACGAGCAAATGCGCGCAGGTAGGAGACCTTGCCGCCGTCGGCGGTGACGATGCGGACCTTGCAGGCCATCTTGCCGAGAGTCGCTCCGTACGTCCCGATCATGATGGTTTCGTAGAGGAGCGGCAGGCAGCAACCGAGCAGCCCGCAGAGCAACGGCACAATCGACAAGGCGACAGCCGAATTTTTGCCGACGGCCCCGAGCACAGTCACGCCGCCGACGGCCAGCACACCGAACAGCACTCCGATGATGAGCCCATCGATGAACAACGCGCAGAAGCGGGTCCAGAAGCCGGCGTATTCCATCTCGCCGGGGCGCACCACGGCGGGCTTGGCGCCGGCAGGCGCGGGGCGGCAGTTGGTGCAGAAGTAGGAGCCCGAGGCAAAGTTCATCTGGTCCACGGGAAACATGTTGCTGCACTGGGCGCAGACGGCTTCGGGTACGGGCTCGGAACTGGCGGACGGGGCAGGCGTCGACACAACGGCGGCGGGCACAGGCGAGACCACCTTGGGAACCGGCGCTTCGGCAGGCCGGGCTGCGGGCATGACTTCGCGGTACGGCAGCCAATCGGGCATTCCTTCGCGCCAGATGAGCGTGTCGGATTGGATGCGGCCCGACTGGACCATGCCCTGCAATTGGGCATCATTGACGGGACCGGCTTGTTCTCCTGCTTCGACGTAGTACCAATTCATGAGGATGGCAGTCTGGTTGTAAGACTGCCCCGGTTGTGCCACAGAGAGCGGGCGGGCGCAAACTCTTTCGCGGTGCGCACTAGCGTTGGACGCGCGCACTGGCGCCCTTGACGAGAGCTTCGACTTCCCTCAGCGAAGCCATCGAGGTGTCGCCCGGCGTGGTCATAGCGAGAGCACCATGGGCCGCGCCATACTCGACGGCTTTCTGCGGATCGTTGAACGTGAGGAAACCATAGATCAAGCCGGAGGCAAAGCTGTCGCCGCCGCCGACGCGGTCGAGAATCTCGAGATCGGGCCGCGGCTCGGCTTGATAAAACCTGCCGGATGCCCAGCAGATGGCGCCCCAATCATTGCGCGTGGCGCTTTTGACCGCGCGCAGCGTGGTGGCGGTGATTTTGAAATTCGGGAACTCCTTGACGGCGCGCTTGATCATCTCCTGAAACGCGGTGACTTCGATCGTGGCGAGGTTCTCGTCGGCGCCTTCGACTTCAAAACCGAGGCAGGCGGTAAAGTCCTCCTCGTTGCCGATCATGACGTCCACGTGTTTGGCAATCTCGCGATTGACGCGTTGCGCGCGCTCCTTCCCGCCGATGGATTTCCAAAGGCTCGGGCGGTAGTTCAAGTCGTAGGAGACAATGGTGCCGTGCTTCTTGGCGGCTTGAACGGCTTCGACGACGAGCTGCGGCGTGGTGTCAGAGAGCGCGGCGAAGATGCCGCCTGTGTGAAACCAGCGAACGCCCTGCCGGCCGAAGATTTCCTCCCAATCGAAGTCGCCGGGCTTGAGTTGCGAGGCGGCGGTGTGGCCGCGATCGGGAATGCCGACCGCGCCGCGAACACCGAAGCCGCGCTCGGTGAAGTTCAATCCGTTGCGGACCGCACGCCCCACCCCATCATAAGGCCGCCACTGGATGAAACTGGTGTCCACCCCGCCCTGCAGTATGAAATCCTCAACCAGCCGGCCAATGTCATTGTCGGCAAACGCGGTGCAGACGGCGGTGCGCAGGCCGAAGCAACGTCGAAGTCCGCGCGCCACATTGTATTCGCCGCCGCCTTCCCAGGCCTTGAATTCGCGCGCGGTGCGGATGCGGCCTTCGCCGGGATCGAGGCGGAGCATGATTTCGCCGAGGGCGAGCAGGTCGTATTTGCAGGCGGAAGCGGGTTTGATGTTCAGGACGCTCATAATCGGTCTCGCAATTTATGGATGCAGAGGGGCCAGCATAAGAAATCCGGCCTGTCTTGCCAAGTTTTCCCGAGCGTGCGCGGACGGAGGCGGTCAGCGAAGCAATGCGGAGGCGCACCAAAGGACGGGCGCCTGGCCGTGGAAATCACCGGTGGCCTGCCTGGCCTTGAGATATTCCTCGGCTGTGGGGCGCTGTCCCATGCCGGCGCAGACGTGCTGCATATTGGCACGGGCGTCGAGACTGGAAACGAGGGCGAGCCAGCCTTTGCGCGCCGCGGGAGCGTAGGTGCGGGCGTCGAGCCAGCCGTTCTTGACGCCTGTTATGAATGCGAACGTGAACATGCCGGTCGATGAGGTCTCGGGCCAGACATCAGGGCGGTCCAGAAGCTGGTGCCAGAAACCATTGGTGTCCTGGGTTCTCAAGAGAGCGGCCATCATCCGTTGGTAGCCTGCGAGGATGCGCGGGCGCTGGGGGTGATTGGGGGGCAAATCGCTGAGCAACTCGGCCATTCCGGCGGCCATCCAACCATTGCCACGGCCCCAGTAGAACGGACCTTTGAAGCCGTGGAGAAACAGGCCGTTGGTCTGTTGGAGCTTGTCGAGATAGGCAACCATCTCGCCAGCGGCGCGATCAAGGTAAACGGCATTCCCACTGGCGCGGTAGGCGTGCGTCTGGAGCGCGGAGATCATGTACATGTCGTCGATCCAGAAACGGGTCTGCTGGCTCAAGCCTTCGGGAGTTGGGTTGGCCCACTGGCGGTCGGCTTTCTCCATGCCGAGGGGAGCATAGCAAGTTTGTTTGGTTTGGAGATAAAGTTCGAGTGGAACGATGCCAAAGACCGAGTAATCCACGTGATCGCGGGTGGGAATGATCCTGACGTTGGCGGGGTCGAGGAGCGGATCGTAACGACGGACGAGGCGATCGAGCAGATTGGTGTCGCCGGCGAGTCGGGCGAAGGTAAGCGCGCCGTACCACGTGCAGGCCTCGGAATAATGAATCGTACCGTCCTGCGGCGTGAGCATGTGGTCGCGCGGGAGAAAGTTTTCGGCCACGCGCGAGCCCACCTCGCGCGGTGATGCGCCGGGCGGCCAGGAGGAGAATTGAGAGACCGCGCGTGGCTTGCTGGTGGTCCCCGCAACGGGAGGAGTATGGGCGCAGCCGGTGAGGATCGCGAGAAGGGCGGCCAGAAAGGGCGCCAGCAGGCATTGCTTCAATGAAACGAGCATTCCTGAATTTTTTCCTCTGCGCGCCTCCGTAGCAAGCCTGAAAGAGGGGGCCGCACGCCGGCGCCGGTGAAAAAATTGAGGCAGGCGATTGTTCAACCGCCTGCCTCAGAGCGAACCGTGATCTTCGATCAGATCAAGGCTTGTAGCATTGCTTGGTGGACGAATTGAACAGCGGCGTGGTGCTGACCGACAGGTTGCTCGCCGGGCTGACGATCACCGAGGAGGTGCGGGTCAGGGAATCCTCGCAGTTGAGGAGCGCGCTGCCCGAGCTGCTCTTGCCGCCGCACCAGAGGTCGATGTGACGATGCTTGCCATTGTTCCAATCGCTGTCGCATTGGGCGCAATCGTCCTCCATGATGAAGTATTTCTTCAGGTAACCGACGTAGACCTTGGTGCCGGGCTTGAGTTCCGACTTGTCGGTTGCGAAGGTGACCGGGTTGCTGTACGTGCCTGAGCCCCCGGCGGTCGAGTGAATCTGCGGGTACGCAATGGCTCCTCCAGGCGGGCTGTTGTCGAGCCACCCGTAGCAGGTGCAATACATGGTGTAGGTGGTGGAAGCCTGAGCGGAGAACGCGCCGATGACTGCCGCCAGCGCGGAGCCCAAGCCCAGGAGTTTGATTTTGTTTTTCAGTTTCATGTTTTGAGTTGTAGTTGTTTGGTCAGGCCCAACGAAACAAGGCGTCTGCGATGACCCGCATCCATGGAGGCGCAACATCCGCGCGTGCAGCGACGCGAAAGAATCCATGGAGTTCAAGCCTTCGCCCGGCTGACGGTCCAATTGCGGGGACACGACCGACTTCGCCTGATTCCACTGGGAGACGGTCAAGACTACGCGAAAACGCGCGTTGGGCGCTATCATCTTTTCGTATGACAGGCCGCCGGGCCCGGTCCGGCCAAGGGAATGGTTAAAAGGGGGCAGTCCAGCCCATTGAGTTTAAGTTGGTGTAGAGTAGTGTACGGATCAATTCCGGGAGGACGCAAATATGACAAGCGTGCCAGGGGCAAGATTCTGGGAGAAATGGCTTTTGGTTGCATTTCTAGGGGCTTTCTGTTGCCGGGTCGATGCCAAGCCGGCGGCGCCGGAAGGCAGCCCGCCCGTGGCTTTGAGCCCTCAAGAGCGCGCATGGCTGACGAACCATCCGGTGGTTGATTGGGGAATGGCTCCCGACTGGCCGCCGTTCTCGTCCTATGACAAAAACGGAAACCCCAAGGGAATCGTCCCCGACATCGTAAACCTTGTGGCCAGGCGGACCGGACTGCACCTCCAATTGGTTCCGACTTCAACCTGGTCCCAAAGCCTGCGTCTCCTGACCACGGGAAAGATAGACTTTGCGGGAGGAATGACGCCGACCAGGGACCGGGAGCGGTTGTATGGACTTCAGTTCACGGAGCATTTCTGCGAATTCCCGACGGCGGTCGTCACGCGAAAGGACATGCCGTTGATGACCTCAATGGAACAGTTGAAGGAGGGAGTGATCGCACTGCCGCGGGATTATGCGACGACGGAGTTGGCCCTGGAGAAGTTTCCACAGCTCCATCTGCTGATCACAGACACCGAGGAAGAGAGTATGATGGCGGTGGCCGGCAACCGGGCCGACGGCACCGCGGTAAACATCGCCAGCGCCGCGTATGTAGCCCACATGCGCGGCCTCTCGAACCTCAAGATATCCGGGTTCACGCAGAGCGATTTCTTTCTGAGTTTCGGTGTCAGCAAGGAGCAACCCGAGTTGCTCTCCATTCTGAATAAGGGGCTGGACAGCATCAGCCAGAAGGAAAGGGAGGCGATCTTCGCCAGCTACATCACCTCGGGGACCTTGCATTCCATCGACTGGGAGACGTGGCGCAACCGCGCGGTCTATGCGATCGCAGCAGGCCTGGCGGCGCTGGCGGCGGTGGTGGCGTGGAATCGCCGGCTGGCCAACGAGGTTGAACAGCGCAAGCTTGCCGAAACTGCGTTGCGGCGGGCGGGGGCGGAACTGGAGACACGGGCCATTGAGTTGGATCGCCGCGCCGGGCAGATGTTGCAGTTGAACGAGAGCCTGATGCGGGCCAACAAGGACCTCGAATCGTTCTCGTATTCGGTGTCGCACGATCTGAAATCGCCCTTGCGCCGGCTTCGGACCTTTGCCGAGCTGCTCAAGGAGGAAGCGGCCGGGCGGCTGGAGAACGACCCGCGCGAGTATCTGGAGATCATCCATCAGGAAGCGCGCCGAATGAGCGAGTTGATCGAAGCCCTGCTGGCCTTTGCGCGAATCGGGCACGCGAGGCTGCGTTATGCGCCGGTCAAGATGGATGACCTGGTGCAGGAAGTGATCAGTGAAATCGGGAACGGATCGAGACAAAGGGACATCGAGTGGATCGTTCATCCCCTGCCCGACGTGGAATGCGACCGCGGCTTGATCAAACAGGTGTTTGCAAACCTGATCGATAACGCGGTGAAATTCACGCGAGGGCGCGCGCCGGCGCGGATCGAAATCGGAACCTTGCCGGACCGCCCCGAGGACAACGAGGTCACCTTTTACGTGAAGGACAACGGCGCGGGATTCGATCAGGACTTGGCCGGCAGGCTGTTCGGGACCTTCCAACGACTGCACTCGGAAACCGATTACGAAGGCACGGGGATTGGACTGGCGAACGTGAAGCGGATCGTCGAGCGCCACAACGGCCGCGTGTGGGCGGAAGGCAAGCCGGGCGAAGGCGCCACCTTTTATTTTTCGCTGCCGATAAGGCAGCCGCGCCCATCCGAATCCGCGCCGACCCAACCGCAACTGCAGCCGGCGGATCAGGCGCGCAGATGATTGACGCCGCGCCGCGGGAACGCGGACCTGACGCACAGGCTCGCAACCAGCGGGAAACTCAGGATGTTGCTGTCGCGCAGCGAGAGATTCCACTCGCCGAAAGGAGGGGCGAACTCGCTGCATTCGCGGCTATCGGCATCTGAGTTGTTCCCTTGTTGATCGCTGTCGGAACTGCCGTCGCCAGTCTGCTGGCGTCGGGCCATCTCGAGCCATTGATTGAACCAGTCCGATTCGTCCCATTCACATTCACTCGCCTGCATAAGCAAATACTCCGGAGTCATCCTTCGCTCGAACGCCCCACGGAGCAATGGGGTGGAGGGCCCAAATCCAACCGGGCCAAAGGAGCATTCGGCCGGGCGATCTCCGGGCGGTTGAAAAAGCGCCGCCAGCCCCTTAGCTTGAAACAAGGAAGATGGGACCCGTGCAGCTGAGGAGGCGAGTAGCGAAATATCGCCGCTCGCATTTGCGTTATGAAAGAGCAATTGGATCAAGTTAGAAATCAGGCCAGGGACCTGCGGCGCGAGGAGCCGCGGCCGGCCGGCGAAAAGCTGGGCGGGTTTCCCATGGGAATGCGCTGCCTGGACAAATGCCGGGCCTCCCTGCTGGGCTGGGAGGGCACGTATCGCTACGGATGTCCCATGGACGAGGAGTTTCTCGCGGCGGCGGGAATTGACGTGGAGGAATTCCGTCAATTCGTCGCCACAGGCGCGTCCGACTGCGGCGTGGACAAATGGGTGCGCATGCGCTCGCACGCGCGCCTGCATCGACGACCGGTCATAGCCGGGGAGGCGACATGAAAGAATCATTTGAAGAAGCGGCGGCGCTCTTTCAGGAAAACGAGCTGCTGTTCGGCGACGTGAAGCAGGACAAGGAAAAGGCAAACCTCTATCGCGGACTCGGGCTGATGGCAAAAGCCCTCGCGCGACTCGAGGCCCGGCTGGATCACCTGGAAGCCTCGCAAGTGGAAGTCTCGCAGTCCACGACGGGGTGAAAGATCGCAGAAAACACGCTGGCGGGTAGGCTAGGCAGCCATGTCTCAATCGCAGCCGTTTTCCATTCCTGCGTTGATTCGCCATAACGCCACGCTCCTCAGCCAGTTGGTTTGTCCTTGCGCGGGAACAGCGCGGCGGGCTCGCCGATGCGATGGCCAGCCTGCAACCCGCCCCACGCCGCCGCGGATAGTTTGTCCGGTTCCCCGGAAAGTCCCAGTTGCGCGTAAATCCTCGCGCTGGTTCCCGGCAGAAACGGCCACAGCAACACCGCGAGAATGCGGCACGTCTCGGCGAGATTATACAGCACTTCATCAAGCCGCTTCGCCTGCGCGGGGTCCTTGGCCAGCTTGAACGGCGCGGTGCGGTCCACGTATTGATTCCCCTGCGTGACCAGGCCCCAGATGTCCACCAACGCCGCTTGCAACTGGTTGTCCCCAAAGTCAGCCTTCACACTCTCCAACGTCTTTGCAGCCGCCTCGCGCAAATCATCGTTGCCCGCGGGCACCACGCCATCGCGATACCGCTTGAGCATCGACAGCGAGCGATTCACAAGATTGCCGAGGCCATTGGCCAACTCAGATTGATAACGCGCCTGAAACCCGGCGTCCGTCCAGTTGCCATCGGGACCGATCGCAAGTTCGCGCACCACATAAAACCGGAACGCATCCAATCCCCATTCGTTGATCACCGCGATGGGATCCACCACGTTGCCCGTCGTTTTGCTGAGCTTCTCGCCTTCCTTCTGCCACCAGCCGTGAACGAGAATCTGCCGGGGCAACGCGGCGCCCATCGCCTTCAGCATGATCGGCCAGTAAACCGCGTGAAACTTCAAGATGTCCTTCCCGATCACGTGGACGTCCGCCGGCCAGAGCGAGAGCGGATGCTCCGCAGCCTGCGCGCCGAGAGCGGGCGGGATTGCGGGATCACCCTGCGCCGCGGGCACGCTGAAATAATTCACCAGCGCGTCGAACCAGACATACGTCACGAAATTCGTATCGAACGGAACCGGGATTCCCCAGTTCAGGCGATTCGACGGCCGCGTGATGCAAAGGTCTTCGAGCTGATTGTTGCGCAGAAAACCGAGCACCTCGTTGCGGCGGTAATCCGGCTGGATGAAACCCGGATTCTTCTCAATGTAATCGATCAGCCACTGCTGGTGCATCCCCAGCTTGAAATAATAATTCTCCTCCACCAGCTTCGTCACCTCGCCGTACACCGCCGGGAACGTGCCGTCCGGCAGACGATCCTTCTCCGTGAGAAACGTTTCCTCCTTCGTCGAATAAAACCCTTCGTAGTTCGCCTTGTAAAAATGGCCCTCCGCATTGAGCTTCGAGAGAATCGCCTGCACCACGCGCTTGTGCCGCGGATCAGTCGTGCGGATGAAATCGTTGATCGAAAGCTCCAGCTTCGACGCCAGCGACCTCCACGTCACCGCCAATTCATCGCAATACGCCTGCGGCTCCTTCCCCTGGGCCAGCGCCGTCTGCTGCACCTTCTGCCCGTGCTCATCCACGCCCGTCAGGAAAAACACCTCACTCCCCAGGCTCCGACGCGCCCGGGCGATGACATCGGCAATCACCTTCTCGTAGGCGTGGCCGAGATGCGGCTCGCCGTTGACATAATCAATCGCCGTCGTGATGTAGAAACACTTGCTCATCATGTAGCTGTATACTGTGGCGGACATGAGGCGGACGCGCAAGGCTGCTTAACAGCCGCCGCACCCCTGGAGTGCGCAGACATGTCTGCGCTTTCCTTCGGCGAGACACGTCTCGCTCGATCGAAAGGCCGAAGGCCGACAATGTGATAGCCCGGGCTGGAGCGCAGCGGAGGCCCGGGTGACAGACCAGCGATTTCCCGCCGCCCTGCAAGGGCGGGACAGTCCTCTGCCGCTCCCCTTCCATGCCATTCTCCATCCCCCGGGTCGAATCCGCCCGCGGTGAGCCTGCCGAATCCGCCGAAAATCTCCACTTTCACCCCTCCACACCTCCAATATCGGAAACAGTGGAAACTACCCCAAACTCCTCCTCGGGTCTTGCGCCCTCCCCACTCCGCACTCCGCACTCCGCATTGCATTCGATTCTCCGCCAACCCGGCAAGCCCCCCCATTTGCCCAGCACTCTCATTCATCTTGAACCTTGGATCTTGGATTTTCTCTGAATCTTGGATCTTGCGAGCTTGGAGCTTCCGCCCCCACGGCGCGGCCCCCCTCCCCCCCGGTCTTTTTTTTAGCGGCGAATACCCGCGAATTTCCCAAATGATCCCAAACGATCCCAAATTCTCCCAAATGATCCCAAATGCCCCGACTCCCCACTGCACCGCCCTTTTGCCATCCTCCATCCGCGCGCCAGCGTCGTGGACTGCCGTGTGAAGCACCGCTTTCAAGACCGCCCGCCAACCCGGCAGGTCCACCCATTTGCCCAAACCTCTCATTCATATTTCCGACCTCCGAACGGAGCGCGGTTGTGTCCGCAGGACCAACCGCAGCACTGTCCGCCCATCCAACGCGGTCATTCAATCGCCCAAACCTCTCATTCATATTGAACCTTGAATCTTGGATTTTCTCTGGATCTTGGATCTTGCGAGCTTGGATCTTGCGCCCGGGATCCGCGTAGCGTCCCGATGCCGTTTATCGGGATTTGCGTCTGCCATCATCCATCCTCCATTCTCGCGTTTTCCCCTCCCGCCCCTGCGGGGGGGGCACCCCCCATGCCCATTTGCTGCAAATATCCCCAAATATCCCCAAAACTCCCCAAATACCCGCAAACCGACGATGTCCGGCTAAGATAGCGCGGCAGCAACTCCCGCCCCACCCTCCCAGAACCCCACCGATACGCGGCACGGTCAGATCCGTCTTTCCCGACCGAACACCGAACACTTGCAAACTGAAAACTCGGTTCGCCTCCACGCTTCGCCAACGCCCGCTCCCCAATCTGATAATTAATCTGATAATCAAATTGATTTTTTTTATCATCATTCACGCCCGCCATCATACCAGGGGGGGTAGGACAACCGTGGGGCAACCCCCCTCCCCACCTTCAAAAACTTATTCACAACCTCCCGCTCCCTTTTTTCAATACCTCCCCTCCCATTCGCCATTGCTACCCAGCCACTTGCACTCACATCAAATCTCCCATCCATCCGCGCAGCGTCCCGATGCCGTCTATCGGGATTCCCCCATCCGTCCCATCCGTCCCATCCGTCCCATCCGTCCATCCTCCATCCTCGCGTTCGCCTTCCCCCCCGCGCAGCGTCCCGATGCCGTTTACTGGGATTGCCTCCGCGCAGGCTTCGTACCCGCAGGACCAACCGCGCCAACGTCCACCCGCCGAACATAGGTTGAGAAAACCGGAGGATGGGGAGGGAATCTCAACAGGGAGGACGCGAAGGTGCTTCCGCACAGGGCAAGAAGTTTTTCACCGCGAATGGCCGGATCTGCGGTTTGTCAACGGGACACCTGCTCCCGCTAGAAGGCCATCTGTCACTCTGTTTTGGGCCATCCAAACTTGTTTTCTCTCAGTTCAGTTTTTGGCCAAGAATAGCAATCAGTTCGCCTCGAACGGATAATGCTTCGGCTTCATCGCCGTCTATTATGATATCTTTGTACCCCGGAATATTGGAATCCGGCTTGAGCGTGATGCTGGTGTGTTCCCATGAATCCTCTTCGACACGTTTAGTGCTATGATAAACCTTGATGGTAAACTGTCCGCCATTGTCCGGATCTTGAATATTGCGGTGCTGGACAATGACGACTTTGCCTTGTCGGGAGCCAACGGGGTTGCTTTTAAAGAGGCACCAGGAACCATTCGGGATGCGGCGGTTCATTGATTCACCCACGACGCGCGTAACAAAGTAGCCCTCCCTAGAGCCTGTCATTAACTTTTTGGAAGAAAAGGATGTACAAAGTAAATACATTCCGGCAATACGCTTGGGATGTCGACGAAGCGAAAACCGTATCCGAGTGATGTGAGTGACGAGGAG
>Ga0070741_10011969_pt1 | contig 15841 bp, 13 predicted proteins | sample Coa_R1_4_FD_66440 | JGI IMG/M metagenome (GOLD analysis project Ga0070741, IMG submission 66440) | Surface soil microbial communities from Centralia Pennsylvania, which are recovering from an underground coalmine fire - Coalmine... | ecosystem: Environmental > Terrestrial > Soil > Unclassified ...
GTCGGGTTTCTGCAGGCCGAGCGCGGTCTTCAGCAGGACCGTCTTGCCGCTGCCGGCCGCGCCCAGGATTACGCGGGTCTCGCCTTCGCGCGCGTCGAACGACACGTCGTCCACCGCTGTGACGCCGTCGAACGCCACCGACACATGCTCGAACCGGAGAACCGACTGCCGCGTGTCGCCCGCCATTCAGATCAACTCGTCGAGGACTGGCTTACAAAGATCTGTGTGATGAACAGATCCAGCACGAAGACCATGACCGAAGCCGCCACCACGGCTTGAGTCGTCGACCGCCCTACGCCCTGGGTGCCGCCGGTGGTGCGCAGTCCGTAATAACAACCGATCAGCGACACCACGAAGGCGAAAACGAACGGCTTGAGCAGCCCCTGCACGACGTCGTTCCAGGCCAGCGCCTGCCACGCCGTGGTCCAATACTGCGTCGCCGACAGGTGCAGGATGGTGGCGGCGATGAACCAGCCGCCGCACATCCCCACGAAATCCGAAATGATCGTGAGCAGGGGCAGCATCATGGCCGTGCCGACCAGGCGCGGGGTCACCAGTTTTTGAATCGGATCGGTGCCGAGTGCGCGCATGGCGTCGATCTGCTCGGTGACTTTCATGGAACCCAGTTCGCTGGCGATGCCCGAGGAGTTGCGCCCGGCCACCAGCAGTGCCGTCAGCACCGGCCCGAGTTCGCGCACCAGGCTGATCGCGACGATGTTGCCGGTGCGCCCCACCTGTCCGTACTGGGCAAGAGCGCGCGACATTTGCAGCGCCATCACAGCGCCGCTGAAGAATCCGGTAAGAATCACAATGGGCAGACTACCCACGCCGATGGCATCCATCTGCAGGAAGATATCGTCTGTGTAATGGGGCCGGCGAGTGACGTTGCGGATGGCGGTACCGGTGAGGATAAAGAAGTCCTGCACCGCCGCGACGGGTGTCTTAAGGAAATCGAACAAGGCGCTAGTATCCCCGCATCTCGATGCTACCATGGGACCGGGATGAAGGGCCTTACCGACATTCCGGGCATTCGCGTCGGGCACGCCTCCGATTTCGATGCGCTCACCGGATGTACGGCAATTCTGTTCGATGGTGGGGCGGTGGGCGGCATTGATGTCCGCGGATCCGCCACCGGCAGCGCCGAGTTGGACGTGCTGAGCCCGCTGCACGTGGATGCGCAGGTGGATGCGATCGTGCTCGCGGGCGGCAGCGCCTACGGCCTGGAAGCAGCAGCCGGCGTGCGCAAATTCCTCGGCGCGCGCGGCGTGGGCGTTAAAGTGGGAGCGCACGTGGTGCCGATCGTGCCCGCGGCGATTCTCTTCGATCTCGGGATCGGCAAGGGCAGCGTGCATCCCACTCGCGAAATGGGGGAAGCGGCGGCGGCCGCAGCCGCGCCGGAAGCCGTGAAGGAAGGCGCTGTCGGCGCTGGAACTGGCGCCACAGTCGGGAAACTCTTCGGCATGGCGCAGGCGATGAAGAGCGGTATCGGCAGCGCTACCGTCGCCGCGGGCGTTGTGCGCGTCTGCAGCCTGGTGGCGGTGAATGCCTTCGGCGACGTGCGCGACCCGGCGACAGGCAAGCTTGTGGCCGGCACGCGCCAGGGTCCGGCGAGCATGGAACTAGCCGACTCCGCCGAGCAGATGAAGCTCGGTGCCCGCGGCGAATTCATCCGCCACAATACCACCCTTGCGGTGGTGGCCACGAACGCGCGCCTGACGAAGGTCGGGACAACCAAGCTGGCGCAACTGGCAGCTCTGGGCATGGCCCGCACCATTTCGCCCGTGAACACGATGTTCGACGGCGACATGGTTTTTGCGCTCTCGAAGGGCGATCAAGAGGCCGATATCGACATGCTCGGCGTGATGGCGGCAGAGGCAGTCGCGCAGGCGATTGTGCGCGCGGTGAGGCTGGCGCCGACGCTGGGTGGCGTTCCCGGCTTGGGATCGCGCAAGTAACTTTCGCTACACTGATATTTCAACGATTTGACCCCCGCCATCCAATTCGATTCTGTCTCGAAGGCTTACGCCATCTACGATTCCCCGGGCGATCGGCTGAAGGAATTGTTGACACGCCGCAATTACCACAAGGATTTCTGGGCGCTTGACGGCGTCAGCTTCGACGTCAAGAGGGGCGAAACATTTTGCATTATCGGCGAGAACGGGTCCGGCAAAAGCACCCTCCTTCAACTCGTGGCAGGCATCCTGCATCCGACTCGCGGCGAGGTCAAGGTGAACGGTCGCGTGTCGGCGCTGCTCGAACTCGGCGCCGGCTTTAACCCCGAATTCAGCGGGCGTGACAATGTTTACCTGAACGGCTCCATCCTCGGCCTCTCGACTAAGGAGATCGACCGGCGCTACAAAGACATCGAGGCTTTCGCCGAAATCGGCGAATTCATCAATCGGCCGGTGAAGACTTATTCGAGCGGCATGGTAGTGCGGCTGGCCTTCGCCGTCGCGATTAATGTCGATCCCGAAGTGCTGCTGGTCGACGAAGCGCTGGCCGTGGGCGATCTTTACTTCCGACAGCGTTGCATGCGCAAGGTGCACGAACTGCGCTCGCGTGGTATCACGATCCTCTTCGTCTCCCACGCTATCGGCGACGTGAAGGCGATCGGCGATCGCGTGCTCTGGCTCGATCACGGCCGCACAGTGGATATCGGGGACACCGATAAGGTGGTCGCCAAATACCTGGCGGCAATGGTCGAGAAGGATTCTACCTATCTGCTGCTGAAGGATCATCGGCAGGCCCGTAGTCCGGGAGTGCCTTCCACGGCGCCGGAGATTGTCGAGCACATCCCCAACATCGACCATCGCTATGGCGACGGCCGCGCCGAGATTCTGGGGATCGCCGTCCTCGACGAGCATGGCAGTCCGGAGCAACTTCTGGAGCCGCAGTCGCGTATCGTGGTGAGAATCAGCGTCCGCGCCAGGGAAGAGGTGCCGATGCCCATCGTCGGGTTCATGATGCGCAATCATCTCGGACTGGACTTCTCCGGCACCAACACCGCGCGCGAGGGCTACGAACTGCCTCCGATGGCTGCGGGCGACATCGTGACGGTCGACTTTCATCTCGATATCCCGGAGCTCTATCCGGCATCATTTTCGTTTTCGCCGGCGATCGCCGACGGCACGCTGCTTGGATACAAAATGTGCGACTGGATCGACAATGCCGTTGCGCTGCAAATGGGCCATAGCGAGGACCAGATCTACGGATACATCCACCTGCCGTGCCGACTGGAAGTGAACGCCAGGCTCGGCGCGGCGCCGGGCGCGGAGCTGAAGATTGGCTGAGTTCACTGGCGAACGGGTGATTCCGGGCCAGGTGGATCCGGACCTGATGAACGAGCACCTGGCGCGCTATGCCTTCGCCGCCCGCCTGGCTCGCGGCAAGCACGTGCTCGACGCGGGCTGCGGCACCGGGTACGGATCGGGCGAACTGGCGAAAACCGCGGGCTCCGTGGTCGGCGTCGACCAGTCCACCGACGCAATTACATTCGCACGCGAGAATTACCGGCTGCCCAATCTGCGGTTCGTCCAGGGTTCCGTAGAGTCGTTGCCGATAGCCGATGCGAGCTTCGATCTGGTGGCGGCTTTCGAGGTGATTGAACACCTGGAGCGCTGGCGTGAGTTCCTGCTGGAAGTGCGCCGCGTTCTGGTGCCGACGGGTCAGTTCATCGTCTCCACGCCCAACAAGCTGTATTACGCCGAGACTCGCGAGCGCGCGGGACCGAATCCGTTTCATCATCACGAGTTCGAATTCGCGGAGTTCCGCAACGAACTCTCAGAGGTGTTTCCGCACATCTCGATGTTTCTCGAGAACCACGTAGAAGGCGTGGTATTCCAGCCCGTCGAGGCCGGCGACACCGCCGAGGTGCGCATCGACGGCGCCGATGCCGCTCCTGCCGGTTCACACTTCTTTGTCGCCGTGTGTGCGCACCGGCCGCAAGTCGGCAACCCGACGTTCGTGTTTGTGCCCCGGACCGGAAATGTCCTGCGGGAGCGCGAGCATCATATCGGCTTGCTCGAGCACGAACTCGGCATTAAGGACGAGTGGCTGGAAAAAGCCCAGCAGGACCTTACCGCGCTCAACCAAGAGCATCAAAAGCTGCTCGCCATGTTCCGCTTGCAGAAAGACGAACTGGAAGCGCGCAATCAGTGGGCCGAGAAGCTGAATCACGAACTCGCCGAACGCTCGGCGCGCGTCGCGCAGTTGCAGGATGAAGTGGCCTCCGAACAAAATGCCGCCCGGGCTGTAGTGGAAGAGTACGAGAAAAAGGTCTTAGCGCTGGAGGAGGATGTCCGGCAGCGGACCGCATGGGCTGTGGACACCGAGGCGCGTTTGAGCAAAGAACTGACGGAAAAATCCGGCGAACTGGCCAAGTGCGTGGAGATCCTGCATCAGGCGGAGAAGACCGTCGAGGAGCGGACTGCCTGGGCGCGGCAGTTGGAACAGCAGGCGAAGACGCTGGAAGAACAGATGTCCATGTTGCGGGCCTCGCGTTGGATCAGGCTCGGGCGCCTGGTCGGGCTGGGCCCGGAGTTGCCGGGACGCTGAGATGTCGACGCTGCTCCGGGTAGTGCGGGCGCTTCCGCTCATGTTGATCTCGCCCGTCCTGATGGCAGTGAGCCTCCTGGCAATCGCTCTTACCGATCTCGCGCACGCGATCTTCGGCCACAGGCGCGCCGATACCACCGGTCCCGTTTCTCGGCGCGCCGCAAGCGTTGTCATTCCCAACTGGAATGGCCGCGACCTGCTCGAAAAGTACCTTCCTTCCATCCAGACGGCTCTTGCGGGAGATCCGGATAACGAAATTATTGTGGTCGACAACGGATCGACTGACGGTAGCGCGGAGTTCCTGGCCAAGCGCTTTCCCTCCGTGAAAGTGCTGGCTCTTTCACGCAACCTCGGCTTCGGCGGGGGCTCGAATGCCGGATTCCACGCGGCCGGCAATGACGTGGTCGTGCTGTTGAACAGCGACATGCGGGTGGATCCCGGCTTTTTGCAGCCGCTGCTCGACGGATTCCGCAATGACAAAGTGTTCGCTGTCTCCTGCCAGATCTTTTTCAGCGATCCGAATCGTACGCGCGAGGAGACCGGCCTCACCCAGGCATGGTGGCGCGACGGCGCTCTGCGGGTGCGTCATCGTGCCGACGACGGCGTCCGCGATCTCTATCCCTGCTTCTACGGCGGCGGCGGATCCTGCGCTTTCGATCGCCGCAAATTTCTGGAACTCGGCGGTTTTGACTCGCTGCTCGCCCCCTTTTATCTTGAAGACACCGATCTCGGCTACATGGCGTGGAAGCGCGGCTGGCAGGTGCTCTACCAGCCGAAGAGCATCGTGTATCACGAGCATCGCGGCACCATCGGCAAGCATTTCAACTCGGCCCAGATCCAGGCCGTGCTGAAGAAGAATTTCCTTCTGTTTGCCTGGAAGAACATGCACGAAAGCGGTAAGATCACCGGACATTTTTTCTTCACTTGGTGCGGCGCCATGCTCAGTGTGGTTTTCGGCGACGAAGTCGGACGCCCGAATTTTGCCGGCCTGTGGCGCGCCTTCCGGCAGTTGCCGGGCGCTGTCCGATCGCGCTGGCGCGCGCGCACCCTGGCGCAGGTTAGCGATACGGAAGCGCTCCGCAGCCCCATGGGCGGCTACTTTCGCGATCGCTTCGAAACCGCCGCGCCTGCTCCCGAGAGACTCAGTGTCCTGTTCGTCTCGCCCTATTTCATCTGCCCTCCCGCTCACGGCGGCGGCGTCTTCATGTACCAGACCCTGCGGGAACTTTCCAAGTTGTCGGACGTCCACGTGATCGCGATTCTCGACCATCCCGACCAACTTCCCGCCAACGAGGAGCTGCGCGATTTCTGCGCCTCGGCCGAGTTTTTGGTGCGCATGAAAGGCGAGGACGGCGCGACCTTCAGCATCGTCCCGCACGCCGTAACAGAGTACTCGAACCCCGATATGGAGTGGCTCATCCACCGCCAGATCTATACGCGGCGAATCGACTTGGTGCAGCTCGAATACACAAACATGGGGCAGTACCTGGGTGAGTTCCGGCGTATCGCGACCGCGCTGTTCGAGCACGATATCTACTTCCAGTCGATTGGCCGCAACCTCCGGTTCACGCGTGGCCCGATCGCCCGCATGTCGGCCCGGCTCGAGTATTTGCGTGCGCTGCGGTATGAGTTGCGGATGCTGCGTCACCCGGACCGCATCCAGGTGTGCACGGAGGCTAATAAGGAATATCTCGGGTCATTCCTGCCGGATCTGGCCGATCGCATGCAGCCCGGACTCCGCGCCGGTATCGATACCTCGCGATACGAGTTCCGTCCCTGCGGGCGAGAGCCGCGCACCATGCTCTTCCTGGGCAGCTTCCGTCACACGCCGAACCAGGTGGCGCTCGATTGGTTCGCAGCCAACGTGATGCCACGCATTCTTGAGGCCGAACCTGACGCGCGCCTGCTGGTCGTCGGCTCGGATCCGCCGCCTGCGCACGCCTACGGCGATCTGGGGAGTCATCTGGAGTTGATGGGATTCGTGGAAGACGCAAACTCAGTGATGCAGCGCTGCGCGGTGTTCGTCTGCCCCATCCTGAGCGGCTCCGGCGTGCGCGTGAAGCTGCTCGAAGCGTTCGCCAGCGGCATTCCGGTCGTCTCGACGCGTATCGGCGCGGAGGGCCTCGCCACCACCGACGGAGAATACTGCCTGCTGGCCGACGATCCGCACGAATTCGCGGAAAAAGTGACAGCGCTCTTCCGCCAGCCCGAGCAGGCGATGGAGATGGCTCGCCGCGCGCGTGCAGAAGTGGCGGAAAACTGGGATATGGCGAAGATCACCGCCAGGCTGGAGAGGAGCTATCGCGATGTGGTCGCCGGGAAGCGGCACTAGCTACTTGCCCGTGAGGCTTTTTTTCAAATCGGCGCAGATTTTGCCGGCGGTCTTTTCGAGTTGCTCTCCTCGCGCATCCTTCGGCTTCGCATACGTGGACCACAGGACTTCGCGCGACTTCACGCCCACCAGGAAGATTGTCCCCTTACCGCCGCCAAAACTGGAGACGGGCCTGGCGACTTTATTGGACGCATCGCCGAGATCCGGAATCCCGAACGCTGATGCGGACGCCGCGTCCTTGTCTTTGTCCTTTTCCTTGTCCTTCTCCTTCCCCTCCGGCTTCGGCGGCTCGGGTGGAGGATACAACTCCTCCATGCGATCCTCGAAACCCGGTCCCAACCGGTCCGTGATGATGGCATCGGCCTTCTTGGGATCGGTGACCACCTGCAGGACATGCCCGTCCGTGAGACGATTGGCGATGTGGAGATCGAGACCGCCCGACATGGACAGAATGTACACCGTGTGCACTTGCGAAAGATCTCCGGCCGCCGCGGCGAGCGCGGCGCAAAGGAATACCAGAAGCTTCATTGCAACCATCATGATATCAGCCTGCCGGACAGCGCATGTATAAAGGACAGAGCATAGCCGTCATCATTCCGTGCCTCAATGAGGAGCAGGGAATCGAGCGGGTGCTGCGGGCTATGCCGGAATTCGTGGACGAGATCATCGTGGTCGACAACAACTCCACCGATCGCACCTCGGATGTTGCTGCCGGGCTCGGCGCCAAGGTCATTCGCGAAGAAGTGCGCGGCTATGGCCGCAGCTACAAGCGCGGATTCGCGTCCGCTTCGAGCGACATTATCGTCACCCTGGACGGCGATCACAGCTATCCTGTGGACGCGCTTTCGTACCTGCTCGAAGCATTCCTCCACCTCCACGTCGATTTCCTGAACGCGTCCCGTTTCCCGGTCCGCGACCGCGCCGCCATGAGCTTCAAGCATCACGTCGGAAATCTGGTGCTTTCGGTTGCTATGTCCCTGCTGTTCTTCAGGTGGGTGCGGGATTCGCAATCGGGCATGTGGGTTTTCCGCCGCTCCATTCTCAAAGACATGCGCCTCGAATCCGACGGCATGGCGTTTTCCGAAGAGATCAAAATTGAGGCGCTCCGCCGCCCTCACATCCGCTTCGGAGAGATCTCGATTCTGTACTCGTCACGTCTGGGAGAAAAAAAACTGAACCCCTGGCGCGACGGCTTCCAGAATCTCTGGTTCCTGGTGCGCAAGCGATTTCGATGAGATGAGTGAGGCGATTACTATCGTCGTGCCGGTATGGAACGGCCGCGTTCTGCTCGAGACCCTGATTGCCAGCCTGCGCGCGCAGAAGCATCCGATCGCCGAGATTTTAGTGGTTGATAACGGGTCCACGGATGGTGCCGCGGAGGCGGCCGGGCAATCAGGTGCGCGGGTGATTCGCATGGGGTCGAATACCGGATTCGCGCACGCCGTGAATCGGGGAATCGAAGAATGCAGCACGCCGCGGCTGGCGATCGTCAACAGCGATGTGGAAGCAGCTCCCGACTGGCTGCACCACCTGGCCGCCGCGCTCGATGAGAGCGCCGCGTGGTTCGCCACGGGCAAAATCCTCCAGGCCACTGATCGCCAACTTCTCGATGGCACCTTCGATACTCTGAGCCGCGGCGGATGCGCCTGGCGTGCCGGCCACGGACGTCCGGACGGCCCCGAATTCGGAGTGCGCCGTCGCATCAGCTTTCCACCCGGCACCGCCGCCCTTTTTCGCGCGGAACTCTTTCGCCGCCTCGGAACCTTCGACGAAAGCTTCGAATCGTACTTGGAGGATGTCGAATTCGGGTTGCGTTGCGCGGTCGCGGGACTCGATGGTTGCTACGTCCCCGACGCAGTCGCCTGGCATCGGGGAAGCGCTACTCTCGGACGATGGCATCCCGAGACGGTCCGCCGAATCTCGCGCAATCAGGTTTTATTAGTCAGGAAACATTATCCCATCAGTTTGTTACTCCGTTTGGCGTGGCCAATCCTGGTGGGACAAGGTCTTTGGGGGTTGCTGGCTCTTCAACATGGCGCGGGCTGGCCGTGGGTGCGCGGGAAGCTTGCAGGATTGTTTCAGACGTACCGGCGGACTAGCGATACAGCTGTCCGATTGCGCGCAATTCTGAATGAAAGCGAAAGTGAGATTCTAAACATTCAGAAAAAAACAGCCACAGATTCATATTGGCGCTGGTATTTTTTGCTGACTCGGGGTGGGGCATCCTGACACATGCCGGGTATCGGAATCGTCATCGTCACCTACAACTCCGGCACACACATCGGCGCTTGTCTGGATGCCGCACTCACATCCGGCGCGCAGGTGATTGTCGTCGATAACGCCTCGACCGACGCGACCCGTGCCGCCGTGACTGAGCGCGGCGTCCGCCTCATCGCGAACGGCGAAAACCGTGGGTTCGCCGCGGCGGTGAATCAAGGCATCCGCGCGCTGGATACGTCTTATATTCTGCTGCTTAATCCCGATTGCGTCCTGCAGACGGGCCTGGAACCGCTACGCGCGTGTTGCGATCGCATGAGCATCGCCGGCGCCGGTGGGAAACTCTTGGATGCCGACGGCCGTACGCAAGCCGGATTCATGTTCCGGCGCTTCCCCACGCCGAAGGTGCTGGTCTTCGAGTCCCTCGGCCTGAATCGCATCTGGCCGCACAATCCTGTCAACTGGCATTTCCGTTGCTTGGGATTTGACACCGCCAATGAGCATATCGTCGATCAACCCGCCGGCGCGTTTCTCATGATTCGACGCGATGTGTGGTCACAACTCGGCGGCTTCGATGAGGCTTTCCATCCTCTCTGGTTCGAAGATGTGGACTTCGCGCGACGCGCAGCTACTCGTGGATTGAGGATGTACTATACGCCACTCGCTGTAGCGAAACACACAGGTGGACACTCCATCTTGAACATGCCACTGGAGATCCGTGCCTTTTATTGGTATGGTAGTTTATTACGGTATAGCAAGAAGCATTTCAGACCCTGGTCCACCCGGGCGGTGTGTTTCGCTATAATCACGGGTTCCTTAGTCAGGATGTTCGCGGGAAGCGTCTGTCAGCGGAGTTTGAAACCGCTGTATGCTTACCTTCGCGTACTGCTACTGGCCGGCCACTTCTTGATTCACGGCAACAAAGGTTCTACCGGGCTAGCATGTCCCTGAGATTTAGGGTAAACGAACGTTGATGATAATGATGTTTTTTCCAGGTTCTAGTTCATGCCCCAAAGCGACTTCGTATCCGTCACGATAGTTACCTACAATAGCGGCCGATTTATCAAACGCTGCCTGGAATCGGTGTTGGCCCAGCGCTATCAGCACAAGGAAATCATTATTGTCGACAATGCCTCCGATGACGGCACCGTCGATATTCTCGAACAGTTCGAAGACCGCTGCCAGGTCGTCTACAATTCTGAGAACGTCGGCTTCGCCGCTGCGCAGAACCAGGCTATCGCACTTTCCAGCGGTGACTGGGTACTGACTCTCAACCCGGACGTTCTGCTTCTTCCTAACTTTATTCAGTCTCTTGTCGATGCCGGTCATATCGATCGCAAAATCGGCACTGTCTGCGGCAAGTTGCTGACAATGACTGCCGCCTTTGATATTCCAGCCAAGCCTGTGGTGGATTCGACGGGTATTTACTTCAACCCTATGCTGCGTCACCTGGACCGTGGCAGCCAGGAAGTTGACAATGGCCATTACCTCCAGTACGAATTTGTCTTTGGCGCTACCGCCGCCGCGGCCCTCTACCGCCGCGAAATGATCGACGACATCGCACTCGACGGCGAGTTTTTCGATACGGACTTCTTCGTATACCGGGAGGATGCCGACGTTGCCTGGCGCGCCCAGTTGATGGGCTGGAAGTGCATCTACGCGCCGTACGCGCGCGGCTATCACGTGCGCAAAGTCCTCCCCGGCAATCGCCGCGCCCTGCCGCCGGAAATCAATATGCACTCGGTGAAGAACCGCTTCCTGATGCGGATCAAGAACATCTCTCCGAGTCTCTACTGGCGCAACGTAGCCTCCATCACGGCGCGCGATATCACTGTAGTCATGTGCTGCCTGCTGTGGGAGCACACCTCGCTGAAGGCCTTCTGGTTTCTGGCGAAGAACTGGAAACGGCTGATCGCCAAGCGCCGGCTGATCCAGCAGAACCGGCGAGTCGACCACGAGTACATGGCCAGTTGGTTCCAGTACACTCCCGTCGCCAAGCAGGCGCCTAAGAAAGCGTCGCGGCTCACGGCGCGTTCGCAGACGGCCAAGACTTAAGAGAGAGAACAAGCCGCCGGTGAAAGCGGATTGAAGATGGGATTTTGTCGGCGTTCATCGGCGTTCGTCCGCGGCCCAATCACTATTTTCGATCTCCGGGGGCGCTAGGGTGCGCATCGCCATTCTTGGCACCCGCGGGATCCCCGCCAACTACGGCGGCTTCGAAACATTCGCGGAAGAACTCTCCACACGTCTCGTCGCGCGTGGACACGATGTTGTCGTTTACTGTCGCACCCGCCACTCGGAGCCCTCGTACCGCGGCGTGCATCTGCAGTACCTGCCTACAATACACCACAAATATTTCGATACGATTGCTCACACCTTCGTCTCCACATTGCACCTGATTCAGCATCCGGTCGATGTAGCCCTGTACTGCAACGGCGCGAATGCGATATTCACGCTGCTACCCCGTGCCGCCGGGATCCCGGTGGCCCTCAATGTCGACGGGATCGAGCGAAAGCGGAAGAAGTGGAACCGGCTCGCTAAGGCGTGGTACCTGATGTCCGAGTATCTCTCCACCTTTTGTCCGAACGTCGTTGTCACCGACGCGGAAACCATCCAGGCCTACTACGTCGAGCGGTATCGCAAAGAGACACGGTTCATCCCCTACGGCGCGAATTTAGGAAAGCTGGAGACGACTGCAACGCTCGACGCCCTGCGCCTCGATCCGGGGCGGTACTTCCTCTACGTCAGCCGCATGGAGCCGGAGAACCATCCGCTCGAAGTGCGGCAGGCTTTTGAGAAGGTCAAAACGGACATGAAGCTCGCTTTGATCGGCGATGCCCCCTACGCTCAGGATTACATCCTGCGGGTGCGCGATACGCCAGATCCGCGCCTGGTGATGCCCGGCGCCATCTACGGTCAAGGTTACAGGGAACTGGGATCGCACTGCTTCGCGTACATTCACGCGACGGAGGTCGGGGGTACGCATCCCGCGCTGATTGAGGCGATGGGCCGCGGCGCATTGGTGCTCTACCGGAATACGCCTGAGAACGCAGAGGTGGCAGGCGCCGCGGGGATTCCATTCGAAGACGACCTGAAGGAGAAAATCGAACTCGCCTTGTCCATGCCGGAGGCCGAGCGCGATTGCCTCCGAAACCGGGCTGTGCAGGTTGTGCGCGAGCGCTACTCGTGGGATGCGGTGACCTCGGCCTACGAGGCGCTGCTCATAAGTTTAAGCGCGGGCGAAAGCTAAAATGAACGTAGTGCCGCCCCCCTACCGCTCCTACGTCCTGATCTCGAGAGACCGCATCGCACGCAACTATCGTGAAGTGCGCCGCGCAGTCGGCGAGGGCATCGAAGTGCTTGGCGTGGTCAAGGCGGACGCCTACGGACACGGGTCGGTGGAGGTTTCGCGCGTCCTCGTCGCCGAAGGCGCAAGGTGGCTGGCGGTGAGTTCGGTCGATGAAGGCGTCACTCTCCGTTGCGCCGGCATTCAGGCGCGCATTCTCGTAATGGCAGGTTTTCTCAGATACGAAGGCGAAGCCCTGGTCGAATATGACCTCACTCCGGCCGTGCATTCGCTGGAGGATGTCATGGAGATGGAGCGTCTGGCGCAATCATCCGGCAAACCGCTGAGATATCACCTCAAGATCGATACTGGCATGTCACGGCTGGGCACGTGCGCCTCGGCCAGGGAAATCGCTGCGGCTCTGGAATCGACGCATCTTGCGCATCTGGAGGCTTTGATGACGCACTTCGCCAGCGCAGCCGATTATACGTCGCCGCAAACCGATGAGCAGGTCGCCCGATTTGATGCTCTGGCCTCCGAGTTGGCGGCCGCCGGGGTGCTCACTGAGTACGTCCACATGTCGAGCACCAACGCGATCGGCTACGGAAGGCGCGAAGCCTGGCACAACATGGTACGCGCGGGTCATGCGATCTACGGCTACCTGTCGCCCGCACGCGGTCCGGCCCCCGCGCGTATCCTGAATGTCGAGCCGGTCCTCACCTGGAAAGCGAAGATCCTCACGGTGAAAGATATCCCCGAGGGCGCGCGCGTAGGATACGGAGGCTCGTTTCACGCCCCGCGTCCCATGCGCATTGCGATTCTGGGAGCCGGCTATGCCGACGGCGTCTTCCACCGGCTGTCGAACCGCGGGAAGGTGATTGCGGCCGGCAAACTCGCGCCGATTCTGGGTACGATCTCGATGGACTTGACGACAATCGACATCAGCCATGCTCCGGCACTGGCCCCAGGCGATGAAGTGACGCTGCTGGGCCGCGAGGGCGAGGCCAGCCTGGACGCGCAGGAGATCGCACGCGTGGCCGGCACGATCTCGTACAACATTCTGTGTAGTATCAGCGCGCGCGTGCGCCGCGTATACGTTTAGTAGGTGGCCAATTGCTCCAGATCCACGTTGCCGCCTGACAGCACGACACCCACCGACCCCAAGTCCTTCGGCAGTTTCTTGAACAGGACGGCCGCGGCCGCCGCGGCGCCGCTGGGTTCGACAAGAATCTTCAACCGGCTGAGCAGGAATTTCACAGTCTGCCGCAGCTCGTCGTCAGTCACCACGATGATCCGCTCCACCAACTTCTGAATCACCGGAAACGTGAGTTCGCCCGGCTTTTGCGATCGCAGCCCGTCCGCGATGGTGTTCGGCATCGGGATGGCGATGCGTTGGCCGGCCACCAGCGAGAGGAATGTGTCATTCCCGTCTTCCGGCTCGGCGCCAAAAATGCGGATCTTCGGATTGATGTCGCGGGCAATCGTAGCGCAGCCGGAAATCAAGCCGCCGCCACTCACCGGTGTGATCAGCGCGTCCAGTTGCGGAATTTCTTCCAGAAACTCCAGCGCGATCGTGCCCTGCCCCGCCATGATCATCTCGTGATCGAACGGTGGAACCATCGTGCCGCCGGTCTCTTTCAGAATCCCAGCCGCCACGGCATCGCGATTCTCGCGCATGCGATCGACCGTGACGACCTTCGCGCCGTGGCTGCGGGTCGCCTCCAGTTTCGTACGCGGCGCATCCTCCGGCATGACAATGGTCGCCGGCGCGCCGACGTGCTTCGCCGCGATAGCGACGGCCTGCGCGTGATTGCCGGACGAGAAAGCCACCACGCCGCGCGCCAGCGTCTCTTTCGGAAGCGACAGGATCATGTTCGCCGCGCCACGAATCTTGAATGCTCCGCCGTTCTGCAGGTTCTCGCACTTGAAAAATGTTGCCAGCCCGGCCTCGGAATCGTAGGCGGCAGATGTCAGCACGGGCGTGCGCCGAACCAGGGGACGAATGCGGTGCGCGGCATCGCGCACATCGTTGGCGGTCATCGGGGCGCAGTCTTCAGTTCCAAACCGCGCTCGCGCAACCAGCGCAGGCGGCCTTGATATTCCTGGTACAGCGTGCCGAAGCCCGCCCAGTAGTATCCTGCGACAAAGAGCGACAAGAACGGAATCGAGGGGAAATTGTACGTGCTGACGGCGAACCCGATCATGCCGACGAAGTACGTTCCGATCGCGATCTCGATGAACGGCAGCCAGCCGCTCTTGCGCCGGTACTTCTTCGACTCCAGGTTTACTCGGCGCTCGCTGATGGCGAATTTCGGCGTCCGCACGAACGCGCTCTGTATGCCGAACAGCGCCTCCAGCACGGCGCGCGTGTTGATCACGGTGAGCGCCACGCCGACCGCCAGCAGCATCGGTAGGAACAGGATCGATCGTTTCCAATCCTGCGGATGGAGTTCCTTCTGCGCGATCACGTAGAACGCCGAGAGCGACCAGAACGACGCGATGATCAGCGGCAGGTCCAGAAACAGCATCTGCGTGACGCCCATGTAGAACCGTACGATCATCACCGGAAGCATCAGCGCCGAAATCACAACCATTAGCGGATAAGAAATGTTGGGCGTCAGGTGCATCACGGCCTCCGCCTTCACCCGCCAGGGCAGTTTGGCGCGCAGGATGGCGGGCAGCAGTTTCTTGGCGCATTGCGTGAGCCCCTTGGCCCAGCGCGACTGCTGCACCTGAAACCCGTGCATCTCGACCGGCAATTCCGAAGGACAGTCGAGGCCCGGCAGGTACACAAAGCGCCAGCCTTTGAGCTGCGCACGATAGCTGAGATCGGAATCCTCGGTGAGCGTATCGTGCTGCCATCCGCCGGCGTCGTCTATCATGCTGCGGCGCAGAATGCCGGCGGTGCCGTTGAAGTTGAAGAAATAACCCGCGCGCGAACGTGCCCCGTGCTCCAGAATGAAATGGCCGTCGAGCAGCATGGCTTCGACTTCGGTCAGGAAGTTGTAATCGCGGTTGAGATAGCTCCAGCGCGTCTGCACCACCCCGACCTTGGGATCGGCGAAGAAATGCACGGTTCGAGTCAGGAATTCGGGCGGCGGCACAAAGTCCGCGTCGAACACGGCCACCAGTTCGCCGGTGGCGCATTTCAAGCCCTCCTGCAAAGCGCCGGCTTTGAATCCCTCCCGATTCGTGCGGTGATGGTACTCGATCGGAAATCCGAGAGCGTGGTAGCGCTCGACCAGCGCCTCGGCGAACGGATGCGTGTCGTCGGTCGAGTCGTCGAGCACCTGGATCTGCAGCAGTTCCTTTGGATACTCGATTTTCGTGACCTCGTCGATCAGCCGCTCCACCACGTACCGCTCATTGAAAAGCGGCAACTGGATCGTGACCCGCGGCAGTTGCTCGAAGCGTAGCGGCGGTTCCTTGGTTGCGTTCTTTCGATGCTTGAA
>Ga0070741_10011970_pt1 | contig 15840 bp, 10 predicted proteins | sample Coa_R1_4_FD_66440 | JGI IMG/M metagenome (GOLD analysis project Ga0070741, IMG submission 66440) | Surface soil microbial communities from Centralia Pennsylvania, which are recovering from an underground coalmine fire - Coalmine... | ecosystem: Environmental > Terrestrial > Soil > Unclassified ...
GTTGGTCAGTGCGCGGAGCCAACGCGATCATCGCTCTGCGCTGCTGCATCCTTTCCGGCCGCTTCGAAGATTTCTGGGCTTCGCGCGCCCGATAAATCCCACTTTTATCTCGTCCACCCTTGAGCGGCTGACAGGCAGGCAGGGAAAGTCTTTTCGGGCTCTGGCAATTTTTGATTAACACCATGCTCGAGCGCTCTTGTTTTATACCCACATCTATCGCGGCATTGGATTAGCGCGTCGAACGATTATTCGGTCCGACGCATTAGCGGACCTGCACTGCTACCGCGTCTTGCTCAAGCTGCAGGATTGCCCCATACCGTCTCGGCGCGATCACCGTCAAATGAACCACGTCGCCGCGTCGTTTTGTGGAAACCACTTCAGCAAGATTATGCAGGTTGCCAATCTTTTGGTCATCCACCGCGGTCAGCAAATAACCGCGTTGCAGCTGCGCTCTGTCCGCCGGACTGCCTTTCTCAACCGCCTCGATGGCCAGGGCATCCCCTGGATTGACTCCCAACTGATTGGCCGCCTGGGTCGAGAGCTCGGCCACCGTTAACCCCAAACGCAGCCGCACCAGTTCTGGAAACGAAATCAGGTGGACGGCCGCGTTCTCGCGCTGTCCGCCCCGTTCGAGCGCCAACCGTGCTACTCGGTCCGGTGTCACCAGCAAACGGTTACACTGGATCAACCCGTGCGGCGCTTTCCCGTTCACTTCCAACACACGGTCCCCCGCCGCTAATCCCGCCTTGGCCGCCGGGCTCCCAGGCTGGACCGACTCGATTTCAAGCGTGCCGGCTCCGGGCCTGAATTGAGCGCCAAACCACAACGCATCGGTCACTTCGGGAGTAAAGAACCTTGAGAGCGCGGCGGAAACCTGTTTCACCGGGATCGAAAAGCCGACGCCCAGACCACGTTCGCCTCCATTCTCTCGATAAACCGCTACATTCAACCCGATGAGTTCGCCCCGCAGGTTCACCAGGGGACCGCCACTATTGCCCGGGTTAATGGCCGCGTCGGTCTGAAGCCAATCTTGCACATCCAATGGTTCATCTCCGGTGGACGGCCGGCGGTTTTTCGAACTCAGGATTCCCTTAGTCACAGAACCGCCCAGGCCGAACGGATTGCCCAGCGCAATGACCGTTTCACCTAATAACAAATCATCGTCCGGTGCCAACTTGATCGCCTTGAACTTTTCCCCTGGTTTGGCCCGGAGTTTCAACAGGGCGACGTCGCTGCCGGACGTGCCCACCAGCGGTTCCGCGTCGTACTCACGTCCGTCCCAAAGTTTGACCTGAATGCGCGTCGCCCGCCGGACCACATGCAAATTAGTCAATACGTAACCGTCTTCATCAACGATTACGCCAGAACCCAGGCTCACGGATTTCTCCTGGTGTACCGGCGTGCGCGGCCAGCCATAGAACTGGCGCAACATCGTGTCGTACCATTCGTGGTACTCGAGCACCGTCTCGGTGGCAATGTTGACGACACTGGGCAAAACCTTCTCGACCGCATTAACGGTCGCGTCGCGCCGAATGTCAGGCTCGCTCGCGGCCGACACCCAGGTCAGGCCACCCATGAAGATGGCAAGCCAAATCAACAGCCGGAAATATGCGCGCGCGCGCGGCACATCCTCCCGAATCAGCAATCGCCGCCGGCTCCTCGACATTCGCTTAAGCTCTCTGTTTGCCGTTTCTGTCACATCAACGCCAGTATAGGTCATCATTCGCAATTCGGGCAAACCACAAGCCGCCTAGGATAGAAACGCCAGCTTAAAAAACCTATTGACGAGTTGAACAAAAGGAGTAATCTCAACTATATCAGTAGAGATTAGTGCACACCAGGCCGAACGATTGTGGTTTAAAACCAACAATTCCCGATCCAGGGAAACTTTAGCGCAAATGTACACTTACATAATGAAGATTAGGCTAAAATAGAATGATATGAAGCCAAATAAGAATGTCGTATCAATAAATCCGCGGACTCAAAGGGCCGAGCCCGTCCAAGAACCCATTCTTTCTCCCATCCGTAGGGGCCGCTTCGCCCTTCTGGGAAGCGCGATTCTCTTCGTGAGTTGCCTCGCTCAGGCCCAAGCCCAAACACAAGAGCCACCGCCAACGGCCGAACAGTTCCGCGCACTCCAGCAAAAGGTTCTGGAGTTGGAGCAATTACTCAAAGCCCTCACGAGTTCGAATGCGGCGTCGCAAGCGCTGCCGTACGCGGCTGCCGCTCCGCGTCTGGACCAACTGAACCACAAGATTGAGAAGATCGAACAGAACCAGGAACTGGCCAAGGAAGCCGAGGAGGAAAGGGCTAAGACAGCACCGAAAATCAGCCTGGATGAACGCGGGTTTTCGTTCGTGTCGGCGGATGAGAATTTCAAGCTGAGAGTGCGCGGCTACATCCAGGCCGACGGTCGGTTCACCCTCGACGATCCGGCGAATAAATTTACCGACACCTTCCTGCTGAACCGGGTGCGGCCGGTGTTCGAAGGGACGGTGTTCAAGAATTACGATTTCAAGCTCATGCCCGATTTCGGCCAGGGGAAAGCCGTGATTCAGGACGCCTACCTGGACGCCCATTTCCTGTCGTGGCTGAACGTCCGCGCGGGAAAATACAAGGCGCCAGTCGGCCTTGAACGGTTGCAATCGGCGCGCGACATAGTCTTTGTCGAGCGTTCGCTGCCCACCGACATTGCGCCCAACCGTGACATTGGCGCGTGGCTGCATGGCGATATCCTCAAGGACGTGCTGGGGTATGAGGTAGGCGTCGCCAATGGCGCCACCGATGGCAGCAGTGACGATTCTGATGAAAATGACTCCAAGGATGTCGAAGGCCGGCTGTTTGCGTTTCCTTTCAAGCCGTCAGGCATCAAACCACTTGAAGGATTGGGGATTGGGGTAGCCGGCACGACCGGCCATGAGGACGGGACCGCCCCCGCCTACAAAACGGTCGGTCAGCAGACGTTCTTCAGCTTTAACTCCGGCGTCACCGCGCAGGGCGATCGCAGCCGGATTTCGCCTCAAGCATATTACTATTGGGGCCCGTTCGGTTTGCTCGGCGAGTATATCGTCTCGTACGAAGACGTGCGGAAAGGCACACTCAACAAACGCCTGGCCAACTCGGCCTGGCAGGTAACCGCATCCTACGTGTTGACGGGCGAAAAGGCCTCTTTCACTGGAGTCGGCCCCGAACATCCATTCGACCCGGGCCATGGACAATGGGGTGCGTTTGAACTCGCGGCCCGTGTAGGACAATTGGACATGGACAATGACGCCTTCCGCAACTTCGGCAGCGCGGCCACACCCAACTTACTGGCCGACCCCACTAAATCTGCGTCGCAAGCCTTCAACTGGGGAATTGGTCTGAACTGGTATTTGAACCGGGGCGTTAAGTTGATGCTCGATTACGATCAAACCCATTTTGAAGGCGGCGCGACTCGTGGAGACCGGCCGACCGAACATGCGCTATTTAGCCGCATCCAGGTCGCATTTTGAAAAAGGTTGGGGGGGGTTGGGCAGGTTCTGCAACCCGCGAGGGTTGCCAGGTCGGAACGCAGCGCAGACCTCCGGAGCATGTCCAAATATTCAACGGCACCCCAACCAGGGGTGCCAGAATTGCAGCGAATTGCGGTGGGAGGGCGGCAAATTTGGAGCGGGTCACGGTGCCCATTCATTCTTTGGCTGCCTGCCGCTTTGAATCCCGGCAACCACTAGGGCTTCCGAAATGTGCGCACTGCAAGACGCTGAGGCGCGGTTTAAGAGCAACTCGGTTCATGGCCTGCGAATGGTCGCTTGCGTGTATTTTTGATGTTCGCTTTACTTGATTTATAATAATAACTTGATCATTCAAACATTATATGCTTCATTGCTAATGCAAGAGTGCTGAGTAAAGTGGCGTAACGTTGGCCCGGCAAAGCCGGGTCACAGGGGGCCAAACTGCCTTGCCGGACCAATGGCACTGGAGCATAAATCTGGTTTCGGACGTGGCGGGATTCAAGGTCAGCAACCGACATCCGCCGGGGAGAGTATATACCCAGTCGGTCATTGGCACTTAGGGAGGGTCAAAAACTCGTCTGCTCGACGCTGCATTGATGACGCTATGAAACCGAACTCCGCTGGCCGTTTGTGCTTTGGCATGCGCGTGGCCGTTGCGTCGTTTTTATTGTGCGGTGCCGACTCCATAAGCTCTGCACAGGGTCTGGTTAGTTTCATGAACACCGACTCTACGTTGATTATGGATGGTGTTCCCGGAAATGCTGCGGCAATAACGGGCCCGGTTGGCTCCTACTACTTTGGGCTTTTCATAGCGCCTGCGGGCACCGTCGATCGGTATGCCTTTGCTTTTACCGGCGTTTACGCCACCAATTCGAGCGCCCCCGGGAGGATTTCCGGAGGCATCGTTGTGGTTCCTGGCTGGCCGGCGGGCGACGCGCGCTCTTTCATGATTTACGGTTGGAAGGCCAGCGACGGCCACACGTGGAATAATGCCTGGATGACCGTGCCGCCGAGTGGCGGCCTGGCAGGGTCGCCGATTGCGACCGGGGTCGCCGGCGGGACGGATGCGCTAGGGGAGGCACTGCCGGTTCTGCACCTGTTCGGTGGCACCGGGATCAACTCCGGGTTCAACTTCGACAACGTTTGTCTCTCCTGCAGGCCGCCGCGGATCGGCGTCCAGCCCCAAAGCCAAAGTGTCGTGGCGGGAATGGACGTGCAGTTTCAGGTTATCCCAGTGGAGAATCCTGTGTATTGGTTCCAGTGGTACTGCAATGAAGCACCTCTGGAAGGTGCCACCAATTCCGTGCTGGAGGTGGTTAACGCGCAGCTTTCACAGAATGGCAATCGGTATTATGCGATAGCCGGCAATCCCTGGGGCTTTGCCACCAGCGACACGGTTACACTGACTGTCACAACTGGCCCGCCCGTGCTCATTGGTACTCTGTTGAGCCAAACTGCCGAAGCCGGGTCGAACGTCCGTCTCGTCGTCGGTGCTCGCGGCATTGGTCCTCTGGCCTACCAATGGAATTGGAACTCTGCCCCGGTGCAGGGCGGAACCGGTCCCGTGCTCGAGTTGACCGACGTGCAGCCTGCCCTGGGCGGTTCTTACGCAGTCACGGTCACCAATAGTTATGGCGCTTCGACCAGTGCCGTGGCCGTGTTGAATGTGATCGCGCCGGTGCCAAGGACCACGGTTCCTGGGATCCTTCTGCAAGGCCAGATCGGGACGGCAATAACCGTTGAATACAAACCGACGATGGCTCAGCCCGGCCCATGGAACTCCAGGGACACAGTCATCTTGACCAACAGCCCGCAATGGTATTTCGATTCTTCAGCGCCGCCGGTCCAAGGGTTTTATCGCGCCTCGCAACCGTCGAGCTTCGGGCCCAGTCCGACTGTTGAGCTCCATATGGTTCCAGCCCTCAGCGTGACCGGCTCGATCGGCAGCTCGCAGCGCCTGGAATACATCAACCAGTTCGGCCCGGTCGATGACTGGCAACCGCTCGCCGTCGTGTTCCTGACCAACTCGATGCAGTTGTATTTCGATTCATCAGCCGCGGGCAAGTCGCCACGACTGTACCGGCTGCTGCCGGTGCAGTAACGTGGCACCTCATTACTGCTACAGCTCGTCCCCCATTCCTTGTCCATTCCCGAAGTGTTTCGGACTCTTCCAAACCATTCCGAACCTTCCCGGACATAAATGAGGTATCATTTCATTTACTAAACCTGTATCACTAATAAACCAGCTTAGCTTTTGTAGAGCTTGACACTGCGCCTCAAACCACGCAAAAGCAAAGGTAAGGTGTCGTTCACTCAAGACAACTTCTACGCTCGCTGGCGAGTCGAGTCGGGGCTGGTTTCGGTTTTGCGCGAGGACACCGATTCTCCGCCCGAAAAACTGTTGCAAGCCGTCTGGCAGCACCAGCGCTTGCTTCGCGACCGGCTTGCGACCCTGGACGGACAAGCCTTGCTGGTTTTGCATCCCGGCTTTCATAACCTGGAAGGCGGCCCGGATTTTCGTCAGGCGATAATTCAGTTCGGCGATGCCACACCGCGGCAAGGAGACGTGGAAGTGGACTTGCGCGCCAGCGGATGGCATGCGCACGGGCACGACCGCAACCCGGCGTTCAGCAACGTCGTCTTGCATGTGGTCTGGGAAAGCGAGCGGCCGGCGGTCGGCGCGCCGCCTTTGCTCCGTCTACGGGACGTGCTCGATTCGCCGCTGGGAGAACTGAGCCTCTGGCTGGGTGGGGAGACCATGCCGGGATTCCCCGAGATGCTGAGAGGCAAGTGCTGTGAGCCCTTGCGGAGCCTCTCTCCGGAGCAGACGCTCGAACTGCTGCACCAGGCGGCGCAGGTCCGGTTGCGGAGCAAAGCGGCCCTGTTCCAGGCGCGTGCCAGGCAAGTAGGATGGGAGCAATCACTCTGGGAAGGCCTGTTTCGCGCGCTGGGTTACAAGCACAACGTCTGGCCGATGCAACGGCTCGGTGAACTGCGTCCTCGATGGGGTGGCGCGGTAAATCAGAGCAGTCATGGCAAAGCGTGGCCGTTACAGGTGCGGTTGCTGGGCCTGAGCGGCCTGCTTCCCGCCGAACTGGCCGGCGTGAGCAAGGGCAATGACACGTACCTGCGAGGGATCTGGGATCAATGGTGGCGGGAACGCGACGAGTTTTCGGATGTTGTCTTGCCGCGCGCGGCTTGGCGTTTGCACGGCCTGCGTCCTGCCAATCATCCGCAGCGACGCCTCGCTCTGGCCGCCGGTTGGTCGGCGGCAGGCCCGCTCACCGTCCGGCTGCAAAGCTGGTGTGCGGCCGATCTAAAGCACAGCGCGATGTGCGGCGCGCTGCTTGATTGTCTGCAAGTGGATGCGGACGAGTTTTGGTCCTGGCACTGGACCTTGCGCTCGGCCCGGCTCAAGCAATTGCAACCGCTGCTGGGGCCCACCCGCCTGGCGGACCTGGCGATGAACGTCGTCATCCCCTGGCTTTGGACCCGCGCGGTCGAAGGCAAGAACCGCGACGTCCAACAACTCTTGGAAGATCGGTATTTCCACTGGCCCGCGGCTGAAGACAACTCGTTGCTTAAATTGGCGCGGCAACGCCTGCTAGGCTCCGCCCATACTCCGTGTTTGCGGGGTGCCGCGGCCCAACAAGGCCTAATCCAAATCGTTCGCGATTTCTGCGAACATTCCGATTCGCTTTGCCAGAACTGCAAGCTTCCCGATTTGGTGAAGGAGTTTGCCGCGCCAAAATGAAACCGCGGACGCAATCCGGAGTACACGGATCCGGAAGAAAATTGCTTGGCTTACGGTGTGCGCTGTTCACCTTAAGGGTGAGTAGACACCAGGCGCCCAGGTCGCAGGACTCCCTCTTCTATCGAGCAGTGTTCGCGCCCATCCAGGTTTAAAAGGGGCAAGGTTCCCCTAAATAGTCAAAACTCTTCCGCCGCTGCGTAAAAGAGCGTGGATGTCCAATCAGGCCCGTGGTAGGATTTGCAGTTCAGCGGTGGAAACCGATCTTCCCCGCGATCCTATATTGCTGAACATGCGCTGTCGCGAATCTCAGGTTCTGTTCCCGGGCCGCCGGGCGCACCAAGCCCAATTTTCTCTCTTTGCCTTTTGCGCACTGCTTTTCTTTGGCTCTTTGGTCGAGCAGGCGGGAGCTGGACCGGCCGCTGTCCGTTCCGACTCCGGGGCTTTACGGCCCGAGTTCGATCGCGATATTCGGCCAATCCTGGCGGAAAACTGCTATCCCTGCCATGGGCCAGATGAGAACAAGCGCAAGGCAAAGCTGCGCCTCGACCTTAGGGACGCTGCCACGAAACCTCTGCCTGATGGCGAAATTGCCCTCGTCCCCGGCAAACCTCAAGAGAGCAAACTGGTCGAACGCATCACGGCTAAGGATCCCGACGACCTCATGCCACCTGTCAAAAGCGGCAAGAAGCTCACGCCCCAGGACATTGATTTGATTAGGCGCTGGATCAGTGACGGCGCGAAGTGGCAAAACCATTGGTCTTTCGTCGCCCCACATCGTCCGACGCTCCCCGCGGTAAAGAATAAGCGCTGGCTCCGCAACGAAATCGACTCGTTCGTTCTCGCCCGCTTGGAACAGGAAGGCCTCACACCCACGCCCGAGGCCGAAACATCTGTTCTCCTGCGCCGGTTGAGTCTGGATTTGACGGGACTGCCGCCAACACCCGACCAATTGCGAAGCTGGTCCCGCCGGCGGGACCCGGTTTCGACCGCAATCGATGAGTTGCTCGCCAGCCCGCATTTCGGTGAGCGAATGGCCTCAGACTGGATGGACCTGGCGCGCTATGCCGACACCCACGGCTTCAACAACGACGTCCTCCGCAGCATGTGGCGCTGGCGCGATTGGGTCATCGAGGCTTTCAATCGCAACTTGCCCTACGACCGCTTCATTACCGAGCAATTGGCGGGAGATCTCCTGCCTAAACCCACGCTCGATCAGCTCATCGCCACCGGATTTAACCGGAATCACGGCATTAACTCAGAAGGCGGCATCATCGACGAGGAATATCGCGTCGAATACGTCGCCGATCGCGTCCGCACGACTTCGATTGCGTGGCTTGGCCTGACCATGGAATGCGCCCGCTGCCACGACCACAAATTCGATCCCATTTCACAAAAGGACTTTTTCCGCTTCTTCGCCTTCTTCAATAACGTTGATGAAACCGGGGAAGACGGGCGTTTCGCCAATGCCGCACCGATTCTGCCCGCGCCCACTCGCCAACAGCAGCTGGAGATGGCGCGGCACCGGGCTGAGCTGGCGACCGCACAAATGAAAATGCAATCACTGGCCGCGCGGACCTGGAAAGACGTTGTTCTTGATGAAATAGCCAATCGGTTGCCATACCGGGAACCGGCGGCAACGACCAACGACGTTTTACGCCTCGAATTTCCAACCTCGCCCAACCCCGAATCCGTGACGAACCTGGCAGGAGGAAAGCCATTCCAGATTCGCGGCGACTGGTTACTCACGAACGGACCGCTTGCAAAGCCGGCGCTGGTTCTTAATGGCAAATCCAATCTGCGAACGGATTCTCTGCCTGCAGCCGACTACTCCAAAGGGTGGGCCTTTTCCACTTGGGTTAGGAGAGATGGCTCAAACGAGGCGGTGCTCTTCTCGACCGCGAATTTCAAAGTGCCACCCTCCGCCGAGCAATTTGGCGAAGGCCTTCAGGTGCGTTTGAATAATCGGGGCGCACTGGACGTGCGACTGGCTCACCGCTGGCCCGGCTACGCTATCCAATTGCTCACTCGCGAAAGCATTCCCACGGGGGAATGGCATCAGCTACTGCTCACCTGCGATGGTTCCATGGCGGCTAAAGGCCTGCGCGTCTGGGTGGACGGCGAAGAATGGTTCCGCGATGTCATTCACGACGATCTCACTCTGAAGTTGGGGCCAACGGGCGCGGCGGTCATCGGCGGTTCGGACGAAAAAGGACTAAGCGGTTTTGTGGGCGCCTTGGCTCGTCCGGAAATCATCGCTGCGCCCGCGGCGTTGGAAGAATTGGCGGCCCATGCGCGGGCCGCGGCGCTTCGGTTTGCCGCTGACACACCGCCGCAGCAACGGACAGCCTGGCAAGCGAAACAATTGCAATATGCCTGGCTGGAGCAGCATCAGCCGGAATTTGCGCCGGCGGCTGAAGCCGCGCACAGCGCCCGTTCTGCCCTGCTCGCCATCGAGAGCGATTCCCCCAGTACGATGGTGATGCGCGAACTGCCGCAGGAACGGCCCACCTTTGTCCTCTTTCGCGGTCAATATGACTCTCCGCGTGATCGGGTCGAGCCTGACGTGCCCGAATTCATTTTGCCTTTCTCGAAGAAAGCCCCGCGTAATCGGCTGGGACTGGCGGAATGGCTGACCGATCCCGCCAATCCCCTTACCGCCCGCGTGGTAGTGAATCGCTTTTGGCAGGCCCTCTTTGGAACCGGTCTGGTCAAAACCTCGGAAAACTTCGGATACCAGGGCGAGGCCCCCAGCCACCCGGAGTTGCTCGATTGGTTGGCTGTGGATTTTCGAGAACATGGTTGGGACGTGAAACGGTTGCTGCGCCAGCTGGCCAACTCGGCTACCTATCGCCAGGATTCGCGCTCGACGGAGGCCCTCAACGAACGCGATCCCGAAAATCGCCTGCTGGCGCATGGCCCAAGGCAACGACTCACGGGCGAAATGGTGCGCGACCAGGCCTTGTTCCTCAGTGGCTTATTGCACGACGAGATCGGCGGCCCACCTGTTTACCCGTATCAACCTACCAACCTATACAAGGGCATCGTCGTCGCCGCCGATTATCCAGGCACAAGTTATACCGAATCCTCCGGCCCCGAATTGTATCGCCGCAGTTTGTACACCTTCTGGAAGCGCACCGTACCCCATCCTTCGCTTAGCACTTTTGACGTCCCGGACCGGGAAGTTTGCACGGCGCGCCGGCCCAAAACCAATACCCCGCTCCAAGCGCTGGCCGCCATGAACGACACTTACCAGGTCGAGTCCGCCCGCAAGCTCGCCGAACGGATGTTGCTTCAGGGCGGCGCCTCGCCGGCCGACCGCCTGACTTTTGCCTTCCAATTGGCTACGGCGCGCAAACCCAAAGCGGAAGAGCGGGGAGCACTTTGTTCACTGCTCGAACGACGACTTACCGTGTACCGCAATGATCCCGCCGCGGCCCGGGCGTTCCTGTCGGTCGGTGCGTCGCAGGCCGACGCTCACCTTGACGCCATCGAACTGGCGGCCTACGCGAACGTGGCGAGCCTGATCTTAAATCTCGACGAAACAATTAGCCGTAATTGATTCATGAATGAACCGTTCCTCCTGACGCGTCGCAGTTTTCTGGCCCGCTCCACGCTCAGCCTCGGCGCGTTGGCCCTCGGCCAGCTTCTGGGCGGCGTACTTCAGGGCGCCACCAACAGCTCGCGCGGATCCACTGGGTTGCATTTCCCCGGCCGCGCGAAACGAGTGATTTACCTTTTTCAATCCGGCGGGCCGTCCCAGTTGGAGCTGTTCGACGAAAAACCCGAGCTGAAAGCCCGCTTTGACCAGGACTTGCCGGATTCCGTCCGGATGGGCCAGCGCATCACCGGCATGGTTTCGGGCCAGGCTCGCCTGCCCATCGCCCCGAGCAAGTTCGCCTTCAGCAACTGCGGACAGAGCGGGTGCCGAATCAGCGACCTGCTGCCCTACACGCAAAAAATCGCGGACGACCTGTGCCTGATTCGATCGCTGAACACCGAGGCGATCAATCACGATCCGGCGATCACTTTCCTGCAGACCGGCAGCCAACAGCCAGGCCGCCCTTGCATGGGTTCCTGGGTTGATTATGGGCTTGGCTCCGAGAACGAAAACCTCCCCGCCTTCGTCGTGCTCATTTCCGTTCCCAGCAGCGGCACCGGCGACCAGGGACTTCTCTCGCGTTTGTGGGGCAGCGGCTTTTTGCCCAGCCGCTACCAGGGTGTGAAATTGCGCTCCGGCGCCGAGCCGGTGTTGTATCTCAAAGATCCGCCCGGCCTGGAACGCGCGGGACGCCGTGACTGGCTCGACACCCTCAACGGTCTCAACGCACAACGGCTTGAGCAGGTGCACGACCCCGAGATTGCGGCTCGCATGACTCAGTACGAAATGGCCTACCGGATGCAGACCTCCATGCCGGAATTGATGGACCTGTCCAACGAACCCGAATCGAGCTTCCAGCTTTATGGCGAATCGGCCCGCCAACCCGGCTCCTATGCCGCCAACTGTCTGCTGGCCCGGCGCATGGCCGAGCGCGGCGTGCGCTTCATCCAACTCTATCACCGTGGCTGGGACCACCACGGCGGCCTGCCCGAACGCATCAAGGTGCTGGCCAAGGATGTTGACCAGGCCTCGGCGGGCCTCGTCATGGATCTAAAACAACGGGGATTGCTCAAAGACACCCTGGTGATTTGGGGTGGGGAATTCGGGCGCACGGTTTACAGCCAAGGGCGTCTGACCCAGGACGATTACGGCCGCGATCACCATGGCAAAGCCTTCTCGGTGTGGCTCGCCGGCGGCGGCATCAAGCCGGGGATCACCTACGGCTCGACCGATGATTTTTCCTTCAATATCGCAGAAAATCCCGTCCATGTTCACGATTTGCAAGCGACGATTCTCAATTGCCTGGGCATCGATCATGAACGCCTCACTTACCGCTTCCAAGGCCGGCACTATCGCCTGACCGATGTTCATGGCCAGGTCGTCAAGCCCATCCTTATTTAAATAGCTCGTCAGAGAAGCAGCCCGCGGAAGCGTTGCTCACGAGGCCACTCGTTGTTGTGACGCGTAAATCAGGCGCGTGCGCACATCTTCCAATCGCCCGGCCAGCACGTCGCCCAGGCGCACCACCAGCTCATGACAGAACTTCTGGTGCAATTCAGCTTGTTCGCGAAGGGCCTTGGCCGCGAAAACAATGGTCTCGGTCGGCTGCACGGCCGTCGCGGTGAAGCGCCATTGAAACGGCGGGAAGAACCACGACCAACCCAACGCCTGGCCTGCCCCAACGGCTTCAATGGTCAGCATCTCTCGGTCCGGCACGGCAACTTCCAGCAGCACCTGCCCGCTGTTAATGAGATAAAAGCGTTCGGCCGGGGAGCCCTCGCTGAAGAGGATCTGGCCCTCACTGAATCGCTGCAGGGTCGCGCATTGACAGAACAGCCTGCGGATCGACGGCTTCACTCCGGAGAGAAACGGATGAATTGCGACAAGTCGACTGAGGGTGTTCCGTTCCTTCACCGTCTCCCCCGATCACTGCCAGAAGGACCACGGAGAATCTCCCGTAGCACCAAGGTCACGGTTTCGGCCCGGATTTGCACTTCCTCAACACTTAATTCCGCTGTTTCATCTGGCGGCGGTGATTCGCTCCTCCGAGGTAAAACCATCTGCCGGCTCTCGCTCAGGACCGGTTCTTTGGCGGCAGAAACAGCATTCACTGGCACCTCCGTCATGGATCCGTTCGACCGACCGCGCCACACCAGTTTTGGCAAACATTCACCCTCTTTTGGTCAGGGGAGATAGCCTCAGGACTCCTTTTCCTCGCCGGACATTTTGCGGTAGAGCGTGGCCAGACTCACTCCCAATAACACGGCCGCTTGTTCCTTATCGCCGCCGCACTGTTCCAGGGCGCGGTTCAGATGTGCTTGCTCCTGTTCGCGCATGAAAGTTTTCAGAGGCAAGAACGGGGCGCCCGGCGCAGCGGCCGCCCCTGCGGCGGTCAGTGGACCTTCGGCGGAGCGCAAAGGATAAAGCGCCGAATCGGGCACGATCGGCAACGCTACGGTCGCGTCGGGCTCCTTGCCGGTCGCTTGAAAATGCACGGACTCCAGGACGCTGGGGGGCAGGTCAAGCGCCTGGATCACTTCCCCTTCGCAGAGCGCCGCGGCGCGTTCCACGGCGTTTTCGAGCTCACGCACATTGCCCGGCCAGTCATAGAGGCACATAACCTCCATGGCCTGGCGCGTCATTTGAAACGGGCGACCGCTCTGCGGGTTGGTTTTGCCTTTGAGAAAATGCGCCACCAATAACGGAATGTCGTCCCGCCGCTCGCGCAAGCTCGGCAACTGAATGGCGATGACATTGAGCCGGTAATAGAGGTCTTCACGGAACGTGCCTTCCTTGATTCGTTTTTCGAGGGGCTCGTTGGCCGCCGCCAGCACCCGGACATTTACATAGACGGGCATGTTCTCGCCAACGCGGCGCACTTCTTTCTCTTGCAAAACACGCAAGAGCCGGCTCTGCAACAACGGCGACATCGATCCAACTTCGTCCAGAAAAATCGTTCCACCGTCGGCTTCCTGGAACAGACCTTTCTTATCCGTGATGGCGCCGGTAAAAGCGCCTCGGCGATGGCCGAAGAGTTCGGATTCGAGGAGATTCTCCGGCAAAGCGCTGCAGTTAATCGGCACGAAGGGAGCGAACTGGCGCCGGCTGTTGAAATGCAGCGCGCGGGCCACCAATTCCTTGCCGGTGCCGCTTTCACCCAGAATGAGGATCGTGCTGTCGGTGTCGGCGACGCGCTCAATCATTTTGAAGACCTGCTGCATTTTGGGCGCGCTGCCGATGATCTGGCTGAACTGGTATTTCTTTTTAAGCTGTTTGCGCAGGTAAACTGTTTCCGTCAGCGCGGCGTTGTATGAAAGCGCCCGTTGCACGCAGAGTTTGAATTCATCGACTTTGAAAGGCTTTTCCAGATAATCGAAAGCGCCCTGCTTCATCGCTTCCTTGGCCGTATCGATCGAACCGAAACCGGTAATGACGATCACCACCGCCGGCGGCGTAAGTTCACGAGCCTTTTTCAAAATTTCCATCCCATGAGGATTCGCCTTATCGAGGTACAGGTCGGTAATGACCAACTCGGGTGAATGGGTGGTCAGAGCGGCGGAAGCAGCCTCGATGTTGGTGAAGGGAAATACCTCGTGACCTTCCTGGCGAAGCATATCGGCGACCATTTGAACCATGGTCAATTCATCGTCCACCAGGAGGATCTTCGCCATTGTCACGAGCGTAGTGGAAGGGTTCCCTGCCGGGCAAGAGCCTTTTGGAGCGTGCGCAAAGTCGGGACTGGCGCGGCAAGGTCCGGCCCGCTGCAGCCGGCGGTCGCGGCGAAACTTCTCCACCAGGCAGGTGCCCGCTGCGCATTTGACTGTTTTTACTTCGCGTCGTCGGGGCTTGCGCTTACTCTGGCTCAGGAAAACGTGACTTGGACTTGATTTCGATCAGTCCCGGGCAATGAAGAACAATAATGCTTCCAAAGCCGGACCGCATTCTGAACCGGCCGACACCATTAATCGGCACCTGGGCAGCCGGGTGAAACACCTGCGCGCGGCGCGCGGTTGGTCTTTGGAATCACTGGCCAATGCCAGCGGAGTGAGCCGCTCGATGCTCAGCCAAATCGAGCGGGAACAGGCCAACCCGACGCTGGCGGTCACGCTGCGGATCGCGCGGGCGTTTGGTTTGACTCTGGGCGAATTGATCGAGATGCCCGGCGCAGCCTCGGCCGTCACGGTCATCCGGGCCAACGACCGGGCCTATCATTATCGCTCAGATAAGGACTGCATGATCCGCACGCTCTCGCCGTTGAACCTGGAAAAGGACGTCGAGTTTTATGAAGTCCGTCTGCAGCCCGGCGGGTCCTTGCGCAGCGCGCCCCATTTCGAAGGCACGCGCGAATTTTTGACCGTCCAGAAAGGGCATTTGCGGATTGAATCTGCCAGCGATGCCGAGGAACTCGACCCGGGCGATTCTGCCAGTTACCGCGCCGATGTGTCTCATGCCCTGGTGAACACCGGCAAGACAGAATCGATTGCCTTTTTAATCGTGATTTACCGCTGAGCGGCGCGGACGGCGCAGCGCGCCATCCCTACCATTTTGGTGGAGGACGTCGCGCTGCGACGTCCCCGGCCCCGTCCAGCGGCCGGAACGAATGCGAGAGGAGCTACCCTCAATCCGACGTTGCGCCGCTGAACGCGGCCCGGACGGCGCAGCGCGCCATCCCTACCATTTGGTGGAGGACGTCGCGCTGCGACGTCCCCGGCCGCGTCCAGCGGCCGGAACGAATGCGAGAGGAGTTACCCTCCATCCGACGTTGCGCCGCTGAACGCGGCGCGGACGGCGTAGCGCGCCATCCCTACCATTTGGTGGAGGACGTCGCGCTGCGACGTCCCCGGCCGCGTGCAGCGGCCGGAACGAATGCGAGCCCTCACATCCGACGTTGCGCCGCTGAACGCGGCGCGGACGGCGCAGCGCGCCGTCCCTACCATTTTGGTGGAGGACGTCGCGCTGCGACGTCCCCGGCCGCGTCCAGCGGCCGGAACGAA
>Ga0070741_10011971_pt1 | contig 15839 bp, 13 predicted proteins | sample Coa_R1_4_FD_66440 | JGI IMG/M metagenome (GOLD analysis project Ga0070741, IMG submission 66440) | Surface soil microbial communities from Centralia Pennsylvania, which are recovering from an underground coalmine fire - Coalmine... | ecosystem: Environmental > Terrestrial > Soil > Unclassified ...
CTGCCGGCCGAGGCGAAAAAAGAGATCGAGGCGGCATTCAAGGATTTGACGGGATAGGGGAGGCAATCGCCGGGCGCAGGTGTCGAGGCGCATCCCGGCCGGCATGCCCGGGTGCCTGCACCATCGCTAACGAGGTAGTTGGATTTACTGCTCTTTTTTGCGCTTTTTGAGCTTGCGCTTTACGTCGGGCCAGAATTCCTTCAGCACCTGCGACATCGCGTCGGTGGCCAGCTGAATTCCCAATTTCTCGACATTGTCGTGAACGGTCCGGGTGTCGGGATAGTATGCGTTCGAGATTGCCGCGCCGGTGGCATTGCCCAACAGTTCCGATGTATTGAACGTCCAGTTACCCTTGTCGTTCTTGCAGACGAAGATTCGCGTCAGCGCGTAGCCCAGCCGCGATTTCGTCGTGCCCGATCCGCGGCGAAAATACCGCGGATCCTGGTGCAGCAGGCTGGGCATGACGCCTTCGGCCATCATGTTGCCGATAGACTGATCGGCGAACGACGTGACGTAGCGATGGGCGTAGCCCTTCAGACCCTGGCCGAACGACGGGTTTTGGTTCTCCAACTGATAGATACCCGCAAAGATGCCGCCGATCACGTAGAGCGGACCGTCGAAAGAGTCTTTAAGCGCGATGGTGAGCTTGTACTTCGCGGTGATCGGCTGAAAGGGCAGGTTGCCGTCCGCGGTGCGATAGTTCGGCAGCACGCCGAAGGCGCGCTTATCGAGGGATTCGGCCGGCTTCTTATCAGCGGTATCGGGCTGCACGCCGGCATCATGGGCCGGCTGCTGCGCGCACAAAATAAAAGGGCACAGAACGATACTCAAGAAACCGGCGAACCTGATTTTACGAGACATGAGTAACTGCTTCTGGATAAGATGGCGCGAAAAGCGCCGAGGTTACTCGAAGTGATCCATCAATTCAGGAATTTGCGCATAGTTTCGATCACGAGGGCGGGTTTTTCGTGGATCACCCAGTGAGTGCCGTCCGGAATACGGACCACTTGCAGCGTCTTGACGTATTTTTCCAGGCCGTCGAGATTGCCGGTGAGCAGAGCAGTATCCTTTTCGCCCCAAATCACCAACGTGGGCGTCGAGATGATCATTGCATTGCTGAGGGTAGGGCTGGGGTCGGCTGGGGCGCCGCCCACCGGCGAACGCAGGCGGGACGCGCGGTAGTAATTCAGACCGCCGGAGATCCCGCGGCTCCAGTTCTCGATATACGCTTTGCGGTCGTCGTCCGTGCCCCAGCTTTTCAGCAGTCCGGTGAGGGCGGCGAAGTTGTTCTGGGATAACGTTGCCTCGGCGGCGTCGGAAGTGAAGAGGTTGAAATACGCGCTTGCCTTCTGCTGATTGGGATTGCTCGCCAGTTCGCGTCTGAAGACCGTGGGATGCGGCGCGTTAACGATGATAAGCTTGTCCAGCATCTCGGGATGCGCGGCCGCGAAGGCCCATGCGATGACCCCTCCCCAGTCGTGGCCGACCAGGACGAACTTCTTCGCGCCCAGTTTGCCGGCTAACGCGCGGACGTCTTCGATGATCGTGGGGACTGCGTAGGCTTCGACCTTTTCGGGCTTATCGGAGAGATTGTAGCCGCGCATATCCAGGGCGACGGCGTGGTGGTCCTTTCCGAGCTCGGGGAGCAGATCCTTCCACTCGTACCAGAACTCGGGGAAGCCGTGAAGGAAGAGGATGAGCGGGCCGCGGCCCTCTTCGACGTAGTGGAGCTTGACGCCGTTGACTTCGGCGTAGCGGTCGTTCCACTGGGTGGTTGCGGCTATGAGAGGCACGGCGAACAGGGCCAGACAGAGGATGCGAAGCATCTTGTCATTATGCCTCGTGGCCAGGTCAGGAGGGGATGTTATCGTATGAACATGAGTATCGAGACCCTGATCCCGGTCGCGGAATATCTGGAGGGCTCGTACTCCCCGGACTGTCATTACGTCGAAGGCCACCTCGTGGAGAGAAATGCGGGCGAGATCGAACATAGCCGGATCCAGAGAGCCTCAATCGAGTACCTGGCGAAGTATCGCAAGGTCGGACTGCATGCATGGCCGGAGCAACGTATTCAGATTTCCGGCGATCATTATCGAGTTGTAGATGTGTGTGTCACAGAGGGCGAGCCAGTCGGGCCGATCATTACGGCGCCTCCACTGGTGTGCATCGAGATTCTCTCCCGCAAGGATTCGGTCAGCCAACTGCAAGAGGTGATCGACGACTACCTGAGGATCGGAGTTCCGTATTGCTGGATCATAGACGCCTTGAAGCGCACGGCCTATACCGCATCCACGCGTGGATTCCAGAAGCTAGAGGACCGGGTCTTCCGCACCAGCAGTCCCCATCCTGAGTTGATCATTTCGGTGGACGACTTGTACAGCCTCTAACGGAGCTTTTCCAGGACCGCGTTGGTGACTTCCTCGGTGCTGCTTTTGCCGCCGAGGTCCGGCGGCATCGCTTTGCCTTCTTCCAGGACCGCCGCTACCGCTCTTTCCACTGCGCGGGCAGGCTCTTCCATTTCGAGGTGCTCCAGCATCATGCCTGCGCTCAGGATACTCGCCAGCGGATTCACTATGCCTTTGCCGGCGATGTCCGGCGCGGAGCCGTGGACGGGCTCGAACATCGACGGGAACCTCCGCAACGGGTCCAGGTTCGCGCTGGGGGCGAGACCCATGCTGCCTACGATGATTGCCGAGATATCGCTCAGGATGTCGCAGAACAGGTTCGAGCCGACCACTACGTCGAACGAATCCGGACGGCGGATGAAATTCATTGCCGCTGCGTCCACCAGGAGGGATTCGGTTTCTACATCCGGAAACTCGGCCGCCACTGCCTCGAAGGTGCGGTCCCAAAGCACGAGCGTGTAGCCTTGTGCGTTCGATTTCGTTATCGACGTCACGCGGTTCTTCTTGTTCCGCTTTCTGGCGAGTTCGAAGGCGAAGCGCACGATCCGCTCCACGCCTCGGCGCGTGAAAACCGATGTCTGGATCGCCACTTCGTCCGGCTGCATCTGGTAGACGAAGCCACCGACCTGCGCGTACTCGCCTTCCGTGTTCTCCCGAACCACCACGAAATCGATGTCGCCGCCTTCGCGATCGCGCAACGGCGACTTCACGCCCGTATACAGCACCGCCGGCCTGACGTTGGCGTATTGATCGAAAGCGCGGCGGATCGGCAGCAGCAGGCCGTTCAGCGTCGTATGATCGGGGATCTCCGGATGGCCGATCGCGCCCAGGAAGATCGCATCGCACGGCTGGAGCAGATCGAGCGCGCCGGCAGGCATCATCTTGCCCCAGCGGAAATAGTGCTCCGAACCCCAGTCGAAATCCTGAAAGGCGAACTCGATGTCGTACGTCTTTCCGATTGCCTTCAGCACGCGCTTGCCTTGGGGCACAACTTCCTTGCCCACGCCGTCGCCGGCGATCACTGCGATCGTGAATGTCTTCATACTACGGCCTCGACCTCCTCAGCCGCGGCCGTAAAATAAGCGCAGTCAGGGTGGTGGAAAACCAGCGCGCTCACGCTGGCCTCGGGTTCCATCATCATGCCTTCGGTGAGTTCCACTCCGATCTCCTCGGGATGAATCAGCTTCCAGATGCCCACCTGGTCGTCGAGATTCGGGCAGGCGGGATAGCCGAAGCTGTAGCGTTTGCCGCGATAGCGCGAACTGAAGCGCTCGTGCATGGTCATCGACGGCGGATCGGGAAAGCCCCAATCTTCGCGTATGCGGCGGTGCAGCCACTCGGCGCAGCCCTCCGCGGTCTCGATGGCGAGGGATTGCAGGCCGTGCGCCTTCAGATACTCGCCCGCCTGCTTCCACTCCTCGGATTTCCCGCGGACGCCCGCGCCCGCCGTGACTACGAACAGCGCCAGGTGATCGCGGCCGTTCTCGGGGTCGAGAATGTAATCGCTCAGGCACAGACCGTCGTCGCGATGCTGGCGTCCAAAGTTGAAGGTGTGGATCGGCGAGGCGCCGCCGGGCGCGAACAGGTGGATCGAGTTCCGGTCGCGTTCGGCTTCGAAGAACTGCCAGACGGCTTTGACCTTCATGAAGCGAACGGCTTCCTGCTTGATCTCTTCCACCGCGTGGAACAGGTCCAGCGCCTTCGGTGCGTGCGCCGCGAGGTCCTTCTCGAAGCTTCCTTTATAGCCGAGATGTTTGCCGTAAAGCATCGCCGGATTGATGTAGCTCCAGATTTCGGCCAGATGCGGGACGTCGCGCAGCTTGCGGTCGAGGTATGGCGCCGGGGGGACCGGGATATCGCTCCGGACTTTGGGACTGCGACGCTCGCCCGAGGGCGCGGGGCCCGTCTCTTCCTCGCGCGGCTTGAGGACCGGCGCCTCGCCCGACAGCCGCTCGCGGCGCAGCGATTCGCACTGCTTCGGATCCATGACTTCGTTCATCAGGCGCAAACCCGTCATTGCATCCTTGGCGTAACAGACGAGTTCGTCATAGGCCGGCGCGATCTTGCCGCGCGTGAACTTATCGGACAGCGCCGCGCCGCCCACCAGCAGCGGCACGCGGATGCCGGCGTCGCGCAGATCGCCCGCCGTGATCACCATCTGCTGTGCGCTTTTCACCAGCAGGCCGGAGAGTCCGATGGCGTCCGGCTGGTGTTTGCGATATTCCGTGATCAGGGTTTCGGGCGGCACCTTGATGCCGAGGTTGATCACCTGGTAGCCGTTGTTGCCGAGTATGATCTCGACCAGGTTCTTGCCGATGTCGTGGACGTCGCCCTTTACCGTGGCGAGAATGATCTTGCCCCGCGTCGACGTCTCCGACTTCTCCATGAACTGCTCGAGATGGCTGACCGCCGCCTTCATCGCTTCGGCCGATTGCAGCACCTCGGCCACGATCAACTCGTTATTGTTGAAAAGGCGGCCAACCTCGGACATGCCGGCCATCAGGGGCCCGTTGATAATCTCGAGCGGCGCGGCTTCTTTCAGCTTCAGGTCGAGATCGGCAATGAGACCGTCCTTGGTGCCTTCGATGATGTAGTTGGCCAGTCGCTGGTCGAGCGGGAGGTCTTCGGCCTTGGCCTTCACTTTTTTTCCGGCCTTGCGGAAATGTTCCGTGATGGCGGCGATGTGGAACTGGTTGATCGCGACTTTCTGCCCGGGAGTCTGCTGACGCCAGTCCTCGGGCGCCGTGCGTAAGTCTTCGGAACCCTCGGCCGGCGGCGTGTTGAAGAGTAAGTGCTCGGCCAGGCGCCGTTCCTCTTCGGGGATGGAGGCGAAGCGCTCCAGTTTCTCCGCATTAACAATGGCGAGATCGAGCCCCGCCTTGGTGCAGTAATAGAGGAACACCGAGTTGAGGACTTCGCGCGCGGCGGCAGGCAGGCCGAACGAGATGTTCGATATGCCGAGCACCGTCTTGATGTGCGGGATCGCCGCCTTGATGAGAGTGATGGCCTCGATGGTCTCGACCGCGCCGCCGATGTAGTTGGCGTCGCCGGTGGCGCAGGGGAAGACCAGCGGATCGATGATGATGTCCTCGGGCTGAACTCCGTACTTGCCGGTGAGCAGCGCGACGGAACGCTCTGCCACAGCCAATTTGCGCTCGCGCGTGAAGGCCTGGGCCTGCTGCTTGTCCTCGTCGATGCAGCCGACCACCAGCGCCGCGCCGTAGGCTTTCGCCATCGGCACGATGCGCTCGAACTTTTCCTCGCCGTCCTCGAGGTTGATGGAATTGATGATGCTCTTGCCCTGGCAATAAGTCAGCGACAGTTCCACCGCTTGCGCGTCGGTGGTGTCGATCATAACCGGCGCTTTGATTTTGCGGATGAGCTTTTCGTAGAACGGCGGTATGTCCTTGATCTCGTCGCGATCGGTGCTTTGCAGGCAGACGTCGACCACCTGGGCGCCGTTCTTCACCTGCCAGCGGGCGATTTCGGTGGCCTCTTCCCACTTCTCCTCGGCCACCATGTTTTTGAAGAGACGCGAGCCGATGACATTGGTGCGCTCGCCGACGATCAGCGGGCGATTGCTCTCTTCGGCCTCGACGAGGTCGATGCCCGAGTAATATGCGCGATGCGAAAGCGCCCTGACCGCACGCGGCTTCTTACCGGCGGCCATTTCCGCAATGGCCTTGATGTGCGGCGCCGTGGTGCCGCAGCAGCCGCCGACGATATTGAGCCAGCCGTTGTCGATGAAGCGCTCGAGTTGGGCGGCGAGCGTCTGAGGGGTTTCCAGGTATTGACCCTCTTCATTAGGCAGGCCGGCATTCGGGTAGCAGGACATGCGCGTGGACGACATCTCGCTCAGCGTGCGGATGTGGTCCGTCATGAATTCCGGACCGGTGGCGCAATTGAGGCCGATCGAGAGCAGGTCGACGTGCGAGACGGATGCGAACAGAGCCTCGGCGGTTTGGCCGGCAAGCATCGTGCCCGTCGGCTCGATCGTGCCGGAGACCATTACGGGAATGCGGCGGTCTAGGTCATTCGTAAGGCGCTGGACGGCCAGCAACGCCGCCTTGATGTTACGCGTGTCCTGCTGGGTCTCGATCAGCAGAATATCGGCGCCGCCCTCGACCAGTCCTTTCGCCTGCTCGTAGAAATACTGCCTGAGCTGATCGAACGTAACGCCGCCGGTCACGGTGATGGCTTTCGTGGTCGGTCCGATCGAGCCCGCAACGAAGCGTGGTTTGGCGGCGGTGGAAAACTCGTCCGCCGCCTGGCGCGCGAGTCTGGCGGCGGCATAGTTCAACTCGTAAGCGCGCTCATCCAGCTTGTTGTCGGCAAGTGTCACACGCGCGCCGCCGAAGCTGTTCGTCTCAATAATGTCCGAGCCTGCTCCCAGGTAAGCGCGGTGAATGCCGGCGATCACGTCGGGGCGGGTAACGTTGAGGATCTCCGGGCAGTTCTCGCGGCCAAGGTAATCGTCGGCGATGGAGAGCGGCACCTGGTGGATCATGGTCCCCATGGCTCCGTCGAGCACGAGGATACGGCTATTCAGAGCGTCGTAGAGCGCCTGTTGGCGCTGTTCAGGGGTGTCCATAGAAGAAAAAGAGTGCCCTACAATTTTACCAGTTGGGCCGCAGGCGGGACGGACAGATGCCCTGTCCCGGCTGCGACCCTCGCTCTTCTTCCCGAACCGCCGCCTGCCGGCGTTTTGCCGGCCCGTTTGGATCTGACCTTTACTTCGAGCCCGTGGTCAATCCAGAGCCCTCGCGGCAGGTATTATTGTCGGCGCTGTTGTAACCGTCCAGCACCGCCGATTGCGCCGTCAACTGCTGTCCTAACGACGTAGACGGCGGAACATTTGACGTGAGGAAATTCAGGCTGTTTGCCTGCAACAAGGACTGCGATGTTGCAATCGCAGTGTCCGCCGCGCTGTTGTGAAGGCCGCCGGCGGCGAGGTTCAGAAGCGCCCCCACGAGCTGCCGCCCGAGGATCACGACAGCGTTGCCTCCATTGGCATTCAGGATTTTCAACAAGTCGGAGGCTGAGTACGTCATACCGCCGATCGTCAGCCCGGAACTCTGTACGGAATTGGGGAACGGGTGGTGCTTCCAGAATCCTATCGTTGCCGGACAACCTCCCACCCCAGGCTGCACCGTGATCGTGTAAGTTCCACGAAAGACTGCACCTTCTGAATCACTTATGATTACACACCCTCTCTGCACAGAATCGTTGGAGTCGCAAGTGGTGGGCTGCGCGCCCACAGTAGTGCTTGTCATATTCAGGTACAACTGGGTGCCGCTGGGAAATTGGGGATCGGTGGTCGTGGTCAGCGTTTGCAGCATGTTGATTAGCCCCGACAACGTCTGGCTGTTCGTATCAAATTGCGGCAGTGTGCCGGATTCAATCGCATCGAATACCAACACGGTCGGAGTTGTTACCATCGCGCCAGTGGAAATGGGAACGTCAAAACTGACGATTCCGTTTCCGATGGTGCACGTAGTGCATGTGCCACTGGTGGTAAACGACCCTTGGTAAGTTCCGGGTAGAATGACATTTGCGTCCGTGTCGGTGATCTTAACTGTGAGACTGTAAGCACCGCCGAACAGCGGAACGGCTGCGGCCAAGAGCACTGCGGTTCGAAACAAGGATTGGTTCATGTGGTTTGTCCGTTGTAAAACTGTGGCTACTACACTTGCTTAAGACGGGTGGCAGGCCGATACTCTTGCAAACGAACCGCGCTCCATTTGGTTAACAGGCGAGCGTGGTCAGTTGGGGTATCCAAACGATCGCTGTAAAACCGGTAATCGGAAGCCCGGCGCCGGTCCTTCGTTCCGGCAGCCCACCTGATGCGATCGGACGGCGAACGCAGCGGTGCCGAACCCTTTAGTCACTGCCCGGCCGACATCTGGCCTGGTGCAGCCCGGGACTTACTCGGCGTTGAACTCGAATGTATCCGTATTGGTGTGGACCACCAGGCGACCGGGGCCGAGTTGCTTTCCTTCGCTGGCGAAAAAGACCGCGCCGTCGGTGGATTCTCCGGCTGCGAGTTTGGCTTGCACCAACGCGATCGCCGATGCCGCCGCCGCGGCTTTCAGTTTGGCCGAAGATACGAACGCCAGCGCCGCCTGCCGCCGCTGCTCGTAGCCGTTCGTCGAACGCATTCGGGCCATTCCGTACAGGCTCGTCTCGTATGTGGAAACCAGCTTCAGCACATCGTTGCCGGTGCCCTTCTGCATCAGCATGTTGATCACGGTGCGGGCGGAAGTGGCGCGGATGGCGTGATCGCCGCGCTCGAACTCGAAATCCTCCGGCCGGATCGTGTACGGTCCCGCGCTGCCGTTGGAAACCGATACCTGAATGATGGAATATTCCTTCACGTGGGCGGCCAGGTGGGCGTACATCACGGTCACGCCGCTATGCGTAAGAGTCTGATACTTCAGACCGTTATGCTCGAATTCGATGACCTGGGCCGAGGCAAGCGAGGCCGCACAAACGATGGCGCCCAGCACCATACGAGAGAGCATAAATCCATATTACGATAATGGATGCCCTCCTTTTCACGGGGATAGGCGGATCCTACCAATGCAGAACGCTGGAATCCTACCAAGCCGGTTTGGTCTCGACCAACACGGCATTCGCAACATCGCCATAGCCTATTGGAATCTGGGCACGGCGCAACTTGTCGAGCACGCCATCCGCCGCCATGAAGGCCTGCTCGCCGCCGGAGGACCGCTGGTGGTCCGCACCGAGCCGTTCACCGGCCGCTCACCCAAAGACAAGTTCGTGGTGCGGGACGAAATCACTGAAGGCACTGTGAACTGGGGCCAGGTCAATCAACCCATCAGCGAACAGAAGTTCGATACGCTCTACGCCAAGGTTCTGGCCTTCTGGCAGGGCCACGAACTTTACGTGCAGGATTGTTTCGGCGGCGCCGATCCGGCTTATACGCTGCCCATCCGCGTGATCACCGAAACAGCCTGGCACAATCTGTTCGCCCGACAATTGTTCGTGCGCCCGGATCCGCGCACCACCGATCAGCACATCCCGGAATTCACCCTGATGTTTGCGCCCGGATATCATGCGGATCCTTCCGTCGACGGCACCAATTCCGAGACCGCGATTATCATCAACTTCAAAAAGAAAGTGGTGCTGATTCTGGGCACCAGCTACGCCGGGGAGATGAAGAAGTCGGTGTTCACCATCCTCAATTACATTCTGCCGGCGCGCAACGTTTTCCCGATGCATTGTTCCGCCAATATCGGCGCGGAGCGAGACGTGGCGCTCTTCTTCGGGCTCTCCGGCACTGGCAAGACGACGCTTTCCGCCGATCCGCGGCGCCGGCTCATCGGCGATGATGAGCACGGGTGGAGCGAATCCGGCGTATTCAACTTCGAAGGCGGATGCTACGCCAAGTGCATCCGGCTGTCGCGCGAGAACGAGCCGCAGATCTGGGACGCGATCCGCTTCGGAACCGTGCTGGAGAACGTCTCGATCGATTCCGACAAGCGGTTGCTCGATTTCAACTCGAGTGAAGTCACGGAGAATACGCGCGCGGCCTACCCGCTGAAGTTCATGGAGGGGGCCGTGCTCCCGAGTGTCGGCGGACATCCGCGCAATATCATTTTTCTCACGGCGGACGCGTTCGGCGTCCTGCCGCCGCTTTCCCTGCTCTCACCGGAGCAGGCGATGTATCACTTCCTGAGCGGCTACACCTCGAAAGTCGCCGGTACGGAGCGAGGGCTCGGCAAAGAGCCGCAGACTACGTTCAGCGCCTGTTTCGGGGCTCCTTTCCTGCCGCGGACCCCGTCCACCTACGCGGCCATGCTCGGTGAGCGTATGCGCGAGCATCGCGTTACCTGTTGGCTGGTGAACACGGGATGGGTAGGAGGACGGTTCGGCGTGGGCGAGCGCATGAAACTACCCTACACGCGGGCGATGCTGGAAGCGGCGCTGACCGGCAGGCTGGAAGGCGTCCCAATGAAACCGCATCCGGTATTTCGCGTGCGAGTGCCCAAATCGTGCCCGGGCGTGCCTTCGGATTTTCTGGATGCGCGCGGCATGTGGGCGGACAAGACCGCCTACGATCGCGCCGCGCAGGAGTTGAGCGCGAAGTTTAACGAAAACTTCAAGAAGTTCGAACAGGTGGACACAGAAGTGATGGCAGCCGCACCGGTGGCGTAGCCTGCAGCGGGCGAAATTCCATAGCGTCGGTATCGGGCAAATCATCCACCGAGAGCTTGCGCCGGATGGCTGCGACGCGTTCGCGTAGCGCACGCGATTCGTCGCGCCGATGACAAACCTCCAGCGCCGCGGCCCGCAATTCCAGCAGCTCCGCCACCTCCGGATGATCCGGATCGAGCGCTTCCTGAAGAAGCGTAATGCCGCGGGCCAGCAGGTTAGCGGCGTCTTCGTAGCGGGCCTGATCGGTATAGACGAGGCTCATCTGCCGAAAGTGACGCGCAACTTCCGCATCGGCGGGACCCAGCGCATTTTCGACGATCGGCAGAGCGCGCGCCAGTATGGCATCGGCCTGCTCCAGTTTCTTCTGCAGACGATACATCTCCGCCAGTTTCCGCATGGCCACAGCCACGGGCGCGCTTTCCGGTCCCATTTGTTCGACGGCGATTCTCTGCGCGCGCCAGAGCAGGGGCTCGGCATCCTGGTAACGGGCTTCACCCAAGTACAGGTCGGCCATTTTGTGCAGAGTGGTCATGAGGGACAGAGCGCCCGCACCCTCGGCCTGCTCCTGGATCGCAAGGGCACGCTGGTACGCCACGACAGCGGCCACACGGCGGCCGGCAACACGATGAATATCGCCGATTCCCTGCAGACATCTGACAAGTGGCACCGTGTGCACGGGCCGGATATCGTCAAGCAGAGCCAGGGCCTCCGCGAACAGCGGATCGGCCTCGGCATGTTTGTCCTGCTGAAGGCAGGCCCAGGCGAGCTTGACGAGGACGGCGGCCGTCTCCGGCGCGGCCGCGCCGCGGCAGTTTTTCAAAATGGTAAAGGCGCGATGATAGAGGTGCTGCGCACGCAGGTAGCGGTCGCGATGGCTGGCGATGGAGGCCAGGGCCTCCAGGCTGGCGGCAAGCTGCCGCCCCTGCGCGTCGATCGCCTCAGCGTAGCGGACAGCCGAGTAACAGAGTTCCTCCGCCTCCGTAAGATTGCCCTGCTCCACCGAGTTGAGGGCCAGTTCCATGTAGAACGGCCAAGCTGCCGCGGACATATGGTTAAGCCTGCGCGCCGGAGAATTCCGGCACCAGGCTACAGAACTCCAGGTGCAGCCGCTCCAGCGGACGAATTAGATCCAACGATGGAACGGGCACATTACTGAAACCCAGCCCATTCAGCATCAGCCGCACCTCGACGCCGATCAGGCCGCGATAGAAGAGCACGCGCTGCCGGCCAAGTTCACGAAACAGGTCGGGGCGATCGACGCCCGACGTGACCAGCACGGATTGCAGAGCGGTGTGGGCGACATTGAAGTCATGCGTCAGCCGGCGCGTGTACATACGAAACAATTCGCGCCGTTTAGCGCGCAGCTCATTGATGCGCTTCTGGCTTAATCCGCGTTTTTGGAGAAATTCAAATTCGGACGGGTCGAGCAACCGTTCAAGAGGGCTGCAGGACTGCCAGTTGATGTCGATCCAGGCGTTCAGATCCTCCGAAGAAACTTGTGGACGCGTTAGTTTTCGTAAGACGCGAAAACAGGCTCCTGCTATCGTCAACGCGAGCAGGGCCGCGATCCATATTATGCTCATATCGAATAGTGCGTAACCAACAGCCTCATTATGCCGCAGCGTCTGTAAAAATCTCGCTCTCTTTGGTTAACCGGGCCGGGTACCAGGGGACCTATCCGGTCTATTCTTGAGCGCTGATTTCGTCGAATTTCCGTCCGTAGAATACTACTGAAAGCAAATAGACCGCGACATCCGGCACCAGATAGATCCAGCCCTGGCGGCGGGCTCCCACGCCCACGCCGAACATGACGACGGCCTGGATCAGTCCAGTGGGCAGCAGCGTACCACCGGTAAATCGCCAGCGTTTCTGCGGGACGGGAGTATACACGGCGGCGTGATGCCCCGTCGCAAGTGCCCCCAAAGCCGCGGCGAAACCGGCCAAGGGATCCAACCATACGACGAGAACCATGGTGAGGAGGAGGAAGGCCGCATCCTTCGCCAACAGCACCTGCCAGCCGCGCAGAGGCAGCAGCCGGTAGCGAATCCAACCTTGTGGCCAGTCCAGACCGAACAGGCACTGCCCGTACGTGCTCAGCGCCAGCACCACCATAATGGCAAGGATCGGGAACGCCTCTGGATCGGGCTGACGACTGAGTAACCTATACAAGATCCCGGAGACGGTGAGCAGCAAGGCGAGATAGAAATCGAGCACCCGCAGCATCTGCCGCAGATCCTTGGATACGAGGCCGCCCCATTGGCCGGGAAAGCGCGGGATCCAGCGCAGCAGGTCCCACGCGGGCGCGCGCGCGACGAGACGGGCGGAGAGCACGCTGATGGTCTGGGCGCAGACTGCAAGGGCGAGGAACGCGGCGCCGGTGGCGACGCTCGATGTTTTGGCGACGATCGCGATGGTGATCCACGCCGCCGGGCTGAGGAGCATGCTGCCGAGGCGCAGAATCACGCGGCCCCGGCGATCGATGGGCCAAGCCTCCAGGCGTTCGGACGGCACCTTCGCCAGCGGATCGGCGGATAGCGGAAAAAGCAGGAGGAGGCCGAGAATGAGGACGAAGAAGAGGCTGGCCGTCAACTGCTGCGCGAGCAACAGCACGAAGAGAAAGAAATTGTTGCCGGTGAGCGAATTATAGCTCCGCAGGTCGCGCCAGACAACGCGGCCCACCGCTCTCAGGACGGCGGTAACGCCCTTCCCGCTTGCAATCTGCCGTTCACCAGGGACCGTGGCTATGCCCCCAGCCATTCCAGGTCTTCCGTGCGCGGCGGCTCCACCAGGTCGAAGTACAGGTCCTCCAATGGCTGTCCCACTTCCGAAATTTCCGAGTTCCACACGATCCGGCCTTTTCGGAGCATGAGAATTTGGCCGGCAAGGCGGTCAATGATGGAGAGCATATGCGAGGTCAGAAAAACGGTGATACCACGGCCCGCGATGACCGCCAGCAGGTCACGGATGGTCTTCGACGTGACGGGGTCGACGCCCTCGAACGGCTCGTCTAAGAACAGAACGCGCGGATTGTGCAGCAGCGCCAGCGCCAGCGACGTCTTCTTGCGCATTCCGTGCGAGCATTCGCTGAGGAAGGTATGGCGGCCGTGCTCCAGATCGAGCAACCGCAGGAGCTGATCGCCGCGGGCGGAGGTCTCGCGGGCGCTCAAGCTGTAAATGGGGCCGGAGAGCGCGATATGCTCCTCGATGGTGAGATCGTCGAACAGGCCGAGGCCCTCGGGCAGAATGCCGCAGATCTTCTTCAGCGCGAGCGCGTCTTTGGCAGGATCGAGCCCGGCAACCGAGATCGTGCCGGCTGTGGGAGGCAGCAGGCCGGTAAGCATCTTCACGATAGTCGACTTGCCGGCGCCGTTAGGTCCGAGCAGGGCGCAGATAGTGCCGCGTGGGATCTGGAAGGAGACGCCCGCCACCGCCCGGAATTCGCCGAAGTCGCGCACCAGGTTCTGGCATTCGATCAATGGTGGTCCACCCTTTTCGCGATCTCTTTGGCGCGGAACTCGCCGATGAGCGTCACCAGCCGGTCAACCACGGCGCCGGCAAAGCGCTCGCCCTTCGCCGCCGAGGCTTTGGTCGGATCGCCCACGGTGCCCGTCTTCGAGTACCGGCTGAACCATTCCTGGAAGAACACCGGCGAGGCGTTCTCCAGGTCCCAATAGAAAAACTCGGTGCGCTGGAAGTTAATGTCCTTTTCGGCTTTTTCCATGCGCACCAGGTCGGGGCGCAGATAGAGGAGCACCGACGTTTCCAGTTCGCAGCCGTGCGCCATGCCTCCAGGGTACTCTGACTCACGGAGTTCGCGAAAAAGTTCGCGCGGGATGAGGCTCCACCACGAAACCATGGCGCAGATCGCCTCCGAACGGTTGGTGACATTCCGCGCGGCGACGTCGAGAAACGGCACGTTGCTGCCGTGGCCGTTGACGAGCAGGATCTTGCGGAATCCGTGATGCGCCAGACTGAGACCGATATCGGTGACGTAGTTGATGATGGTCGGTCCCTGTACCGCTATGGTGCCTGGGAAATCCATGTGGTGCTCGTTAAACGAGTAGTAGACGGAAGGCATCAGCACGGCCGCATCGGGCACGCGCTCGACGGCGCGGCGCGACATTTCGGTCGACGTGAGAACGTCGGTGACGAGCGGCAGATGGGGTCCGTGCTGCTCGACGGTGCCGACCGGCAGGACGGCCACGCGATTCTGAGCGACGGCGTCGCGAATTTCGGGCCAGGTGAACTCTTCGTATCGGTACTTGGTTTGCATGGCGTTACACTCGGGGTAGCGGAAATTCGGGGACAGACGGAGCATTCCCCAATTCCCGCCGCCGGAAATCGGGGAATGCTCCGTCTGTCCCCGAATTTCACGGGAAGGAGCATTATGGCACATCGAGACGATGGACACGGTGAGAACGTTCGGCCGCGTACAGCGGTGCTGACGCGCGGCTTCGACCCCAGCCTGTCGTTCGGGTCGGCACGTCCTGCCGTCTTTCGCAGCTCCACCTACGTCTTTCCGAGCCCGGAAGCCGCCAAGCGCGCTTTCGACATTGTGGCCGGCCGCGTCGAACCTGCCGAGGGGGAACACGCCGACCTCATCTATTCGCGCATTTCGCACCCCAACGCGGAGATCCTCGAGGACCAGGTCGTGCCGCTTGAGGCGGGCGCCCGCGAAGCGGCCGTCTTCAATTCGGGAATGGCGGCCATTATGACCGCTTTCTTCACTTTCGCCCGGCCGCACAGCAGTATCATTTACACGGCTCCGCTGTATGGCGGCACCACGGGTCTCATCCATCAGTTCCTGGAACCGTTCGGCGTCCAGGGAATCGCCATACCCGCCGGCCAGACGGAGAGGCTCGACGCCGCCGTCAGACAGGCCGAAGATCCGTGCATTGTTTTCGTGGAAACGCCCGCCAATCCCACCATGATGATGACCGATATCCAGCGGGTCGCCGAGACCGCACGCCGCCATCCCAAGCGACCGATGATCATGGTGGACAACACGTTTCTCGGTCCGACCTTCCAGCATCCGTTGCAACACGGCGCCGACCTGGTGCTCTACTCGGCGACAAAGTACCTGTCGGGTTTCAGCGATATGGTGGCCGGCGTCGCGATCGCGCGCGATCCGGCCCTGATCAAACAGATCCGCAGCCGCCGCGTCATGTTCGGCAACATCCTGCAGCCGGACGAGTGCTGGCTGCTCGATGGCCGGCTGCCCACCGTGGCGCTGCGCATGAACCGGCAGAGCAAGAA
>Ga0070741_10011972_pt1 | contig 15837 bp, 15 predicted proteins | sample Coa_R1_4_FD_66440 | JGI IMG/M metagenome (GOLD analysis project Ga0070741, IMG submission 66440) | Surface soil microbial communities from Centralia Pennsylvania, which are recovering from an underground coalmine fire - Coalmine... | ecosystem: Environmental > Terrestrial > Soil > Unclassified ...
TGGCCGTTCATGGCGCCCTACATCAAGGCCATCAACGAGCTGAAGGCGACGCGCGACGCCGTGATCCTCGCGCATAATTACCAGACGCCGGAAATCTTCCACTGCGTGGCCGATATCGTCGGCGACTCGCTGCAGCTCGCCGTCGAGGCGACCAAGGTGAAGCAAAGCACGATCGTCCAGTGCGGCGTCCACTTCATGGCGGAGACCTCGAAGATTCTCAATCCGCACAAGACCGTGCTGATCCCGGATTCGCGCGCCGGCTGTTCGCTGGCTTCCAGCATCACCGGCGACGACGTTCGGCTGTTGCGCGAGCGCTTCCCCGGCGTGCCGGTGGTCGCCTACGTCAACACGTCGGCGGATGTGAAGGCGGAGGTCGATATCTGCTGCACCTCGTCGAACGCGGTGCAAGTGGTCGAAAGCCTGAACGCGCCGACCGTGATCTTCCTGCCCGACCAATATCTGGCGAAATACGTCGCATCCAAAACCGACGTCAAGATCATCGCCTGGAAGGGCGCCTGCGAGGTGCATGAACGCTTCACCGGCGACGAGCTGCGTGCTTATCGCGAGGCAGACCCGTCGGTGCAGATCATCGCGCACCCGGAATGTCCGCCCGACGTGCTCGCGGAAGCCGATTTCACCGGCTCGACCGCCCACATGATCAACTGGGTGCGCAAGAACCAGAGCAAGCGCGTGGTGATGATCACCGAATGCTCGATGGCCGACAACGTCCAGGCCGAGCTGCCCGATGTCGAGATGGTGCGTCCGTGCAATCTCTGTCCGCACATGAAGCGGATCACGCTGCCGAAGATTTTGGACAGCCTGATTTACTTGCAGGAGGAAGTCACCGTCGACCCCATGATCGCGGACAAGGCGCGGCGTTCGGTCGAGCGGATGATCAACCTGAAGAACTGAGTCGTCGTCCCGGACACGCGAGTAGCGCGCCTTTCCGCAATAGCTCGCGAGAAGCGAGGGCGGAAGCCGGTTCGCGTTCGCGGGGACGACGAGGTGGAGAAAATGCCATGTCAGACAATGTCCATGATCTCACCCGTCGGACCGACGATGTCGTCATCGTCGGCGGCGGACTAGCCGGATTGTTCTGCGCGCTGAAGCTGGCGCCGCGTCCGGTCACTCTCATCTCCGCGGCACCGCTCGGCCAGGGCGCCTCCAGCGCATGGGCACAGGGCGGCATCGCGGCCGCCGTGGCCGAGGGCGACAGCGCCGAAGCGCATGCCACCGACACGATCGCAGTCGGCGGCGGCATCGTCGATGAAGGCGTGGCGCTGGCGCTCGCAAAAGAAGCGCCCGCGCGCATCCACGATCTCCTGCATTACGGGGTGCCCTTCGACCGCGATCTCGAGGGCAAGCTTGCGGTCGGCCGCGAAGCCGCGCATTCCGCCCGCCGCATCGTGCACGTCCGCGGCGACATGGCCGGCAAGGCGATCATCGCCGCGTTGACCGAAGCGGTGCGCGGCACGCCATCGATCCGCGTGATCGAAGGTTTCGTCGCCGAGGCACTTCTGACGGCCGACGGCGCGGTCTCCGGGCTGCAGCTGCGCAAAGCCGACGACGTCACGGCGCGCCCGCTCACGATCGCCTCCCGCGCGGTGGTGCTGGCGACCGGCGGCATCGGGCATCTCTATGCCGTGACCACCAATCCGCATGAAGCGAGCGGACTGGGACTGGCGATCGCCGCGCGCGCCGGCGCCGTGATCGCCGATCCCGAATTCGTGCAGTTCCACCCGACCGCGATCATGGTCGGGCGCGATCCCGCGCCGCTTGCCACCGAGGCGCTACGCGGCGAAGGCGCAACCCTGATCAACGATCGTGGTGAGCGCTTCATGCAGGCACACCATCCGCTCGCCGAGCTCGCCCCGCGCGATATCGTTGCGCGCGGCGTGTTTGCGGAAATCGCCGCCGGCCGCGGCGCGTTCCTCGACGCACGCGAGGCGCTGGGCGCGCGCTTCGCCGACAAATTCCCGACCGTCTATGCAAGCTGCCTCGCCGCCGGCATCGACCCGGCGACGCAGCCAATTCCTGTCGCGCCGGCCGCGCACTACCACATGGGCGGCATCGCGGTGGACGTGCATGGCCGCACCTCGCTGAAAGGGCTGTGGGCCGGCGGCGAGGTGTCCTCGACCGGCGCGCATGGCGCCAATCGCCTCGCCTCGAACTCCTTGCTGGAAGCCGTGGTCTACGCCGCGCGCATCGCCGAGGACATCGTGGGCCAGCAGATCGAAGCCCCGGCGAGCCTGCCGTCCATGCTGGTGGTCCCGCGCAACTGCGCCTTCCCCGTACTCGCCGAAAGGAATTTGCGCGCGATGATGACGTCCCATGTCGGCGTGATCAGGGACGGCGAAAGCCTCGAAGACGCCGTGCGCGCCTTTGCCGCCATCGAGCACGACACCGGCAACATCGCGCTGCGCAACATGGCAACCACGGCGCTGCTCGTTGCGGTGTCCGCCTGGTCGCGGCGCGAGAGCCGCGGCGCGCATTGCCGCTCGGACTATCCGAACGAGGTTGCCACGTCAGCCCACCGAACCATGACGACGCTGGCCGAAGCGCGCGAGATTGCCGAGAAGCTCGGCGTGCACGAGCCGCGCACCGCGCAGGCAATGATGGCCTGACATGGATCCCGCCTCGCTGCTGCATCCCGACGCGTTCCTGTCGCCGCTTGCGATCGACGAAGCGGTTCATCGCGCACTCGACGAGGATCTCGGCCGTGCAGGCGATGTCACTTCGATTGCGACGATCCCGGAAGACACGCCGGCCCGCGCCATCCTGGTCGCACGACAGGCTGGCGTGATCTCTGGCCTGCCGCTGGCGGTCGCGACCTTCCGGAAATTGTCGCCCGACATTCGGATCGAAGCACATGCACGCGACGGCGCCGTCGTCGCCAAGGGCCTCCATGTGTTGACCATCAACGGGCCTGCGCGCGCAGTACTCGCGGCCGAACGCACCGCGATCAATTTCGTCGGCCGTCTCTCCGGCATCGCAACGCTCACTGCCGACTATGTCCGACATACCGCCGGGACGAAACTGCGCATCTGCTGCACCCGCAAGACCACGCCCGGTCTTCGCGCGCTGGAGAAATATGCGATCCGCTGCGGCGGCGGCTTCAATCACCGCTTCGGGCTCGACGACGCGATCCTGATCAAGGACAACCACATCGCGGTCGCCGGCGGGGTGCGCCCGGTGCTGGAGCGCGCCCGCAACTCTGCCGGTCATCTCGTCAAGATCGAGATCGAGGTCGATACGCTCGCGCAGTTGCGCGAGGTGCTCGACACGGGTTTGGCCGACGTCGTCCTGCTCGACAACATGGATATCCCGACGCTGACCGAGGCGGTGAAACTCGCGCAGGGCCGCGTGGTGCTGGAAGCATCGGGTGGCGTGACGCAGAGCTCGATCGCCAGGATCGCCGCCACCGGCGTCGATTATGCCTCGTCAGGCGCGCTGACGCATTCCGCGCCGAACTTGGACGTCGCGCTGGATATCGAGGTCTAGCGCTCTCCCCTCGCCCTGAGGAGCGCGAAGCGCGTCTCGAAGGGCGAACGCCCCCGGCCTCATCCTTCGAGACGGCCGCGTTGCGGCCTCCTCAGGATGAGGGACTCCCCGCACGCGGGGAGAGGTGAAGGGCAATCACCGCCTCACCGAATTCGGATACATCTCGGCTTCGCTCTTGGCTTCCGCCGCAAGCTGCTCGGACAGAGCCGCAGTCTGCGCCGGCGTGCCCCAGACCGGCGCCTCGCTGCCGTCGCCCCAAGCCTTCGGCCGATAGAACTTGTGCACCCCGAACGTGTAGAGCTTCTTCATCTCGGCGACCCATGACGGGTGAACATAGTAGGCGTGGTAGTGCGTCGACTTTCCGACTTCGGGTAGCCAGATCTGGCCGTCGAACATCGCCGTCGCGATTTTTTGCGCGCGCTCCCACATGTCGGGCTCGCGGATCACATCCGGAGTGCCGTCGCAGGCGAAGGAGAACTGGCAGGCGAAGTGCCGGTGCTTGTTCTGATAGACCACCCCGCACACCGTGTTCGGATAATAGCCGGAGAAGGCGCGGTTCATCACGACTTGCGCGACCGCAATCTGACCGCGTACGGCTTCGCCGCGCGCCTCGAAATACACGGCTTCGGCGAGGCACTTCTCCTGCTTGGCGCGCTCATTCGCATTGAACAGGCCGAGCCGCTCGGCCGGGGTCCGGTTGCGCTGGTCGTCGGCGTTGACCTCGCCTTTCGGCGCGATGGTCTCGCCGCTTGCGGTCTCCCTCGCCGTATCGCCGGCCGGCGGCAGCGACGCCATCTTCATATCGGGGTCGGGCAGCATGACGATGGGCTCTTCGCCGGGCTGCCAGCGCTCGATGTTTTCCAGCGAGCCGCCGAGCGAGGAACTGCCGAAGAACAGGCTCGAGGTCTTGATGTTGAAACCGTCGAGCTGCGGCGCCGACGCGATCGTCACCGAACGCGTCTCTGGCGCCGTCTTGAGATCGTCGAGGGGTTGCGATTCCAGGGACAGCGAAATGTCGTATTGCGGCAACGGCGGTGCACTGAGCGCAGCCTGTAGCTCCGGATCGAGCGGCTGGCGCTCCGAAGCGGCAGCGGTCTTCATGCCCTTGACGGAGGCGTTCGACGCCGCGGGATTTTCCAGGGTCGGGGGAACGTCATCCGGCAGGCCGGTCTCGGGCTCGATCGCCGGCGGCAGCGCGACCACGAGACGGTCGCCCTTCAGCGTGCGATCGACCTTGGGAAAGTCCGCGGCCTGGTAACGCGGCGGCACCTGCATGATCGGATTTCGCGGGATCGAACCGGTGACGATGTCGAGATCCTGCGCATCGAGATTGGCGAGCCGATAGCTCGCGCTCTGCGGCGCGGACGTGCCGATCGGGCGTCCCAAAGTGTAGGTCGCGAGCTGCACGGTGGCGGCGACGGAGAACACACGCTTCTGCCAGCGTTCGGCGACGCCGGGCTGGCGCGCGAGCAGTGAAGCGATGTCCTGATAGCCGGTTTCGTTCGGCGTCAACGCGAAGACGCAGAGCACGAAACCGAAGGACGCTAGCCGCGCGCCCCTCGGCTTTTTACGCACGTCAGACATGGTACGCTCACGCAACGCATACGCAGTTCAAAAAGGTCGAACGCAGTACATCCGTGCAATTCGATCTTTTTTGGTGTTATCGAATTTAGGTTGCCGGGGCGTTAATCGGCGTTGCGCGCGCGACACAGGCAAGTAATCGCGTGTGTTCCGGTCTTCACGGCGAAAATGTTGGTAAATGTCGGCTGGATGGAAGTGGTAAATATTGGGTCAACACAACTGGTGAAGGAACCGCACTGCGCACGTCGCTGTGACGCGGACGCAAAACCATCCTTCGTCATGGCCGGGCTTGTCCCGGCCATCCACGTCTTCGTTCAGCGTAAGACGCAAGACGTGGATGCCCGGCACGAGGCCGGGCATGACGACGTCCGCGGATCGGAGCTTAAGCCTGGCTCGCGACAGCCGTGCCGATCGCGGCCTGCGCCGCCGCAAGCCGCGCGATCGGCACGCGATAGGGCGAGCACGAGACATAATCGAGCCCGATGTCGTGGCAGAACGCGACGGAGGCGGGATCGCCGCCGTGCTCGCCGCAGATGCCGACTTTCAAACCCGGCCGCGTCTTGCGGCCGCGCTGCACGCCGATCTTGACGAGCTCGCCGACGCCCTCGCGATCGATCGAGATGAACGGATCGATCTCGAGGATGCCCTTGGCCACATAGGGACCGAGGAAGCTCGCCGCGTCGTCGCGGCTGATGCCGTAGGTGGTCTGCGTCAAATCGTTGGTACCGAAGGAGAAGAACTCCGCGGTCTCCGCCACCTCGCCGGCCATCAAACAGGCGCGCGGCAGCTCGATCATGGTGCCGACCTGGTAGGCGATCCTGGTGCCGGTCTCCTTCATCACCGAGGCCGCGGTGGCGTCGATCCGCGCCTTGACGAGATCGAACTCGGCCTTGGTCGCGATCAGCGGCACCATCACCTCGAGACCGACGGCCTTGCCGGTACGCTTCTGCGCTTCGACGGCGGCCTCGAAGATCGCGCGCGCCTGCATCTCGGCTATTTCAGGGTAGGCGATCGCAAGACGGCAGCCGCGGAAGCCGAGCATCGGGTTGAACTCGGCGAGTTCGCGGGCGCGGTCGGCGAGCCTGCGCGGATCAGTGTTCATCGCGCGCGCGACTTCCTCGATCTCGGCATGGGTGTGCGGAAGGAACTCGTGCAGCGGCGGATCGAGCAAGCGGATCGTCACCGGCAGGCCCTTCATGATCTCGAATAGCTCGACGAAGTCGGCGCGCTGCATCGGCAGCAGCTTCGACAGCGCGGCGCGGCGCGACTGCTCGTCCTCGGAGAGGATCATCTCGCGAACGGTGCGGATACGCGTCTCCTCGAAGAACATGTGCTCGGTGCGGCACAGCCCGATGCCCTCGGCGCCGAACTTGATGGCGGTGCGCGCATCCTCTGGGGTATCGGCGTTGACGCGCACGCCGGTCTTGCGCACCTGATCGGCCCAGCCCATCAGCGTGCCGAACTCGCCGGACAATTCCGGCTCGATCATCGGCATGCGGCCTGCGAGCACCTGACCGAGCGAACCGTCGATGGTGATGACGTCGCCGGTCTTGAAGGTGCGCTGACCCACATTCATGGTGCCGCGGCCATAGTCGATGCGGATCGAGCCGCAGCCGGAGACGCAGGGCTTGCCCATGCCGCGCGCGACCACGGCCGCGTGCGAGGTCATGCCGCCGCGGGTGGTCAGAATGCCTTCGGCGGCGTGCATGCCGTGAATGTCTTCCGGCGAGGTCTCGATGCGGACCAGAATCACCTTGCGCCCATCGGCCTGCAGCTTGGCGGCTTCATCCGACGAGAACACGATCTCGCCGGAGGCAGCACCCGGCGAAGCCGGCAAGCCCGTCGCGATCACGTCGCGCTTGGCCTGCGGATCGATGGTCGGGTGCAATAGCTGATCGAGCGACGCCGGATCGATGCGTGACACCGCGTCCTTCTTGCTGATCAGCCCTTCATTGGCGAGCTCGACCGCGATCTTGAGCGCCGCCTTCGCGGTGCGCTTGCCGCCGCGGGTCTGCAGCATCCACAATTTGCCGCGCTCGACGGTGAACTCCATGTCCTGCATGTCGCGGTAGTGCTTCTCGAGCATGGTGTAGATGCGCGTCAGCTCCGCGAACGCATCGGGCATCGCGGTTTCCATCGACGTCTTGTCGGAGCCCGACTCCTTCCGGGCGTGCTCGGTGATGTCCTGCGGCGTGCGGATGCCGGCGACCACGTCCTCGCCCTGCGCGTTGATCAGGAACTCGCCGTAGAGCTTGCTTTCGCCAGTCGAGGGATTGCGGGTGAAGGCGACGCCGGTCGCCGAGGTCTCGCCCATGTTGCCGAACACCATGGCCTGCACGTTGACCGCGGTGCCCCAGGATTCCGGAATGTCATGCAGCTTGCGATAGGTCACCGCGCGCGCATTCATCCAGGATGAAAACACCGCGCCGATCGCGCCCCAGAGCTGGTCGTGCGGATCCTGCGGGAAATCCCTGCCAGTCTCGCGCGCAACCGCATCCTTGTACTTGCCGACCAGTTCGACCCAGTCATCCGCGGTCAAGTCGGTGTCGAGCGAATAGCCCTGGCCGTCCTTGAAGGTGTCGAGGATGTCCTCGAAATGCGAGTGGTCGAAACCGAGCACCACGTCGGAATACATGGTGATGAAGCGGCGATAGCTGTCATAGGCGAAACGGCGATCACCGGACAATTCCGCGAGTGCTTCCACCGTCCGGTCATTGAGGCCGAGATTGAGCACTGTGTCCATCATGCCCGGCATCGAGGCGCGCGCACCCGAGCGCACGGAGACCAGCAGCGGATTGTCGGAATCGCCAAAGGTCTTGCCGGTGAGCTTGCCGACATAGTCGAGCGCTTTCTCGACCTGCGCCTTCAATTCCCTGGGATAGGTTTTGTCATGCGCGTAGAAATAGGTGCAGACCGAGGTCGGGATGGTGAAGCCGGGCGGCACCGGAAGGCCGAGATTGGCCATTTCGGCGAGATTGGCACCCTTGCCGCCCAGGAGATTGCGCATGTCGGCACGGCCTTCGGCCTTGCCGTCGCCGAAAGTGTAGACCCATTTTCCCGCCTTTGGCGTGTCCGCGGCGGGACGGGCTGCGGCTTTCGCAACAGGCTTGGCTGCGGCCTTTTTCAGGGGCTTTCGGGCCGTCGTCGCCGCGGGCTTAGCGGATGGCTTTGATTTCGCTGCGATTTTCTTCGACTTCGCGACGGCTTTGGCCATGACTTCCAGAACATCCTGTGAGGGAGGGATTTTGCGCGCTTACACCACTTTGGGCGCGGCAGCGCAAGGCGCGGAACCCGGCTTTCCCGGTCTACATGTGCAGCCACCGCAGCAGGCCGAGGCCGACCAAACCGATCACGATCAGGTAGATCGCGACGATGAAGTTGAGCAGCCGCGGCATGATCAGGATCAGAATGCCGGCGATCAGGGCGACGATGGCAGGAATATGCGCAGACGTGATGACCATCTCATTCTCCAGTGATGCTGTTTTGGGGAATCGATCCAAGGCCGATATTCTAACGGTGCGGGTTCCGAAATAGGAGACGCTTGGCGTCTCAACGGGTTCCCTCAACCACAAAAATTGCCTGAAATTTCCGCCGAGAAGATCGATTTCGGCAAGGAACGATCATGCGCGCGATGCATTGGCTCGCGGAGTTGAAGCAACAGAGGAGTTGCCCATGCGGACCAGGATTTTTGCCATTGCAGCGCTTGCGGCTGCGATCGGCGCGCCGATCGCCGCACAGGCTCAGACCAGCGTCACTGTCGGCGTGGCGCCCGGGCCGGGCGTCGCCGTGACCGAATCCGAGGGAATCGCGGTCGATCAGCGGCCGGCATTCCGCGAATACGTCATTCGCGAGCGTGTGCCGAACTACACGATCCCGGATCGCGTGGTGGTCGGCGGCGTGCTGCCGGAGACCGGCGTGACTTATTACGACGTGCCGCAGACTTTCGGCGCCACGCCCTATCGCTACACGGTGGTAAACGGCACGACCGTGCTGGTCGAACCGCGCACGCGTCGCATCGTACAGGTGATCGAGTGAACCAGTTCAACTGAATGTCCGGCGAACCGCAGCGGCGTCCGGACATTTCAAGGCCCTGCCCGGTCTCCCCCGCCGGGTGGGGCTTTTTTATTCGCCTTTCTTCGCAACCAGCCGATGAACCTTCTTGCCTGAGGACGCACTGACGACTTCCTCATCAAGCAGGAGTGCAGCGGTCGATAATTGCGCACGCACGATCGATGTATCGAACGCGGCATAGAGCCGGCCGTGTGCGTCGCGCAGATCGGCGCCGTCGGTAAGGCGCCAGCTCAGATAGAAGATGCCGCCGGGCTTTGCGATGTCGAGCATGCGCGCCACCGAGGGGGCTACGGCCGACGGGGCGAGATGCATGACCACGGTTTCGCAAAGCACGTTGTCGAAGGAATTGGCTGCGATGCCGCTCAGCTTCGGCAGCTCCGCATGGATGAACGGCAGCGCCGGATAACGCGAGCGCGCTTCGGCCAACAGGCCATCCGAGGCGTCAAATCCCGTCGCGGGATATCCGTTGGCGTCCAGCCAGGCCACTTCGCGGCCACTGCCGCAGCCGATATCGGCGGCGGTACCGCCCTTGATGAAGAAGCGCGTAACGACGTCGTAGAGATCGACCGGCGGCGGTTGCTCGTGCCAGTCTTTCGCAAACGCCGCCGCATCCTTGTCATAGGCGGCGAGCGTCGTGCGGTCCATGCTAGCCCTCGATCTTCGAGAAATCGGCAACCGCGCGGGTGGCGCTGCGGATTTCGTTGAGCAGCTTCAGCCGGTTCTCGCGCACCTTGGGATCGTCGTCGTTGACCTTGACGTGATCGAAGAACGCATCGACCGCTGGGCGCAATTCCGCAATCGCGCCCATAGCTGCATGGAAGTTTTCCAACTCGGCCGCAGATAGGGCAATTGGCCTCTGTTCCCTTATGGCTCCCGCCAAAACTCGCTCTTCATCTGCCTTTAGGAGCCTCGCATTCGGCTGCTTGTCGTACGACTTCCTATCCCGCTTTTCTTCGATACTCAAAATGTTTGAGGCCCGCTTATAGCCTTCCAACAAATTCCTTCCGTCATCGGTATTCAGGAATCCTACGAGAGCGTCAACTCGACGCACAATCATCAGCAAGTCATCCTGACCTTCGAGTGCATAGACTGCGTCGACAAGATCGTGCCGCGCACCTTGCTCGCGAAGTTGAACCTTAAGTCGGTCAGCAAAGAATGACAAAAGGTCGCCGCCGATAAACCCTGCACGTTGAGTTGCCCGAGATGCATTGCGAACCTTGAACCCCTTCAAAGCTTTTGTGGCTTCTCGTAGTGCTTTTAGACTCACCAAACCCTGAGAGAATTTCTCATCCACAATACGATAGAAATTAACCCCCTCCGGAATTGGGAGGCGATTAATCTGAAAATCTACCAAGAGCGCGTGAGCAATAAACAATCTAAATAAGTGAAGCCGATTTTTATTTTCGAGTAGTATCCTAACGACACCCAGCGCAGCCCTCCGCAACGCATAAGGGTCCTTCGATCCCGTCGGCTTTTCGTCGATCGCCCAGAAGCCGACTAATGTGTCGATCTTGTCGGCGAGTGCGACCGCGACACTCACCGGATCGGTCGGCACTCGATCGTTCGGTCCTTGCGGCTTGTAATGATCCTCGCTCGCGGCGGCGACGGATGCATCCTCGCCTTGCGCCAGCGCATAGTATTTCCCCATCAAGCCCTGCAACTCGGGAAACTCGCCAACGACTTCAGTGAGCAGATCCGCCTTGGCAAGCTTCGCGGCGCGCCTGGCCTTCTCGACATCGGCGCCGACCAGCGGCGCGATTTCGGCGGCGAGCCGCTCGATCCGCTGGATACGCTCGCCCTGCGTGCCCAGCTTCTCGTGGAACACGATATGATCGAACTTCGGCAGCCGGTCTTCGAGCTTGGTCTTCAGGTCGCTGTCGTAGAAGAATTTTGCGTCCGACAAGCGCGCGCGGATCACGCGCTCGTTGCCGGCGACGATCGTCTTGCCGCCGTCGCTCGCCTCGATATTGGCGGTGACGATGAACTTGTTGGTGAGCTTGCCGGTCTTGGGATCGCGCACCACGAAGCATTTCTGGTTGTTGCGGATGGTGGCGCGGATCACCTCATCGGGGATGGACAGGAAGTCCGCGTCGAACGCGCCCATCAGCACGACCGGCCATTCGACGAGGCCCGCGACCTCGTCGAGCAGCGCCTGGTCCTCGACCAGCTCGAAGCCTTGCGCGAAGGCGAGCTGCCTGGCGTCGGTCAGGATCACGTCCTTGCGGCGCTCGGGGTCGAGCACCACTTTGGCGTCCAGCAACTTCGATTCATAGTCTTCGAACCGGCGCACGCCGATCGCAGCCGGCGCCATGAAGCGATGCCCGTAGGTGGTCTGGCCGGCCTCGATGCCGTCGACCGAGAACTTCACGACATCCGGCGCTTCGGTCTCGAGCCCGAAGGTCGCCGTGATTGCGTGCAGCGGCCGCACCCAAACGAGCGAGCCCGATTTGGCCGAGCGCGCTCCCCAGCGCATCGATTTCGGCCAGGGGAAGGTGCGGACGATCACCGGCAGCATCTCGGCCAGCACGTCGATCGCGGTGCGGCCGGGCTTCTCGATCAGCGCGATGTAGAAGTCGCCCTTCTTGTCGGGCTGGATCTTCGCCTCGCCGATCGAAGACAGGCCCGTGGCTTTCAGGAAGCCCTGAATCGCCGCATCCGGCCCGCCGACGCGCGGGCCGCGGCGCTCCTCTTTCAGATCGGACTGCCGCGCGGGAATACCGTGCACGGTCAGCGCCAGCCGACGCGGCGTCGCGAACGCCTTGGCACCTTCGTAGACGAGGCCCTCGGCGACCAGCCTGTCGGTGACCATGCGGCGCAGATCGTCGGCCGCCTTCGCCTGCATGCGCGCGGGAATTTCTTCCGAGAACAATTCGAGCAAGAGATCAGGCATCAAGCGCTCGCGGGCAACGCCTTGTGAGAGCCGTCGCACAGAGGGGCGGTCTTGCTGCGCTTGCACGTGCAAAAGAACACGCGCCTGGTCTCCGGCGCGATGAACTGCATCGGCTCAAATGCCGTGTCCTCGTGGCTGCCGTCGCAAAACGGTTGGCTCGACGAGCGGCCGCATCTGCACCACCAGAGTTCCTCGCCTGTCTTGACTTCCACCGGGATTGGCGCCCTACCTCCGACAATCGGTTCGTCGCTCATGCTGCCCTCCCCGCTTCGGTGTGAACCCAGGCCTCGCCGCAAGCCTTCGCCAGCTCGCGCACGCGCAAAATATAGCTCTGCCGCTCCGTCACCGAGATCACGCCCCGCGCATCGAGCAGGTTGAAGACGTGGCTCGCCTTGATGCACTGGTCATAGGCCGGCAGCGCCAGAAGATGTTCTTTCTGGTTGCCGCTCTCGCGCCAGCCGGCAGCGAGATATTTCCTGCACGCCTCTTCCGCCATTTTGAACTGCTCGAACAGCATCGCGGTATCCGCGACCTCGAAATTGTGCCGCGAATATTCCTGCTCGGCCTGCAGGAACACGTCGCCATAGGTGACGCGCTCATCGCCGTCGCGGCCGTTGAAGTTGAGATCATAGACTCGGTCGACGCCCTGCACATACATCGCAAGCCGCTCGAGCCCATAGGTGAGCTCGCCCGCGACCGGCGCGCATTCGACGCCGGCGACCTGCTGGAAATAGGTGAACTGCGACACTTCCATGCCGTCGCACCAGCATTCCCAGCCCAATCCCCAGGCACCGAGCGTCGGGCTCTCCCAGTCGTCTTCGACAAAGCGAATGTCGTGCACGGAGGAGTCGATGCCGATCGCGGCGAGCGACTTCAGGTACAGCTCCTGAAGGTTCGGCGGCGACGGCTTCATGATCACCTGGAACTGGTAATAGTGCTGCAGCCGGTTCGGGTTCTCGCCATAGCGGCCGTCTTTCGGCCGGCGCGACGGCTGCACATAGGCCGCGTTCCAGCGCTTGGGCCCGAGCGCACGCAAGGTCGTCGCGGGATGGAAGGTGCCGGCGCCCATCTCCATGTCATAGGGCTGCAGAATGACGCAGCCCTGCTCGGCCCAGAACCGCTGGAGCGCGAGGATAAAACCCTGGAACGAGCGTTCCGGGCGCATATGGTCGGGCAGCGAATCCATCGCCAGTCCTGCGGGATGCGGAAATTGCGCGGGACCGTATCGGCGAGAGGAGCGGGAATCAAGGCAATGGCGGGGCTAAATCCCTCATGGTGAGGAGCCGCAAAGCGGCGTCTCGAACCATGAGGCCCCGATCGTGGCCTCATCCTTCGAGACGCGGCGCTCTTATTTTGCCCCGTTCGCGACGGCCTCGCTAACGCTCGGCCTGCTCGGGCGCGCGCCGCTCCTCAGGATGAGGGACTGACAGCGCTCAGCCCGGCCGGTAGGCGCCGGTGACGGGGTCTCGGCGGAGCGTCTTGATCTCGCCGGTGCGCGCGGCCTCGGCGACGCGCGCAAGCCGCGCCTCTTCCAGCTCCTGGTTGACCCGCATGGCCGTCTTGTAGGCCCAGCGGACGATTGCCAGTCCACCCAATACGCCCGCGAATGCGACGATCGGCATCGGTCGATTCCTGTCCATGCTCAGCCCCCACGCTCATTTTCGCCGAACCGGCGGCGCGCCGCAATCGGCGTTCTGAGGCAAATTGGCGCGCTCACGGAACTGTCAAAAGCCGAATCGCGACCAGATCGCGCGCACCTCCAGTGCCGAAATCAGTTCGTCCGGCAGGCCCGTCACGCTATCGGCGATATCAAGCGACCCGGCACCCGGCGCGCGGCGGCCCAACAGACCCGCCAGCATCCCGCTTGCGGGTGCGATCACAGGCGTCAGCACCTTGTCGCCGAAGCGCGCGCGCAAGGTCGAGCGCAGATCGCCGATGCCATCGGCGAGACCGAGCGAGACCGCGGTCTCGCCGGCCCAGTATTCGCCGGTGAACAGCATGTCGTCGGCCCCCTTCAACCGCGTGCCGCGGCTTTTCTTGACGAGATCGATGAAGATGGCGTGGATCTCGCGCTGGATCGATTTCAGCCGCGCGACATCATCGGGATTCTCGGGGAGGAACGGATCCAGCATCGCCTTGTGCTCGCCCGCGGTGTAGAGCCGGCGCTCCACGCCGATCTTCCTGATCAGCTCGGTCAGCCCGAAAGAGCCGCCGACCACCCCGATCGATCCGAGTATCGACGACGGGTCGCAGTAAATCTCATCGCCCGCGCAGGCGAGCATGTAGCCGCCTGAGGCCGCCACGTCCTCGACGAAAACCATCACCTGCAGGTTCTTCTCATGCGCCAGCTGGCGGATACGCAGATAGATCTGGCGCGACTGCACCGGCGAGCCGCCGGGCGAATTGATCACCAGCGCCACCGCCCGCGCATTCTTGATGGCGAAGGCCTTCTCGAGCGTTTTCGCGATACCGGCGAGCGTCATGCCCGGACGGAGCGGCGTCACCGCGCCGATCACGCCCGACAGCCGCACCACCGGCACCACGGCCGCGCCGCGTCGCAGCCGGGCCGGCAGCCAGGTCATGCCGCGGTCGAGCGCGTCCCGCCACCCCCCCCCACGATCACTTAATTGTGCCGTCATGCCGCTTACCTCGATTTAACCATTTTTTATCGCACCCCTGTCATTGCTGGGAATGGAACGCGCCTTGCATCGGTTTCGTTGCAGGCTGCAACGACGCAGCGGAGAATGACATGAAAATCTATCTGCTGATCATGCTGATCGGCGCCCTCCTCGCCGCCACCCACTTCACTTCCGCCCGTGAACAGGGCTCGAAGTCGCTGCCGCAGTAGTCCCGCCGTCTCCGTCACGGGTTCGCCAGCGGCAGGACCCGCTTCCCCGATAACATTTCCGCGACCTCTTTGTTGGGCAGTCCTGACCCATCATTGAGCATGAGGCTGCCCAGCACGCGCGCCGGCGCCTTGCCACCCTTCACGCCGCGAATCAAAACGCGGATCGCGGGACGCCCGGCATCGGCATGCACCGGCAGGATCGCGAGGCTCCCGAAGCCTTTGCTGAGCGCGGCCAGCGCTTCGGCGATTCCGTCGGCGCGCCAGATCAGCGTGAGCGCGCCGCCGGATTTGAGAATTCTCCGCGCGGCGTGAACCCAGCTCTCCAGGGTCGCGCCGTCAGCAACATGGGCGGACGCGCGCGACGCGTCAGGCGAGGCGCGATGACGCGAAGCATCGTTGAACGGCGGATTCATCAGCACGGCATCGATGGAGTCTTGTGTCAGCCCGACCCGCGCGAAATTCTCCGCCGCCGATGCGACATCGAGCACGATGACATCGGCGGCAAGGCCGTTGCGGCCGGCATTCTCCCGCGCCAGCGCGGCGAGCTCTGCATCGATCTCCACGAGCACCAGGTCGATACCGGCGACGCGCCTGGCGAGCGCGAGTCCGGCAGCACCAACCCCCGCACCGAACTCCACCACGCGATCGCCGGCCTGGGCCGCGGTCGCGGCCGCCAGCAGCATGGCGTCATGGCCGGCGCGGTGGCCGGACTTTGGCTGGCGCAGACGCAATTGTCCGCCGAGGAAAGCATCCTCGGTGGTGTCGGCCACGACGTCACTCATCGGGCCGCAATTCGTGCGACAGGCCGGCCTCGGAGAGCAGTTGCCGCGCCGCGCGGTTGTCCTCCTCGTGCACCAGAATCCGCCGCGGCAGGATGCCGAGCGAGCCTTCGATGATGCTCATGTTCTGGTCCAGCACCAGATGATGGATGTTGGCGCCGTCGAGC
>Ga0070741_10011973_pt1 | contig 15837 bp, 11 predicted proteins | sample Coa_R1_4_FD_66440 | JGI IMG/M metagenome (GOLD analysis project Ga0070741, IMG submission 66440) | Surface soil microbial communities from Centralia Pennsylvania, which are recovering from an underground coalmine fire - Coalmine... | ecosystem: Environmental > Terrestrial > Soil > Unclassified ...
CGCGCGAGAAGCTGAAGCTTCTGATCTTCGATCTCGATGGCACGCTGGTGGATTCACGCCTTGACCTGGCCAACTCCATCAACGCCATGCTGCGGAACTTCGGACGCGCGGAACTTCCCCTCGACACGATTGCCAGCTACATCGGCGATGGCGCTCCTACGCTGGTGCGCCGCGCCCTGGGCGACCCCGAGGACCAGGCATTCCTTATGAGCGCGCTCGAGTATTTTCTGCTTTACTATCGCGAGCACAAGCTGGATAACACCCTGGTATACGACGGAATTCTGCCCGCCCTGCAGCAGCTCTCAGCTCTCAACAACGGATCGTCACGCCGCCTCGCCGTACTCAGCAACAAGCCGGTGAACCCTTCACGGCAGATCGTGAAGGCACTCGGTCTGGGTGATTTCTTCTTTCAGGTCTACGGCGGAAACAGCTTTCCCACCAAGAAGCCCGATCCGACGGGTGTAAACACTTTGCGTGGTGAATGCGGCTGCGCGCCCGAGGAAACAATCATCATCGGCGATTCTGATATTGATGTGCTCACCGCCCGCAATGCCGGCATTTGGAGCTGCGGTGTGACCTACGGCTTCGCGCCGCACTCCCTGCAAGCAGCCCCGCCTGACGTCTTGATCGATTCTCCGGCGGAGCTGATCGAGCTTTTTCATGCCCCTTCAACCCCCGCCCTCAAATCAAAGTCGGAGTAATGATGCAACCCTCTCGAACAGCGCTGATTCTCGTGGATGTACAAAAAGGCTTCGACGACCCGGTCTGGGGCAGGCGCAACAACCTGCAAGCGGAAAAGCAGATGGTGCGGCTGCTCTCGGCCTTTCGCGAGCGCCAGGCGCCCATCTTCCACTTCCAGCACCTCTCCCAGAACCCTAACTCTCCTTTGTATCCTGGCCGCCCAGGCTCCGCGTTGAAAGACGAGTTTGAGCCCATTTCGGGCGAACCACTCTTGACGAAAAAAACAAATAGTTGTTTCATCGGAACACCGCTGGAAGAGTATCTGCGCAAGCTGGCGATTGAGGCGGTGGTCATCTGTGGATTCACCACCGACCATTGCGTCTCTTCCACCGCGCGCATGGGAGCCAACCTCGGCTTCAGGGTACATGTGGCTTCCGATGCGACAGCGACCTTCGAGCGGGTTGGGCCAGAAGGGCACAGATACCCGGCCGAGGTGATGCACGATACGGCTCTGGCCAGCCTGAACGAGGAATTTGCTATCGTAGGTACGTCGGACCTGCTGATTCAAAAACTATTTACGGAGCCTGCATAGATTGCCTGACTTCGGTTTTACCGCCCGCGAGCTTCGCACCTTGCGGGCGCTGCGCACACCGGATGGAATCCAGAAATTTATTGATGGCATGGAATACCATCTTGCCGGCACCGCTTGGTCGCCGCGGCTGGTGCTGCGCGAGCGCACCTGCCACTGCCTGGAAGGCGCGATCTTTGCCGCCGCCGCTTTACGCGTGATCGGCTTCCCTCCACTGCTGCTCGATTTTGAAGCGGTGAACGATACCGACCACGTAATCGCTGTCTTTCAAATTGATGGCCACTGGGGCGCGCTGGCGCAATCTAATTACTCCGGATGCCGCTACCGCGAACCCGTTTACCGCAGCCTGCGCGAGCTGGCCATGAGTTATTTTGAAGACTATTTCAATTTGCGCTGCGAACGCACCATGCGCACCTATTCCAAGCCAGTGAATCTGGCGCGCTTTGATAAGCGCAACTGGATGACCACTGAAAAACCAATCTGGTTTATTCCCGAATACCTGGTGGATATCCCGCATACCCGCCTGCTCACCCGCCGCATGATCAATCGCCTCTCCCGCGTGGATGCCCGTTCCAAGGGCGCGGCGCTCTATGGACACCGCTGGAAGTGAAAAGCAGTTCTCCGTTTTCGGTTCTCAGTAGGCGTGGCCCACACAAACCTGGGTGCTCCCACCTCTAGAACTCACCGTCGCTTCGTTGTACAGTGCTACGTATGAGTAAGGTACCCAGAACAATTCTCACATTGATCGTGGCCTTTGTCTGTGCTGGAACGGCAGAGGCACAGGGAAGGAAACCAAATCCTATCTATGAACAGACTATCTTCTCCGGAGAAGAATCTTTTCAGCACCCGGTATCCCTGTCACCTGCCGTCTTGAAAGTGCTTCTGAAAACCAAGACAGCAAAAGAAGGGCTCGCTTTCGCGAGCGATTCAGAACGGAGCAACCCGGCGCAGCTTTTTCGTGCGGCGGCAATGCATCTCAGTAAGACGGACGATATTGACTTGGTTGTAAGAGGTATAGGTTGGATGTCCGGAGCGGACAATGACTGGTTTTGGATAGTGCGTTCGGCACACACGCAACCCAGAGTCGTTCTCTTTGTCGGCGGTAACTCTATTGAACTGATGCGCACAAGAACGAATGGCTATTGCAATATCCGCAGTGATTGGTCATCTCCACAAGAAAGGCGGGATGCCGTTTATCATTTCGATGGCAGAAAGTACAAACTTTGGAAAGAAAAATGGACTCCTAATCAATAGTAAGAGCTTCAGCTGAATGCCCCTCTGTGCGGGATTAATCACAGAGCGAAGCAAAAATCCCCTTCGTGCCTTGGTGAAAACGTTTGTGCCCCTTTGTGGTTATCTTTTTGAATCCAGCACTCTTCCTTCAACCTGCATCTAAATCAGACGCATGCGCAGCAGTTCCCTAGCTTCCGTCCTCGAATCCAGCGGATATTCCGAGTGCCTCGACCGCCTTGCGGCCACCGGAGGCGAGATTCGCCCTCTGGCCACTTACCGCTTTCAATTCAACGCCGGTTTTCGCCTGGAGCAGGCGCGGCAGCTTGTGCCTTACCTCGAGCGCCTGGGGATCACGCACATTTATGCGTCGCCGCTGCTGCAGGCGAGGGCCGGCAGCCTGCACGGCTATGACATCACCGATCACAATTATCTCAATCCTGAGATTGGTTCCATGGATGATTTCCGTGCGCTCGCTGGTGATCTGAAGTCGCGCGGCATGGGCCTGGTGCTCGATATTGTTCCCAACCATGTTGCTGTTACGGAGAACAATCCCTGGTGGCGCGACGTTCTGGAAAATGGCCGCGCCTCCGAGTTCGCCAATTATTTTGATATTGACTGGTATCCGCTGAAGACTGAATTGCGTGGCAAGCTTCTGCTGCCCATTCTCGGCGACCAATATGGCGAAGAGCTTGAGCAAAGCCGTTTGCGGCTTGCCTACGATGAAGAACAAGCCGGTTTTGTGGTGCAATATTATGAGAAGCGTCTGCCCATCGATCCGCAAACCATTCCGCTTGTTTTTAATCAGGCCGCGCAATATGCCCCAACTCCTCCGCCCAATGAGGCCGGTCTTGCCTTCCGGGCACTGATCACCGAATTTGGCTGCCTGCCGCCGCACAGCACCACCGATCCTGTCCAGGCACAGCAGCGCCGTGAGCTGGTTCCTGAGCTGCGCAACAAGCTGCGCGGCCTTCTGAACCATGATGTCTCTTTACGTCAATATGTGGATGAGGTGTTGGCGCGCTGCAATGGCGTGCCCGGAAACAGCCGCAGCTTCGACTCGCTGCACCGCCTGCTTGAGGCCCAGGCCTATCGCCTGGCGCACTGGCGCGTCTCCGCGGAAGAGATCAATTACCGGCGCTTCTTCGACGTGAATGATCTTGTGGGCTTGCGCATGGAGAACCCGAGTGTCTTTGCCGCCACCCACAGGCTGGTTCGGCGCTTCCTGGCCGAAGGATTGATCAACGGCCTCAGAGTTGACCATCCCGATGGCCTGTTGAATCCGCATCAGTATTTCACGCGTCTGCAGATGCTCTATGCCGCCGGGCACTGCTGCGGCCCGGAGCCGCGCCCGCCCCTGGCGGAAAACGGCATTGAGGCGGAGTTTCAAGACGTTTTCGGGCAGCAGGAATGGCTGCGTCACAAACCGCCGCTCTACGTCGCCGTAGAAAAAATACTGGAGCCGGGCGAAGAGCTCGCCCGCGAGTGGATGGTGGATGGCACCGTAGGCTACGACTTTGCCAACCTGGTCAACGGAATCTTTATCGATCCTCGCGGCGAGCGCCCCCTCACCAACACCTATCACCGCTTCACGGGCGAAAGCGATGTGCCCGCCGAGATCGTTTACAACAGCAAGAAACTCATCCTGAATACCGCGCTGCCCAGCGAGGTCAACGTGCTGACGCACATGCTGGAAGAAATCTGCAATACCGACCGCCGCGCCCGCGACTTCACCCGCAACTCCCTGCACGGCGTGGTGGAAGAGCTGATCGCCTGCTTCCCCGTGTACCGCTCCTACATTGACGAGCGCGGCAATATCAGCGAAAACGACCGCCGCACCATCATGCTGGCGACCGCGCGCGCCAAACGCCGCAACGAAGGCGTGCCAAGCGCAGTGTTCGACTTTGTTCGTGACATTTTGCTGCTGAAGGGACCGAAAGATTCTCCTGCAGACGCCCACCGCCAGCGGCTGCATTTCACCCTTAAATTTCAGCAGCTCACCGGCCCGGTCATGGCCAAAGGCCTGGAAGACACCGCCTGCTACTCCTATAACCGCTTCGTTGCCCTTAATGAAGTGGGCGGTTCACCGCAAAAATTCGGGACCACTCTGGAAGAGTTCCATCAGGCCAACGTCTTACGCGGTGAGTATTGGCCCAATTCCATGCTCGCCACTTCCACGCACGATACCAAACGCAGTGAAGACGTTCGCGCGCGGCTCGACGTAATCTCAGAGATGCCGCGGGCATGGTCGCTGCAGGTCATGCGCTGGCGCAGAATGAACCGTACACGCAAAAGCACAATTGCCGATGGCCGCAGCGTTCCCGATGCCAATGAGGAATACCTGCTCTATCAGACTTTGGCAGGCGCGTTGCCATTTGCCCTGATGCAACCTATGTCGCAACTTTCAGACACAGCGCAGCATGAAGAATTTGTAGGCCGCATTCAGGAGTACATGAACAAAGCCGTGCACGAGGCCAAGCGCAACCTGAGCTGGGTCAACTCCAATCCTGAATACGTGGAGGCGTTGCGAAACTTCATCTCCCGCATCCTGCATAAAGCTCCCCGGCATGCCAGTCAATTTTGGGATTCGCTTGTGGAATTTGCATCGTCGGTCGCATATTTCGGAGCTATCAATTCCCTGGCGCAAACGTTGTTGAAGATCACCGCTCCGGGCCTGCCGGATATTTATCAGGGAAACGAGATCTGGGATTTCAGCCTGGTCGATCCCGACAATCGCCGTCCGGTAGATTTCACTGTTCGTGAGCGGTTCCTCGATCAATTGCTGCATAACAGTCATACCGGCGATCTGCCCGCGCTCTGCGCCGAATTGCTGCAATCGTATCCCGATGGGCGGGTCAAGCTCTGGACCACGCTGCGCGCGCTCAACTTCCGCCGCGAGCACTCCGAGCTTTTTCGCCGTGGACTTTATCATCCGCTGGAGGTGAGTGGGTCTAAAAGAGTTCACTTGTGCGCCTTCGCGCGCATCAGTGGAAACGCCGATGAGATGGTGGTGGCCGCCGTTCCCCGGCTTAGTTTTACGTTGATGAAAGGAGCGTTGCGGCCGCCGCTGGGTGAGGTCTGGCAAGAGACTGAACTGCAACTGCCACGCAGCGCGCCTACTTACTTTGTGGATGCTTTCACCGGCAAGGTGCTGCAGACCGATGCCCGGCGCGTGCTCTCATGCAGCGAAGTTTTCGCCGCCTTCCCTGTGGCCCTGCTGGTTGGGCGCTGACAGGTGCGCATCGCGGTCGGCCACTCTCGTCAGTGCGGCCAGCCGTTCCGCTGTCGCCTTATTCAGGGCGCCCGGCTGGTATCGCCATCTCCAATTGCCGTCGGAGTGGCTGGGAATATTCATGCGCGCCTCGCTGCCCAGCCCAAGCACGTCTTGCAGCGGCACAATGGATAAATCCGCCACCGATGTGACCGCCGCCTGGATGAACGTCCAATAAATCTCTTCCTCCGCCTTCGGTCCGAAATAGGCGCGTACCGCTGCCCGTTCGCCTTCGGTGGCCCCTGAACGCCACCATCCCAGCATGGTGTCGTTGTCGTGCGTACCGGTATAAACCACGGCATTGCTGTGGAAACGGTGCGGCAAATAAAAATGGGCTCCGGGGTTCCCAAAGCCGAACTGCAGCACGCGCATTCCCGGCATCTGCTGCCGGTCGCGAAGCGCATGTACCTCAGGCGTGATGTAGCCTAAATCTTCCGCAATCAGCGGCAGTTCTCCCAATGCATGGCGCAACGCATTGAAAAGATCGTCTCCCGGTCCCGGTTGCCAGCGGCCGTTGACCGCGGTAGGGTCGGCAGCCGGGATCTCCCAATATTTTTCGAAACCGCGGAAGTGGTCAATACGAACGATGTCGCACTGCGTCAAGGCCCAGCGCATGCGCTGGATCCACCAGTCATAACCGCGCGACCGCAGCACGTCCCACCTGTACAGCGGATTTCCCCAGCGCTGTCCTGTCTGGCTGAAGGCGTCTGGCGGGACCCCGGCCACCACCGTGGGCCGCAAATCGGAATCCAGGTAAAAAAGTTCCGGATGCCGCCATACATCGGCGCTGTCGTAGCTGACAAAAATGGCAACATCGCCCACGATGCGAATGCCATGTTGGGCACATGCCTGGCGCAGCGCGCGCCATTGCTCGAAAAATGCAAACTGGATCGCGGCCCCGCATTCCAGCTCGTGCGCCAGCTCCCCGCGGATTCGCTGCAGCGCTTCAGGCTCGCGCCGCGCGAGGCTTCGCTCCCATGTGTTCCAGCTTGCGCCCTGGTATCTTTGCCGCAACGCTTCGAAGAGCACGTAGTCGTCAAGCCACCATCCATTTTCTTCCTGGAATCGCTGGAACTTCTGCCGGCCAGAGCTGCCGGCCTTCTGCAGGAAATTTCCAGCGGCTTCCCGCAACAGAGGCATCTTGATCGCGCGCGCTTGCTCGCCATCAAGCCCGGAAACAGCGTCAGGGAGGGACTTGAGCCGCTGCGCGTCAATCCATCCTCGCTCCGCCAGCCGTTCCAGGCTGACCAGCAGCGGATTGCCGGCAAAAGCCGAAATTGAGCTGTAAGGAGAGTTGCCGGCGCCGGTCGGCCCTAACGGAAGCACCTGCCATAAGCCCTGCCGCGAATCGGCCAGGAATTTCACAAAATCGTGCGCCGCCGGACCAAAATCGCCAATGCCGCCGCGCGAGGGCAGTGAGGTTGGATGGAGCAGAATTCCGCTCGAACGCTGGAATGGCATAAGTAATTTAAAGATGAATGGCTAACTAAATTTGCTTTGGCTAAAAGCCGCGAACCGAGTCTTTCCTATGAACCTATCACCCACATTGTAGAAGCTAAATACGACAGCTTGCGTTGCTTGGGACTATTTCTGAATCGGTTTGAACGGTACGAAAGCAAAGGGAGCATTCATACCATTTAAACCCTTATTAACTTCATCTTGCCATCCGTTAGCGCAAAGAATCCAGGGAATGTTCCAATGGCCCACGCATCGCAAGGCATTCTCTAAATCGTTTTTCCGAGTGCCGAGCAATGAATACTGAGTACTATTCCAGTTCCGACGTAACCCTTACATCATCCGATTCAAATTCGATGGAAAGCAGATTAGGTTTGCAGCAAACCTGGCAATCTTCCACATACTGCTGACGGCCGCCGGCGGATTCATCCACAGAAATTTCGTTCCACTCACCGCAGCCGGCGCACTGGAAGCTGGCCTCCATGATCGTGCCCTTGCACACCTCATTAGCGCTGTCATTCTGGAGCGCGTTTTTAACGCGAACAATCCAGAGAATGCTTCAATTCAGCCATGCTGTCGCAAGGCATTCTCTAAAGAATCTTAACTTTTTTCTGAGTAGTGAGTACTCAGTACTCAGGACTATTCCGTGCCCGTTGCCTTGGTATAAAGATCAAGCTGCTGCTGGTTCACCTTGACCTTGCCTTCTTTTTCCATACTGGCTTTCAGGCCATCCACGTAAAGTTGCATCATCTCCTGGCGCTTTTGGTCCAGAAGCGTCTCGCGGATACCATCGCTTGCTTTGTCCACTTCGGCCTGAGTGGGCTCCTGGCGCTCAAGCACTGTGAATACGGCTGCATTGCGGCCGGCGCGAATCGGCGAGCTGATATCTCCCGGCTTCATGGTGAAGGCTACGGATGCCCCTCCTTCCATGCCGCCCAAGTCCGCCATCGGGCTGGTTGGCGTGACCAAGTCGCTGGTCTTTACCGTAACACCAAGTTCCTTGGCCGCCTTCTGCAGATCTTTCAGGGCGTGGGCGCGATCACTGAGCTCTTGTGCTTTTTTATAGAGCTGGGTATTGGAAAGCTCAGCTTTGTAGTCAGTTTCGACTTTGCTGCGCACATCTTCGTACGTTGGGACTGCCGGCGGCTTGACAGCCGTAACCTCGAAGACTACGTAGCTGGTACTGGTAGCGACTTCGCTGGGAGGCGCTTTTTCCTTCGCGCTGAAGGCGGCGTCGGTGAATTCGGGCGAACTTCCAATTCCGGGCAGTGAATCGGTGCGCGCGAACCAGTCGGAGTTTACGATGTCGAGCTGGTTCTTTGCAGCGGCCGCGTCGAGTCCTTGATCTTTCGCCTGCGTCGCCACCGTAGCCGCCAGCGACTCAGCCTGCTGATGCGCCTTAAGCCCGGCGGCTTCCGGCTCGATCTGTGCTCTCACCTCTTGCAGCGTTTTGATGCCGGCCGCATGTTTATCGTCCACCCGGATGATGTGATACCCAAACGTTGTCTTCACGATTCCGCTGAGCTGGCCTGGGGCCAGGGAAAAAGCAGCTTGCTCGAATTCCGGCACCATCTGGCCGCGTCCAAACCATCCTAGTGATCCACCCTGCTTCCCGCTTCCCGGGTCTTCGGAGTTCTTCTTGGCCAATTCCTCAAAGTTTGCCCCGGCTTTCAGTTGCTTCAGAATATCTTCCGCCTTGGCGCGCGCGGCCGCATCCACTTTGGGGTCCGCCCCCTCGGGAACTTTGATCAGGATATGGCTGGCCTTCACCTGCTCGGGCACACGGAACTCATCCTGGTGTTCGCTGTAGTAGCGTTGCAGCTCATCGGGAGTAGCTTTGATCTGGCTCTGTAGCTTGTTCTGGTCAATGACTACGTAGCGCGCTTTGCGCTTCTCCGGCAAGGGAGTGGAATATTGAGCTTTGTGCTGATCATAATAAGCCTTGATTTCGCTCTCGGTCGGATTGACCTTCTTCGAGATTTCGTCTGCATTGATGATCGCATATTGCAGTTTCACTTTAGTGAACTGCTTGAGGCCTTCTTTCTGGATTTCGTTGGGATCGACCTGGACCCCCGCCGTAACCATGTTCTGCAGCTTGCTGAGCAGTAACTCAGACTTGAGCTCTTTCTCGAACTCGGGCACTGAAGTGCCTACTCTCTCTTGCACAAAGCTGGTGTACTTTTCGTCCCCTATATATTGGCCTTTGGGGAAAAACGCCTCCCCGAACTGGCCCTTGTGCAAAAAGTCGCGCAGCTCCTCGTCAGTGACTCTCAGTCCAACGCGGTCGGCTTCCGCCAGCATGACCCTCTGGCCTAAAACACTCTGAAACACCCGGTCGATCATGGGCCCGGAAAGTTGCTGGCCGCGCGCGGCTTTCTGAAGATCGATGATGCCGATCTCCTGATCGCCCACCTTGGCCAGCACGCCGGAATTTGCCGCCGAGAGATCGCCGCCTGAGGAGGGCACCAGGTACCACACCATACTCACGCAGATAAACAGCAGCAGTGCACTAAGGACGAGCTTTTTCGTCCTTCCGGGGGTTTGTAAGAAACGAATCATTTGGGTTGGAACTCCGAATCAAAAGATAAGCAGATACATCGATTATATCAATAGGTACAACGAACGCAGTGCTATTCCCACGTTCTTCTCTGTGCCTCGGTGTCTCGGTGATGAAAAGCCGTTCTACCCGAAAATCCCGAACCTGACCAGAAAATACAACGCCGCGACCCCATCTTTCCAGGTGATCTTTTTGCCCTCTTCGTAGGTGCGCCCGTGATAGGAGATTGGCACCTCGTAGATGCGGCATCGCAGGCGGGCCGCCTTGATCGTGATTTCCGGCTCAAAGCCAAAGCGGTTAGCCGTCAGCTTGACCTTCTTCAGGAATTCGCTGCGAAAGACCTTGTAACCTACCTCCATGTCGCTGAGGTTGAGATTGGTAATCATGTTGCACAGTGTGGTGAGGAACAGGTTCGCCTGGTAATGCCAGAAATACAGTACGCGGTGCGTGCCGCCATGAAAGCGGTTGCCAAAAACCACGTCTGCCCTGCCGGTAAGAATCGGCTCCAGCAGCGCCGGGAAGTCGGAGGGGTCATATTCCAAATCGGCATCCTGCACCAGCACGATGTCGCCGGTCACGTGCTCAAGGCCGGTGCGAATGGCCGCGCCCTTGCCCTGGTTGCGATCGTGCATCAGGACCTTGAGTGTAGCTCCGGCGGGTGCTTTGAGCTCCTGCAATATTTCCCGCGTGCCGTCCTTGGAGCAATCGTCCACGATAATGAGTTCGCGGGCCAGCGCCATGGGAACGGCCATCACGCTGTCAATAACGCGGCCGATGGTCTCTTTCTCGTTATAAGCAGGAATAATGATAGAAAGAGTCTTGCAGTCTAACTGCTCAGGCAATGGATTCATGAAAGGTCTTTAGTTGATCTTCAACTCGTTCCGCAGCATTCCGCAGCATTGTCTGCGGTTATCTTGCGCTTTTCCACCACCGTAAACAGATAAACGCTCACCAGCAGCATCTCCGGTTCAATCGGATGGCGATAGCGCGGATGTGTAAACGTAAAATAGTAAATCATCGAGATGGAAAGGAACATCCAGAAAAACAATACCCCCCCGCGCACGCCCCGGCGCAGCGCCACTGCCAGGCCAAGCCAGGCCAGGATCGAAGTCAGACAAAAGTACATGTTACGCGCCACTTCACCCGCCACAGAGTCCATGGCTCGGGGCGTTCCAAACCAGAAGAAGAAAGCGCGCTTGAGCGAGATCGCGGCAAAACGGCCGGGATTCTCGGCAATCCAGGCCATTGCCTCCTGCTTGCGCTCGTGCACATAGGCCACTTCGCCCAGGCTGCGATATTTTTTCAGCTCATCGAGGTCCTGGCTGGGATGCAGCCAATACATCCACTGGCCGTCAGCCCCGGGACCATTGCCCAGGCGCAGTTCCGCGCCGGCATTGTCGCGGATGAACACAAATTTCCCAAACACCATGTCATTACGCAGCAGCCAGGGAGCGATGCAACCCAGAAACACCACTCCGGACAGAACCGCATAGTGCAGCTTCATAGTTTTCACGCGACGCTGGCGATGGAGCACCCATATCCCGGAGAACGGCAGAAAAGCCAGCAGCGACGGATTGCTCAACGCAATCAGCGCCCAAAAAAAACCGAACCATAGCCAGAAGGAAAGCCGGTTATCGCGCTCCAGTCTCACCGCGATCAGAAAAACCGCGCTGAGCAAAAACGTCGCAAAGCTGGTCTCCCAGGCAAAGCGCACCGGCCAGTAAATGGCATAGGGCAGCAGGGCCCATATCCACGCGCTCCATAGGGCAACGGTCGTGCCGAACAATTCTTCGCCCAGCAGGTATAAAGTCGCGCAGGTCAGCGCCGAGAACAAGCTGTTCACCGCCAGCGCAACCCAGGCGGCAGCATTGGAATAGACTCCAAAGAGCTTGAACAGTCCGGCAAGAAAATAAGGATAAAGCGGCGCAATCCATGCCGTAGGGCCGGTATCTGCCTGCATGGGAGAGCTGAAACCTTTCCCCAGCGCAATGGATCGGGCGATGCGTCCGGTCTCCCATCCAAACCCAAAATGGTCGTCGCGCGGAGAAAAGTGATATGTGCGGCCCAAAGTCAGCACCGCAAGCCGAAGCAAAAAAGCGACGAGAACAATTTTCACGATCGTCCTGCGCCGGGAATTCATTTCCTGGCGCGCGCCGTCGGCCCGAGTCTGTGCTTCCGTGGAGACATCCGGAGAAGTCATTAGCTTTTTAGTTTAAGGGAAAGCGCTTATGATTCAAATCGAATGTGCGTAGAACCTTTAAGTTTTGTTCACGGTGTGACATTCTCAATCGTGGTCTGCTATTATTTTTCCACCCCCAGAAACTTATTCAAAGGCATTTCTACTTCCATGCGCGCTCTGTGTTCTGGGATTTTTCTGTTTCTGGCAACTTTCTCCTTCGCGGCTGCACCCGGCCCATTTCGCATCCAGATTTCGCCCGGCAATAACACAGTTGCTCTTACTACAACCCAGCAGCTCACTGCACAGGGACACTTTCTTTCCATCGCAGGCGGCGGTAGAAATCTCACGAATATCGTCGCATGGAACTCCAGCGACCCAACCGTCGCCACGGTAAATGCCAGTGGACTTGTCACGCCGGTCAAAAAAGGAACTGTGACCATCACCGCCAATTCCGGCCCATTCCGCGGCTCGACCAATGTTACTGTGATTCCTAATTTATCGGTCAGCTCTATTGCTATCACTCCGGTCAATCCCTCGGTTCCCAGCGGATTAAACCAGGCCTTTGTGTCTATCGCCACCTATTCTGATAACAGCACTCAGGACGTTACCGCTGCTACGACCTGGGGTTCGACAAACTCATCCGTTGCAACCATTGATGCTTCCGGCCTTGCCAGAACCCATGCGCCAGGCACAACAACCATCTCTGCCAGCTTTGGCGGCCACAACGATTCCACCCTGCTGACCATAACTGTGCCGGTGCTGACCAACATTCAAGTCACACCAGTGAACACAACCATTGCTCTCGCCGGCTCGCTGCAGTTTATTGCTACAGGAACTTTTAATAACGGACTGACCCAGGACCTCACGACTACCGCGACCTGGGGTTCCAGTATCCCGGCAGAAGTTGGAATAAATTCTTCCGGCCTGGCCACAGCTCTACAAGTCGGCGGACCTGTCACCATCAGTGCCAGCCAGAATTCGATCGTCGGCACGGCCATTGTGACAACCGTGACGTTTACGAATGCCGGTCTCAACGGCCAATATGCCTTTTCGCTTAAGGGATCGTCTCCCAATGGCCCGCTTGTGGCTGCAGGGACCTTTCAGGCCGATGGACAGGGCCATATTTCCAGCGGCATTCTGGATTCCAACGACTCTGTCATCCTCTCCGCCAACCAGGCTTTCACCGGCACCTACTCCATCGGTTCCGATGGCAGGGGTTCGGCCGTCGTTACTGGCGCTGTGAATACGACCTTCAACTTTGTCCTCACCGCCAACGGTAACGGCGCAGTTACGCAATTCGATCCTGCGGCAGCAGCCACCGGCATCCTCAAGAAACAGGATGCCAGCGCCTTCAATGCTGCTGCGTTCAATGGGTCTTTTGCTTTTTCTCTGAGTGGGTTCGATCTGGATCCCATGGGCGACGTATTTCCAATAGGGACCGTTGGCCAGTTGAATGCGAATGGCACAGGCAGCATCTCCAGCGGCCAGGGGGACATCAATGATGCGGGAAATTACACAGGTTTGTTTGCTATCACCGGTACTTACTCGGTGCCCAACAACGGGCGCGGACTGCTCACATTGCACGATCCATTTGGCCATACCTTCAACTTCGCTTTGTATATGATTTCCAGGAATCAGGCGCTGTTGATGTCCCTCGATGCTGCTCCGGGCCTGGTGGGTACGGCTACGCGGCAAAGCGGAGGACTAGGTACTTCCACACTCCAGGGCAACTACATCTTCTCGCAGGACGGCGTCACTTCCGACGATGCTTTCAATGTGGACTTCTTCTTCTTTGCTTCTGTGGGAGTTATGCATGCCGACGGAGCTAGCGGCATTTCCAATGGGGAAAGAGATGTAAACGATGGGAATCTGGGGATCTTCGAAGCGCAGGCATTCTCCGGCTCATATTCCGCCACTTCTACCGGACGGGGCACCGCCACTCTGACCAGCGACAACGGGCCTTCTAACTACGTTTTCTATCTGGTATCGCCCACGACTGCCTATTTCCTGCAGACCGATAACAGCTCTGTGGTTACCGGTATAGCCGAACAGCAGGCGGCTGTAACCTTCTCCAACTCCAGCCTGCAGGGCAACTTTAATTTCGTTCTGGGAGACAGCATACTTGGCGGCACCGCACTGGCTGGTCAGTTTGCCACCGACGGCTCAGGAACACTGAGCGGCACAGAAGATGAAGATGTTTTTGGAACCCTGATCTCCAATGCCGCGATCACCGGTACGTATTCCGTTGAGAGCAACGGGCGAGGTACGGCCACAATTGACGACACCATCGGTGGCACCGACAATACTTCGAACTTCCATTTTTACTTTGTCTCCGGTTCCCAGATCCGATTTGTGGAGGTTGACCCCAACTTCATGTTCGGTATTGGAGAAAAACAGTTTTAGCTGGGAGCGTAAAGGATCAAAATAGGAATCGAGAACTGGCAACTGGCTGCCGTGGACTGCTACTCATACCGCAACGCGTCTACCGGATCGAGCCGCGCGGCTTTGACCGCGGGATAGATTCCGAAGAACAGGCCTACGCTCATGGAGACCACCACGCCGGTCACCACGGCCCACATGGGCACTGAGGAAGGCAGGGAAGGCAGAAATGCGTTAATCAGCACGCTGATGCTGAAGCTGACAATCACGCCGATCACGCCGCCGGCGCCGGTCAGGGTGATGGCTTCAGCGAGGAACTGGCCAATAATGTCGCGCCGGCGGGCGCCAATGGCCTTACGCACGCCGATCTCGCGGGTGCGTTCGGTGACCGACATCAGCATGATGTTCATCACGCCCACGCCGCCGATCATCAGGCCGATGGAGCTGAGCACAAACGTGATCAGGGCCACCTTGCCGGTGATCTGGTGGAACTGGGTGGCAATCTCGTCGGCGCTTGAGATGCCGAAGGTATCCGGCTTGTTATACGGAACCTTGCGGCGGCGGCGGAGCACCTCGCGAATCTCATCTTCCGCCTCGGCCTTCATGCCCGGGTAAGGCGCGGCGGCAATAAAATTATCGTTATTCGCGGGATGGTGCTTCTCATACGTATGGTAGGGCACGGTCGCCGCCCGGTCTGCCGACTGATTTTTGAAGAACTGCCCTTTGCGTTTTTCTTCCACGCCAATGACCTGGTAAGGGATCGAATCCACGAGAATGGTTTTTCCCAGCGGATCTTCGCTGGCAAAGAACGTATCGGCAATGTCGGAGCCAATCACCACCACATCGGCGCGGTGCTCATCTTCCGCCTGGGAAAAGAAGCGGCCCTTGGCCATGCTGAGGTTGTTGATCTGCTCATAGCTGGGGATGGCGCCGGTGTGGTTCACTCCGTTGACCTCGCGGCCCTGATAGCGAGCTGTGTGGATAACGCCGCGTTGTTGCGGAAAGATCTCCACGCTGATCCACTTCACCGCGTGACACTGCTCCTGGATGGCCATGCCGTCATCGTAGGTCAGCGGCTTGCGCGCCCGTTCTTCCGCCGTCGGCCGGCTCAGGTGGATGCCGGGAGTAAATTTATAGACAAAGAGCGTGTCTGCGCCAAAATTCTCCAGCATCCCGCGCATATCCTGGTCAAGGCCTACCATGATGGCCGAGACGGAAAGCAATGTAGTGACGCCAATCACGACCCCGAGCACGGTCAGCAAAGATCGCACCTTGTTTTCGCGCAGCGCCTTCAGCGCCATGCCGATGTTCTCGCTCCAGGCGAAATGCCGGAAATGCGTTTTAAATTTCATGGCGCAAGGCCTCAATAGGGTCGAGCCGGGCAGCTTTGCTCGCCGGATAGATTCCGAAAAACATTCCTACCGCGGTTGAGATGATCAACGAAAGCAGCACCGCCCAAATCGGCACCAGCATGGGCATTGAAATCGTGGCCCGGG